>Ga0315555_1000445_pt1 | contig 29228 bp, 22 predicted proteins | sample SalMarSW160380MG_FD_202113 | JGI IMG/M metagenome (GOLD analysis project Ga0315555, IMG submission 202113) | Salt marsh sediment microbial communities from the Plum Island Ecosystem LTER, Massachusetts, United States - Salt Marsh Sediment SW1603-80 ... | reverse complement strand
TCCGAACCCCCCGCCCTTGACTACGGGTTCGTTTTTCCAGGTTATGCGAAAGAGATTGCGGGGGTGGATATCCCAGAGACCTATGCCTTTCAGCTCCTTATTTATCGCCTCCGGAATCAGACTCGGATCCTTCATCTCAGCAAAGGTCGGTATAATGATATTCCGCTCCCGGGCCCGCTCCACGGTGCGCTCCAGTTTCTCGTGAACTATCCCCAGGTCGATCATTACTTAAGTCCTCTCTTTCCGATCGGCGAAGACGCCCCCGGTAATTGTTAAACCGAATTCCCCTTTTCCACAAGCCTCCGCGGCAGCCCGCTTGCGGCACCGCTTCCTCTTAGGCCGAGTATTCGAGAGCATTGGCACCGCCATGGTCGCCAGGAACTCATCCCCCCATAAAAAGTCGCTGCCGGGTTTTGAAAAACCGGTAGATTTACGATAAATTCAGTAATAGCATGAGATCTCAGAAGAAAAGCACAGCCATCCTCCCCGCCGTGCTTGCCGCCCTGATGGCCCTCGCCACGCTGGGCTGTAACATCGACGCAGTTGCCGGGCGGTTCACCTACATCGTCAAATACGAGGTTACGGCAAACGCAGCGGTTACCGTCGATATAGACTATACCGGTGGAACGCCGATCGTTCCGCCCGGTCCCACCACAGTCAACATCACCAACCAGGATGTCGATGCTTCAACCCCATGGATCCTGGAGCTTCCAGCCGCCTTCAGCTACGCCGACGGTTACTTCTATCCGACGCTAACCGTGGTCGAGAACGCGGGAACATTTACAAGCGGTGAAACCGTGACCGCCAAGATCATCTGGAAGGACTACAGGTTCGATTTCCAGGAACAGGTTCTGTTGCTCGACACCGTGGATGGATCGGCCGCAGTCGAAACCATGACGCTCACCGGTCCCGAGCTTCCCCGCCCCTAGCCGATCGTTCCCGCTCCGTGATTCGCGCAAACCTGGCCGTCAAAATTCCGTGAATTCGGTCAAACTTTTCCAGCCGTAGTCTTGCGAAATTGCCCAGAAGCGATAATAGTATCCCAAGGGTATGGGAAAAACAGCGATCTCCAGCAACCGAGCTAAAAACCGCATCATTGACAACATCATCGATGCCATCGTAACCCGCCAGGACTTCCTCCTGCTGGGGCACAAAACCCCGGATGAAGACTGCATAGCGTCCATGGTCGCCTTTGCTCTCCTGGCGGCGAAGTTCTCGAAGCACATCTGCATCTATCTAGGAAAACAAATACACGAACACTTCCAGTACCTGCTCAATATCTGCACCTACAACTCGATCCCCATCCTCTATCAGGATGATACCCTTCCCGCGCCGATCGACACGGTGGTTCTGCTCGATACGGCAAAACGATCCATGATCGAGGCCAATACCCCAGTCAAGGAAATAATCGAAGACAAGGGCACACTGAAGATCGAGATCGATCATCACATCGGTTCGGACAGCGACTATTTCGGCCAGAACGACTACTGCCTGGTCACCGAGGCTTCCTCCTCCGGAGAGCTGGTGGGTCAGATCCTGCTCAGGCTCAAGGACAATGAGGAACTCCTCAAGCGTTTTCAGATCACTGATCTGGCCTCCCGAAATATCGTCCTGGCCATCCTGACAGGCATCATCGGGGATTCGAAGATGGGCATGTATCTGAAAAACGAGCGGGAGAAGGAGTACTACAGGGCCTTCAGCGCTATGTTCAACGAGATGCTCGCTCAAAAGACAACCCGTCGGACAAACTTCTCCGACATGCAGCAGGTGTTTCAGGAGATTCAAAGACTGTCGAGAAACGAGGAGATGTGCTTCAACTACTTCATCGAGCGCAAGCGCTTTTCAAGTAAGATAGGCTACGTCGTTTTGGGGGAGCAGGACATTGACAACTTGAGCGGGGAGTTCGACAACAGCACGATCGTCTCGGTAGCACGAGGCGTGGCGGATATCCTGGCGGAGGAGAGCAAGTGGCTGGGATTGGTCTGCTACTCCGATTCGCCGGACCAATCCGACCTGATTCAGTTTCGTCTGCGACGCAGCCACCTGTACAAGGCGATCGACCTGCGTACCGTTCTGAAGGCCTTTTCGATATCCAACGGTGGCGGACACGAAGGAGCCATTGGCTTTCGTATTCCCAAATCCGAAATCGACGATCTGGAGGACTACGTAGCCGATCTGATTCAGGGAATCGAGGATTTGATCGAAACCTGAGTCCAGGCGCGGCCTTTCAGGCGATTCCGGCGGCGAAATCGGTAGCCGAATCTTTTCTCTTGGCTTCGAGAGCCGCCAGTACCTGCTGGATTTTTCCGCTCTTCAGGAGCTTCCCAAAGGCCGCCACGATCTCCGGATCGAACTGCTTGCCGGCATTTTTCTCGATTTCCCGAAACGCACGACGGTGGCTCATCTTCTTTCGGTAGGGACGATCGCTGGTCATGGCGTCGAAGGCATCGGCTACCGAGATGATTCTGCCCGGGAGGGGGATCTTATCCCCGGCTATTTTCTCCGGATACCCCTGGCCGTCGAAGCGCTCGTGGTGGTGCAGGACGCAGGTCAGGGCCTGCTCGAGATAGGCGATATTACCGAGGATATGCTTGCCCATGGCAGGATGCTCCCGGATCTCCCTGGTTTCTTCGACCTCGAGGGGTCCGGGTTTCTGCAGTATCGCATCGGGCACGCCGATCTTCCCCACATCGTGAAGAAGGGCGCCGATCTCGATCGTGAACAAGTCCTCCTCATCCAGCCCCTTCTCATCGGCGATGCTCGTGGCGATGCTCATGGCAATCTTGGTAACCCGCTCCGTGTGCCCGCGGGTATAGGGATCCCGGGCCTCCAGGGTGTTCACCACGGCGTTCACCGTTTCCCGGTAGGCCTGTTTCAGCTCCCGGTTCTTGCGCTGCAGCTCGCTGATCATAAGCGCCCCGGTCCCCCGCAGCCGAGCGCTCTGTTCCCGCATCATGGCATAGGCTAATAGAGGGGCCTTTTTCAACAGAACGGCGAAATCCCGCCGGGAGATCTCCAGCAGCACCGTCGACTCCAGGGCCACGGCGCTCGCCGAACGGGGTCCCTGGTCTAGAAGCGCCATTTCCCCGAAGAATTCACCGTCGTATTGAACGTCCAGGACCATCTCTTTCCCGTCCTCCAATTTCTTGGTGATGGCCACCTTGCCCGTCCGAATGATGTAGAAGGTGTCGGCGACCGTATCTTCCCGGATTATGATCTCACCCTTGCTGTGCTTCCGTGTCGTCGCAAAGCGGGAGACCATGCGCAGATCCCGGTTAGACATTTCAGAGAAAAATTGAATGCTCCTGAGCTCCTCGAGTCCTGGTCTGTTCACGATTGCATCTGTTCCTACTCGAATTTTCGGCTCTTCTACCCTTTCTCGCTACCGGTGAGTTCGGGCTCACTCTTGCCGCGGTACAGCAGCATCGGCGGGATGAGGGTCCAGATCGCCAGGATAACCGACCCGTACCAGGGTTCGTAGATCGGGGCCTCGAGAAAGCGTACAGGACCCTGACCGAGCGCGTAGATCCAGACTACCATGGACAGTGTGGAAACCACCAGTTGTTTCCACGAACGAACGCCCATGGCCGTGTACAGGTACAGGGGCGTAATCCCTATGAGCAGCAGGCTGATCACCAGGTGGGGGATCAGGCGATCCGGCAGCACGCCCTGCAGAAAGAGGAACACGGCTATGATCTCGCTGGGAATGAGTTTCAGCAACGCTTTGATGAAGGAGTTGTCCTCCCGTTTAATAGCTCTGCCCATAGTCTCTCCTCCTTGCCCTGCAGTCCGGCGGTTTCTCAGCGCGTTCGCACGGGGATTCACGCATGATTCTACAGTTTCAGCAGTCGCTTCACCGCCTGCAAGGTTGGTTCAATCACAGGGACTTCCGGCACGACCCTTTGCACGGCGGTGATATCCTTGAGCCCGCTGCCCGTTGAAAGCACCAGCACCGGCTCTTCACTGCCAATCTGGCCTCTCTCCAGGGCCTGCAGGTACCCGGCATAGGCGGCGGCTGCTGCCGGTTCGGCGAACACCCCGACCCGCCCCAATTCAACCAGAGCGTGCAAGATCTGCTCGTCGCTCACCGTGATGTAAGCACCACCGGTTTCACGTGCCGCCCGTAAAGCTCGCACACCGTCGGCGGGCATGTCTACGCAGATGCTGTCCGCCAAGGTAGCCGCCCGTACCGCTTCGATCCGTTCCCAACCGGCCTGATATGCACGAGCTACAGCCGCCGACCCTTCAGCCTGAACGCCGAAGATACGGGGCTGAAAGACCAGCCAACCGAGATCCTCCAGGTCGCGAAAACCCTTGTGTATCCCGGAGATGATGTTACCGTCCCCAACCGAGACGAAGATGGAGAGGGGCACCCCTTGCGGAATCGCTATCGACCCCGCTCGCACGGCCTCCCAAATCTCCAACGCCGCCGTTTTCTTTCCCTCCGCCGTGAAGGGATTGTACCCGGTGTTGCGACAGTACCAACCCAGATCCTGAGATACCTCCAGGCTCAGTGCGGTTGCCCGGTCGTAGTTTCCTTCGACCAATATCACCTCGGCTCCATAGGCCAGCATCTGGGCGAGTTTTGCCCGGGGCGCGCTGCCGGGAGCAAAAACCACGGCGCGCAGCTGCAGGGCGGCAGCCATTCCGGCCAGGGCTGCTCCGGCATTGCCCGTTGAGGCGGTCACCACGGTCTGCGCACCGAGCTCACGCGCTCGGGCCGCAACCAGGGAGCTGGCCCGGTCCTTGAAGGAGGCGGTAGGGTTGGAGCCATCGTCCTTGAGCCAGAACGCTTTCAGCTCGTGCCTGGCGCGCAGAGCCGGCAGGCTGTACAGCGGCGTCCAACCCACGCTGCGCAGCGGAGTGCCCTGGGCGCCGGGATCGTCCACCGGAAGCAGGGGCAGATAGCGCCAGTGCGATCTCTCGTGATCCGGCCCGAGCAGCTGAGATGGTTTGACGGTTTTGCGGATCCGTTTCGAATCCAGAACGATATCCAGGCAGCCCTGATCCTTCGGACAGAGGTACAGCCCCTCGGACTCGCCGTATTCACTCCCGCATACGCTGCAGCGGTAGCCGGAAAACCTCATGCTCCTGCTCCTTGAAATCCTCTTCCTCAGGCTCGGTATTGCCCGATTCCAAAGGCCGCTTTGATCTCCCCCAGATACAGGCGATGGTAGTCTTTGGCCGGGTAGTTCTCTTCGATGAACCCGGCCAGAAAATGCTCGGGCTCGAAATCGTCGAAGTACATCTTGGAACACTCGATGATCAGATCCGCCTCTTCAAAACCCGGCGACCCGATGCTCTTGGAGGCGATGGGGGAGAGTCCGCATTCATCGATTTTATTGACATCCCTTCCCGAATGACTGCCGCAGTAGGCCACTGCCTCACTCTGCGCCGATGGGAAATGGCATATCGTAAAATCCGGATATTCTTCCATAAACTCGTACGTGTAGCGATGGGGACGCACAACGACCATGGCCATCGGCCGTTTCCACATGCAGCCCAAAGCGCCCCATCCTACGGTCATGGTGTTGAACCTGCCGGCCGAATGATCGCCACAGGTCAGCAGGAACCTCCCATCGCTCCAGGTTCCGTATACGGGAAGACACAGATGGGATAGTTGGATTTCCTCTCTTTTCATACATAACTCCTCGTGCCGCTTCATGGTTCTATGCTCCGCAGTATAGTACATTCCGATTTGGGTAGCCAACCTCAGGCTGCCTCATGCCGTCGCTCCCATCGACGGTCTATACCAGCAACCAATTCCGCCGAATGTCCCTGTCACAGAGTCCCCGCCGTCAGTTCCTTGACGCCTTGGATGGTTCCAATCTATCGTTGAAATGACAGCGACGGGGGGTGCGGCATTACCGCTCTTCGCTTGTGATGGATGACCGCGAAAGGGGTTCAATTTGAGCAGCCCAATTCGAGCGCCTGGAATCCGGGAACTCCGGAACATCTGGCTCTGCCGGCTCACCGACCGAGCGGTCCGGCCCGAGTTCTGTGATCTAACCTTTGGAAACGGCAAGATCGCCGAGATCCGGCCCGCCGACTACCGGCGCTACCTGCGACACGGTGCTCCCGGGCATTCCCCTTCCACCGCCGAATCCGGCGGTCCCGGGAAGCCGGCTGACGGCGTGATCGATGCGGCAGCGCGAGTGGCGACCCCGCCGCTGGTCAACTTCCACGATCACTTCTACTCCCGGCTAGCCAAGGGTCTGGCTCTGCCGGGTTCGATGCAGGACTTCCGCAATATCCTCAAGAACCTGTGGTGGCGTCTGGATCGGGCACTGGATGCGGATATGGTCGAGGCCTCTGTTCAACTCGGGAGTGCGGAATCCCTTCGAAGCGGCGTGAGCTACCTGTTCGATCATCACAGCTCTCCGAGCTTTGTCCGGGGCAGCCTGAGTGAGCTCGGGGGCATCCTCTCCGGGGCCGGATTGCGGGCTGTGCTCTGCCTGGAAACCTCGGACCGCAACAAAGTCACCGAGGCCTGCTTCGAAGAGCAGCGAGAGTTTATCCGCCGCTGTGCAGACTCGGACCTCAGAGGACTGGTGGGACTGCATGCCCCCTTCACCCTTTCAGATCAGACCCTGCGCAGGGCCGCCGACCTGTGCAACGAACTGGATACGGGTATCCACATCCATCTGGCCGAAGACGCCTACGAACAGCGCTACAGCCGGGACACATTCGCCTGTACGGCCGGGGTGCGTCTGGATCGTTTCGGCCTGCTCGAACACCCGGGTATACTCGCCCATGGGGTCCACCTGGAGGAGGAGGACTGGAATGCCCTGGTCCGGGGACAGTGCGCCCTGGCGCTGAATCCGGATTCAAACCTCAACAACGCCGTGGGGCTGGGCCGTTATACGGAGCTCCCCGATTCCCTTCCCCTGCTGGCGGGCACGGACGGAATGCACGCCTCTGCCTCCCGTTCGCTCAAGCAGCTGTTCCTGCTTCACCGCCACCAGGGCGGCGAGCTGTCGGAGAGTTTTGCTTTCATCCGCAGACTCTACTTCGACCAGGTACGTTTCGTGCGCCGGTTCTTCCCCGACTATCCCGATCTGAACCCGGGGGACCGGGCGGACCTGGTGGTCTGGGACTACCGGCCTCCCTCCCCCTTCGGCGCGGACACCTTCTGGGGTCATCTGATCTATGGCATCCTGGAGGCCCCCGCCTGGAGCGTCTGTATGCAGGGAAAAGCGCTGCTGGCCGACCGCAGGCTTCTCAGCATCGATTTCGAATCGGTAGCCCGGTCCGCGGCAGTCCAGGGAGAGCGCCTGTTCGAGAAGCTAGGAGTAACACATCATGGCTGATCTGAAAACCACCATCTGCGGTATAGAGTTCCCCAATCCCGTCTGGACCGCAGCGGGGCCCGGAGGAGCGGATGCCCCGATGCTGCTGCGGGCGGCCCGGGGGGGTGCGGGCGGGCTGGTGGCCAAGACCATCAGCATGGAGGGTGCCCGGGTTCCCACCCCGAACATCGTCTCCCCCTTCTTCGGAAGCCTGCTCAACGCCGAGCTGTGGTCCGAGCATGACTACCACCACTTCATCGACCGGGAGCTGCCCCAACTGAGGCATGCCGGGGTGCCGGTGATCGCCTCCGTCGGCTACAGCGCCGATGAGCTCGCCGTGCTGGGCAGGGAGCTTGAGGCGGCCGGTGTGGCGGACGCCGTGGAGTTCTCCATTCACTACGTGGGCAAGGATCCCGAAAACCTCAAGCGTCTGGCCGGGGCCTTGAAGGAAAACCTGACGATCCCGGTGCTGGCCAAGCTCAGCCCGGGGATAAGCGACCTGGAAGCGGCGATCCGCGTGCTCAACGACACGGTCGACGGCTTCGTGGCCATCAACAGCGTCGGGCCGGCCTTGGATTTCGATATCGAGACCCGGCAGCCCCGACTCGGAAGCGGGGACGGCCGCGGCTGGCTGTCCGGCGCAGCAATCCTCCCTGTGGCACTGCATTACGTGGAGGCCATCTCCTCCATGACGGACAAACCGGTGATCGGTGTGGGCGGCGTGCGCCGGGTCGAGGATGTGGTGAAGCACCTCATGGCCGGCGCATCGGCAGTCCAGGTGTGCAGCCTGGCCGTGCTGAAAGGACAGGAGGTATACGGCAAACTGGCGGCCGAGCTTTCCGAGTGGCTGGACGGCCACGGCTTCGATGATGTCGGGCAGATCATCGGTTTGTACCGCAGGCAAAGGCCGGACCCCGCACAAGTCCGGGAAACGGGTTTCCCGCAAATCGACTACGATCTGTGCAACCTCTGCCTGCTGTGCGAGCGCTCGTGCATACATCGAGCCATCCGCTTCGAGGACAGGGAGTTTCACCTGGACGAAACGCGCTGCGTGCGCTGTGGCCTGTGCTGTTCTCTGTGCCCCAAGGGCGCATTGAGCCTCGGGACCGGATAAAAGGAGGGAATATGGATCCCAAGCTGTTGAAAAACATTCAGACCCACGTCAAAGGCGCACAGGAGGAACTTGCCAATCTGCTTCAGCGTCTGATCCGCATCCGCAGCTACAGCGGAGAGGAGAAGGAGATAGTCGAGTTCATCCTGGACAAGATGCAGTACTACGGTTTCGACGATCAGCACTCGGATGGTCTGGGCAACGCGGTCGGGCGTCTCGGAGACGGACCGGTCAAGATTCTCTACGATGCCCACATCGATACGGTCCAGGTCACCGATGAGGAGAGCTGGACCTATCCGCCCTTCGAAGGTCGAATCGTCGACGGGATCATCTACGGCCGGGGTGCGGTGGACGAGAAAGCCGCCATGGCGGGATTCCTCATGGCCGGCAAGGTGCTGAATTCCCTCTACCCGAATGAAGGATTGCCCTTCAGTCTCTATGTTGTCGGCTCCGTTATGGAGGAGGACTGCGACGGGTACCCCCTGCGGCATCTCATCGAGCAGGAGGGCTTCGCTCCCGACTACGTGCTTCTGGGCGAGCCTACGGATCTCAAAGTATTTCGCGGCCAGCGGGGACGCATGGAGATGGAGATCACCACCACCGGGAAGTCCGCCCACGGAGCCCACAACCGCCAGGGGATCAATGCCATCTACAAGATGAACCCGATCGTGCGGGCTATCGAGAAGCTGGACCGATCTCTACCACCGGTTCAACCCCTTGGCCGTGGCTCCATTACGGTATCCGACATCCGCAGCCGCGGTCCCTCCCTCTGCTCGGTGCCGGATCACTGCCGCATTCATATCGACAGACGCCTCACCGTCGGTGAAACCCGGGAGAGCGCCCTGGCTCAGCTGGAGGAGATCGTGCAGAAAAACGGCGGAGAGGCGCTGGTAACGATCCCCGAGTATGAGGGCACAAGCTGGAAAAGCACCGAATTCACCCAGGAGGCCTACTTCCCCACCTGGACCATGGAGGAGGATCGTCCCCTGGTCCAGGCCGGTTTGGAAACCGCCCGCATGGTCATGGGTAGAAAGACCAAGAGCGGTTTTTGGAGTTTCTCGACAAACGGCGTAGCCACCGCGGGCCGGCATGAGCTGCCCACCATCGGCTTCGCCCCGGGAAAGGAAGAGCTGGCTCACTCCTCCCGGGAGGAGATCGTGCTTCAGGACCTGTTCAAGGCGACCGAGTTCTACACCCTGTTCCCTTTCGTGTTGACGGGCAAGACTTGATCCAAACGAAGATTGCGCTATGAAACTGACTTTACAATGTGGCCATATAGAGTATAAAAAGCTCTATCCGGAACCGAGAATGCTCACCACCGACGCCAGACTAAAACAAAATACGGCATCCCTTGATTTGGGATAACACGACCGGTACAAATTGGAAGTGAGGTAGATGTTGGGAACCCTGCCGAGTGTAAAGGAACAGGCCCTCGAAGACCTGGCCAAAACACTGGTCGATCAGAACAAGGCAAAAATCGCGATCCCGCCACTGGAAAACGGCCCGGGCTTCTGGTTTGGAGCGGGCAACATGGTGGAAGGCCCCGGGAGCTGTTTCTACCTCTGCGGTCGCTACCGGAACGCGGGGGACTCCCGGACCGGGCTTGCGGCGGGAGCAAGGGGAGCGGAACTGGCGATCTTTCGTTCGGAGGATCGGGGAAAAACCTTCGAGAAGATCCTCTCCTTTTCCAGGAGCGACCTGAGCTACGGCGGGAAAGAGGTGCTCTCTATCGAGCGCTGCTGGCTGCTGCCCGCCGCTGCAGGCGTGGAGATATTCGTATCGACGGAAAAGGCCGGTCTGTCCTATCCGCAGGGGTACGAGGAGTTTCAAAAACCCGGAACCGGAGTGTGGAGCATCGATCGGATCAGCGCCCCGTCGATCGATAAGATCGATCCGTCCACCATTCGACCACTGTTGCAGGGGAGCGACCCCCGGTACTGTCACTTCAAGGATCCCGTAGCCTATAGGGATGATCACGGAAATACGGTGCTTATGTTCAGCACTCACCCGTTCAACTGGGCCAGTTCCAACACCGCCCTGGCCGTGAGACCGGCGGGTGCAGGGGAGTTCGGCTCGATCGACTACGCCTTCTTTCCCCGCGGCTTTACCTGGGATGTGGCGGTCAGCAGGATCTGCGGTGTCCTGCAGGTGCCGCGGGTCGGGGTCTTCAAAGCGGATCCGACGATCAACCTGTACTTCTACGACGGTGCCGAGGGGATGCGCGACCTGGAGGAGCACGGCGAGGCGGTGAAACGTCCCCGAGGCTACTCCTGCGAGGAGCTCGGGGGCGCGGCCTACTCCAGGGCGGACACCTTTCCCCGCATCGAGCGGCTGTCCACCGCCCTGCCCTTCTTCATCTCTCCCCATGGAACGGGCTGCAGCCGCTACACAACGACCCTGCAGACCGGGGAAGGGGTGTACACGACCTGGCAGCAGTCCCAGCCCGACCGCTCCCAACCTCTGGTCATGTGTTTCACGAGCCGGGAGCGGATCGAAGGCGTTCTTTCACAGTAAGGCGGCGATTACAGGGAGAGAGGAAAATGTCAGCCAAACGAATGCAGAAGATGTACCTGGACGGGAAAACGGGGCGAGGTCCCTTCTACAGGGACGAAGCGAAATCAAAACCCAACATCCTCCTGATCTCCGTGGATATGGTTCCCCAGGAGTTCCTGCTCAAAGACCGCGCCACGGTTCCGGTTCACACACCGAATCTCGACGCCCTGCGCCGGGAAGGGGTGTTTTTTCGAAACTCCTTCTCCACCGCCCCGTTGTGCTCGCCCTCACGGGCTTCCTACCTGACCGGTCGCTATTCCTACATCACGGCCAACGCCGAGAGAGGCCACGACGGCCATGCCGTTCATCTCAGGGATCAGGACATCCTCTTTCCCGAGTACCTCAAGGCGGCGGGCTACTATACCCGCCATTCCGGAAAGTGCCATGTCGGGGGACGGAAGTTTCTCGAGTTGTTCGGGGAAAACGACGCCCCCTGGGACCGCTGGTCTCCCCCGTGGTACGACGACGAGCAGTACAGATCGTTCCTAAGGGCACATGATCTGGAACCCTTCGAGTTCGAGCGCTCGCTCTACGGCCGATCCTCTACACCAGGTCAGAGGGGCAATTTCTACGGGGGCTGGATCGCTCGCCGGAATGGACGTCCCTTCCCCAAGGAGGCGACCTATCCCGCCTTTCTGGTCGATCGGGCTCTTTCCTTTCTCGAAACAAACAGGCCCCTCTATCTGCAGCTGGATTTCTTCGCTCCCCATCAACCCTTCGCCATTCCGGGCGGGATGGAGCGCAGGGAGGCGGAGATTCGGGAGCAGATGACGCTGCCCGATTCCTACAGAGATCTCGCTGAAAACGATTTCCGAAGGCCAGAGGGCGAACCGCGGGTCTATGGCCTGTACCGCAAGAACTGGGGGCTCGGAGAGGAGCAGACCCTGCTGGACTACCGGGTGGCCAATCAGCTGCAGTTCGAGCTGATCGACGAGCTGCTGGGCCGCCTGTTTACCGAACTGCGGGAGCGCGGCCTGTACGATTCCAGCTGGATCGTGTTTCTGGCCGACCACGGCGAGATGAACGGGGAGCTGGCCCTGATCGACAAGGGCGCCTACCTGCACCCCAGAGTCGTGCGGGCTCCGCTGATGATCAAACCCCCCAAGGGTGTTTCGGTTCCCCGGCAGGGCCGGGAGATCGAAGAGGCATGCTCACTCCTGGATCTGGCTCCGACCGTGCTGGAGATCTGCGGCATCGAAACGCCGGAGCGACTGGACGGCCGGAGTTTGCTTGAGACCGCCGCCGGCAAGAAACGTCCCGAAGACAAACCGCTGATCTTCGAGGTCTGGCACCACGTGGTGCCCAATCCCTGCGTCGGAACGATCTTCACCGCCTCGGACGGACATCTGTACAGCTACGTGTACAACGCGGCGGATGATCGTGATGAGCTGTATCGCCTGGGCGGTACCCATGAGCAGGACGGTCCAAACTGCATCGCTGATCCTGCCATGGGGAAGATACGGATCGAAGGCGTCCGCACGCTTACCTCCAGGATGGAGGCGGATCCCCGCTGGTTTGTCTACGCTCAGTACCTGCGCCTGGAATACGCGGAGCTTCTGCCCTCAGGATCCGGGGATCGCCAGTTGTTTGTGGGCAGGTGAGAGATCAGTTCCACACTCTGGGCTTATTGTACCCCTTGGTTTTTGCATACTCCTTGGCCTGGTGGACGAATGCCTGAAGGCGGGTTTCGATCCCGGTGTCCTCCTGCCCGTCGAAGGCGATATCCACCCAGGGCATATCGTCGTGGTCTCTGCGGAACGAAGAGGACAGTGAGGCTACGATCGTTCCGGGCAAACAGGTAAAGGGCAGGATGGCCGCCACACCGGAGATACCCGTCCTGGCCAGACCCACCGCCGTGCCCAGGGCCAGGGGCGGATCCCCCACGTAGTCCCTGTGGATGTACGGTGCACCGAGATCGAGGATCTCCTCCACCGGCAGGACCCGCTCCGAATCGATGGCGTCGGCCAGGGCGTGTTCGTATTTGCTACCGATCCGATGCTGGAAGTAGGCCTGGATCGTGGCCTTGACCACGTTCAAGATCTCCCCCCGCCAGCTGCTCTCCTCCCGGAAGCGCACGGAGGAAAGCTCGACCCACTCCCGCATCGGGGCCATGACGGTCTCCGCTCCCAGATTCTCAAGGCGCTGGCGCAGGAAGCCGCTGCAGTAGGGGTTGTCCCGCATAAAGATCTCACCGACCACGGCGATCACCGGTTTTTGCGGAATGTCGAGCATCTCGAGCTTCCTGAAGGCCTCACCCGCTTCTTTGAGAACATCGAGGGTGTCCTTGGCGCCGTTTTCCACAGAGTGTACCAGCTTGTCCAGATACTTCCGGTAGGTCTCCTCGGTCTGTCCCGGCACCGCTTCGTAGGGCTTACGTTCCTGACGCAGCTTGCCCAGTATCTCCGCCGCCACCAGTCCCTTCCAGGCGATCAGGCGGAACTTCACACCCTGGCCCCGAGAGAAGTCGGCGTAGGAGTTCTTGTTCGTCGGGGAGATGATCTCCACATCTTTGAAACCCAGGTTCTCCATGATGATACGCTGGAACTTGTTGTACTGCCCGAAGCGGCAGGGACCGCCGTGGGCGGGCATGAAGAAGCTGATCTTGGCCGGATCGGTGTCCGGCTCGTGGAGCTTTTTCAAAAAACTGCCGGTGGTGCAGATCATGGGGAAGCACTCCCGGGAAGAGGTGTACTTCCTGCCCCACTCCATATCCACCTCGTCCTGCATGGGCAGGACGTCCGCCTCTATTCCGCAGGCGCGGGAGGCGGCGGCCATCACGTAGGCGCTGTCGCACATGTAGGGGAAGTAGAGCTTTCGTCCCCTGGAGGGGGAGGCTTTGAACACGGATACCGGGGCGAACTCCTTCTCCAACAGGTCGGCCTTGGTTTCACCCTTTAGACTGTCCAGGAAGGCTTCACAGCGGGTGATCATCCCCGCGTCCGCGCTGTGCTCGTCCACCTCCAGCTGAAGATAGGGTTTGCCCCGCATCTCCTCCCGGACGTAGTGGGAGAGGAACGAATCGGGACCGCAGCGGAAGTTGGTGATGTACACCGCGTGCAGCCGTTCATCCCTGGCAACCATCCGCACCCCGGCCAGGATCTTCTGTCCGTTGGGCCAGTACATCATGTCGTAGTCCTTGAAGACCTCGTCCATCGCCTCGCGGAGGGGCAGAAAGTCCAACGGGATGGGGAGCACATCCAGGTCGATCAGCTTCTCGACCAGGCTCAGGTTCAGCTCCGGGTCCCCCGTGTTGTACGGCCGCCCGAGCATGACCACGGAGATCTTGTTTGGGGGAAGATTGGACAGGATCTTTTCCCCCTCTTCGAGCAGGGCCCGTTCGAACCCCGCCTGAGCCTTCTCCGCCGCTTTGACGGCCCGGTCCACAGCCTTCCGGTCGGTGCCGAAGGTTGTGTTCATGAACTTCGCCAGGTCGCCCACCAGCTTCTTGCGGGAGTAGCGGAAGTGGAGGGTGGGCACGAGAAACTTCTCAGCGGCCGGATCCGCCTTCATTGCACCGCGGATCATGAAGGGATAGGACTGAATCCAGGGACAGTTATAGTTGATCGTGGGATTCTTCTCGTCCGTGGGATTGTCCACCACGAAGGGCATGAAGATATAATCCAGATCCTTTTCCAGCAGATCGTCGATATGCCCGTGCATCACCTCCACGGGGAAACAGGTCTCCGCCACCAGCATGCTCAGTGACCGGGTGACCAGGGGCCGGTCCGAAGGACGGGACAGCACCACCCGGAAGCCCAGCTGCTCGAAGAAGGTGCGCCAGTAGGGGAAGCGCTGATAGTAGATCATCAGGCCCCTGGGGATACCGATCGTCGTCTTGGTAGCCGTTTCCTGATCGGACGGCTCCTCCACGTAGTCCCCCAGAAGCAGCCGCTCCCTAAGCTCGAAGAGGTTGGGGATCTCCTGCCTCCTCCGCTCCTTCTCGTCCTTGACCCCCTGGGGCTGGTACTTGTCACAGCGGTCTCCGTAGAACAACGCCCGCTTCTCCCCCTCGATTACGACCTTGTGAACGTCGCAGTGATTCTCGCACCCCTTGCAGGTGAAACGGCTCATGGTATACGGGATCTTACTGACCTGGAAACCCTTGAAGCTCGTCTTATTGCCGTTCTTCTGAACCTCGTCCCGGGCCAGCATGGCTGTACCGATGGCGCCGGTCACATCGTAATGGGGAGGCACCGTAATCTTCTTGCCCAGCACCGCTTCGAAGGCGGCAACCACGGCGGGATTGTTGGTCACCCCGCCCTGAAATAGGATGTGATCACCGATCCGCTTGGCCCCCACCACCTTCTGGATGTAGTTCTGCACGATGGAATAGGCCAGCCCTCCGATCAGATCGTCCTTGTCGGCGCCCTTCTGCTGGTGTGAGTTCAGGTCGCTCTCCATGAACACGGTGCAGCGGTCCCCGAGACGGGAGGGCTTCTTGGCCCCCAGAGCGAGCTCCCCGAACTCATCCACGATGTTGATGCCAAGCTTTTCCGCCTGCTCTTCCAAAAAACTGCCGGTCCCGGCGGCGCAGACCTTGTTCATCTCGAAATCCACGACCACACCGTTGTCGATGCTGATGAACTTGGAATCCTGTCCGCCGATCTCGAACACGGTGTCCACTTCCGGATGGTAGAAGATTGCCGCCGTGGCCTGGGCGGTGATTTCGTTTTTGATCGTGTCGGCGCCGATGAAGTGTCCGGTCAGATAACGGCCGGAACCGGTGGTTCCGGCTGCCCGGACCACCACCTGCTCCCCCACCTCTTCGTAGATCTCCGACAATCCCCGTCGGATCGCCTCCAGGGGCTTTGAGGCCGTAGGAAGGTAGCGCCGGGCCACCACGTTGATCTGATCGTCTATCAGGACCACATTGGTACTGAGGGAGCCCACGTCCAACCCTAGATACACATCGAGTTTTTCCCCGGGCGGGGGATCGAAGACCACCTCCTTGTGCCCTTTGGCTGTGGATCGCTCCAGCTGAGGCCAGTGCGGCAGATCCGCCGTCGGATCCTCGAGATAGCTCTGCAATGCACCGAGCCCCTTGAAGTTCAGATCCCCCTCCGGCGGACTATCCAGAACGTGGAACACCGCCCCGATGGCACCCATGGAGGCATGGTACTTCGGGATAATCAGCTCTCCGTCTCGAAGTTTGAGCACCTCCCGGAACGCACGGGCTACGCCGGCGTTCGCCGCAACCCCACCCTGGAACACCAGCGGGGTTTCCAGGTCTCGACCTCTGGCCAGATTGCTCCTGACGTTCCGGGCTACGGCGAAGCACAGACCGGCTACGATGTCGTGGACAGGAGTGGCGATCTGCTGAAGATGGATCATGTCGCTCTTGGCGAACACGCTGCAGCGCCCGGCGATATGGGGCGGATTCTCGCTCTTGAGAGCCAGCTCCCCGAACTCTTTCTCTATGGATACTCCGATGCGTTTTGCCTGCTGATCGAGAAAGCTGCCCGTACCGGCGGCGCACACCGTGTTCATGGCAAAATCCGCCAGCTGGGATTTTCTGCCTTCCTCGTCCGGATTCATGACGATCAGCTTGGAGTCCTCCCCGCCCATCTCGATGACGGTCTTGGCTTCCGGGTGAAACACGGCTACGGAGCTGGACTGAGCTACGATCTCGTTGACGAAATAGCCTCCGATCAACTCGGTAGCCAGCTTGCCCCCCGTACCGGTAATGGCCACGGTATCGAAGGCCTCGGCGGGATAACGCGTCAGCAGGTCGGTAAGGACCTGGTGCAGCGCATGAAACGGACGCCCGTGACATAATGTGTAGTGATTCTCTACTACATTTCTCTCAGGATCGATAACCACCGTGTTGACGGAAATCGAGCCGATATCCAATCCGAGAGAGAATCGTTGCATTATTCTTTGCCTCCCCTAGTAAATGTGACTATTTTGTTGGAAACAACATCGGGCGAGTCAAGATACAAAAAATGCCCACTTTCTTCTATTATCTCCAACTGCTCTCTTGCGAGCAGTTGATGTAATTTGTCACGATCTTCAGCACAGAGCAGTTTATCCTCTGAACCGACCGGGATCAAGACCGGTTGCTCCATCCGCGGCAGAACAGCGTTCCAGCGCTTGATTTGCCTCATCCTTCCGGCTTGATCGTGCAGGCCGAAGGGACTCACGAATATCAATCCCTGCACCTGCTCCGGGTGCTCTGCGGCATAGTGTGCTGCCATGTTCGCACCCATAGACGTTCCCATCAGGTAGTACCGGTCAAGACCGGCAGCCACACGTTTTGACCAACCCCGTACCCGGCTGATGTATTGATGATGCGAGCTGCCCACGTGTCGACGTCCCAGTGAAATTCGCTACGAAAACCTTCAATCATAAATCGATAGTATTAACCAGCGATGATAGCTAGCATTGATCGCAAAAATTTACGCGGACAGTCTAACAGATTCGATTTATTATTGCAATGATAATATATACAGGTCGTGCTATACTCTCAGGCCGGCTACGGGGAAACGGTCTTCCTGGATCTGGGATTGAACCCCCTGAGCCCGGCAAGCCGATCCCGGTACAGCGTCATGAGGACCCGTTCGGGGGTCATGGGGGCGACGACGGGAAGATCCGCCTGAGGACGGAAGGCCTGGATCGCGGCCAGCAGAGCGTAGTACACGCCGATTCCGTACATCAAAGGAGGTTCGCCGATCGCCTTGGAGTGAAACAGGCCCAGCGGGTTTTCCGTGTTCTCGAGGAAATGAACCTCCAGCTCTTTGGGGGTTTGGTAGATATCCGGAACCTTGTAGGTGCTCAAGGTACCCGTGAGCAGCCTCCCCTCTTCAGAGTACAGCACCTCCTCCAGGGTCAGCCAGCCGATGCCTTGAACTATCCCCCCCTCGGCCTGGCCCAGGTCAACCTGGGGGACCAGACTCGGCCCCAGATCGTGGACAGCTTTGACCGCATCGACCTCATACGTTCCCCTGAGACAGTCCAAGGTTACCTCGCAGAGGGCCGTTCCATAGGCATGATAGGCAAACGGTTCCCCCTTTTCTTTGGCTTTGTCGAAATAGATGCCGGGGGTTGCATAGTGAGCTTGAGCGGAAAGATTGACCCGCTGCGTGTACACCCGCGGAATGAGTCGGTCCCAATTCAGATTGGTTTTCTCCCCATCGTAGAAGATCTGCTCGTTCCGGATTTCCGCCTTGGCGGGGTCCTTCTGTCCCAGCTCCTTGATCGCCGCTTCCTTGATCCGCTTCAAGATCGCCCTACAGGCGATTTCGGTTGCCTTTCCGTTCAGATCAGCTCCGGTTGATGCGGCAGTAGGGGAGGTGTTTGCCACCCGCATGGTGCTGGTGCTCTCCACTTTGATCCTCCCCCTGTCGATGGAGAACACCCGGGCCGCTACCTCGAGGATTTTGTACTTGACCCCTTGACCCATCTCCACGGCCCCGGTGGAGACGCTGACACTGCCGTCGGTGTACACATGGACCAGGGCTCCTCCCTGGTTCAACACCGTGTTAGTGAAGGATATCCCGAAGCATACCGGCATGAGGGCCAGTCCCTTTTTGTGGAGCCTGTGGGTGCTGTTGAACGCCTCAACCCGCGCCTGAGATTTCTCGTAGTCGTAGCGGGATTTTGCCTCCTGCCAGCAGATCGGGGCGCTGCAGCGAACGGCGGCCATCCCGTAGGGGAAGGTATCCCCCTCTTTGAGCAGGTTTTTCTCCTGGAGTTCCGCCGGGCTCACACCCAAAGCGGCGGCGGCCTTGAACAGCGCCGCCTCGATCACGAACATTCCCTGGGGACCGCCGAAACCGCGGAAGGCGGTGTTGGGCGCAATATTGGTACGGCAGCAGTAGGCCGTTGCTTTGACGTTGGGGACGAAGTAGCTGCCCGTGCAGTGGAACAGGGTACGCTCGAGAATCGCCGGGGACAGATCCGCCGCCGCGCCGGCGTTCTGATAGAACTCAACCTCATAGGCCAATACCTGCCCGTTCGCGCTCATACCAATGCGATAATCCGAGGAATAGGGGTGGCGCTTGCCGGTGTAGACCATGTCTTCATGTCGGTGCAGAACCAGCTTCACCGGCGCTGCGCAGCGCACGGCCCCCAATGCTGCCAGAGCGGCCCAGGCCGTTGCCTGATCCTCTTTGCCTCCGAAGGCACCGCCCAGCCGGGTTACCTCCACTTCCACCTGGTGCATGGCCAAACCCAGGATACGGGCGATCACACGCTGGACCCCGGTCGGACTCTGGGTCGAAGAGATGACCCTGACGCTTCCCCTCTCTCCCGGCACGGCGAGGGAACCCTGAGTCTCCAGATACAGATGCTCCTGAGCTCCGGAATCCACCCTCCCCTCAATAATCACATCGCATCGTTGCCAAACTGCCTCCACCTCCCCGAGGCAGAAGGTGCGGGGGGGGATTATCAGCTCTCCCTGTTCCTGGGCTTGCCGGGGATCGAGCACGGCCGGCAACTCTTCAATCTCGAGCTTTATGCAGGGAAGCGCCGCCCGGGCCGCAGCCTCCGAGCCGGCCAACACCAGGGCCACGGGCTGTCCAACGTAATCCACGGTGTCTTCGGCCAGCAGCGGTTCGTCGGCGACCAGGGTTCCTATCTGATTGCTCCCCGGGATATCCGCGGCGCTCAGCACGGCCCGTACGCCTCGGTACTGCTTCGCCTTCTCGGTATCCAGACCCTTGATTCTGCCGTGGGCGACGGATGAGGCAAGCACCACGGCGTGGAGCAGGCCTTCAGGTTCGGGCAGATCGTCGACGAAGCGGGCCTGGCCTCGGGAGTGAAGATCCAAATCGCTATGTTTCATACCCACACCTCGGCGTGCATCTGTTCGGGAAAGAGTTTCTGAAAGTGGGCCAGCAGCAGCTGTCGGAGAAGCAGCCGCTTGTACTGCTCGCTTCCCCGCACATCGCTGATGGGGGAAATCTCCGCCTGGGCCAGCTCCAACGCCTGTTCGATATGCCCATCGGTGAGCTCTTGCCCCTCCAAAGAAGCGGAGGCGCGGGAAAGAAACAGGGGAATGGGCGCAACCCCTCCTGCCGCAAGCCGGACTTTCACAATTTGATTGCCCCGAACAGTAATCCATGCGGCAGAGTTGACGCTGGCGATATCGAGGTATCTGCGTCTGGATACCTTCTCGAAGCTGAACCGTCCCTCTTCCCGGGGCAGAGCGATCCACTGCAGTCGTTCTGCCGGCTTCATGTCCAGCTGCTTGTATCCCCGGAAGAAGCACTCGAGTGGCACCTCCCGGATAGCCTTCCCGTTTTTCAGCCCCAGAACCGCCCCCAAAGCCAGAAGCATCACCGTAAAATCGCCGATCGGCGAAGCATTGATGATGTTGCCGCCCAGGGTCGCCCTGTTGCGGATCGGCGTGGAGGCGATCAGCGGAAGCGCCTGGGTGAGCTCCGGCAGCCGATCCTTCAACTCGGGGATCTCTTTTACTTGCTCCATCGAGATGCCGGCGCCCAGGAACAATCGCTCCTTTTCCATCCGCACTTTCCGGAGCTCCGGCGCGGTGGAGAGGAAGCTCAAGTCCTCTTCGAGCAGCTGCTCCGGTCTCTGCACAAACAGATCCGTTCCCCCCGCTACGACGGAATGGCTTGCGCTTCGACGCTGTTGCCGCCCCACCGCCTCGAGCGATCCGAGGCGCTCGGGAATTGTCAGGAAGTACTCGGGAACGACTCCGCAAGTTATCAGAGTCTTCAGGTGCTCCAGGTTCGGCGCATCCGCGCTATCCTGCAAACGGGAATCTGTCACATCGCGCAATTGATCCAGGAGATCGGCGATGGCTCTCTTGATCGATGCATACCCCGTACAGCGGCAGATGTTCCCCGCCACCGCATCCACCGCTCCTTCGTAACTCCATCGTCGGTGCCCCAGCAGATATCCGGTGAGCGAGACGACGAATCCGGGAGTACAAAAACCGCATTGAATGGCCCCATGCTCGACCAATTGGCTCTGAACCGGCGTCAGGGCTATCGCATCCGCCGCGTTCTCCTCCTGATGCACCGGATTGATACCCTCGATGCTCACCAGATGTCTGCCCTCAATATCCCCGAGGGGAAGCAGGCAGGAGTTCACGGCCCTGTAACGGACGATCGGCTCTCTATCCCCGGTCAGTTCCCCCAGCAAAACCGTACAGGCGCCGCAGTCACCTTCACGGCAGCCCTCCTTGGTGCCCGTCAGCCGCCGATCCCTCCGCAAGAAATCCAAAACCACGGTTCCGTGATGCAGATAGCTTTCGATCGATTCATCGTTCAGGATAAAACGTATAGGTCGATCCATTGAAATGCTCCCATTGAGAGTATACCTATCCCCCCTGCGATCGAGCAAGCTGGAGAACCGCGTCCCAGACCGGATCTGCGGGCGGATCGGCGATGATACGGATGGGAATATTTTGTACCGGATGATCGAAGCTCACTTCCCGGGCATGGAGATGGATTCCCCCCTCCGGATTGGAACGGGGAAAACCGTACTTGAGATCCCCTTTAATCGGGCAGCCGATTGCGGCCAGTTGGGCACGGATCTGATGATGCCGGCCGGTATGAAGATCGATTTCCAACAGATGGTAGCGCTCCACGCTGAGGATCCAGCGGTAGCTCAGACGGGCCTCCTTGGCTCCGGCTGCCGGTGCAGATTGGAGGTAGGATTTGTTCTGGATCGGATTACGGGTTAGATAGTGGATCAGAGTATCGGAGCGTTTAGGCGGTGCGTTTTTGACCATCCCCCAGTACACCTTCCGTACCCGGTTTTCACGGAACAGGGCGTTCATCCGCTGCAGCGCCTTGCTGGTGCGGGCAAACACGACCACGCCGCTGGTGGGCCGGTCCAGGCGGTGCACGACTCCGAGGAAAACGTTCCCCTGCTTACCGTACTTCTCTCTGATGTAGTGCTTGACCGCATCAGCCAAACACGGATCGCCGCTGCGGTCACCCTGAACCAGCTCTCCGACCTTCTTGTTCACTGCGATGATGTGATTGTCCTCGTACAGCATCTGAAGATCCATGAAGAAGGTCTCCCGTTACGGGGAATTATCCTGCAATTCAAGCTGTTCCTCAACAGGCACTCTTTGACAAGATCGGAGGAATCGAGCAAGGTAGAGAATCATGAAAAGCTACCGAAAAGAGCTGTGGTTCAGCACTTCCAGGAGGCGGGAACTGATCAATATCACCCCCCAGGTTCAGAAGGTCCTGACGGACAGCGGCGTGCGGGAAGGACTGCTGCTCTGTAACGCCATGCATATCACGGCCAGCGTTTTCATCAACGACGATGAATCCGGACTTCACCAGGATTTCGAGCAGTGGCTGGAAGGTCTGGCACCTGAGAAACCCTACTCCCGCTACCGGCACAATGGATTCGAAGACAACGCCGATGCTCACCTCAAGCGAAGCATCATGGGACGGGAGGTGGTCGTGGCGATCAGCGAGGGCAAGCTGGATTTCGGTCCCTGGGAGCAGATCTTCTACGGAGAGTTCGACGGAAAGCGGAGGAAGCGGGTCCTGGTAAAAATCATCGGCGAGTAGATCGCAAGGGCGTTCTGGTCACCGAAGACCTGGCCGGCGACGGAGAGAACACGTTGGCCAGGACGGTCCTCACCGCCTCCAAACCCTCGAGCTTCTTCTCCTCCTCGTGTACGAACACCGGCAGGAATCGCTCCCGCACGGAGATCCGCGCGGGAGTGGAAGGTGCCTTGTCGCCGTCCATCTGCATCTTGATCCGTCTGCTGGCGTGTATACGGATAACCTTGCCCGAGTAGAAAGACACATCCGGCATCATGCGATGCCTGTTGGTCAGTACGTTCACCAGCAGCCCGAGAGTATCGAGAATACCGCTCTTCTTAAAGAGGATAACGTTGAGGATGCCGTCGTCGATGCTCACCTCTTCGGCGAGCGTGTACGGTCCGGCGTAATAGCGAGAGTTGGAGATGATCGCCAGGTAGCCCCGGTCGGTGATGTTCTGTTCCTCGATGGTAATCTGGATTCGCCGTACCCGATCCGTGAGAGCCGACCAGATCATTCCCAGGACATAGGACATCTGTCCCAGATAGCGCTTGAAGCGCAGATCCACCGTATGGACCGCCATGGCGTCCAGGCCGGTGGATACCATGAGAAGGAAGGGTTCGGAGTTGAGGTAGCCGACATCGATCCGACGGGTGTGACCGGCCAGGATGCTGGTGGTAGCGATCACGGGATTGAGTGATATTCCCAGATCCAAGGCCAGCACATTGACCGTACCGAACGGTATGATGCCAATCGGCAGAGGTCTGGCACCCATACCCTTCACAACCTCCCGAATCGTTCCATCTCCTCCAAACACCGTCACACAGTCTATTTCGTCACGATACCGCCGTACCAGCTTGGCGGCATGCCCCGAATATCGGGTGTAGAAAACCCGGAACGATACTTCGTGGCGCTCCAACAGCTTGACGACCTGGGGGAGATGCAGATTCAGGAAAAACCGGCGTCCCGCTTTAGGATTGACGATCAGGATCGTCTTCATCTCTTGCTTTCGGGACAACGATGCGGATAGGCTGAGGATGCCAGGTGCGTCTCCAGCTCCCGGGTTCTCTGCCGCTGGATACGCCGGGCGATCCGCCGAAATCCGGGAAGGCAGGACTCGTAGAAGATTTTCCATCCCGAACACAGCCAGCTCAGACTTCCCGGATCCGACCGGGCCGGGGGGGCAGCGTAGAAGCGATGCTTCAGACAATCCCCCATGCACAGCTCGAGAAAGGGACAGCTTTCGCAGGCCTCATTCCACTGCGACTTCTGCCGGCCGAACGCTTCGTAACGGGGTGACTCCAGAAGATCGCTCCAGTCCGTTTCCAACAGATTCCCCAACCGCAGCTCCGGGGTGGCGAAAAAATCACAGGGGTAGACATCCCCGTTGTGCTCGACCAGGAAGTACTGCCGGCAGTCCCTGCCCATGGTGCAGAGGATCCGCGACCCTTCGACCAGGTAGGTGAGGAGGGCATCGAAGAGACGAACCGACACCCGGCCGGCATCGGGGTACCACACCTCGAAGAGCTCCTTCAGAAACGCGCCCCACTGCGGTCCGTCGATGGAGTAGGGCAGCGGTCGGCCCTGCTCATCGAACTCAACGATCGGTATGTACTGGTGATAGCGGATGCCCATATCCAGGAGAAAACTGTAGATACTGCGGGCCATTGTGACATTGGCGGCGTTCACCGCTACCAGGATGTTGAGCTCCACCCGGTGCTTGTTCAGCAGCTCGATCCCTTCGATAACCCTCTTGTACGAACCCGCACCCTTTCGATTTTTCCTATGGGTGTTGTGGACCTCCTCGGGACCGTCCAGGCTGACCCCCAGGAGGAAACGATACTCGGCCAGCAGCCGGGCCAGCTCGTCGGTTATCATCGTGGCGTTGGTCTGCAATCCGTTGGCCACGATCGAGCCGGGTCGTCCGTATCGGGTCTGAAGCTCCACGACCCTTTGAAAGAACTCCACCCCCATCAGCGTGGGCTCCCCGCCCTGCCAGCCGAAGGAGTAGGTATCCTGGTCGGTAGCCAGATATGTGGAGATCATGCGTTTCAGGGTGCCGTCGGACATGCGGTGCCTGGAGCTCTCAGGATAGAGGCCGGCCTTGGGCAGATAGAAGCAGTAGGTGCAGGCCAGGTTGCAGTCTGCGGATGCCGGTTTGATCAGGAGAGAGAACTGTTTTTGCTCCGAGCCTTCAGGCATACTACGGAGTTTGACAAAAAGAGGGAAAATCATCAATGTGGGTGCGATGCGATTTCAATGTCCGGCCTGCGGTTTCAGAGGGGGCGTGCGGATTCCGGCCCATCTGCCCAAAGGGAAAACCGTACGGATCCGCTGCAGCCGCTGCCAAAAGTCTTTCCCTCTGAGCCTGGGGAAACTCTTCCCCCAGGAGTACCCGGCCGGTTATCAGGCTCTGATACCGGACTCGCTGAACTGTGGGGGAACCAAGGTAGGACGGCTGTGGGTGGAGACCGTTGGATCCCGGGAAGACAGGGTACCGGTTGTCGTGTTTCCCGCTCATCCATCCCTTTCCCATGATGTGATGCACGATCTGTTGGACTCCTTCGGGGATTACTTTCGCATCTGCTACCTCGAGTTCCCCGGAACCCGACGAAACCCGAAAGGATCGGGAAAACAGTCCTATAGCGCTCTTTTCAGCGACCATATGGAGCTGTTGAAGAAGCATCTGGGAGTCTCGCGATTCCATCTGCTTGCCCATCTCGGTTCATCTCCCCTTGCCCTGGATATCGCAACTCGTCACCCCGATTCCGTCACTTCCGTTGTTCTGATCGAACCGGATCTCCGTCTGGCGGAGCATGCAGCCCGGCAATCAATAATCGGGAAACTCAAATCAACCGCGTCGGAGGAGCGCCAAAATGGGGAGCACCGAAAGCTGCTGGTATCGTTGCTTCAGGACGTCTGGAGCTCCAAACTCCCGCAATCCCATGCTCAGGGGCTGGCGAAGATCCTCTCTCCGGGATTCCAACCCGATCATTTGAATCATGATTTGATTCAGTCTCGGAGCACTCTTCACTATGCAACCCTGAGTCGCCGGAAAATACCGATCCTCATTATTTTTTCCCGGGATGGCGATGAAGCAGCACGTAAATGTGCTCTGTATCTTCAGGCAACCCTGCCCGCCGCCGAAACGGGAACTGTTGAAAAGGGCGGCGCCTGGGCTGCCTGGTTTCGGCAATCTGCTATCGCCAACAAGTTGCTTTCCTTCAAACGAAGTGCGGAAAGCAAGGACCCAAGGACGCTTCGGAAACGGTCCCATACTTTGAGTGGACAACCTCTCGGCTGGATGGTTCTGGTCTTTGCTATCCTGGCCGCCGGCTCGGCCTTGGGCTCGAGCCTGCTCCGTTTTCAGCCCGAATTCATGTCCGGAGTAATCCCGTCGCTGCTCGCAGGCCTGTTGCCGATCCTCTGGTTTATAATCCCCAAAAAGATCAATCCAATCGCTTTTTTTCGCTTTCGCCGTTTCTCTCTGCGGACGGTACTCCTCCCCCTGGCGATTGGAGCCGTACTGGGAGCGTTCTTCCGGAGCCTGTTCCTGACCCTGGAAAACGTATCGCTTCCCGCTGCTCTTCCCGCCTTCCTGATCTCGATTGCACCGGGAGGCCGGGGCCGTCTTCTCGAGCTGTTCGGTGCCGCGATTGTCAGCCTGTTCGTATTTGGGGTGGCCGAGAACCTTTGGGTGTTGCGACGAAGCAGACTTCAAGTCCTGATGCCAACCGTACTATTCGCGCTACTTCCGCCTGCCTTTCCCGATATCCTATGGAAACTGCCGGGGGGATTTGCCGCTTCAGTTCTATTTGCAACCAGCCTGAGCATCTACGCCCCCCTGTTCCTGATCGCAGGATTTGCCACGGCTTCCGAACTGCCCATCCCATTTGACCGGCTACCGATCTTTTGGGGCAGCATTCAAGGAGTAGCCGTCACCACCGCCTTGCTTGCAGCTGCCATCCTGCTGACGGTGTTCTTGGGAACGAGCGGAAATCCGGTTTCTCCGGAGGAGCTTTACTTCGCTGGAACGATCAATCGGGAAGGCCGGTTGTTCCGCTGGGGTACAAGCCTCGGGATCGTCCTTATCGTATTTTCCCTGATCGCGGCGGTAGTTCTTGTCTTTGCTTTTATTGCTGTTTGAACGGGGTGTAACCGGCGATGAAACGAGTATGCGCCTGGTGCGAAGCAAATGGAACTGACCCTCCTGCCTGACAGCCTGGCGATTTGTCGCCTCCCCCGGGATGCCCCGATTCCCCAATGGGCACTGGCCGGCAACTTCTACGCGGTATGCCGCAGTGAGGAGGAGCTTTCGATAGTATGCCCGGATGGTCACCCCCCGGCCGAGGTCAAAGCCGATCCAGGATGGCGGGCGCTGAAGGTGCAGGGTCCGCTGCCTCTGACCGAAATCGGTGTCATCGCAGCTTTGAGCGCCCCCCTGGCTGAAGCCGGGATATCGGTGTTTGTCATGTCCACCTTTGACACCGACTACCTCCTGATCAAAGAAACGAACGTATCCAAAGCGGTTCGGGTGCTGGGTTCTCATCACACGGTCCACACCTGAGGGGAGCGCGGATTCCTTTGATTGTTGGAGTACGCTGAAACGGTTACTATTTTGGGGAGAAAGCGTGGTCAGCTCCTGGGTGGCTCCGGGTATCGCTATCCCCCACGCCCGCTTGCTGAATCTGGAGAACTTTGATCCCTGCGCGTGCTTGACAAACCGAGGAACTGACCGGCCCCACGGTTCATTCGGACTGAATCCGCTTATCCAGGAACTTTTCCAGGGAGGAGCGGATCCGCTGTGCCGCGGTCTCCAGACCGTCTGTACCAACCGTCATCAGGTCGGCGCCGTGATAGAAGACCGTGCGCGCGATCAACCGGTCCATCGCTTCCTGCCGGTTTTCCGGCTTGAGATTCTCGAAGATGTAGGAATGCAAGTAAAATGGCACTTCTACAATCGAATAGCTGATGGCGTATCCTACTTCGACCTCGTTTTCCAGCTTCATCTCGAAGACGAGCACATGAAGACGAAACCAATCATTGGCTCCCGGTTCCACGATCTTCACGTTTTCGATCTCGCTGATCGCCTTAACCACTTGATAGCGCAGCTCCTTCTGGTAGGGCAGAGACTCGTTCATGGCTACACTCACCGGAATCTCCACGGCCTGGAGCGTAAAAGCACCGAGGCTCAGCAAAAGAAAAACAAACAGCAGTTTCTTCACATTTCACTCCATTCTTCTCTCCTGCATCTTATATAATTACACTCCAGCGTGAAAACCGGGGTCGGATGCAGGTTTAAGATTTTCCATAATTGTTCAACCCGCGTGCCGCTTCAACACCGAGGGGGAGAAAAATCTCGATGTCTTCTGCTTGACAGGAATGAAAAAAATGTGGGAAAATTCTGCTGTTCCAGCTCCCACGATAAACGGGAAGGGAGGTGATAAAATCTCGAAAAACTAACAATCCTATCTGAACGGGATTCCGGAAGTCTGTGAGAGGCAGACGCGGTCGCGCCGCTGTATCCGGGGACGAAACTTCATCCGTTGCCACTGTCCGCAGCTACTAGCCAATAGGCGGATGGGAAGGCTGGAGGAGTAGGTAGATCCGGTAGCCAGAAGACGGTCCCGCTCAAGCCCACGATGGGTGGCTCCCCAGCGGAACAACACCCTATTCGTTCGCGGTTATGAAGCATGGGCAACCTCATCAGAAGTCTTCTGCTTCAGCTTCTTCAAGCCGGCGAAGGCTTTTTTGTTGCCCTCCCTAAGGTAACCGCCCGTGTTCAACATCAACACAGGCACGTGATGTGCAGGGAGGAATTATGAACAAGATCATTCTATGTGCGCTGGTTACAGCGAGTATCTTCACCGTCGCCCTGACGGCACAAACCCAAGACGAGCAGTCCGATATCGAGGTGTTTGTCACGGCTAGTCGGGTCGAAGAACCGGCTGAAGACATCCCAGCTTACGTTTCGGTGGTCACAGCCGAAGAGCTGGCCGCTTCGGGACAGACGACCCTGGTCGAAGCCCTTGACGGGCTGGCGGGCATCCATTTTCGCAGCACCTCTGGAAACGCCGCTCAGTCAGAGATATCCATGCGCGGTTTTGGCGAGAACTCGCACGGCCGCGTTCTGGTGCTCGTGGACGGCCGGCGCCTGAATCGTCCCGACATGGCCAGCACGAACTGGCTGGAGATTCCGGTTGAGAACATAGAGCGCGTAGAAGTAGTGCGGGGCGGAAACAGTGTACTCTACGGCGACAACGCGGTAGCTGGTGTTATCAATATCATCACGAAGAAAGGAGCAGCAGGCATCGACGTTGCGGTTTCCGGCCAGTACGGGAGCTTTAATCAGAATCAGGAGGGAGTTGAGGTTAGTGGCTCCAGCGACCTGCTCAGCTTCTCGATTACGGGAGAGCATACGGCCACAGACGGCTACAGGGACCGCTCGGCGTTCCGATCACTGGCCGTAGGGGGCAACGTCGGATTGGAACTCGATCGCCTTTCCTCAGAAGTTTCCCTCTCCTACAATCGACTGTTTTATGAACTTCCCGGGGCACTCTCAAAGGCTGAGTTCGAAGCCGACCCTACACAAGCCCAGCCGGGTCATGATGCGGATGAATCCACAGGTGACTACTTTAACGCTGATCTTTCCTTGGCATTCAGTCCTTCTGACAGGACGATTCTGGATGGAAACGCCGGGTACAGATTTCGTTTTATTCGAAGTGACATACCAAGTTTTCCTGACAATTTTACCGACCTGAGCCTGCAAAGTGCGGCAGTGACCCCAAAACTCAAGCTGGC
>Ga0315555_1000444_pt1 | contig 29235 bp, 27 predicted proteins | sample SalMarSW160380MG_FD_202113 | JGI IMG/M metagenome (GOLD analysis project Ga0315555, IMG submission 202113) | Salt marsh sediment microbial communities from the Plum Island Ecosystem LTER, Massachusetts, United States - Salt Marsh Sediment SW1603-80 ... | reverse complement strand
TTTAGATACGGATGAATTTGAACTTTGCATTAATGGAAGTGATTGGATATTTGTTGCTGATTTATCCTGTCCAGCAGGTTATTGTCACTTAGACTTATACATCTTTGATAACTTCTTTAACAAAACTATAGATGGCATCCATCTTGATAATCTAGGATATTCTTATGAAGGCTATTTTGACATATATTGTTTATCTAATAAAAATTACTTCTACCATTTTAACTACATAAATGCATACAATGATTCTGTTCATGAAGTTTCATGGACTGGTGAAGCTTATATCCAGAAATATTATTTTGAAGTTATTCTTGAGGATTTTTATGGTTTCACAGATTACGCTCTTTCAGGCAATATGATACTAAACGAAAGTTTTGTTCCTGAAGGAAAGGCTATCCATATGTTCGAGAATAATAATAATCTGGTTATTGTTACGACTTCCGAATTATATATTTTAGATGCTTTCAATGCTGTTGTAAAAAACCACAAATCATTAGATCACGAAGTAGATTGCTGTTCTGCTCTTGACAATGGCGTGCTGATTTCATATTGGGATTCTTCCCCATATAATTCCGACTATATCTTTGAATTTTATGACTACAATTGCAATAGATTGTGGTTAAAAGAGTTCCCTTTACTATATGATGAGCAGAATATTTGGAACATAGAAGCTAATGAAAAGTATTTTTCGTTTCAAAGAAGAGAGAATGATGAAAATCGTGATATTTTTAATTATGGAATTTATGTTTATAATAGTAAAGGTATACTTCAAACAGAACTCTTTCATAATCTAGCAAAATATGACTTTGATACCAAAGGATGGTTTTATTATACTGATGTAATGCTTTCTAAAGAGACACAATTTTACTGTGCAATGAACAATGATTCTGCTGAATCTTTCTCTAGTATATTCGCTTACTCATTTGTTGAAATTTCAAAAACAAATGGATACTCAATATCTTTGATGGGAATTTCTCTTCTGCTACTATATTACATTTATAGGAAAAATAGAAAGAAATATACTAAGCACTAAACAATCTATTTATATTAAATTTTATAAAACACTTGTTGCTTATTAAATAATACATGGATGATAAATATCTTGAACAACTTCCTCTTTCAAAAATTAAGCAACTGGATTATTCTGTTATCTCTTGGTTACAAACTGACTATGTTGAAGTAGAAGCTAGAATTAAGCTTCGAGTATTCAAGATTCCTTCTCAAAAACCTGAGGCAAAAATAAATATAGTTGTAGTCGCTGGATTATGTTCTAATTTTCTTGGTTGGATAGATATCGATTATCAGCTATCAAAGATTGCTAATATTTTCCATATTGAAACTCGTGAGAAAAAATCTGCAATTCATTCTAAAAGAAGAATTAATTACTCTATGGACCAATATGCATTAGATATTAAGTCTGTTATTAAACACTTTAATTTAGATAAGAAAGGATTCTTCCTATTTGGAGATTCTTTTGGTTCAGAAGTTGTCATTAAATATTTAGATAAGAAATTTACTCCTCCAAAGGGCTTGATATTGATTAGCCCAGAACAAAGTTTCTCGTTTTCCTTATGGATGAAAATAATCTTCACAATCTTTCCTTACTGGTTATTTTATCCACTTATACCTTTTTTAAAATTCATTCTTAAATATCTCAGAACTGATATGAAAACTGATCCGGGGACTTATTATATGAATAGTAGAAATATTGTTACTAGTGATCCAAAGAGAATGAAACGAAGTGCTCTTGGATTATTTATCTATAAATCATCAGCTGATTATCAAAAAATCACTTGCCCTACTTTTATCATTGCAGCTTCAACTGATAAGATGCATAGTTATGAAAAAAGTTTGGAAATTGCTGAAAAAATCCCTGATACAATTTTTGAAGATGTGACCAATTATCAAGAGACTCACAACAGGAAAATAGCTAGGAAAATAATGGAATTTATTAAGAAGATAGATAAAGAAGGATAAAATAGCTAATTGGAAGTTGACTCACTCTATAAACCGAACCTTATTCCTTCATCATCAGTTTCGATTTCATGATCCAGTGTTTTACACTTCTCACGAATGAAGCAATTGTCAATACTATAGATAATGCAAGAGAACTTAAGCAGATTTCTAATTTTTCATTATGCTACGAAGATTCCTCATAAGTTTCTTCCTGCTTATTTTTCTTGAAAGTTGATATTAACTGCATTACGAATGTTCCTACTATTAAACAGATTATCACTATTTCCAACCAGAATTCAACGATAATAATATAGGTTCCAATTATTGTTATCCATTCTACAGAAATGCGGATTAAAAAAAAGATAAACGATTCAGCTCCTAAAGCATAGAAGCTATAAGCCATGTATCCTTTCGTTTCATGTCTATATGTTATTCCTGTAAATACAAGTGCTAGAAGGAAGGAAATTTCTATTACTATCAGATTACTTAGTATATTTGAGGTATCTGTATTATTTCTAAAATAGAACATGAACAAAGACTCTTTGTTTAGAATTGAGAAAACTAGATTTACAATCCCAGAATATTAGAGCTAGAATTCTGTCAAGTTGTAGATAGTATTTACTTGTTTTTGCGATAGCTAATGAAATTGCGATCAAGCTGAAGGCTATAATGTAAGGAGTGAAGAGAAATGGTTGATAGTAATTTAAAACCTCAAAATCTAAAGACTTGTAATATATCGCAAAGAACACTATTCTTACTATAAAATACCAAGTTAAAAAGAATCCAGCTAATCCTAAGAGTATCCATTTTTCTTTGTTAATTTCTTCCCAAATCGATTTATTACTCAATCTAACACAATATCCAAGCATAGAATAGCAATTCTTGATATTTTTATGTGTTTCTAGTATCGAAAAATTTTGGTAATTATCACTAAAGATTTAACCCTACCAGTTGAAAAAGATTTATATCATCTGTTTTAACAATATTTTTGGTTTATAATATGAAAAATTCTAAAAATCTGACTAAAATTTTCATTTTCATTTTATTATTACAAACGTTTACATTCATTTCAAGTACAAATTCTAGGGCACTAATTATTGATCCTAAATTAATAGATGATTCATTGTTTGGCAAAAAAACTCTTCAAATTTCTGATCTTGATTGGAAATTTGGTAAATTCGTCAGAAATTGGACTGATCCTTTCATTCCTTTAACCGGTGGGGGATATGAATATGAAGTTAATGAAACTTCTGTCCATATTAAGGAAACTGGACCTGGGAGCTATATGAGTCAACTTACTTGCTATACTACTGTTGATGTTCTTGATGAGAAATTTGCTTTAACTTTTGAGTATAAAGTCAAATCTATTACAGCTGGTGAAAGTGATTTTATCTTCTATCTTGTCGACCCTCAAACTAACATAAGTCTCAAATATCCAAAGATAGAGATACCAAGATTAAATCCGGAATTAGAATCTGATTTTCATAAAGCATCTATTCAAACTGTTCTGGAAGGTTATCAACAAGTTATCTTAGTCTTCATCTGCAGAGATGAGTCACCTTTGAATGATGAACAAGAGTTCTGGATTCAAAAACTCAAGTACTATGTTAATGGAGATTTACCAGATATTTTTCCTAACTCTTATTCAAGTTTTAGTGGTTTGAACTGGGAAGTAGGTTCATTTGGTTGGTATCCTTATTTCTTCCCTGAAGAAGCTCAACCTCTGGTAGATTATGACTATGTAATCAATGATACTCTTATGTATTTTGAAGAAACAGGTGCTGGAACATACAAACAATGGGTAGGCGCAGCTACTACTGTGAACTCACGGGGTAGATATTTCTCGATTTCCTTTGATGCAAAAATGGAACGTGATTTAGGATATAATGGTAACTTCTGGCTTTTCTTTTATGATGCTTCAACAAGAGAGAGAATTTATACAGCAATAGCAGGAATGAATTTAGGTGACTATAATTCGATTAAAGACACTGGCTGGGTTCACTTCGAGCTCAAATTAGATTTCCCAGAATATGAGAATATTATACTCTTATTTTCTCATATAGATGATTATAATGCAAATATTCATTCTAAGTTCTGGATTTCTAATCTGAAAATAAAACCTTTACAAAGGCTTCATTCTCATGAACCTATTAGAAATGAAGAATTGCTTACAACTTATGTTCTGACCTCTGATAGAGAACCGAATTTCTGAGCTTGATGTTGAATAACCTCTCTTTCTATTTTTTATTTCATCGTTAGACTTTCTGCTAAGTGTAGATAAATCGAAAATTGGTATAGATTTTTTCTAAAAATTGATATTTATATCTGTAAGACTTCTGTTATTTCAACTAATATTCGTAGGAATATGTTTTTAAGATAAAAGATAGAAATACTTTTTTGAATTCGAGGAATTCTTATGAAACGGCGAAATTTACTTACATTTACAGTGTTTTTGTTTTTAATTTTTATCAGTACAAATATCAGAGAAAATTCTGTTCTTTCAGATACTTCAGGAACTTATGTTGAAGATTTTACTACGACAACTAAACTAGATACTTCCAATACTGATGCTATCGGTTGGGGTACTGGCTCTTTACAACTTCCCGTAGAAGATCCAGCTTATGCTGATCTTATCAAAGTCAGCACTACCTGCAATAATGTCCTTATAGATGGGAACTATGCTTATCTTACATGTGGAAGTAGTGGTTTATTCATCTTTGATATCTCCAATCCTACTAATTTGAATCTGGTGGGCTATTACAATGATTCTGTTGAGGTTAATACATTCTATGCAGTTGTTGTTGAAGATGATATCGCTTACCTTGCAAATGGTGGAGACGGGTTATTCATACTTAATGTAACAGATAAAGCTAATCCCACAAAGCTTGGTGAGATTGATCTTTACCATGGTTTAGATGTGAAAGTGCAAGGAAATTATGCTTATATGGCTTGCTATTCTGGAGGTATCAGAATTATTGACGTATCCAATCTTGCTATTCCAGTTGACGTTACAAATGGTACAGGTAGTTATTTTGGTGCTTCTGCAGATGCTGAAGGTATAACTGTCTCTGGTAACCGTCTTTATGTCACAGTGAATTATGCAGGTTTAGATGTTTATGATATCACCACTCCTTATCTTCCAATTTTACTCGACAACATTGATCTTAATGGATATGCTGAGAAAGTGAAGATTAGAGACAATAGAGCTTACGTTGTTTGTGATTTAGGGGGATTGCAAATAGTTGATATTTCTGATCCGTACAATCTTACTAGAACAGATTGGTTAGATGACAATACCAGGTTCTATGGTGTAGATTTGCAAGATGACTATGTTATAGTGACTGGCAGAGAAGGATCGAGTGATTATCTGCTGAAAATCTATGATATAAGTGATCTTGACAATCCCAAAGAAGCTGGTTTTTATAGCTTGGATAGCACAGGATTTGCTGTCGCAGCTTCTGGATATTATCTTTATGTTGCAGCAGGTTCAGCTGGATTGTATTCTTTACAGATAGCAAATAGTGGAGGATATTTCGCTGAAAATTATAAAACCTCAGCTACAGCCCAATCATCCTACATTTACTTTGCTACAGTTGGAGAACAGCTAGAAAAAGTAACAGTAACAGTTTCTGATACTCTGGATGCTGGTACTTCTATAGATTACTATGTATCCGCAAGTGGAGGAAATTGGGAACCCATCACTCCTGGTGTAGAACATTACTTTACAGCTGTAGGTGCAATTCTTTATTGGAAAGCTGAATTATCTACTAGTGATATTACTACCACTCCAATTCTCAATTCTATCACTCTTGATTACTACGCTGTTGATGTAGGTATAGAATTACTCTCACCTGCTAATGGTGTATATATCCAAGATACAACACCTTCTTTTGACTGGTCAGATGTATCAGGAGCTTATGGATATTTAATACAAATATCAACTTCTGCAACTTTTCGTGGAGTAGAAATAAACGAGAGTCTCTTTATGTCTCCGTCTGAATATACAGTTACAACACCTCTTACATATGGGCAATACTACTATTGGCGTATTGCTTATTATATCGACTATTCCAGTTATAGTGCCTTTAGTAGTGCTTTCTATTTCATCTTAGATGATGAACCTATAGTCAATGAGTTTGGAGTTATTGCATCCATATTTGGATTGATCTTTATTGTCGGGATTTCTAGCACTTTAATTTATATTAAAAGAAGAAAGAGATAATTCTTTCTTTCACATTATTTTTTCTAAAATTTTTTTCTTAACTTGATTCTTATAGTAGCCCATAGTAAAGGTATCGCAAGTTTTGGTTTGAAGAAGCTGAGTTTATCTTGTGAACCAGTCATAATTTTTGCCCATGTAATAAGGTATTCTACTCCCTTCTTGTTACAAAGATAAGCAAAAGCATCTAGAAAGATAGGCATCTTTCCCAAAACCTTAACCATTCTATTCGACCATTTGAAATCCTTCCCAAAAGATTTCATCCATTTGTTCTGATAATTTTTCAGCATTTTTGCGCTGAGATCTTGTTTTTCGAATCCTTCAGCAATAGTTTCAGCTGCTAGTTCTCCTGCATCCATTGCATATTGTAACCCTTCACCTGTTAAAGGATCTATATGTCCAGCTGCATCTCCTACCACCAGAAAATGGTCATCATAACTTTTCTTGACTCCTCCTAATCTAAGTGGGGCTGCATTGATTGGTTCTATTTTTGCTTTAGGTCCTAGTACTTCAACTAGATAAGGTTCTTGAGTAAGAAATTCGTTATGAACTTTTTCCAATTCACTTGTTTGATATTTTCCTCCTGGGATAATATAACAACAAAAAACTAAGTCATCATTTGCTTCTTTGAATAGAGCAACATAACCTGGATGAATATCTCTTGTATATAGACATATTCCGTCGTCTTTGTAATTATGGGTACCAGCTTTCACATAAACACTTGTACAAACAGCTCCAGGAGGATCTTTGACCACTCCAAGTGTTCGAGCTATTTTCGAAACAGCTCCATCTGCAGCTATCAAGACTCTAGCTCTGATTCGAGGTAAGTTTTTATCGAAAGCTCGAATGGTCCAAATTTCTTTCTTTTCTGAAAACTTCACTTCTTTGACATTGTATTCATCTGCAAAAGTTGCTCCTTCTCTAACAGCTGCTTGAATCATTTTATAATCTGCAATTTCTCGTTTTATAGCTATAATCAAATTCTTTCCAATAGCGACAGCAGAATTATCAATGTATTGGATACCTCGAGGACTAATCAAGCCACCTACCGCAGCCCAATTGCCTTCCTTATTATCTAGAATATCTTGAAAAATATCCATTTTCTTCATATGAGTTTGGGCTCGAACAGGATAAGCTTCTCCACAATATTTTCTCCTAGGGAATTTTTCTTTATCAAGAATAATCACTTTCAAACCTTTTTTAGCAAGGTAAAAACTTGAAGAAGAACCTCCAGGACCAGCTCCTATAACACATACATCAAAAATAGATTTTGAAACAGATTCAATGGATGACATTGGATGTTTTCTTCAATAGCTTAAATTTAAAATTTTTCACAAAGATAAACTAGACTTAGTCCAACTTTTGACCGCAGTTGTCACAATATTGTTTTTCTTTGAAATTTTGAGCTCCACAACGTGTACAGTATCTTAACACTTCTTTTTCTTCTTCTTGAGATTCATCTAAAATTGTAGGTCTTTTCATCCCCTTTCTTTTATACTGTCCCATACCAAGTTCTACAGCTGTAGTTATTGCAGGAGCAAATCTAGGAGCGATTTTACTTTCTACATTTGGATTGTTAAATGAATCTAAAAGAAACTTAAGTCCAGTGATACCAAAGAATAATGCATCGATGAAAAATTGAGAAACCATTATCCAATTTCCTGCTTTTGAAGAGCCTGTTATCAAATTACTATTATCTGTTGTTTTTAAAATAATAGCTATAATAAAAATACTAATTCTTGTCAAAAGATAGGACCACGCGTAGACATTAAATAACTTATTTCCATATCCTTTTCTTGGTACATTTAGTTGTTTATTTATTCCATTAAAGGTTATTCCTCTGAATATTGCATAGATAAAAATTACTACTAATCCTCCCCATCCGTAATACCATAACATTAGATTTTGGTATCCCCAAGTGATGAAATAAGGATAGAAATCTGTAAAAGCTTTAAATGCAATGAAGATAGCTAAAAGAACAATTGTAGTTGTCGTTTTTTTCCTCTCATTATCAAAAACTCTGCCTATTAGAAATAGTATAGAAATTAAAGCTACTAGACCAACATATAGAAACACTATGCCTATAATATGCTCTGTGTTGGAATAGGATTGGAAAATATTTATCAAAATATCTGGAGTTTCTACTGGATTAGAGAGATAATTCTGTATAAGTAAATTAGCTACTCCAACAATTGCATAATGAAACTGAATTCCTCCTGTTACTGCTAGAAAGATTCCTGTTAAGAATAGGTAGGATCGTAAATTCTGTCTTTTATAGTAAGAATCCTGCAATATGAATCACTGAAGTATTTAAGCAAGATAATTAGGTAAAATTGTGTTTAAAAAGTTAGCTAAATAAAGTGAGATACTGTAATCACATCTGTTTTTTCTTCTTGGTAGCATCTATCCTACGGAAATTATCGTTTATTATGTCTATGAATAGCTTTTCATCAGCTTCTTTTAGCACTAAAGCAGTTTCCAGATATGCTAAATCTGTTCTATTACATAATTCTTTAAACGATTTGAAAATTGCTGCTCTAGAATTACGATCTATTTTGGAACCTATAGAAATGATGTAGAATTTAGATAATTTCAGGTATCTTATCTCCTTATCCTTAAGCTGCAAATCTTTAGGAGTTTCATGAGAATTTAGACTTTCAGAAATAATATTCTTACCAGTTATTAACATTCTTATCTCATCAAGATTTTTTACTGCTTGTTTCTCTCTAATATTATACCTGAATATCGGATAATCACTATTTGAAACTAGAATTATTTCTTCTGGAAGTTTATTTGAAGCTAGCATATTTAATGGATCTAGAAAAACAGCTATTCCCCAACAGAGAATAGCTACTGGAAAAAGAAAATGTCTAATTAATTTTAGACTTTGAAAGAAAGGAGTAACCATCCAAGTGGCAAGGAAAATAAATCCTAAGAAATTACAGTCAAGTTTCTTGTAATTTCTCCAATTTTGGTATTTTCGAGCGAGATATAATATAAAGTATGCAATGAATATAATAAGAATAGTAACTGAAATAGTTATGAAAACATATTTGAAATCTCCAACTAAATAATTAAGCTCCCAATGGTTTGTTTTATCATTATAACTTAGTTGATCTACTTTCAAAAAACCAAAAAGCATTGATGAAACTCCTACCAATAAGGCAGCAATATGTGAGAAAATCGGGAGTCTATCTTCTCTTATAAGGATAAAACCATTCATGAGAGTTAGAAATCCAATACCAAGAGTAATATTAGTGATTATTGCTAATATCAACACAACTGATTTATTACTTTCAGTATTTGAGAAGAAAGTTGTTGAGAGGAGAAAACAATAACCTATGAAATTGATGATTATTCCAAGAGTTATATAGATATAAGAAACACTTCTAGTAATTCTTTGAGCTCTAGCAAACGTATAAATAGCGAAACCAAAGAACAAGATAATTTCTAATAACAAGATTAGATCTGGAAAGAGTTCAAAGCTCATGATTGGTTTTTCAAAGTTATTTTTTAAATGTATGTTTATATATATTTTAGAAAGAAAACATAATTAGCAAAATATCTCACAAATTTTATTTCTTCTTTCTCCTTTTCTTCTGATGTTTATCGCTTTCTTCTTCCTCTTCTAGATTTTGCAATGCTTTACCAAATAAATCCTGCTCCTCAAAATGAGAATGGCAATTAAAACATTTATCATCGTCTGGAGTATTCGCATATCCGCATTTTTTACAATATCGTATACCTGCCATTGGTCGAGTTTCTTTTAGTTCTACTCCATGTTCTTCAGCTAACTCTTCAAAAGCAGTTTTCTTCTCACTATAATAAGTTTTATCTTCCTTTTCTTCTTCAGGATTCTGAGATGACATTAAAGAAAAAATGTCTTACAAATTATATAAAATTATGGAATTCGAATTTTTTCATACTAGATAATCAATTTTTGAATATCTCTCGATAATAGCTCGTTTTTTCTGGATATCTTCTTTTTTGTGCTCTAAATCCCAAACAGTTACTTCCGTTAATCCATCTGTATCCAACAATTTTATCCAAGCTAGAGAAATATTTTTATTTTCATCAATGATGATTTTTCCTTCTTCTTCTAGTTCTTTTAAAATAAGAAAAATTTGCATATAGTGGTTTAGAAGGTGATAGGAATGCCAGAATTCCTCAAAAAGATCATAAAGTTTGATAGTTTTTCGTTTAAGTAGAATCTTCTCAATCTGTTCCTCAAGATTCTTTTTTGCGATACTTGATGTATCTTCTGTGTCACCCCAAAGTTTCGAAACCATTACTTTCAGTTAACAGAGTATGCTGAACCTATTAAAGAGCCAAAGAAAGAAGATGACAAAAGCACCGACAATAACTAACAACAAATATAAATATTGTAAAAAGATTAAAGTGTTTGCAAATAATATTATTAGAGGTCTTTATGTTGATTTCAAAAAGAACTATGAGCACTTTAATTATCTTTAGTTTTCTCATCTTGAGTTTTACAACAAATTCAAGCACTCAAGCAACAACAATAGGTAATCCTACTTCTTTAGCAAGTATTGAACAAACAGACAATCCTGTTGATTATAAAGTTGTACAAGTAGATTCTTCTCAAGATATAAATAAAGATCACATTCAAGACTCATTTCATGAAAAATTAGTTAATAGTGACACAACCGCTAGTTTTGATGCTATATTATCTTTTACTGGACCGATTACAAAAACTGATAGATTATTTCTTCAAAATAATGGAATAGAAATAATTACAGAATACGATGTAATTTATGCAGCTCACGTAAGAGGAACAGCTGAATCTCTATTACTAACAAAGAACCTAGACTCAGGTTTATTTCTAGAAGAAAACAGCTTAAGTCATGCTCTCTTACTAGATGTAACAGAAACTTTTGGGGTACGTAAAGTTTGGCAAACTTCACAAGGTTATGGCTATACTGGAAATCCTGATACAGCAATAGCTGTTTTAGACACAGGAGTAGATGATAGCCATCCTGACTCAGATTTTAATGTGATATATTGGAATGATTACGAAGGCGCAAGTTATCTCTCTCCAGGAGATGAGTATGCTACTCCGACAGACAAAGGTGAACATGGTACCCATGTTGCAAGCATAGCTGCTTCTGCAGGAGCTTCAGTTTCAACCTCAGTAGCTACCATTCAAGATTCAGGTTATCTTCCAACATCTGATGGATATGCTTGGTATTATACCTGGTTCTACATATATACTGCTCAATCAGTAACTATAAATTGGGCTTGGGAAGGTTCTGGTTCTACATTTGTTGGTTTCTGGAGTAACACTTTAGGTGATTGGTCCGGACAAAGTGCATCAGATTCTTCTTCTCCAGGTACTTTCTCCTATTACCAATCTACACCTGGTTGGTATTGTGCAATGTATGGTAATTCAGTAGGAGCAACAGGAAGATATTTCTCTGGTGAGGTCATTTACGATCCTGGATGGACAAATCCCTATTTTGATAGTTATGGACCTTTTACCGGTGTTGCCCCAAGTAGCAACATTGTTGCTCTTAAGGTTCTTGACGATACAGGAACAGGTACATCTACATCTCTTATTAATGCTCTTAACTGGCTTTATCTCAATGGTCAATCCTATAATATTACAGTTGTCAATATGTCATTAGGCTGGACATCCGTTATATCCTCTATAGATTCTGCTGTCAGTTCTCTAGTAAGAGATAAAGGAATAGTTTGTGTTGTAGCTGCTGGGAATGATGGCACTTCTTCAGGAGGAGTGTATTCTCCGGGTTCTTGCCTTGATGCAATTACGGTTGGTTCCGTCAATAAAGCTAGTGAGATTGCCTATTATAGTAGTAATGGTTACGATTCTCAAGGATTTATTAAACCAGACGTTGTAGCTCCTGGAGGAAGTTTTGCTTCTTCTGGCTCATCTGCACCAGCTCAACCTATCATAGCTGCTGACAGTAATGATGCAGACGAAGCTTACGATTATAATACTGCTACTTCTTATCCTCCAAAAACTGATTATTATGCTGATAATTATCGAGGTTTTCAGGGGACATCTATGGCATCACCATTTGTAGCTGGACTAGTGCAACTAGTTGTTGATGCAATGATTGAAGAAGGAACTTACAGTTACTCTTGGGAAACAGCAAAGAAAATAAAACAAGTCATTTGTATGAGCGCAAGCGAAGTGTATAATATTGAAGGATCAATAAGCACAGGAGGCGAAACTTACGATGGCGACTCTGATGGTATACCTCAACTTCCGACTTGGAATCGTGATTCTAAAGATTATGTGGAAGGATATGGAGTTATATCTGTTGAAGGAGCTGTTCAAGCTGTAACAGACTGGTTAAGTGTAGGAACTACTGAATTAGTTTCTCTCTCTGGTCGCCAATATGGCACTCATACAGCTGTAAGACAAATCAACTTGGAAGCTGACACAATATATAGATTATATGGTGAATTCAATCTTGGGACTTTTACTGATGCTGATGTTTTTATTTACGCAACAGATCCCGATCAATATGGAGAGCCAACCATTTTAGCTGAGCTTATACAAGGTTTTGTTACTGATGAATCAACTGTTTTCACTGTTCCAGACGATGGCGTTTATTATCTTGTTGCTAAATGGGCTGATGGAGTATATGATGGTGCTTGCAACGTGCTAGTTGAAGAAGTAGTACAATTAAAGTATATTTCAGACGGAGCGTCAGTGCCACCTAATTCAAATATAGACTTTGATATTGATGACTACGATTTAACTCTTGTTGAATATAAAATAGATTCTGGAGCATATGCACCTTTACCTTCACCGTATACGGTAGTTCTTCCAGGACCAGATGGAACGAAAACAATAACCATTAGAGTGCAGCACAATCTAGGTACTTCTGAAGAGCAAGTGTTTACTTTCATCGTTGATACAGGAGCTCCACCAATAAACACTGAAACTTCTGTTACACGTATTTTGGACTTCCCATCAACAGGGATATTATTAGTTTCCGTAATGTGTATAGGTTGTTTTATTTTCAAAATGAGAAAGAGAAAATAATACTTGTTCTCTTTTTCTTTTTATTTCCTTTTAATTAGATTTTTAAGTAGAAAACAATACTATAAAAACCTCAAGAAAATTTTGTGCCATAATTATTTTTCTTCATTAATCAATCAATGTAAGAACTAGTGAAATATCACTAAAAATCTATCACACTAAAATTGGTGATGTATATAAACCCCACGGTTTTTTTTTGTCAAAAACTGCAATGAAACTGCAATGTGAGGAATAATTCATTTATAAGAAGGTCCCTTTTTGTGAACTAGACATGGCAGTGAATCCACTATGAGCGTGGCATCAACAATACAACAAACTGAGGAGCTGGGGTCTTTCCTCAGCACTCATGATTTATCACAAATTCTTGCACCTGGATTACGTAAAGCAAGTATCATTAAAAGTTACTTTACTGATCCAGAAGAAGACCGTACGAATAGAATCATGGAGATAGTTTCCACTATATCTAATCTTTTCTTGGAATATTTCCCTAGTAAGCTTGTTACTGAAGCTACTATCCAATTTCAACGCCTTCTCCCTGATTTTCTCCAAGATTTCGGTTCTAATAAATATTTTACTAAAAATGTTATAGCCAATTATTTCTTAGCTTTACTTGATTTTAGGCTTTCCTTAGTCGGTTCGAAGATTTCTCCAAATCATATCGAACTTGTTAGAGACGCTTTAGGATTGCAGAAAGGTAAAATCTTCAGCTACTTTGCTGTAAAACAGATTCAATCTGAGTTGCTTGCTGCAGGTTATATTCAACGTAAAAAGAACCGAATTTATAGTCCTCTTCTTAAAAGTAAGGTTGCTAATATAGTCAATGAAACTATTCTCTATTTTCCTGATAAAGAAGTAGAATTAATGAGTTTACAAGACAAAGCATTTGATCTTATAGATGATCGTATTATCCCCTATATAGATATTGAAGATGCTGCTTTTGTAATTGTTTCTTCTCTTTTTAGCTATTACATTCAAGATAATGGACTTATCAGAGCGTACTGGATTTTTATTAACAAACACTATGAACCAGGTGCGGATTTTCTCAGAACAAAAGTATATCGATACCGTTCGATGCTAAAGAAAGCAAATAAGAATGGTGGGTTAGGGTTAGGTAAAAACGTGGATGAGAGGAGTAGGAACTATGGCTGTACCTCCGATAATAGTAGAGACTTATGAAGCATTAGCTGGAATATTCACAGGAACTGCAAGAATAACTTTTCTTGCTATTCTAGCACTTTTTGTTACTAAATTCATTTTTGATTTCTTTATGGATTGGATTTTTAAAAGCACTCGAAAGTATATTAATTTCCTGTTCTTCCCAGGTAGTTTCTTGCACCAGCTCTGGCATTCTCTTATGATCAAAAGCTTGGGATATGATATTAGAGTCAATTTTAGTATGTCTGTGTATTTTGGGGATATTTCTAGTCAGAGTCTTTCTGGAAATCTTAAGAGTATCTTTCACGCATTTTTGATAGGTTTTGCACCACTGATTAACTTAGTTATAACAGCAGTTTTAATTATTTTCAACCAAGAATTTCATGATTACTTTGAATGGGTTGGATTTCCCTTTGGTCAAGTATTGAGAATCTATCTGATAATATGCTTCGTCTACTTCGCTTTACCAGATTGGGGAGATCTAATGTTGCCTTTTACAACAGCTACAGCACGAAGTTCGGAAATCATTTTTCTACTCATGATTGGCTTTATTAATTACGTTATTGCTATCTCGATTTGGGGATGGTTCATCCCTCTAATTGGTCTTATCTTGTATATTATTGCTATCATCTATCTTGCGAAGAAAAAAACCTTTGATAGGTCTTTCAAGCCTTTCAAAAAAGGATTTGAAGCATCCGAGGATGAAACGGATGTTACTAAGTAGATGTAGTATGAAAGCCAAAATTTTTATTTTTCAAAACTTTTCCTCTCTTATTACTTAACAATAAAAGGTGTCAGACTTGAAACTCCCTGTAACTTTTGAAGCAGATGTTACTTCTTCTAATCGAGTTACTATTCCTACTTGGTTAAGTTTTATTGAGCAAGGTGATTCTCTTGAAGGCTACTTACAATTAATAGATAAGGAAGACAAATATCCTTTTGATAAAACAGTCTCTAGTACTAGACATATTACAGTTGGTTTTCTCAAACCTTATCTTCAATCCAGAGAACTGCCTTCACGATTACGAATTACAATCGAGAAAGTTCATAAACAACCTACTGAAGGATTGGATTTCAATTTGGTAGGATATAAGGAAGAAAATGGGACCTATACAATGATTCACCCAGTTAAACCTGATTTAACTTCCCAATTTCAATTGGATACTCTCGCAGACGACTTCGCTAAAAACTTCTTTGAAGATAAAACTTCTGCTTTAAAGAAACTGGATGAGGTCTTCTATATTGAAGAAGCGAAAAAATGGATTAAACCAGTAGTTCTACTCCTCTCTGATGAAATGGGAGCAAAAGTACCTGTGATTTTATTTCTTGTTTTATCACAAGATTATTACCAAAAACTTTCAATTAAAATTGAAGTTCTGCTCAAACGATTTATCAGTTGGATATTTGATATTAATGACTTTAATATTTCAACTCTCTCAAAGTTATCTTCACAGCTACAAATGATTCTTGAAAATGATACAGAACCTGAATATCTCGATATGAAAGAAATATTTGATTTACCATCTCCGCAAAGAGATATTGCGCTTATTGTTATCAAAGAGCATAGACATAGAGGAATCATACTAGAAAAACTTCTTGCGAAGATAAAAGATACCAAACAGAATGTTGAGAAAGCAATTGATGAGTTAGTGAAAAGGGGTATAATTCGAACTTTTGAGGAAAATAACGCTATAGTAATTGATAGCCTTTGGTCTACCTAGCATATCAATTTTTAAATAACTTATTTAATATATTATAGTTGACCAAGATGAAACGTATTCAAGAGATTGATTTCCTCCGCGGTTTTTCAATTCTTACCATGCTTTTCTTTCATGGTTCTTACTATTGGGCTTCTCTTCCTAATAAAGAACAAATGACCCAAATGTTAAGCAATCCTTTTGCTGGTCTAGCTTTATTACTAGGAAAAGCTGCGGGAATATTTGCTTTAATCTCAGGAATGTCCAATGCTATAAGTATGCACCATCGTCTAAAATCCGGAAAAAGTAAACCAAAACAAATCTTTCTTAGTGGTTTAATAATTGGGTTGTGGGTAATTATTATTGGTAAAATTCAAGTTTCTGTTTTTAATCACACTCTAATAGGAAACGCAGCAAATCCTTATCCCAACGGTCCTCCAAATTATAGTCTTATTGTAGGAAGTATTGAGACTGGAACATTGCAACTTCCTTCAATTTATACTTTACTTTACAAAAACACTGCTTTAACAGCTATAGGATTGAGCATTATAGTTACAGGAATAATCTTAGCTTTATTGGGTCTAAAAGAAGGTTACAAAAAAGTTAAACGAAACCTGATAATTATAGGGATCACAGCTACTTGTATAATTCTTTTAACAGATATAATGATTAAATACTTACGACCTATTTGGCTTGATGCTTACTTGAATAATAAACATCTTCTTGGTACATTTCTAGGGATATTTATAGGTGATTCTTATCCTTTCTTCCCTTTTGCTGGTTACGCTCTCTATGGTGCAATGTTTGGTATAGCATTTGCAGAAAATTTGAACAAGAAAAAGGTGATTACTACAGGAATGACAGCTGGAGGTATCTACGTCATCTCAGGATCTATCCTTCTAGCAATCTTAGGGAATCCTCCCGTTGAAACAATTTTTCAGACTCTTCCCATGCAATGGAATTATCTGCAGATTGGAGTTCTAATTTTTATCTCTACGTTAATTTTCTATGCCCACTATCTAAAGAAAGAAAGTAGATTAAAGAGAGTTTTTCAAAGTAGAACAATCAGACGGTTTGGTTTACTAACATTAACGATTTTTGTTTTCGAACCTTTAGTAGGAGCAACAATAAAAAAACTTGTTTTAGATCCTCTTTTTCCCAATTGGTCACAATATGCGTATCTAGCTTTTGGTTATGGAGTAGCACTAATCTTCTTCTGGCAAGGATTATTAAAAATGTTAGAACGGGTGCAATTTAAAGGAACTATAGAATGGTTAAATGGAAAAATCACTAGTGTATTAACAAAACGTGACGCCTCTAGATTGAATATATACAAGAATCTATATGGAGAAGAACAAGATAGCAAAGAAGAAATTACTAAAGAATTTAGTAAAGCATCTTAAACAAATTTACGGAATAATCTCGGTTGTGTTGTTGTAAAGAGGATAATCAAAATCTGTTCTTTTTAGTATCTTTTTCTCAATTAAATTCTGTACTTCAGGTTTTATCTCTTTTAGTTTTTGGATAAAATGCTTGACTAAATTACAAACTTTTTCAAATCCTTCTTCTCCCCAGAGTCTGCTTTTTTCAGCAAACAAACATCTTCCTCCACACAGTCCATAGACATCACATTCTTTACAATATTCTCCTACTTGTAAGGAATTTTCAACTGATTGAGGAGTAGAATCTTCTAAATCTCCAACTACTGTAAATTCATATTCTGGAGGGAGAGGACAGATTGTTATTTTTCCATCTGTTCTAATTGCAAAGCTTCGTAATCCTGCTTCGCAAGGTAAATCGGTTGTTGTATCATTTAGGATGTGTTTAAAAGTACCTAAAAACGGAACTATCCCTCTTACTCTTCCTTTTTTCATCTCTTCCAGCCAGTAATTAACTAATTTTGTTATTCCAAGGTTATAATCTTTGGACCATTGTTCGAAATCTACCCATCTAGTGTCTATACTGTCATCCCACTCAACATCTAGTTGCCAATGAACATGATCAAATGTAAGTTCCTCTGAATTTAATAGATAAAATACATCTCTATAGATATCTGATTGTTCATGAACAGCCATTCTAGCGATTAAATCTCCTTGAAATCCTCTGGATCTTATATCTTTGATATTCTGAACAACTGATTGATATGTTCCCTTCCCTCTACTATAATCCGTAATTCGCTCATCTCCATCTAAAGATATTAAGATAGAAGTAAAACGATTTAGATATTCAGTTGGAAGTTTGTATAGCAATAATCCATTGGTTTGGAGCGTATAATGAACAGCTGAAATATTGTTCATAACTTCTTGAATCTTATCCATAAAAAGTAAAGGTTCACCACCATAGAAGCAAATATTAGGAGAGTCATCTTTAGCTAAGAAATCTTTTAATTGTTCAATTTTCCAACTTGGTCTAACTGGAAGATTTGGGTGTGGTTCATTTTGACAATATTTACAATAGAGATTGCATCTATTTGTCGTAATAATGAACCAATTCATTCAAATCACTTAAGGTTAGGATGAAACATTAGAATAGCTTTAATTAAGTTTCGAAATGAATAAAAAGAGAAAAAATAAACATTTGGAATTATATATTCCTGTTTTTGATTCACAGTTTTATACTGTATCTATTACATATTTTCAATTGTAGTACTCAAAAACTAAAAGAATGCTTTTAAATAGCTGGATATTAAATAGATTTTAGAGAAAAATGAGTTATGTTTTCTGCCAATTCTGTGGTGCTCAAAACAAGTCTAACAATCGTTTCTGCGAGAATTGTGGTCAGAGTTTGGGAGAACCTTCAGGTAGTCAACAGTATCAATCCCAACCACAACAAACAGATGTACAACAACAAGGTTACCAGCCTTACCAACCTTATCAAACTCAACATCCTCAGCAAGGGAGAAGTATTTCAGGATCGTATGATGCAGTACCAGGTCAACCCTATGGTTATCCTCCTAGAAAACCTGGTGGAGTGCCTAATTGGGTCAAAGTTTTGCTGATTCTAGCTTTCTTTGGAATTCCTGCTTTAGTGGTCATTATTTTCTTTTCTGTTTTCTGGATGATGTAGACTTAAATACGAAAATACAACATTTCCAGCTTTTCTAATGCTGTTTTATGTCTTTTTTTCTCTTCTTTTCTCTTTTCCTCTTTCATAGAGCTTATAAGATTTATTTGACTATGTATGTTTAACGGGGTTAATATCTACGTACTATCTAGATTAAAAAGGCAGACATATCCTTTGTGTACTACATGGTGTGTTAGAGGTTGCTCACTGAATTAGTACAAAGAGTGAAAGAAGTGAAGATACTTATCACATCCAAGAATGGAGAATTACTTTATCAGTATGACTCCTCATCTGAGGCTGTTATAATTGATAATGCGTTAGTGACAGGCTTGATTAGTGCTATTATTGCACTTTCCTCAGAAGTTGTCTGTTCATTTCCTCGAGAAATAGAATATGAAGGCAAGATTCTGTATTTTTACAATGAAAATGACCTTGTCATCTCTCTTTTGGTAGATATTGAATCCCCGTTCAATGGTAATATTCTCCCACTTTTACTCGCTGAATTCAAGCAATTACAACTTCAATATACTTTCCATGCCTATGAAGCTATTCGCTACGAAGAAGAAATAGGTACACGCATTAAATCTTGTCTCGCTGAATATTTATCAAACATCCAAACTAATATGATCCATATTTTCGAAAAAACTGATTTGACAGATTATGAATCGTTGATTAAACTGAAAAACGTAGCTAAAGATAGTATGTTAGATAATTCCCGTGATTTTCTTTCTTTTGATATTATTACAAGATTAATTCCTGAAGGAATTGATAAGATTATTTACGGACTGGTTGTAGGTGTTCCTGTAATTATCTCAGGTAATCGAAATATAGTTGAATCTATGATTCAATCTTTACGTTTTCTCTCTCCAACCAAACTACTCAAGGTCAAGTCCTGGTCTTTCAAGTATGAAAAAGGCTTTGATATTGTTGGAACCAATGATTACAAAGGACTAATCCCCTCAGTGAACTTAATTATTGTCAACCTTGATGATGGCATTGTTTATGGAGGAAGATCTTCATCTTATTTCGAGAAAATAGCTAAACAACTTACAGATTTGAGTGCTATGGAAGCTTACAGTTTTATTCGAACAGAGTTAGACTGGATCTTCCAATCTTTAGAATCGCTTTCAATAAAAACTCATTCCAAAGAATCTTTACCTTTAGAAAAACAGATGATTTTACTAGAGCTTCTAGAAAAACTTCAAGGCTGAACTTTGTTCAACCTTTTTTTTCCTTTATCCTCAAAACAAACAAAACTTATAATCATCCTCGTTATCATCATTCTATCTAAATGAACTCCGACAAGAAGAATACAGATAAATCATGGCTAGATGTTTTTAGGTACAGAAAACAATCTCTTACTGGTAAGATTTTTCTGATTATTACCGTGTTTTTAACTGGTTCTTTCTTGGTATATTCACTTCTTACAATTTCTTTGAATCGATGGGATGATTTAGGTATTATTTCTGTGTGGGTTCTTTTTGGTTGGTTATTTTTTGTTATCCTTTTTTATATAAGCTTTAAACTGATATCTTTATTAATGCACAAGGAAAAGTCTGATAAAGAAAAATCTGAGAAAGAAGAAATAGCTCTGAATTCATCTTCGTCTCTTCAAAAAAGTGATTAGAATGATGATTAAGGTTAAACCCAAGTATCATAAAGCGTTTATTCCTGCTCTTATAATCTTTATCACATTGCTGGTGATAGGTTTATTGATTTTAGCAGCTTTTACACATGATACAGCTTTTTGGGTTGTAATTATTATTATTGATTTAATCATAATTATAATAGGTTTCAGAAGTATACGAGCTTATAGACAACCAAAGATCATATCAACACCTTTGGGTAAAGTTCTTGAATTTGAAGGGAGAGTTGAAAGTATAGGTGAAGAAGAACTTCATCCCATTGATAAAAAAATTGAACAGGATCTTTTAGAAGATGAAAAAGAGGAATCCTAAAACAACAGTTTTTATTCTGTCTACTATTGCTACCTTTCTTAGTGGAATTTTGGCTATAGGTTTAATTTTCTTATTTAGATATATTGAATCACTTAGAGAACAGTCCTTTCCTGCATTTGTTTGGGGAATAATTCTGATACTTCTATGCTTCTCTTTTGCAGTATTCTACATTCTAGGATACAAGATTTACGAAAAAAGATCTATACACGATTCAAGTTTACAAACAAGTTGAAAACTGTTTTATTCTTGATTTTTCACGGTAAAACTGGTATTAATTGTGTCTGACACATCTTTAAATAAGATAATCTCTTTGAATTTCTTGATGGAAGCTTCCGACAAAATACATAACAACAAAGTCTTTGAACGTTCCATACCTTTAATTCATAAATGTTTAGAAGACAAAGTGAGTATTACCCTATTACTATCTACATTGAAGCTTTTGGAGAGAGGATATATAAAAGAAGAAGAAGATTTAGACACTTTTATGAAACGTAGAAAGGAACTTAATCCTAAATATACTGAGGATGTAGAGAAAGTGAAAGAGATGATTCTTCAGTTTTATTTCTGAAGTTTCTGCTTTCTTTCTATTAGAGCTTTTACAGCAAATGCTGCTTGTCTAGGCGATAGGAATAGAGGAACTAATTCCTTTTCGGCTATTTTCTTTGATTTAATGACTAGTTCTCCACTCATGAAAATAGGTATAATAGGTTTTTTCCTACCTGTATCATTCCAAGCTCGTACCACTCCTGAATAGTGTTCATCTAAAGTCATTTCTAGAAAAGTTGGTATAACAGCACAAGTAACAACAATGTCTATATTTGGGTCTTCAAGCATAGTTTTTGTAACCTGATAATATGTTTCACCATTAGCTCCTGCTATCAAGTCAAGAGGGTTCACTTTTTTAACTAAAGGAATAATATGTGGTGTGATTTTTGCTTTAAATTCCTCCGAAAATTCTGCTAATTTCATCCCAAATTCATCAGCGTTGTCACTAAAAAGAACCGCACTTCCACCACTATTAGTTAAGATTCCCACTCTATTCCCTTCTGGCAATGGAAGAAAAGAGAAAGCTTTGATTGCAGCAACATAATCATTAAGATTTTCACATAAAGTAGCTCCTGATTGTTTAATTGCTGCTTTAAGAGAACTATAATTAGTTGCAATTGAACCTGTATGACTAGCAGCTGCAGTAGTTCCATAAGCAGTTCTTCCTCCTTTAAGAATGATGGTTGGTTTAATTTTAGCTAGATCACATAATGTGTCATAGAATTTCCTCCCATCAATGACATTCTCAAGATAAATACAAACTACTTTTGTATTATTATCTTCAAGGTAGAATCGTAATAAGTCAGTTAAGTTAACATCTGACATGTTACCAAGATTAGCAAATTTCGAAAATCCTAAACCTTGATCTTTCATTTCATAAAGGCAAGCAGCTCCAAAACTGCCTGATTGTGTGACCATACTTACATTACCTTTAGGAGGAGTTAAAATAAAAGAGGCATTCATACCAGTATCAACATTCATGATTCCAACACAATTAGGACCAATGCATCTAATACCTTTCTCACGAGCTTTTCGAGCCATTTCTTGCTCGATCCTCTTCCCTTCTTTATTAATTTCACCAAAACCTGCAGAAACAATAATAATTCGTTTTACTTTCTTCTCAATACATTGGTCAACAATGATAGGGACTGCTTTAGAAGGGACTAAAATGATTGCTAAGTCAACATCTTTTTCAACTTCTAAAATGGAAGAATAAGATTTCAAACCTAATATTTCTGTAGATTTGGGATTAATGGGAAATAGTTCACTTTCTAGTTGTTCATTCTCAAGCAAATTGACTGTTACTGCATTACCAAATTTTTTGGGATCAGCTGTAGCACCTATAATAGCAATGGTTTTTGGATAGAAGAATTCCTTTACCATAGTTCTCAAGGATGAAGTAACTCAAGAATTTTTAATTCTTTTCTTAGAACTTCATGTAAAACCTTTTCTTAACACATAGTTAGAAGGGTCGATATTGAGTAATTGTGTTATTATTCCTTCCAAAATTGCAAAATTCTCTAAATCATACACTTGTTCACTAACAATATCTATGAGTCTTCTTGCTTCTTCTTGACACTCCTCAATCTTTATGATCAAAGAGTAAATGTATTTGTCATCTGTTTTTACGATGTACTTATATTCACCAGATTGCATAAATTGCAGAATTCCTGTTTTGCCAAATAATTGTTTACTGAAACTCTCAATTGCTGAAAGAAAACCCGCCATTAAAGAAGGTTCTTCTTCCAGGTTCATTTTGTCTATTTCTAAAATGGGGAAACCTTCTAAATCAGCCAGCATAAACATTTGAGGGTCAACATTGCGTTTCTGGACAATTCTCGAAGTATTTTTAGACAACCACATAAGTGCAGGATCTAGGTTTTCACCTGTTTTCATGCTGGTTTTAAAGAAATGAAAAGAAGCATTTTCTTTGTCAGCTAATTTATACAATTCAAGTTGGTTGATGATGGTTTCCAGATTAACACTTTTCTCCAAATCTGATTTGTTACATAGTATCAAGATAATAAACTCATCTTGTTCTCCTTTCAAATCAATACTTTTCCAGAACTCTTGTTTGGCAAGATCAAAACTTTCAGGATCAGCTGAATCTACAAGAAAAACTATACTGTAAGCAAGTTTTGTGTAAGTTTGCCATATTGTTTTTCTATATGTTTCATGTCCTCCTAAGTCGAAAATATCAAATCGAGCATCACCAATATTTGCACTTTCGAATTTCATACCCATGGTAGTTCTAGTATTTTGAAACTCCCCAGTTTTGATTCGTTGTACAAATGAAGATTTTCCTGCCTGTGGTAAACCTATTACAACAAGAGGTATCCCTTTTTTATTGAACTCCAGAATTTTTGATGTTTTTGCAGTACTCAATCTGAACTCCCATCTTCATGTGGTTGATAGATGCTTATACAAATACTATAAAAAAATCTCTTTTAATACTTTCTATAGTCTTTTTGAATAAACGCCTTTAAGCTTATTAGTATTTATAAATGTTTGAGTTTTTAGACTTCCTCTGGACTCAATTTTGCTTTACATGATTTTGAGAACTATAAATAAGCTCAAAACATGATATTTGCAGCTTTAAAACTGAAAGGATTAATGTCGGGAGATTTCAAAAGTTATCAAGTGCAAGAAAAAGATAAATACCATAATCACAACTAGTATTTTGTACTCACAGTTCGGGTGTGTATAACTATGAATAAGCGAAAATTAATTGAAACAAGTTTTTTTATTCTACTTTTTACGCTTGCTGTGATAGGGGGTTCAAATCAAGCCGCTCAAGCATTGTATTCGAATCGACCTACAGATACTGAATTACAAGAAGTAGAAAGCAATCCAGTTCAAGATGAATTGGGATTAGATCAAACAGAAAACACGATAGATGTGTGGATAGAACAAGACTATGAGGTCGCTATCTATGAGACGGCGTATATGGAATGTCATATACTAAATCTTTTTGCTATTGATATTACAGTTGACATTGAAGTCTGGATTCAATATAGTAATGGAAGTGTATTTTTAATCTATACTGAAACAAAATTACTCCATCCTTACATCGAATATGTTTTTACCGTAACTTACTCCTTCACTCTAATTGGGTATCATCTAGTCAACCTGAAAGTCATGGATGTAGCTCAAGGGATGGAATATACTACAGAGTGTCAATGGTATGTTTATGATGGTTGGATAGAGTATACTATTTACCAAGACTTTGAAGCACAAGTTGGTTTAGAAGTCAATATGACGGTTTTCATCCAGAATGGGTATGCTATAGACAAATATTATTACTTTGAGATTTTATTAGATGATGGTTCTGGAGCTGTCCAGATTTATGAGGATACTGTTTTGATACTTGCGTATGATATTTTTGTAGTAGTTGTTCCATGGACGTTTATAGTAGCTGGATATTATGATGTTACCTTGCATATTCTTGATATAATGATAGACAAAGACTATTATGACTACTGCTATTGGGAAGTTTACGATGGCTTTATTGACATACTTATTGAACAAAACTACGAAGCTGTTGTTGGCGTTGAAGAAAGAATACAATTTTGGGTGTATAATTATTATGCTATTGATATAACTGCACATATTGATGTGTACATTGATAATGGTACTGATACTATCTTGATCTATACTCGTGATGGAGTACTTATTTTAGCAGGTACCTATTTCATGGATGAAGTATTCTTTACGTTCTTAGCTGAAGGTTACTGGGATTTGTATGTAGAAGTCTATGTTCTTGACTTTGATATTACATGGACTGAATATTGCCCTCAAGGATGGATTGTATATGGCGGATTTCTTGATGTCTGGATTTATCAGCAATACGAAGTGTTTGTTGGCGAAGAAGCAATAATGTATTGCTGGATATTGAGTAACTATGCTGTTGATAGAGACATAGATATTTCAGTTTGGATCAACAATGGAACTGATGAAATTCTCATCTACGGAGAAACCTATGTCATTGCTCCTGGAGAGTTATATAATTTCACGGTTTATTGGACGTTCTTGTATCCTGACTATTGGGATGTAAAACTAGTAGTTATAGATATATTTTCTGATGAAATATTCGTTGATTACTGTTGGTGGTACGTCTATGGTGGATATATTGATCTATACATCTATCAAGACTATTACGGATTGGTAGGTGAAGAACTTTGGATGAGATTCGAACTATACAACTACTACGCTATGGAGAAAGAAGTTGTAATACAAATTCTTGTTTATGATGGAACAGAATATGTTGAACTTTATAGTTATGTAGAACTAATCAATCCTTTCGATTTCTGGATTCTAGATTTAACACATGTTTTCGATATGGCTGGTTATTATGATATAATCTTTGTAGTAACGGAAGTAGCAACTCAGATAGTATGGATTGAGACTTGCTGGTGGGAAATTTATGCAGAATACTTTGATCTCTGGATAATTCAAGATTTCACAGCTCAAGTTGGAGAAGAAGTACTAATGGAGTTCTATGTTTTCAACTATTACGCTATTACAATGGATGTAACCATTAATGTCTGGATAGATGATGGAGTTTCACCAATATTGGTCTTTACAACTTCTGTTCTTATACCTGCTAATGGTCTCTATAATTTCACGGTTCTCTATGCTTTCCTAGTAGCAGGACCATATACGGTTGAACTCGAAGTGATTGATAACAATACTGGTGCTCATTGGTCTGAATTCTGTCACTGGCGAATATTAACTGGTTACATAGAAGTCTGGATTGTTCAAGACTATGAAGCAGTTGTTTCCGAAACTGTTTGGATGCAATTTTATATCCAGAGTTTCTATTCCTACGATGTTCCATTATACATTGAAGTTCGAATTGATACGGGTTACGGAGTAGTAGCGATTTATACGAACTCCTTGGTATTGTTAGCATATCAACTTTTGATGTTGAATCTCTCCTACACTTTCACGAATCCTGGAATATACAAAATCTACTTAATTGTTGTAGAACTTCAAACTGGTTTAGTTTGGACTTCTGAATGTCGCTGGTTTGTCCATGAAGATGGTTGGTTTGATATTTGGATTGAACAAAGTTATTATGGAGAAGTCGAACAGAACTATACTATGCAATTTGGAGTAGGTAATCTCTATCCTATAGATAAGACTCTCAATTTAGTTGTGAAAATTGTTCATGGAAGTGATTCTTGGATTGCTCATAACGAGACGAAACTTGTCTTAGCAATGACTACGTATAGCTTCTATGTCTATTGGATCTTCTATAACGAAGGCTGGTATGACGTATACTTTATTGTAACAGATGTCACAACTGGTGTTGAAAAAATCGCAAACTGTTGGTGGAAAATTGAGAAACCTATTGTAGTTCCTGAATTTACTGCTCTATCCTTATTACCAATCCTTGGAGCTCTCTCAGCAGCTGTATTATTAACTTTGAGAAGAAAGAAGAAGATTAACCAATAATCCTCTTTTTCTTTTCCTTTATTTTTTTAAATATTTTCTCTTTTACATTGCAATAAATTTTTAAAATCCTCTTTTTCTCTTTGTTCCATGAAGAAATATCTTGTAACTGGCTCGTATGGGCAAATCGGAATGGATCTTGTTCCTGCAATGTTAAAACGTTATGGGAAGGAAAATGTAATAGCAACTGGAAGAAAAAAGATTCCTGAAGCTTTCAAGGAATTAGATGTAATTTATAATAGATTGGATGCACGAGATGAATATGGTTTAAGAAGGTTATTAGTTGAATATGATATCGATATTGTCATTCACAACGCCTCTGTTCTTTCTGCAACAGGTGAAAGGAATCCTCAATTAGCACATTCGATCAATTTTGAAGGTTTTTATAACGTCTTAGAAGCTACAAGAGAATTGAATCTAGAGCAGCTTTTTTCTCCTTCATCTATAGCAGCTTTTGGTCCAACAACACCATTAGATAATACACCTAATATAACAATAATGGAACCAACTAGTATTTATGGTGTTTCGAAAGTCTATATAGAACTGATGGGGAATTATTATAACAAGAAGTATGGATTGAATTTCAGAAGTTTAAGATATCCGGGAGTGTTGAGTCCTGAGGAACCAGGCGGTGGTACAACAGATTATGCTATATGGATTTTTTATGAAGCAATTAAGAATAAAAAATACGAATGTTTCTTAGGACCTGATGTTGAACTTCCAATGATGATGATGTCTGATTGTTTGAAATCAACTTTTGATCTAATTGAAGCTCCTGATGATAAACTCCAACATCGAGTTTACAATGTTACAAGTATGAGTTTTACTCCAGAACAATTAGCTGATGCTATTAAAGACTATATACCTGATTTTGAGATTACTTACAAACCTGATTTTCGAGATGGAATTGCACGTTCATGGCCACATAGCTTAGATGATAGTGCAGCTAGAAAAGAATGGGGTTGGAAACCTGAATTTCCATTTGACAAAATGGTAATTGAGATGTTGGAAGGAGTAAGTAAGAAACTTGTAATACCTTACAAATAACTCTCCCTTTACTTTTATTTCATTATACTTTCCTTTTTTAAGTAAATTAAAACTAGAAAAAATGGTAAATTAAGTCTAATTTTTTACAATTTAATTATTAGTTTTGGAACATTCAAATATACTGTAATGTCTTATCAATTAATGACTACTGAGAGCTTTGAAGTTCGTTTTAGAGATAAAGATCTATTGACTATAATCTCAATTTTAGAGACAAAAATAACAGAGCTCGATTATAAAGTTAAGAAGGCAGAGGAAGAATCACTAGAATACTATTCTCTATATTTATCGAAAAATCTGTTTTATTGGATAGTAAAACTTGCATTTAAACAAGATAGAATCGGTGATTTAGTGATAGTAGAAATCTCTCGTAAAATATTATTAGACTTAGATAAAATTATATTAGAAATATTAGAAGCAAGACAAAGAAACAAGTCTCGAAAACCTATCTGGTTCTCTTTTATGAGATATTGGTGGATATATTACAGCACTATTTTAAGTGGATCTATACTTCTAAGTTTCATCCCAAATGGAAATCCAATCTCAATTGTGGGATTTGTACTAGTTGGACTTCTTAGTGGATTTTTAATTATGTATTATGGGAGTGATTATTTCCATCATTATCAAAGAGAACACGAACTGGAACACATAGAATTATTAGGAATGCAAGTAAAACACATTCTGGAGAGTATTGAAAATACATCTGTTAAGCAAACTTAAGTGTAAAGCTGTTTGGATCATGTTTGTATTTTTTTTCTTGCAAAATTATTTAAATCTTTAAGTGTACTAATATGTATAGAAGATGTGATTCTATGTTCAAGAAAGTATTTGTGGGGTTCTTTTTGATATTTTTATTTATTGGTTCAACACAAGCTATCTCTGACTATGCATCTGATCAGCTTGCATTGATTCCAGGCTCTTATACTGAAGGTACAACTGTTATGGATTTAGGAAATTATGCGTCTTTTTCTTATTTTGAATATGATACTATTTACAAAGTAGTAAAATTTCACCAGTTCCCTGATGTATCTAAAAAAATAGTTGAGATAGGAATGAAAATTACTATTACATTTTCCCCTCCTAGTGATACAGTTGCTACAGGTATTATTTATG
>Ga0315555_1000443_pt1 | contig 29243 bp, 25 predicted proteins | sample SalMarSW160380MG_FD_202113 | JGI IMG/M metagenome (GOLD analysis project Ga0315555, IMG submission 202113) | Salt marsh sediment microbial communities from the Plum Island Ecosystem LTER, Massachusetts, United States - Salt Marsh Sediment SW1603-80 ... | reverse complement strand
TGACAATCCCCTCTTCCTGAATATTGGCAAAAGGGATAATGACCTGATCACCCTCAGTAAGAGTCGGATTATTATCCAAATTTCCCGTCCTAAAGAAATCTAAAAAATTAATCTTAATCTCGGAATTGTCTTTGTGCCTGATTGTTATATCAAATTCTTTAGCCAGCTGATGTACCCCGCCAGCCATGCTGAGTAGATCATCAAGCCGGTCTACTGGAGTAACTTTATAAAATCCCGGTTTTCTAATAGCACCAATAACTTGGACTTTGAAAGACCTGAGGTTTTTTATCCCAATACTGGCTTTGGCATTTTGAAATGCTTTTTCTTTAATATACGTTTCGATTTTCTGTTGAATTTTCGCGAGCGTTACACCACTAACATTTATTATCCCTATCCCTGGGATTATTAAGTCTTCCGTCGGACTTATTACAACCTCGAAATACTGGATCTGTTCAGTAATAATACTGATACAAATTCTATCCCCGGGACCAAGAATATATTTATCAGGATCAATACTTTTTTCCAGCAGAAACGCTTGCTTCGAATCCATAAAAAAAAGTTGATTCTGATTAAGACCAGGTTCAACAGCTCCTTCGGAATTATTGCCTTTTATTAAAATCTGAGCTACTAGTGAAATAGAGAAAATAAATATTAAAAGGCTAAGAAATATTCTTCTCATCTTCAATATTCCTCCAAGATATAATCGTCTTTCTTCATTTCTCCTTATTTTATTCAATCCATCCCTTCAGGATAATGCTTTTTATAATATTCCAGATACTCTCCGCTTTTTAGCGGCTGCCACCATTCCGGATGATCATTATACCATTGCACTGTCAGTTGCATCGCCTGATCAAAAGAATACTCCTGCCTCCAGCCCAACCGATATAATTTACCCGAATCCAGTGAATAGCGGCGATCATGTCCAAGCCGATCCGGGACTTTTTTGATTAACGATTCTGTTTTGCTGGTCAACTTCAAAATCAACCGAACAATTTCAATGTTTTCTTTCTCATTTCCGCCGGCAATATTATAAACCTCGCCAACCTGTCCCTTTTCAATCAAGAAATCAATTGCCTGACAATGATCCCGGACAAATAACCAATCACGCACATTTTTCCCGTCACCATATAGCGGTAAGGATTTATTCTCAATCGCATTGGTAACAAATAAGGAAACCAGCTTTTCCGGAAATTGATAAGGACCAAAATTGTTCGAAGCGCGAGTGATGATAATCGGCAAGCGGTAAGTATTGAAATAGGAATAGGCCAACCGGTCACCGCCCGCCTTGCTGGCCGAATATGGATTGCCTGGTTTGAGTGGTGATTCTTCGTTAAAAGAACCGGATTCGATCGAGCCATATACTTCATCGGTACTAATCTGGATAAACCGTTTAAGTCCGAATTCTCGACTGGCTTCTAGTAAAACATATACTCCATACATATCTGTACGGATGAAATCTTCGGCGTCGCTGATGCTGCGATCCACATGACTTTCTGCAGCAAAATTTATCAGATAATCCGGTTTATATTCCTGAAAAATATGCCTGACAATCTGAGCATCACAAATGTCACCTTTGACAAAAATATAATCTGGATTATCTCTCAGATCATTCAGATTCGCCGGATTGCCGGCATAGGTCAACTTATCCAGATTGACGACTCTGAGGTCGGCATATTTTTCAAACAAATAATGAATAAAATTACTACCGATAAAACCGGCACCACCTGTTACTATATATATCTTCTTGTTATTCATGTTTCATCTTTTTCCAATATTCTCAAAATTTATAAATAAATAGAAATTATAGTCATTATTAGTGATTCGTAGTTATTTATGGTTAATTTTGGTCATTTGTTGTTTTACCGATAGAATTAATGTAATTATTTAATTTCACGCCTAGAATTTCAATTTCATTTAAGAATATATGAAATTCATTTTCAGGCAATAAATTGCGATTATTAGCCTTGATTAACCAGGTCTTAGTTTCGAATAGAGAACCTCTTGCATAGTAACAGAAATTCTTCCTGTCTTTATAATGATACCTGCCAAATCCTTCGCTAAGATTCGCTGCTATCGAATCTACTGCTTTAACCAATTGTTTACCTATGGTATCAATTGAAAAATAATCCCATTTGAGAGTAATATTCCATATTTTCTCTCCAATTTCCATTGACAATTGATAAACATTTAAATCTTCTAATTTCATTATTCGACTATCGAAGTTTTATACTACAAATAACGTGAGCAAAGCGAACTTATGACTACTAATAACTTTATTAACCAACTTTCCGACCAATACAATCATAATAAAAACCCTTTTCCAGAACAAGCTCCGGCTCGTAAATATTCCTTGCATCAATCATGACTGGCTTCTTCATCACCGATTTGATATAATCCAGATTCATGTTTCTAAATTCATTCCATTCGGTCAGGATAATTATTGCATGGGCATTTTTAACTGCATCCTCGGAACTGGCAACATAAGTAATTTCCGGGAAATGTTTCCGCATCTCCTCCATTGCTGCCGGATCATAGGCTTTGATTTGCCCACCTCTTTTTAAAATTTCTGAAATTACTGTCAGGGCTGGAGCATCGCGGACGTCATCGGTATTAGGTTTAAAAGCCAAGCCTAATAACCCAATTGCTTTGCCCTTTAAATTGGGGATAAAATTCAACAATTTTTCAACCACTCGTAATTTTTGTTTTTCGTTAACCTTAATTACTGCCTCGACAATTGAAACCTGGGAACCTGCTTTTTCAGCAATTTTTGTCAACGCCAATGTATCCTTAGGAAAACATGATCCGCCGAAACCCGGACCGGCGTGTAAAAATTTCGATGAAATGCGCCCGTCTAATCCCATCGCTTTCGCTACCGTCTGAACATTCGCTCCTACCTTTTCACAAAGATTAGCAATCTCATTAATAAAGGAAATCTTGGTTGCCAGAAATGCATTGCAGGCATATTTAATCATCTCCGCCGTACGGACATCGGTAGCTACAATCGGAGTTTCAATCAGGTAAAGCGAGCGATAAATACCCTTCATGACTTCTAACGCTTTTGCCGAACTGGTGCCCAGAATCACCCGATCCGGTCGCATAAAATCATTGACGGCCGATCCCTCCCGCAAAAACTCCGGATTGGAAACGATATCAAACAACTCTTGGGCAACTCCCCGACTTAAAAGTCGTTCGCAGATTTGATCACCGGTACCAACCGCAACTGTACTTTTAGTAACGATGATTTTATAATCAGCAATTACTTCAGCAAGTTTATCAATTACTGCAAAAACGTAGGATAGGTCAACCTCGCCGTTAGGAGCAGAGGGAGTCGGAACTGCTAAAAAGATCACCCGTGCTTGGCGCAATGCATCTTCAAGGTTGGTCGCAAAGAACAGACGCTTTTGAGCAACATTCCGTTTTACGACATCCAGCAATCCCGGTTCATAGATCGGCAGGATGTTATTATTCAGTTTATTAATTTTATCCTGATCAACATCAACACAGATAACCTCATTACCAAAATCGGCCAACCCCGCTCCGGATACTAATCCAACATAGCCAGTTCCAATCATTACAATTTTTTCCATAAAAATTCTCCCTTACGAACGATCAAAGACTTCTTTAAAATTGGGATGTAGGTGTTACGATCTGCCGCTAATTAGCAATGACTTTATTCGACCTCTTTCAATCCTTCCGTCGCTAACATGCTGAAATTTGGCTCCCAAAGGTCAAAATCGCAAGAAAATTCTACTGGTAGCCAACTATTCGTCGAATAGTCCATTCGGTAAAAAACAAGAGTATTAATATTATAAATATCCCCCTCCAACGCCATAGTTTTAATTCGTGAACTCTATTCAGCTTCACCTTATTAAAAGGCACAGAATCGGCAATGGATTCTATTCTGTTACTCGGATAATATTTACCTCCGGTTTTTTGTGCAATCGAACGCAACGCTTCGACATTTAATCGAAGGGATTGACTCTCAATTGAATTTTCCAGCACGGCAACTTTTTGCTGAAAATCATCAACTGGATTACCACCGATAAATGCAACTGCTTCAATTTTATACTCACCTTCCGCCTGCATTGGGACTGATCCCCTGTATTGAAATCCTTCCCATTGTATGAGGAACGGTAAAGAATTGTTCCTCGCATCCACTAATTGGGCATTAATGACAGCGTTCTTGACTAGATTACCCTGAATATCTGACACAATCCCTTTTACCTCAGCAACCTCACCGGTTAAAAAAATCTTTTTATTTATTGAGAGTTGGAGATTAGAGGTGCTCAAAGTATCCGTCAGCCATTTAATCAGATTCTTTCCCAGTTCAGAATATAGTGAATGATTTTCGCTTTCCATAGTCATCATATCCCAGCGCCAGAGGTCAATTCCGGTCACTACTACCATTCGGTTTTTTGGGGTCGAGCCGACGGCTAGAACCGGCAAGGATTGACTTCCTACACTTGAAATTACCACTTTAAAATAATCAGCTAGTATAAAATTCCGAAATGGCATCCCGATTGGCGGAAGTTCTGACCAACCACTTTTAAGAGTTAAATCATTATTCAGGTCTCTGACAATTGGGTGACTACGTTGCTCCTCAGCGATTTGCACGGTTATTGAATGATTATTTTGATCAATTACATATGATAAAAACACTTGCTCACCGAGTAATTGCTCCAATCTGTCAAAGTCAAGTCCCTTCAAGTACTGAATATAAATCGCAGGATGATCCCGAGTAATTTTCTCCCGAACCGAATTCAAAATCTTCAAACTCGTATTTGAAGTTGGGAATCCAAAAAGTGCTACCGCATCCCATTTTTCGCGAAAAGGGTCTTCGGAATCAATCAAGTACCAACCCGATTGTGTGTCAAGCAGGCTGATAATCTTTAATCCCGGAATTGATCGCAGCAGTCGTTTAAAATAACGCGCTTCAAAACTTGCCCATCCCTGGATTAAAACAATAGTCGTCCGGCTGGGTTTCACACGAACGGAAGCCGAGCGCAGATTATTATACGGATTTTTATCCTGCGTCGTATCAATCATGACACTATACTGGAATATTCCCGGTTTATCAACCACAATCTCAAATCTGACCGTTTGATACAAATTCTGACTGGTGGTTTTAATCTTTTTAGTTTGAATTCTTTGTTTTCCTTCGTGAAGAAAAACCTGGATCGTTTTGGAGCGCCCCAGTGGTAATATTCGGGCTTCAACAGTTACTGTATCACCAGCAGTCACGATTGCAGGAATCGTTATCTCAAGCACAGCTGGATCAAAGGCCGGAATGCTATCCCCTATTCCAATTGTATACACTGGAAAATCAGATTGAATATCCATCAGCATTGGATCTTCGCCTTGAGTAAATACACCATCGGTAATTAGAATGCCGGCACCTACATTATTATTCGCGGATTGACGAATTCCCTTGCTAAGCACCTTTGATAGATCGGTCCCGTTTTGGTTAAATTGGAGCTCCTTCATTGATACAGGATTATCGGCAATATCACTGCTGAAGGGATAAATTGTAACTCCGAATCCCCGTTTCCGGAATTCAGATTGAAGCTGATCAACTAAAGTGATGATCGAATCCCGCGAGATATTCTCGTGTTTCAGCATGCTGGCAGACTGATCCGCAAAGACTTTAATTTCCGGATCGAGCTGCCGCATTGATGTCCACTTTACAATCGGTTTAACGATAATAACTAATATCAATAATAAAATTAAAAAGCGAATTAGCAATAAAATCCACTGCCACTGCCCGGCTATTCGATCACTTCTCCGAAGTATAAAAAACAGAATTACCGTAAATATTCCAAAGATCAACAGAATCCACAGATTTAAATTCTGAAATTGAATAGTCAACTGCTGCATTAATTATCAGAAGTAAGCGGGAGATTGGGAATCGCTGAAATATCCCAGGATGAGAATTGATGACGTTTAAACAGCTCAGTCCCGGTATATGCAATCATTGCTGCGTTATCAGTACAATATTTTAATGATGGAAAATAAATCTCCAGACCTTCCCGAAGCGCGGCATTTTGAAAAACTGACCTTAAACGAGAATTCGCCACAACTCCACCGGCCAGCACCAGGCGGTATACATTTCTTTGCCGGGCAACATTCAGAGTATTGGTAAGTAACATTTCAATAATAGCTTCCTGGTAAGAGGCACACAGATCAGCAACATGTTCTTGAACCCAATCGTTGCCTTTCTGTCTCGCCAAATAGAGAATAGCGGTTTTCAATCCGCTGAAGCTAAAATCCTGATTTTCACGCTTGGTCTTTGCCCGGGGGAAAGGAAAGAACTCCGAATTGCCAGTGGCTGCCAACTTATCAACCAACGGGCCACCTGGAAATCCTAATTGTAATATCCGGGCGGCTTTATCGAATGCCTCTCCCGCGGCGTCATCTAAGCTGCGCCCCCAGATTTCATAATCCTGAAAATTCTGGACATTCACCAGTAAGGTATGCCCACCAGAAGCCAAAAGACTGAGAAATGGAAATTTAAGATTCGGGTGATCTAAAAAGTTGGCCATGATATGACCTTCAACATGATTTACTCCGATTAGCGGTTTACCGCTGACGTAAGCCAGTCCCTTGCAAAAACTCAGACCTACCAGTAAAGCTCCCATCAGGCCGGGTCCCTGAGTCACTGCGATCGCATCAATATCCTGAATCGTTAAGCCAGATTTTGCCAGGGCTTCGGTTATCATATTCTGAATGATTCGCAGGTGCTCCCGCGAGGCATATTCCGGAACAATACCACCATATTGCTGGTGAAGGGATTGCGAACTTACTAAATTCACTAACACTGAATGCTCCGCCAGAATTGCTACCGACGTTTCATCACACGATGTTTCAACCCCCAAAATTTTCACTCAGTAATTACTCTCCCGAATAATTCTCACTTCGATTTGCCGCGGCGTCATTTCGCTCCAGCTGATAATTCCCGGAGGAAGTTCAATAGTTGGAGTATAATAGCTTTCCCCATCCCGCCAATTCTTATTAAAATCAAAATAAATTTTAATATCTTCCGGTTGAATATCTTTCAACCAACTTACGGCGGCTGAGATAGTAAGCGATACTTCCGAGGGCGCAACTTGAACTGTAATCCCTGCGGGTACTCCAATTAATTCGACTGGAATATTGGTAACAATCCCTTCCCCTATCTGCTCAATCGCCTGAAACAAGTGAATTTTACACCGCGAAACCTCAATGTTATCAGCTTCAGATATTACTAAATCCAGATCCGTTTCGACCGGTGCAGTAACATTCCGGGCACTAAACTTTCGAGAATAGACCTCTTTGTACTTTTTTACATAAGTGCGTGGCCCACTCACAATTACGCTATCAGGAATAACAATTGGATTACCAACGGTGATATAGCCCGGATCAGTCTTAATATCTAATTGATAGCGAACTGGAATTTTCACAAAATCAAGGCGATCCAGCTCTACCCTTATAGATTCCGGATACTCAATCCGATTAAAATTAACATTTACATTCCGCGGAAGAATGATTTTCTCCGGATTATCGGCAAAATATTCATTGAGATGAAAGTCATAAAACCAGTGAATATTTTCAATATCGAGAACAAATTTAAACGAGGATTTTGGCGAAATCAGCAGATAAAAAAGATCAATCCCCTTGCCATAGAAGTTCGCCTGAATCGTCCCGGGTAATTTTTCCTTGAGTGTCTTGCCCTCCTCGATATTGCGAATTTCCAAAGTCGTATTGATAGTATAATTGTACTGATTACCAAGAATAATAAAAAACCAGACGAGTATCGCAAACAATAAAATTGTGATTTTCATACCTGGATTTTTTATAAACCAGTCTTTAAACTTGCTGCCAGCATTCGATAATAAAGTTTCTTTAGCCATTTTTCAATCTCACACTTTGAAATTTTAACTAACTGAAAATAATACAGGGGCTCATTATTTACAAGCCCCTATATTTTCTCTACCGGTTATCTAAAGAGTTACACTTATGCCGACTTGGCACTTTTCCCCGATTTTGAGCTCTTGGATACTTTTTTTGTTTTGGTGGCCGGCTCTTTTTCAACCTTTTTGACGGCTTTTTTACCTGTGGTCTTAGCTTCTTTGCTAACCTTAGTGGCTTTGGCTGGCTTTTTTGCAGTTTTTTTTACCGGCTTTTTTTCTACTGTTTCCTCTTTCTGAGCGACTTTGGGCTTTACTTGCTTGACCTTTTTAACAGTCGCCTTTTTCGTCACCTTCTTTGGTTTTGCCGCTTTAGCCTTTGGCTCAACCTTTTCCGAAACGGCAATCTTTTCCCGGATTTCCTCCGGAATTTCAATCTTATCCACCGGACTTGCCTGTTTCATTATGTACGCTTCGACCTCATCTTTCGGCTCTTGGGGAATTGCCTGTTCGCGGGAGAGGATAATCCGCTTGTCGTTTTTATTTACCTCCAGAACCTTTAACTCCAGCTTATCACCAATCTTGATTACTTTACTTAGATCTTTCCGATCCTTCTTAGGTATTTGACCAATTGGTACAATGCCCTCAACCTCATGCTCCAGATTAACTATTATCATCTTATCAGTGATTTTAGCTACTTCGCCCATGCCGATAGATCCCTCCGCATAAAGGTCCTGAATCATTGGCCACGGATCTTCTTCAATCTGTTTTACACCCAGCGTAATCCGGCGATTCTCTTTGGAAACTTCCATAATTTTAACATTAATTTCATCACCTCGTTTAAACATTTCGCGTGGATGACGAAATTTTTTTATCCAGGACAAATCAGAAATGTGCACAAAACCGTCAATCCCTTCCTGCAATTCCACAAAAACACCATAGGGAGTAAGATTGCGGACAATTCCTTTGTGAATCGAACCCGGAACGTAAGTCTGCTCGATACTCTGCCAGGGATCGGGCTCAAGTTGCTTATAGCCCAACGAAATTTTACGCTCTTCGGTATCAATATTAAGGACTTTTGCCTCGATTTCTTCACCCAGACTAAAGACTTCCGAGGGGTGCTTAATGTGTTGGGTCCAGGATATTTCCGAAATGTGAATAAGACCTTCTACCCCTTTTTCCAATTCCACAAATACGCCATAATTAGCAATATTTACTACTTTACCTTTGACTACCGAACCGACCGGATAGCGCTCTTCAACTCCCTCCCAGGGATGTGGAGTCAGTTGCTTTAATCCCAAAGATACCCGCTGCTTTTCGGGATCATAATCTATGACCTTTACAGTCAATTCATCGTCTATTTTAACAACTTCTTTAGGATGATTGACTCGGCCCCAGGAAAGATCGGTAATATGTAACAGACCATCCAATCCACCGAGATCAATAAAAACACCAAAGTCGGTGATATTCTTCACGCGCCCTTTCAAGACATCGCCAATTTTAATCTTAGAGAGCAGATCTTCACGTTTTTCCTTCATGCTCTCCTCCAGGATTTCTTTACGACTTAAGACGACATTCTTCCGCAGATCATTGAGCTTGACGATCTTGAACTCAAAAGTTTTACCAACATACGAATCAAAATCGGTTACCGGGCGAATATCAATCTGCGAGCCGGGTAAAAAGGCATCAATGCCCATAATATCAACCACCATTCCACCCTTGATGCGGTTGGTAATCCGACCTTCAATATTTTCGTTGTTGTTATAGATATCCCGCACGCGTTCCCAAACCCGCATAAAATCGGCTTTGCGTTTGGAAAGCCTCATCTGGCCCTCCTCATCTTCCAATACATCCACAAAAACTTCGATTTGGTCACCAATTTTGGGTGTCTCACCTTCTTCAAATTCATCCCGCGAAATAATACCTTCGGATTTAAAGCCGACATCCATCATTATTTCATTATCACTGATCGAGACAATTGAACCAATAACGCGCTGTTCCTCGGATAAATTTTTCAAGGAACTCTCATACACTTTTTCCTGATCCTGATATTGGCGTTCTTTGATTTTATGCAAATCCTCGATATCAATCACGCGGATTTCTTCAGATAATGGACCACTGCTAACTACCTCGGTCTTATAATTACCTTCGATAATTACTTCCTCATCTATTGGTTCTTTGACTTTCACTTCTTCAACATTGAGGTCAACTGGGACTTTTTCAGCTTGCTGTTCTTCAGAAGAGATGGTATCAGAACTGGTTTCGTTATCTTCTGAAGGGTTAGGGGTTAATGTTTTTTCTTCTTCGGTCATAAAATAAGTTCCTTAGGTTTTGGGTTAATATTATCCTCTTATCTCTATTGGGAAGTAAATTCCCAATGATATGAAAAAGATTATTGTTGAATCAATTTCACGATTTTAGTGACCTGTTCCTCAAAGGTTAGATGGGTTGTGTCAATAGTAATGGCATCTTCGGCTTTTTTCAGTGGCGAATGCTGGCGGGAAGAATCAATTCGATCCCTCTTTTCCAGTTCGCTAACTATCTGATCAAGGATTAGATCCTGCCCAATCTCATGATAATCCTTCTCTCGTCGCTGGGCTCGTACCCGGATGTCAGCATCTAAGTAGAATTTGAAATTTGCATTTGGAAAAACGTTAGTGCCGATATCCCGACCTTCCATTACTACATTATCGTTCTGAGCCATCTGCCGTTGACGCTCAGCCATCACCTGGCGCACTCCCGGAATAGCGCTGATCGGGCTGACCTGTTTAGCAACATCACTCGAGCGAATTGTGTCGCTGACATCTTTGTCATTTAAAAAGGTACAATACCGACCATTTATCCATTTGAACCGAATCCGGCTCTGTTCGGCAATCCGCGTCACCTGCGCCTCATCCTGGATATCAATATTTTGGCGGATAGCCGCCAGGGTTACACTGCGATACATCGCCCCAGTATCAATATAAGTAAAACCAAGACACCGGGCGACTTCCCGGGCGGTACTGCTTTTACCGGAACCAGCCGGACCATCAATTGCGACAATTATTCCCATCTATCACCGTTTAAAAAGCGCGTAAATTTAATTTTAAATCCTCTAAAAACAAACTTATTCCTTGATTAAATCAATTGACACTGAGCTTTCAGTGAGTTCACCTCTTCCGCTGTCAAAAATCGCCATTGCCCATATTGTAAACCTGCGGCACTAATACCGGCAAACCGGATCCGCTCCAGTTCACTCACCTTAAAACCCAGCACCTGAAATAGACGCCGAATTTCACGGTTAATTCCCTCTCTCAGCTCGAGAATTAGCTCCGTCTGATCTTTGGAATTTTTTAATTCAATTACTTTAACCCGAGCTATCTTTTTTTCTTCCAAGCGGACACCCTGCTCAATAATCTGAATATTATCAGCGGTTAGACAACGGTTTAAAACCACCCGATAAATCTTGGGAATCTGGAATTTTGGATGACTCAAACGATAATGCAGTTCCCCATCATTAGTCAATAATAATACCCCGGTAGTATTGCGATCCAGGCGACCGATTGGTTTGACCGCATATTGGCGGGGAATTAACATTCCGACATGCATCCTTTTCTTATCATCCGATAGCGAAGTAATTACATTTTTAGGTTTATTTAATAACAGATAGACATATTCCTGCGGCTGAACTAATTTCCCCTTAAACTTAACTCGGTCACCGATGTAAATAAGCGCATTCAGATCAGTTACAACAGTGTTGTTAACCGAAACCTGCCGTCCAAGGATATATTGTTCACATTTACGTCGGGAATCGAGGCCACACAGTGAAAGATACCTATTGATCCGCATGCCCTTCTTCATCATCCTCACTGATTCCGACGTTCACCACCTCCTCAACTTCTTTCAAATTCGGCAAATCCTGAATCGAATTGAGCCCGAAATACTCGAGAAAATGAGAAGTAGTCCCATATAATAACGGTCTCCCCGGACCATTCTGGCGTCCCCTGATTTCTATCAATTTTTTTTCAAGAAGTGTCTTTAAATAGCTGCTAACTCCTCGAATTGCATCTATTTCACCGCGGGTTATTGGTTGTTTATAGGCAATGATCGAAAGGATTTCCAGTGCCGCTCGGGTTAATCGGACATTACCATCATCCTGAAACAAACGTCGAATCCAGGGTTCGTATTCCGCTCGGGTCATAATTCGGTATCCCTGACCTATTTTCTGAATCCAAATCGGCATTTTTTCCTGTTCGAAATAATCACCGATCTCGGCGATAATTTCATCCAGATTGACCTCCTCCTGGATACAGAGCTCAACCTGAGATTGGGTCAGCGGCTCCTGAGCCGTAAATAGTAGTGCTTGGACAATCCTATGCGTCTGCGACAACATGGTTATCCTTCATTTGAATTTGGGTAAGGTAAATCTCACCATACAAGGTTTTCTGGGAAACTCGAAGTTCACTGGTTCTAACCATTTCTAAAATCGCTAAAAAAGTTACAACTACCTCAATCCGGTCCTCCATGACACTGGCAATTTCGGAAAAGCGCAGCCGTTTCCGCTTGAGAAACATGGTACGCAACAGCTGCGCCTGCTGATTTAGACTGACTTTGCTGATTTCAATTTCATAATACTTAGGTTGGGCTCGCAAATCCAAGATTTTCTTGAAGGCAACTCCAAGATCTATCAACCCGATATTCGATAAAAAAATATCCGGATCCCAGGATGAATTTTGGGAAGAGGTATTTACCGGGTAGAACCGCAACTGTCTCTCGGCTAACTCCTTGAGCTGCAGACTGGCATCCTTGTATTTCTGGTATTCAACTAATATCCGAACCAGCTCGGTCCGCGGATCCTCGATCTCCTCTTCAACTTCCACTTCCTCCTGAGGCAGCAGCATCTGGACTTTAATTCTCATCAACAACGCAGCCATCAGAATAAATTCACCTGCCAGATGCAGGTTCATCTGCTTCATTACTTCCAGATATTCCAGATATTCCCGGGTGATATGGGCAATTGGGATGTCGTAAATGTTGATTTCATCGCGTTTGATAAAAAAGAGTAGTAAATCCAGTGGTCCTTCAAATATATCAAGTTTAACGTTATAGCTCATGTTTTATCCCAGCGACATCGCCTGGTGAACATCTTCCATAGTTGCCATAGCTACCTTCTGCGCCCGTTTTTCACCATCCCGGATAATATCCAGCACTTCATTAGGATGATTTTCATAATACTCTCGCTTCTCCTGAAAAGGCATGAGATAATTGGCAATTGCGGTGGCACATTTCAACTTGCAATCCACACAACCCAGCCGCCCGGAGGTGCAGCCGGAATAAATCTCCGCAGCTTCGCCGGAATTGAATTTTTGATGATAGATATAAACCAGACAAATTTCCGGTCGTCCGGGATCACCCCGTCTGATCTTCTGCGGATCGGTAACAGCCTTGTGCATTTTCTTCCTAATTTCATCAGGATCGTCAGAAAGCAGGACAGTATTGCCGACCGACTTACTCATTTTGTTCCCATCCAGTCCCGGTAAGCGGGCAAAATTGGTCAACTTGGTTTTTGGAATCGGAAAAACCTGGCCGTAGGTTGTATTGAATTTCCGCGCAATTTCACGAGTTATTTCGACGTGTGGCGCTTGATCTTCACCAACCGGCACCAAATTTCCCTTATAAAGTAAAATATCCGCTGCCTGAAGTACCGGATATCCCAGATGACCGTAAATAATATTTTCAATGTTGAGGTCCTTGACCTGTTCTTTCAAAGTAGGATTCCGTTCCAGGCGAGCAGTGGTAATCAGCATCGAAAAAATCAAATGTAGTTCCGCATGCTCCTTAATCTGGCTCTGGCGAAAAATCGGACTCTTATGCGGATCAATCCCCACCGCAATCCAATCCGTAACCATTTCCAGTGTGTTTTGAAGTAAAGCACCGGTATCAAGAGAGGTCGTTAAGGCATGATAATCAGCGATTAAATGGAAATTTTCATATTCAGCCTGGAGCGCCACCCAATTTTCCAAAGCACCTACGAAATTGCCGAGATGCATTTTTCCGGTGGGGCGCATGCCACTTAAAATCCGACCTCTTTTCCCTTTCTTATTCATTCTTTCCTCTTCCTAATCCAAAAACAGATAGGGCCGCCATTCGGCTAACGGTGCTCCGGCAAATTGCTGTAAAGTGTGGACCTTATGCGGTCTGATCGGACGTTTCCTTAAAATCATGCCGGTCTCCGCCAATGCCCGGTCGCCTTTCTTATTATTACAATAAATGCAAGCCGTAACCAGATTTTCCCAGGTTTCGCTGCCACCTAATACTTTTGGGATAATGTGATCAACAGTTAAAGGCACATCCTGGGCACCACAATATTGACAGGTGTAATTATCGCGCCGGAATATATTAGCTTTATTGAGAACGGCATACCAGTTACGCAGCCGGACATATTTATTAATCCGAATTATCGTTGGAACCGGGAAAGCTTGAGAAACTGAGTGGAGCGCCTGATGATTGACCGTTTTAACCATACTGGCTTTATCTTCAATCAGCAGAACAATTGCGCGCCTGACATCGCAAATATGGATCGGTTCATAAGTTTGGTTCAAAACCAATACGGCCCGATTAATCAGCGATTTGCTATCAGCTCTGCAAGTCATAATGTAACGATATCCTCACTCTTCTTTCACAAATCTACTAAAAATCATTAACTGCTAACTACAATGATTGGATTCTATAATAGTAATCGTCAATAGTTTCACGGCGAGTTATTAGAAAATCATCACCGTTGATGATCGCGACCTCGGCTGGTCGAAATCTTAAGTTATAATCCATGCTCATCACATAACCATAAGCACCAGCCTGGGTAAAGATCGCCAAATCCCCTTCCTTCACTTCCGGAAGACTCCGATCCCTGACAAAGATATCCGTATTCTCGCAAATCGGTCCACAGACATCGGCTTTCATCACCGGTGGCGCTTGCTCCTTGCCGTCAATAATAATCTCATGCTGAGCACCATAAAGCGCAGAGCGAATCAAGGTGTTAAAGCCTGCATCAAGACCGATATAATTGCGATAACTCTGCTTCATTCCGGTAACTCGAGTAATGAGATAGCCCGAATCACCAACCAGGAAACGACCCGGTTCAAGAAATAAGACGGGATTACCAAGATTCAATTTCTTCACCTGATCCCGAAATACTTGCAGAATTTTCTTGCCAATCCCGGCAATATCTAATTCGGTATCATCACCATAATAGGGAATCCCAAAGCCACCACCCATATCAATAAATTCAAATTGAATTCCCAGAGCGGTTCGAATATCGCCAAGGATATTCAGGAATAAATCTAACATTGCTGAAAAATAATTATTATTAAGAATACCAGAGCCGGTCATCATGTGTGCCCCGAATCGGGAACATCCGGCTTTGACCGCATTTTGATAGGCAATTACTGCTTTTTTGAAAGGAATCCCAAATTTTGCCCGCTCACCTCCGGTCGTTATCTGCTCAAACTTGCCATCGCCCTTACCTGGATTGATCCGAAAAGCGATTAAGTCCGGCTTGCCGATTTTAAGCAACCGGGATAGCGATGAGATATCGTCCAGGTTGATCTTTACTCCGGCCTCAACAGCCGCTTTCAAATCTTGCGGACTCTCATAATTCCCGGTATAAATTATTCGCTCCGGAGGTATTCCTGCCCGTAATGCCAGCTGCAGCTCGCCAGGACTAACGCAATCCGTGCCAAATCCCTCCTCCGCAAAAATGCTCAATATTGCCGGATGGCAATTGGCTTTCATCGCGTAGTAAAAATCCACGACTAGATCATCAGCCCTAAAAGCGGATTTCAACTGGTGAGCTTTTTCCCGGATTTTGGAAAAATCGTAAACGTACAGCGGCGTTCCGTACTTTTCAGCCAGTTCCTTAACTTCTTTACCTGCAATATTCATAGTGTTACTTAGTAAATATTATTTCTTCGTCCTGTCATTTCTCGGGTAAATTTATTCTGCTCAACTTCGGATAACAAGAATTATGATAGTCTTTTTTTAACGAGATTATGCACACTACATAATGACTTTCACAAACTTATCATCAATCTGCAGTTGCATTGACTCAAAACTCTCAATCTTCAAAGTATGTTCGAAACAGCCTTTCCGCAAACAGCCGGAGATTTCCCCTACATTTGGCAGAACCATCGTAAAAAGTGGAGCAGAACAGCTGTGACAGAGTTGCGTCTCATCTCTCAGCGATGCGCTGCAGTAAGGACAAAAGAACTCAACAATTTCACCATCCGGGACCTTAATTTCTGAAACATGCTGATAACTGCCAAATTGAGGATCAATATAAAGTAATCCCTCACGATCCTGCCACTTTATCTTGACACAAATGGAGTTGAGGTTATGAATTTTGACTTTATCGGTCATGAGATCACAACCTTGAGGGCAGTGGGCAGTCTGGATGCTAATGGTTTTAATCGGTTCTACGGCTGAGGTGCGGGCAAGGTTTACATTCCTTAATCGCTCACCCATGATTTTCTCTTTTCAAATAATTTCGGCTTGTAAATTAACAAATTTCTTCCATATATGACATATGAACTTTATGATAAATGGCATTTAATTATATTTATTCTACTGAATGCTGAGCAGTCCAAATCAGTTCTTGATATTATGCCAAGCCGATTGTAATTTTAGCCGCTTTTTAACAGGGGCTGTAGCTTAGCAGAAAGAGCGTCCCGATCCATCGGGAAGGTCACCATAAAAAAAGCATATTTGAAAATTGAGGGGCTGTAGCTCAGCTGGGAGAGCGCTTGAATGGCATTCAAGAGGTCGTCGGTTCGATCCCGTCCAGCTCCACAAATCCAATTTTAATTGCAAAGGCTCAGCTGGGAGAGCGTCCCGATTATATCGGGAAGGTCGTCGGTTTCCCGATCTATCGGGATCCAGCTCCACAAATCCAATGTAAATAGTAATGACTAAACTGGGAAAGTCACCCAATCTATCAGGAAGGTCGCCGGTTTCCCGACTTGTCGGGATCCAGCTCCACAAATCCAATTTTAATTGTAAAGGCTCAGCTGGGAGAGCGTCCCGATTATTTCTGGAAGGTCATCGGTTTCCCGATTCCTCGGGATCCAGTTCCACAAATCCAATTTTAATTGTAAAGACTCAGCTGGGAGAGCGTCCCGACTGCATCGGGAAGGTCGTCGGTTTCCCGATCTATCGGGATCCAGCTCCACAGATCCAATGTAAATAGTAATGACTAAACTGGGAAAGTCACCCAATCTATCAGGAAGGTCGCCGGTTTCCCGACTTGTCGGGATCCAGCTCCACAAATCCAATTTTAATTGTAAAGGCTCAGCTGGGAAAACGTCCCGATTTTATCGGGAAGGTCGTCGGTTTCCCGATCTATCGGGATCCAGCTCCACAGATCCAATGTAAATAGTAATGACTAAACTGGGAGAGTCACCCAATCTATCGGGAAGGTCGTCGTTTCAGTTTTAAATTTTTACTTTATAAGCCCGAGGTGCCGGTGGTTAAAATATTTTCAAAACAGTGCAGCGCATAACTGTCTGTCATCCCGGCAATATAGTCCCGCAAGATGACATCTTTATTGAAATTGATAGCGGCATAGACATTCTCCAGGGCTTTTATATAATTGCCAAATTTATTATCCAGCGCCGTATTACTGGCGGTATAGGCTTGCCAATCGGTTTGAAATTTATCAAAAAGCTGATTGAGATATTCATAAATTGCCGTGAGAGCAGTTCGTGCATAGGAATTCCAGTAACTCATTTTAGGATTGTGATAAATATTGATTCGGCTGAATTCCTTGAATTCACGAACAATTCCAAACATTTCCGCCGAAAAACCGACTTTATTATTGGATTTTGACCAGTCAATCACATCGTATACCAGCCTATTAATAATATCACTATTTCGGATACCCAATACTTTTTGAACATTTTGGGGAATATCCTGAGTTGTTATCAGGTTGGCTTTGATGGCATCCTCCAGATCCCGACCAAGATAGGCAATAGAGTCACTTATCCTAACGGCACAACCTTCCCAGGTGCTCGGCTTCTGAGGCTGGCGGGTCAGATGTTCCAGCTTATTTGGCACAGGAGCAATTTCGATAAATTGCTCATCAACCTCGCCACAGTGGGCAATAATACCATCCCGAACTGCGTAAGTAAGATTAAGACCTCTGCCATAATTCTCCAGTTTGTCGGCAACTCGCAGACTGTGAATTTCATGAATAAAAGGTGCATTCTGCATCATCTTCTTCAGCACCATTTCACCGGCATGTCCAAAGGGTGCATGCCCAAGGTCGTGTCCCAAACCAATAGCCTGAGCCAGCTCCTGATCTAAGTCCAGAGCTTTACAGATTGTGGCTGAAATTGAGGCTACGTGGAGGGCATGCTCGATCCGGGTGCAGATGTGGTCGTTATCGGGAGAGAAAAAAACCTGGGTCTTATGCTTAAGCCGACGAAAGGCAAGCGAATGAATAATAGCCGTCTGATCTCGGAAAAAAGCGCCCCGGATATCTTCTGGTCGCTCGATCTGGCGGGAGGTCAGTAATGAATTTGGAAAACTATTCTTAAATTCAGTCAAAAATAAACCTACTACCTAAGCAGAATAAAATATATCTATTTTTCTGGATAAAAAAAGAATGATTTCCCAGGGATTGAAAAAACGATCTTCTAACAATAGTGAAAGAATATCAGAATCCAAAGTATAAGATATACTCAAAACATCCTAAGATAATCGGGTTTATCCTCATTCACGGGAAAATCAAATCCAAATCAATATAGCATTTATTTTTTTAATTCCGAGCGAATTAACTCTAAAAGCTCTCCCAGCACGACCGGTTTTGCGACCCACTTTTTACCAATTTTGTTTAAGTATACGTAAGTGTTTTCATCACTTTCATAGCCGGTCATAAAAATTATGGGGAGCTCGGGACTAAGTAGCTTTACTTTTTTATATAGGTCAAATCCGGTTTCTTTGGGCATGATGACATCGGTTAAAACCAAGTCCGGTTTATGGCGTTTAATTCTGTCCAGAGCTTCCCGGACTGAAAAGGCGGTATACGCCATAAAACCATTTTGGATGAGATGTTCCGCATATAATTCACAAATTAGCCTATCATCATCGACAACTACTATTTTAGGTTTCATCTGATTCTGCCCCTGCGAGGATTTAATTCAATTTAAACTAAAAATACGAGAATTCAATCTGTTGAAATAACAATTTATTATCACAACTCTACTTCATACCCTGTTTCTTTTCAAGCCCTTTTCCCATCCAGCGTCTTGCTACCAATAATGCCAATGGACTAATGACAGCTATACAACCATACATCAGCCACATTTGTTCCGTCCGAGTCTGTTCAGGTGCGACTCCTGCGGGACAATAGTGCATCAGAAACCAACCAGAATAGAGCGAGGTGATGATTTTGGTGAGAAACCATGGAAATTGTCCGATTCCCATATAAATTCCGGTCATTCCTTTCGGGGCAATCTCGGCAACCCATTGCAGGAAACGGGGCTGCCACATGGCTTCACCAATCGTCATAATGATCAAGTAACCAAATACGGTAAAAAGATTCGGACCAAGTGCCAACAGGAAAGTTGGCGAGGCCATGACAAAGGTTCCCAGAATCATCATCTTATAGGTATCTTTCTGGGAAGTAAGCGCTGCAACCATAGGCGTCAGGATAAAAATCAGGAGTGGATTGAAATTAACAAAAAACTCAAAATTATTCGCGACCACCCCGCTAAACGCCCGGCTGAAATATTGGGGTAAGGTCAGCCAGTTATGCGCGAACAAAGTTTGCACCGGGATCAGGATAAAAATAAAAAACATAAAACGGGCATCGCGGATCGGGAAATTTTTCAGATAGTAGGCGAATTTCTCTTTGGTCGTCATCTTTGCCATTGCATCATCTTCAGCCTCTTCGCTTTCAGACTTATCCCGCTTGGCATTCTCCAGCGCCAGTCGCACGGTTTGTTTGGAAAGGATAAAGACGACAACTATTATACCGGCAATCGTTAAGACGACATAAACCCAAAAGACACCGGTAATTTCAAAACGGTGGCGAATCGGGGGCGAAATCAAACCCGGCAAAAATCCACCGAGATTCATGATTGCATACAGCATGGCGAAGCCCATCGCCGCGGTCTTCTTGGTAGTAAATTGTTTTACTGCTGCATAACAAGCCGGTTGATAAATGCCGTATCCCAGAATTATGCCCAGAATTCCCAGCATCGCTAACCAGTGAGCCGAAGCCCAGAGACCACTGTATCCAAGCGTCGGTGCAAGTGTCAAGATCAGCCGGCCAAACAGCATACTGCTCAGGGCAATTAGCAGGGCTTTGCGAACCCCAATCCAATCAACCGTGCCACCCAAAAAGAGCATGCTTAAAGTAATCCCGGCAGTCAAGATGCCAACCATCCGACCGGCATCAATATCGTTCAGCCCAAAATAATTATTGAAAAAAATTGCCAGCAAACCCAGTACCCCAAAATAGGTCAATCCTTCCAGCAAATAGGATAAATTGATGCCCCAGAGGGCGCGCGGCGCTCGAATCAGATTAATAAACGGTTCGGTGATCTCCTTCAGGGGATTCTTCTTAGCAAATTGCGGTTCCGGCATAAATCCTCGCTTTCATTTCAAAAATATTCATGGGAAAAACGCCTAAAACTAAAACACTACTGGAAAATTGTCCACATAATTCTTGATTAACCCGGAAAATGGGATTAAAATTTCGCGGCAATTAGAAAGGAACATGATGAAATATAGGATAAACCAAAAAATAATTCTGATTACCGGCTGCTCCAGCGGATTTGGATTTTTAAGTGCCATTCACCTGGCAAAGAAAGGTCATCAGGTTATTGCCACGATGCGCAATTTAGCCAAACGGATTAAATTGGACGACCAAATAAACAAAGATAATCTACCTATAACTGTGCTCCAAATGGACGTCACCAAACCTGATTCCATTGCTAATTGTCTCAGCGAGGTTGAAAAAAAGTTCGGGCAGCTGGACGTCCTGATAAACAACGCCGGTTATGGGATTGGTGGTTTTTTCGAAGACCTAAGTGACCAGGAATTTCGGGATCAGATGGAGACGAATTTCTTTGGTGTACTCAATGTCACCCGGGCTGCACTACCATTACTTAGGAATAGCCCGGCTGCACGGATTATCAATATTTCCAGCACTGCCGGATTAACCACCACCCCGGGCATGGGTGCCTACAATGCCAGTAAATGGGCAGTAGAAGGTTTTTCCGAATGTCTGCGGCAAGAGCTGCGATTGCACGGAATTAAGGTTTTACTGGTTGAGCCCGGACCATATCCAACAGAAATCCTGACCTCCAATACCCGATTCGCCGAAAAAGCCAATAATTCTCAGAGTCCTAACTATCCTTATACTCGCCAGCTATATGAACGATACCTCAAACAAAATCAAACGTTAAAAAGCGACCCAATGGAAATAGTACGCTTAATCGAACATCTGATCAATGCAAAAAAACCGGCATTTCGAAATATTTGTGGTCCTTTTGCAAAAATCCGGACGTTCATCCATCGCTTCCTGCCCTGGCGTTTTAACGAATGGCTAATTAGAAAAGTGGCTTTTCATAATCTAAAACAGATTCAATCCCAGACACCAACTGTTTCAATCAAATAAAAAATACAACTCATTTAAAACTTTTTTTAGATTATAGCAGTCTTACAGAATGTTATGAACGACGAACTTTTAATTCAAGACTTTATCGCAGGCAACGCAGCAGCCTTCAATACGCTGGTCTGGCGCTATGAAAAACCGATTTACAATTTCACTTATCGCTATCTCGGTGATGCCGATCAGGCTAAAGATACCATGCAACAGTGCTTTATCCGCGCTTTTAAAAGTATCCGAAAACTCAAGGACCAGACTAAATTTGCAGCGTGGCTCTATCAGATTGCAGCCAATTTATGCAAAGATGAATTAAAACGGCAGAAATACCACACATTTTCGATTGCCGATTCGCTGCAAAATGACAATGCCAATGATCGCGAAGATCGGGTAATTCTAGCCGACCATTCTCACAGTCCCGGACAATATGTTCAAAAAGAAGAACTAACTAGATTACTCCACCGTGCCCTAATGTCCATTCCCGAAGAGCAGCGGATCGTAATCATCATGAAGCAGTATCACGATCTGAAATTTGTCGAGATTGCTGAAATATTAAAAACCCCGATTAATACCATAAAATCAAGAATGTATAGCGGTCTGGAAGCCTTACAAAAAATATTAAAACAGTGGGGCTTAGACCGGGAGGATTTAGGTTATGAAATGTGAAGAATATCGTTTGTTAATGATGGATGCCATCTATGATGAAATCACCCGGGATGATCTTAAAATCCTGAAAAATCACCTGGGAAAGTGTTCCGAGTGCCGAACCAAATTTGCAACTCTCAAGGCAACGACACAGACTTTAGCCCAATGGCCAGACGTCGAACCCGGTGTGAATCTGACATTTGTGACTCAACCAGCATCGCGACTTGGGGAACTTCTCAAACAACTTAAGTCTTATAAAACGCCCTATCGTCTAGGTCTGGCACTCGCTACCGCACTGGTATTGCTGGCACTTATTAATACCCGGATTCACATCGGTCAGGGTCAATTCGATTTCGAATCAAGCTTGCTGGGTCAAAAATCCCAGCCACCAACGACAAATCTCGCTACCCAAACTGATCTGGATAATCTGCGACAGGAAAATTACCAGTTGGTAACAGCTATTTTAGAGGAGTATTCTCGACGGAGTAAAATTGAAACAGCGGTCATGTTAGATGCCTTCTTTAACGAAATCGAGAGAAAACGTCAAAATGATTTGCGGTTGGTCAGTAACGCAATGGCGCAGGTCCAATATGGGACTACGCGGCGGATCGATCAAACTGACCGGGCTCTGGGCACATTGATCCAATATGTTAATCTACAGAATCAGGAGCAGCGGGATGAGTTACGGGAAGGAAATTAAACCATCAACTGCAAATGAAAGGAGACATCCAATGAATAAGTTTAGAGACTTCTTTGTTACCCTAATATCACTTGCGCTTATTTTGTCTATTTTCTTAACGACAAAATTATTTGGTGTCGTTTCGCCCGAGCAAAAAGAGAAAATCGATCAGGATATCGAGATCTTAGAAGGTGTATTGGATCAGTTAATCGTCAAAGAAAGTCCATTTCTCTTCAACAGCAGTGATCATGTCAAAGGAATTTATCTGGACGGATTCGGTATTATTTTTAACTCCGAAAGTAACGGACTTGTTGGACTCTCCTACCTGATATCCACGAGTTTAGATAAAATTCCCAGAGTTCGGATTAATCGTGACGAGCGTGGCGAACTGCAACTGAATATTGACGAGAAAAAAAAGAATGCCGAAACCACAGAACAACAAGCCGAGGAGCTCAAAAAAAGTCTTAAAAAAACCGAAGAGTTATTGACCAAATTTTACCTTGATTATGCCAGTATGGTAAAATCCTTAAAAGAATCGGATCGAATCTGTGTCAATATTAATAATAATGAATCAACCTTCATTGGTGATTACGATGAAGAACTCCAGGTTCCGGTCCGCCTGCAAACCTGTGTCGGTATTTCCGAGCTTCAGGATTTCCGGCGGGGAAAAACCAACGAAACCAAATTGCGCAGTCTGATCAAAATCAATCGGATATACGAAAAAGATCAGGATCATGATATTGACATCATGGAGCGAATTCTGGACAAATCATTGGGACAGGAATCCAATCGCCAATTCCTCAGTTTCAAGGTTCAGACGCACGGTATGTATCTCGATGGATTCGGGGCTGTATTTTTCTCACCACTCTCATATTTTGACCGGCTGGAAAAATTTGTGGTGCGGAAAGCATCCGAAATCGAAAAACAGGTGAAGCAGAATGAAGCTCGGATCAAGCAGGAAGAAAAGCGAATTAAACAAGAAGAAGCGCGAATCAAGCAGGAAAAGGCTCACCTGAAACAGGAAGAGGCAAGTGGGGAAAAAAAGTCGACCCATTACACTGTAGTTACTCACGGTGATGTCCGCGACACAATTAATATTGCTCTTCCTGAACCCCCTGAACCTCCTGTACTCCCTAAGATTGATTTTAATTTCGATTTCAATTTTGACGAGACCACGAAGTTGACAGAGCACGAGCTTGACTCAGTTATTAATGTGACAACCGATAATATCATTAAAGTCCTGGGGCAATATGGTACATCCCTGAAAAAAGTTAAAAAAGATGAATACGTTCTGGTATCATTCGAAATCTCTATTCCACACGGCGAAAAAACCAGTTCTGTTTGTCTGAAAGTAAAGAAATCCGATATTGAACGGTTTGCCCGCGACGAAATTAACTTAGAAAAATTCAAAAAGTCGGTCGAAATCAGTCGTAGTTAATTACTGAAACAACAACTACTAGAAAAGCCGGGGAAAACTCCGGCTTTTTTGTTTATCGGTCCTTGTATGTTGCCAGATGATTTAAAATTGAATTATTAGTTCTTTGCCACTATATTGAACAACCTGGGTGGGTTCGATGGTAATATCCAGATCAACTCCAAATCCTTCCTTTACTAACACCAGATTAAAAGTTCGCTCTTTCAGCATTCCGGGAAACTCGCCGATACGATTACTAATAATCAGCTGTCTTTTGGCATCATCCCAGGAAAAATTGATAAGCGCATAAACACCTTTTTCGTAGTTGTAGTTATCATTTTCGTCCTCGTACAATGAAAATTGTCCGTCGGCACCGGGGTAAATGCGTAGCTCAATCGGATCAGCTGGTTTTTCGGTGGAATATTGAATAAAAGGTCCGAAGGGAATAATCGAACCGGCTCTGACAAAAAGTGGAATGATATTAATTGGCGCATCCGCTACGATTGTCTGACCACCAGGATAGCTCTTTCCCGTCCAGAAATCGAACCACAAATTATCTTCTGGCAGATAGACCGCCCGGGTTTGTTCTCTTTTTTCGACTACTTTCTCCTGGGCAAAGATTGCCGGTGTTTTCCAGTTCAGAATGGCTTTTGCTGCCCCCGTAGATCGGTTTTCAAGTTCCATTACAAAATCGTACTCCTTACCTGCCTCCAGCTCAACCTGCTCGGTATACTGCTCGACACTGGTATAGACCATTTTCAATTGAACACCATTCAGATAAATTCGTTTGGCATCATAACTGATCAAATGAAATTGATATTGACCGGTTTGATCCGGGACTATTTTCCCTTCCCAGCAAATGGCAAAGGTTGAGTCGGTTACATACTCAGGCCGACCGGTGTACCAGCAGAGATCGATAGCACTGACGATTTCGGTATGAGTAAAGTTCTTATATTCCAGATCACGATAGTAGTAAACCTTCAATCCCGGCTGACCGTCTTTCGTCTTGAAATATTTTGGCTTGATAAACACGCTGCTCTGCGGCGGACGGTAAATCATATATTCGGTAACCGGGCAGACCATAATTGCCGGACCAAACATGAACTGATCGTCAATCTGGTAGGTTTTTCGGTCAATGCAAAAATCCATTGGCAGACCGCGCATAATGGTATATCCCTCATTGGTCGTTTTCCAGGCTAATGAATAAATATAGGATAAGAGTCGGTAGCGCAGATTGTCGAATTTTATCAGCGTATTCACAAATTCGCCCACTTCCCAGATCTCGCGGGGTGTCTCGGAGCCGTGGGATCGGAAAATTGGACAGAAAGTACCAAATTGAAACATCCGGCAGTAGAGTTCCTGATAAGCCGGATTTTTTCCGCCAGTTGTAAAGAGACCGCCGTAAGCACCGATCACAAAAGCCCCAATGTCAAATGTCCAGTAAGGAATTCCCGCCATGCAATGATTCAGCCCGGCAGCGATTTGTTTACGATAAATTTCCCAGCTAGCTCCGATATCGCCGGACCAGATCGTAGCGGCATTGCGCTGCTGTCCGGCAAAGGTTGAGCGGGTGAGAATATACGCCCGTTTTTCCTTTGTCTCCTGGCGAAGATTTTGATAAAGAGCATCGGTCATCGAGAGTGAAAAGGCATTCAGATAGCGCGCCCAAGATCCCAGGTAATTACGCCCCATCTTCTTTAATTCGTATTCAGTCGCCTCTTTAGTGGTGGCGTTGCGGACATCCGGTTCGGTGGAATCAATCCACCAGGCATCCACCCCTTTGCTGAGCAAACCGTTTTTAAGATATTGCCAATATAACTGGTTGGCAGCCGGATTAAAGGCATCATAATAGCGGAAATTGCCCCAGCCGATTGGCTTATATAGAAATCCTCTTTGGCGCATTTCTTTATAAACAGCAGTATTGGGACCCAGCGCAGGCCAAATGGAAATCATCAAGTGAAAGTTTTGAGAATGGAGTCGGTCAATCATTTCCTTCGGTTGCGGATATTTAGTCTGGTCAAAAAACATCCCGCTCCAGTTGGCCGCACCATTCCAGTAATCCCAGTCCTGGATAATATTATCAATCGGAATCCGCCGCTTGCGGTATTCCTGCACCACTCCCAGCAACTCCGCACGGTTGGCATAATGCTCTTTGCTCTGCCAATAACCATAAGCCCATTTACCGTACATTGGTGCCGGACCGGTCAAATCCCGATAACCGGCTATTACCGAATCAAGATTACTGCCATAAATCAAATAGTAATCAATATTGTCTCCGACATCACTCCATAAAGATGTCCCTGTCTCGCCATCATTGAAAATTGTTTTCGAATAATTATCCCAGAGAATCCCATAGCCCTGAGTGGAGACAAGAAAAGGAGTTACCGCATCGGTATTGGATTGCACCAGTTTCACGGTTTTGCCGCGATAGTTCAGATAGCCATCTTGATGCTGTCCCAGACCATAAATACCTTCCTCTGGTGTCAACCTAAAATTTTGCTCAATTTGAAAAGCCGAATCACCGGCGTAAGATACCGGTTTAAAAGTGCAACTATTTTCCATTAAAATCGTCCCGCCAGCAGATGTCAGATAATGAATATTTCCACTCCCCTTTGCAATTTTCAGTTTTATCTGGCTGCCAGCCAATATCACGTGATTACCTTTTTCCTGAAAATTGATAGGCAAATTAGAAATTTCTCCGGGTATAACAACCAGACTTAATTTTTCCGGGGTGCCACCCGGCAGCCACTTAATAATCCGGACGATTTTGTCAGAGTAAAACTGAACTTTTAGGTTAAGAGTTGCGGTTTCCAGGATGATTCCATTTTGGATCTGCCTGACAGCTGTTTCCGGCTTTGAACATTGTAAGAAAATACAACCAATAAAAATGACCAAGAGTGCAATTTTGCTGGTTCTCATAATGACAATCCTTATCCTAATTTATCATTCAATATCTTAATCTGAGTTTTATAAATTTCCCTAACTTTCAGGAAAAATGGGCGGTATTCGGCACTCTGAAAATCCAGGAAAGCCCAGGGATAGGAACTGTATTTCCCCTTCTCATAATGCAGTGCCAGATCGGCATAAATGCCCTGATTAAGATAGATTTTGTGAATCCCGTATTTGGCTGAAGCCAGCACGACTTTATCATAATCGAGATAGCCAATATCCAGGTTAACTTTGCGTTTACCCTCGATTGCCAGTTGTTGCTCAATTTCATTGGTGAGCAGCTTGGCAGCTGCTAGAAAATCAGGTGTCATCAGTTTTTCAAAAGAGAAAAGTTTGCGATAAATCGGTTTCCCCATTTCGGCTTCATAGTAATCGGTCCACTTGAATAAAAAAGCACTACTTTCCCGATCAATCTGACCGAACCGGGCAGTACCCGTTTCAATGGCAGTTTTGAGTAGCGACTCGGAAGAGAAGAGTGCTCCCACAAAGTATTTAACTGGCTTGACTGCTTCCGGCTGCATTTATGATTTGTCCCGATTTATTTAAGCCATCGCGGGACTTGAAATCCCAGCTCTTTATCAAAATACAGGTTGTCGCGCAGAGCCTGTTCGGCTTGGCGAACGATATCCGGCGAAATCTCAAAATATTTTCGGGCTATTATGGCAATATCCTCGGTAAAATTGCCTTTATAATAAAGGTCCCGACCACTACGTTTGAGATAATGATTGTGTAGATAGGTAAATCCATTTTCGTTTCTTTTCGCCAGGCAGATGCCGTGCATTGTCATCCAGTGAAACGACTGCTCCCAGTAATTTTGAAAATCATCCCTACCGGTCGGAATATTGGCAAACGAGTAGCGCCGTTTCAGCTTCTTATTGCCAGTAGTCCAAAGAACGTATTTATCAGTCGTCGGCTCATAGTTCAAACTCACAAAACTACCCGCGAACGAACCATGAATTTCCAGTGGTCTTGCCAACAAATAACCGGGATCGAGCAAATACGCCTGGCCTCGGTTTTTCCAGACTAAAGCGCAGTGAGTATTAGCACCGGCAGGCATATCAGCCATAACAATATAAGTTTCATAACCGAAAAAATCGAGAATACTTCTCAGTGCAAATGTCAGCGAAAAACAGGTTCCGCCTAATTTAAAATGCTCATGGTCAGAGACTACCTCTCCCGGAAAGCGCAAGTGTTCTGATTCCCAATGCCGATTTAGTTTGAGAATTTTACTTAAATTTTCATAAGGCAGATTCAGAAAATGACTGAGAATTGTAGAGAGATGTTGAACCGAAAGGTCTTTGGGCTTGATCCGGAAAATCTCCGCAAAATGTCTCCCAGCATTGTTATGTTGCCGAGAATCGAGTGTCACTTTCACGTCAACAAATTAGCCAACTTAATTTGAAAAACCAATTTCAAATCAGCCGCTAACTCAATCAATAAACTGATCAACTAAACCAACCAAAATTAGTTAGAATCTTGACAGCGGATTTAGTTTTGTGTAAAATCTCCTATAAATTCAGCAGGAAAATGACTATTTGAGTAACTAACAATTTCAATCAAAGTAGAGCACAATATGACAAAGAAAACCATACTTATCACCGGAGCTACCTCAGGCTTTGGAAAGGCTTGCGCCGAAAGGTTCGCCGGGCCAGCATGGCGCTTGATCCTGATTGGCAGACGTGCCGACCGTTTGACGGCAATTGAAAAAGAACTGGCGCAAAAAACGGATGTACTGACATTAACACTGGATGTCCGGAACCGCTCAAAAGTATCTGCTATGTTCAAATCCTTACCCCAGGAATTTTCCGCTATTGACGTACTCTTGAATAATGCCGGTCTGGCGCTTGGACTGGAGCCGGCTTATGAAGCCAGTCTGGATGATTGGGACACAATGATTGATACCAATATTAAGGGATTGGTGTATTACACTCGGGCAATCCTCCCCGGAATGGTCAAACGCAACAGCGGACTAATCATCAACATTGGTTCGGTATCGGGCAGCTGGCCATATCCAGGTGGCAATGTTTA
>Ga0315555_1000441_pt1 | contig 29246 bp, 32 predicted proteins | sample SalMarSW160380MG_FD_202113 | JGI IMG/M metagenome (GOLD analysis project Ga0315555, IMG submission 202113) | Salt marsh sediment microbial communities from the Plum Island Ecosystem LTER, Massachusetts, United States - Salt Marsh Sediment SW1603-80 ... | reverse complement strand
CCTGAAACCCTGCAGGCAATACTAACAGGTAAGATAATGAAAAAACATCTCAGCAATGTGAAATATGTTGTAATAGATGAAATACACGAACTTGTCGAGAGCAAGCGTGGCATACAGCTTTCTGTAGCACTGGAAAGGCTGTGTGAGGTAGCAGGCATCTTCCAGCGAATAGGCCTGTCAGCCACAGTCGGGTCGCCAAAGACAGTAGCGGATTTTCTCAGCAACAAAGCCAAGATAATCCGTGCTGATGCAGAAAAAAGCTACAGTATAAGAGTTGAGAACCCAAAACCATCAAGAAAAGACAAGCTGATATCAGACGACTTGCTAATAGGTATAGAAACAACATCAAGGCTCAGGCGGCTGTACGAGCTGATACAGAGCCACAAAAGCGTAATTGCATTTACCAATACAAGGGAAACAGCTGAAATATTGTCTTCCAGGCTCCGCAGCTTAGACAGAGAGTTAAAGCAGACTGTTCACCACGGCTCTCTTTCAAAGGAGAGGAGAATAAAAAGCGAGCAGGAATTCAAGCAGCAGCTGCTGAAATCGCTTATTGCAACGAGCAGTTTAGAACTAGGCATTGACATCGGTTCAATAGATCTTGTTATACAGTATCTGTCGCCTAGGCAGGCCACCCGCCTGATACAAAGGGTTGGCAGAAGCGGCCACAAGGTCACTGAAACAAGCAAGGGCATAATCCTTTCAGGTGATGAAGACCTCTTTGAATCAACAATAATAGCAAACAAGGCCATGAACAAAGAGCTGGAGGAAATAAAGGTCCATACGAATGCGATGGACGTGCTTGCATCGCAGATTATAGGCCTTTCTATTGATGAATACGACATAGCTGACAGCCGGGTGTACAAAATAATAAAAAGAAGCTATCCCTACAGGAACCTTGACAAAAAAGATTTTCTTGCTGTGCTGAAGTTCCTTGAGACGCTCAGGCTCGTTTGGCTGAATCCTACTCCGTCAGGCTATACAATAAGAAGAAGGCGAAACTCATGGCAGCACTATTTTGATAATCTGTCCACAATACCTGATACAAGACAGTACAAAATAATATCCATTATAGAAAATGAACCTATCGGCTCTTTGGATGAGGAGTTTGTTGCAGAGCACGGCAATCCCGGAGAAAGATTTGTCTGCTCTGGCCGTGCCTGGAAAATAATCCAGGTAGACAGCAATAAAGTTATGGTTGAGCCTATAGAGGATATAGAATCAGCAATACCTGCCTGGGAAGGCGAACTGATACCTGTGCCCTTCTCTGTTGCACAGGGGGTTGGAAAATTAAGAAGAGAAATAGCAAACAACCTGAAGAAAAAGAAATTACCTGCAATGCTGGAAGAAAAGTATCATGTAGACAGTAATTCTGCAAACGACATGATAAGTTTGGTGAAACGGCAATCGTTTATTCCTGATGACGAGAATTTCCTGATAGAAACTTACAAGGACTTCGTGCTGATCCACTCGTGCTGCGGTTCCATGGTCAACGATACCCTAGGCAAATATATAGGAGCACTGCTGACAAAGGAAGCAGGGATTTCTGTTAACATAAAGACCGACCCATATAGAATAATAATCCAGACCATGCTGAAGCCAGAGAAGATAAGGAACATCTTAATGGAGAAAGCTGATCCTGCGGCAATTTTACTAAACGAGCTGGAAAGGTCCTCATTGTTCAAGTGGAGGTTCCTGCAGGTAGCAAAAAGGTTCGGGGTAATAGCAAAAAAAGCAAGATATGATAAGATAAACCTTAACAAAATAATTTCCCAGTACAGCAGCTCGCCTGTCTACAAAGAGACACTCAGAGAAATACTCCTCGAGAAAATGGACCTGGAAAAGACACTAGAAATTTTGGATGCTATAAGAAAAGGTAAAATAAAAATAACAATTCAGCCAGGACTTAGTTATATCGGAGAGTTGGGTCTGATGCATCAGTTTTCAGAGGTAATGAAACCAAGGCTGCCGAAAGAGGAGATATTCAACGCCTTCAAGCGTCGCCTGTTAGCAACAAGGATAAGATTGCTCTGCCTGAATTGCGGTGAATATAATGTTGTCAGAAGTGTGAGGGAAATCGAGCAGGAGCCTGAATGCCCCAAGTGTTCGTCACGGCTGCTGGCTGTTATTGGAAAATATAAAATAAATGCTGTGAAGATTGTAAAAAAGAAATTAAAGAAAAAGGAACTGACGGCTGAAGAGCTAAAGGAACTCCAGAACATAAGGAGGTCAGGAGACCTTGTTCTTGTTTACGGAAAGAAGGCAGTGATTGCCTTGGCTGGCCGCGGTATAGGTCCGCAGACAGCTGCAAGAGTATTATCAATGCTGCAGCCGACAAAAGAAAAGCTGATGAAGGACATTTTAGAAGCGGAGAAAGAGTTCATAAGAACTAAAAAGTATTGGAAATAAACTATTTTATCATCTTTAGCATCTTCTTCAGCGGTTGGGCATTTATTATGTCCTTCTTTTCAGCCCAGCCGCGGCGTGCCTGTGCTATGCCGAATTTAAGGAGTTTAAGATGCTCCTTATTATGAGCATCGCTGTCTATGGACAGCTTTATCCCGGCATTTACAGCCATCCTGATGTGCTCTGCATTTAGGTCAGCTCTTTGCGGAAGTGCATTTATTTCGAGTACAGTGCCGGTTGCCTTGGCTGAGTCTATTATCTTTTCCATGTCAATTTCATACGCCTCTCTTTTCTGTATGAGCCTGCCTGTTGGATGGAAAAGTATATCGACGTTCGGGTTTTCCATTGCTCTTATAAGCCGCCTGGTCATCTCTGGTTTCGGAAGATTAAAATTACTGTGAACAGCTGCACCTACAACATCTAGCTTTGATAAAGCAGAATCAGCTATATCCAATGTGCCGTCTTTCTTTATATTTACCTCTGCCCCTTTCAGGATTGTTATCTTCGACGTCTTATTAATCTTATTTATCTCTTTTCCCTGCTTTATCAAGCGTCTCTCATCCAATCCGCTGGCCATTGCAAGGCTTCTGGTATGGTCCGTAATCACAACGTAATCAAGTTTCTCTGCTAAAGCAGCTGCAGCCATTTCTTCTATCGAGTTTACCCCATCTGTCCAGTTCGTTTGTATCTGCAAATCTCCTTTTAACTCGCCATACTTTATTAGCTTTGGAAGCTTGTTAGCTCTGGCTGCCTCTATTTCGCCTTTGTTCTCGCGCAGCTCAGGCTCTATGTAGCGAAGACCTAATTTTTTATACAGCTCTTGTTCGGATTTTCCTGCAACCTGTTTTTTACCCCTGAACAAGCCGTACTCGCTCAGCTTCAGGCCCTTTTGCATGGCAATCCTTCTGAGCGCGACATTATGGTCCTTGCTTCCTGTAAAATAATTGAGCGCAGCGCCGTAGCTGTTTTTCTTAACAACCCGCAGGTCTGCGTCTATTCCGCTCTCCAGTTTTACAGAAGACTTGGTTGTGCCTTTTCCTATGACACTAACCACCTCGGGCATTGTTGTGAAGTAGTTCATTACTTTCTTCGGGCTTTTTGAAACAACCAGTATGTCAACATCGCCTATTGTGTCCTTCATCCGCCGCGTTGAGCCGGCAATTATTGCTGTTTCTACGAAAGGAAGTTTTTTCAACCTGAGTTCTATACCCTTTATATCGTCGTATACATGGCCTAGGATAAAACGTCCGCTACTTTTCTTAAGGAAAGATATTCCTTTTATTATCTTTTCCTCGCTCTTTTCTCCAAAGTCCTTCAGCTTCCTTATCTTTCCGAGCTTTGCTGCTTTTTCAAGATCCTTTACACTTTTTATTTTTAGCTTCTTGTAGAGAACGAGTATTGTCTTCGGCCCTATGCCTTCTATTCGGTCAAGCGCCTCAACATCAACAGGAACCTCTTTCTTAAGCCTTTCATAGAATTTCAGTTTGCCAGTTTTTATCATCTCCTCTATTTTCTTTGCCAAAGCCTCGCCAATGCCAGGCAGCTCCATCAGTGCTTCTATTCCGCCTTTTTCGTAGATGTATGACAATTCTTCTGCCATTGTTTCTATCTGCTGGGATGCTTTTTCATAGGCACGTATCCTGAATGAAGATTCATCTTTCATCTGCAGGTATACTGCTATATTCGAGAAAATTCTGGCAATATCCTCGTTCTTCATAAATAGATTACATCCGGATTATTTTAATAGTATTCCGTTTTCCATTAGAATCTTTCCCTGATAGACAGTGTATATTGCTTTCCCTGGAAATTCGTGGCCTTCATAGGGCGACCAGCCACATTTTGTTTTCAGGTCTTTTTTTTCTACAGTTGTTCTCTGCATATCAAGTATTGTAAGGTTTGCGGGAAGCCCTTCTTTTATGCCGGTAGAAATTCCAAGATGCTTTGCTGGGTTCTCTGAAGTAAGTTTTACTATCTGTTCTGGTCTTAATTCAGTTAAGAGCCAAGAAACAATATTACTGTATGTGTCCAATTCAGGCAGGCCTGCTGCTCCCTGCTTCTTGTCCTCTAGTGTGTGTGGCGCGTGGTCAGTAGAAAGCATGTCTATAATGCCGGTTTTCAGTGCGGCCATTAATTCAGACCTGTTTTCCTCTGTACCGATTGGTGGTTTTACTTGCAACAGCTTGTTCTTTTTAGTATCCTTTTCTGAGAAATAGAGGTTGTGTGGTGTTGTCTCGCAAGTAAGCTGCATACTGCCTTTATATTTTTTTATTATTTCTATTTCCTCTTTATCTGATACGTGGGCTATATGGGTCTTTGCATTATATTTCTTGCATATCTTCAGTATTTTTTCCAGATTGTTGCCGCAATGAAATACAATTGGCTTGCCTGTTTCTGCTAGTATTTCAACTGCTTTTTCTATCTGGTCCAAATCATCTAAAAGCAGACTGCCTGTAGTCTCTGCAGCGTATATCTTGTAGCCGCACACCACGTCAGCCATCTCTTTTAATTTATCCATGTTGCTTGAAAGAACTGCACCATAAAATAGAACAGGTATCTGGGATTTTTTCGCAAGCTCTATCTTTTTCAACACCGCTTCGCGGTTGCCTGCTGGCTCTGGCGTGTTAGGCATATCAGCCACTGTTATGACGCCGCCGTGTATAGCTGCCCTGCTGCCGGTTATGAAATCCTCTTTGTAAGTCCATTGCTGAGAGCCATCCTCACGAAGATGCACATGAGCGTCGATAAAACCTGGGAATATGTAGGCAGGTGTCTTGATTTCTTTCTTGCCGCTTACCCCCTCTCTCGTTATACTTACTATTTTATTGTCTTCTATGCATATAGATGCGTTATACGTTTTTGTATCTACTATTTTTCCCGTGATAACCATATCATAGTTCATATTCCAACCTTCCTGTTTTGCTTCTCTTGAATTTCCCAAAATGCTCATTATCTTTTATAGAACTATATGAAAATACAGGGCCGTCCACGCACACTCGTAATCCTCCTATTTCGCAGTTGCCGCATATACCATGCCCGCATTTCATGTATCGTTCTAATGATAGGATTATGTTTTCTTCTTGGGTATGCTCCAGTGCCTTGCCAACAGCAGCAGCCATCATCTTCTCAGGCCCACAGATGAAGAACTGGCTGTTGTTTTTGATCTTTATCTCGTTGAATAAATCTGTAACCATGCCTTTTATTCCATGGGAGCCATCGTCTGTTGAGGCTAAAACGCCTTTGAATCTCCTTTCAAAAATCAGTTCGTCTTTGGTTCTGGCACCAAGAAGAACAGTCGGGTTTTCATTAAGCCATTCAGCAAAAAAGGAAAGTGGTGCAGCGCCTGTTCCTCCTGCTATGAGATATTTGTTGCCCTCTTTTGCGAAATCCAAAAAGGAATTGCCGTAAGGCCCGCGAATGAACAATTCATTACCAATTCCCATTTTAAACAGCCTCTCTGTAAATACTCCTAATCTCTTTACAGTTATAGCATTATCAGAGGAGAGTGAAAATGGTTTTTCAGAAACTCCAGGCAGCCATAACATTACAAACTGCCCTGGCTTTGCAAGAATCTTTTTATCCAGCACAAAAGTCTTTACGTTATTCGCTTCGTCTACAATATCTGTTATCTTATAATGTTCATACATGAGCAGCACCGACTAAGTCTTTTAATTTGTCAATGTCCAAATCCTTCAGCAATCTTTCTAGTCTATTGTTTATATCTGACAAATAGAATTCTATCTCCTCCAAGGATTTGTTCGCAAATGCAGTGCCAATAGCAACAACTGACGCACCTGCTTCTATATATTCTAAAATGTCTTCGGCTGTTTCTATACCACCTATTCCTATTATTGGTATATCGTAGTCTTCCTTCAGTGCCTCGTATATTGTATAGACACAACCAACGCCAACTGGTTTTATTGCCTTGCCTGACAGCCCGCCATATTTTGCAGTCAGCACAGGCTTTTTTGCATGAATATCAATTTTCATTCCGCCGGCTACTGTGTTTATTGCTGATATTGCATCTGCGCCTGCTTCTGCAGCAGCTAGTGCAATTTCTTTTATTCTTTCCTTATCATCTATGTAAGGGCCTGCTGAGAGCTTGACTATTACTGGTTTTTTTGTAACTGCCTTAGCTGCTTCTACATACTGCTTAACGAGTTTCGGCTCCCTTCCTATAATAATCCCGGTCCTTTCGCCAGGCATTAGATTAGGGCAAGACAGATTCAGCTCAAATGCATCGCAATATTTATTCAGTAAGAGAATGGATTTTTTGAGTTTTTCAGTGCTGTTGTCAAACAAAGACACAATTAACGGCTTTCCTGCTGATTTGAAATAAGGATAGGTCTTTTCCAGTTCATTTCTATTTGCCTCAGCTCCTGCATTTGGCAGGCCGACTGCGTTGATCCAGGCCTCTTCTGAGCACTTTGTAAATATGGGATTCTCAAACCCCTCCTTGCCGTCATAACAGGCGCTTTTAGTTATAAAGGCACCTAGCTGCATGCCTGAAAGTCTCTTCATCACAGAGGTAAAAGAGAAAATGCCTGACGCATTCATTATAGCAGGATTTATGCAAAGGCCTGCTATTTTTGCTGAAAGGTCCATGTTATCAAAAAGATATAGATAGAAAATTATTAAAGAAGCAATAATTTACACTCTTTTTTCGTTTTTGCTGGTCCATTCATTAGGGTCTTTGGTCCAATCCAAAATGATTTGCTCTTCTTCTGGTTTTATATAATTCTGTTTAACAGCAACTTTTAGTAATGTGCTTAGGTTTGTCAGAGTAATTAATTTTACATTTTCATTTTTAAAGGCTTGTTTTGATTTTTCCATTTCATATGTAAAAATGGCTAGGCAATAGTCAACCATACCACCATATTCTCTTATCGATTTAACAGTTTCTATAGAGCTTCCACCAGTACTTATCAGGTCTTCCAAGACTACAATTTTATCTCTTTTTTTTATACGGCCTTCTATCTTTGTAAATTTGCCGTATTGATCCATATCTGATTTGACATAAATCATTGGCAGACGCATTCTTTCGGCAAGATAAGCTGCGTGAGAAATTCCTGCAGTAGCAGTACCGGCTATTGTATCGATGTTTTGAATACCTATTTGGTTAACAATTATATTTGCAAGGGAATCTATGACCTGACTCCATTCATCAGGATATGACATTAGCAATCTATTATCTGTGTAAATAGGACTTAGTATTCCTGAAACATATCTGTATGGCTCTTTTGTGTTTAGCGTAACTGCCCCTATTCTTAATAATATTTCAGCTATTTTTTCTTTGTTCTCTTCTGATATTTTATCTATCCTTTCTTTTCTGAGTTTATCCCATGTCTGAGGGTTTTTAATCCAATCTATTACAGAGTTTTTTTCATCATTAGAGATTTTATTATTTTTAGAAGCAATTTCTAACAAAATATCTAGATCAGTAAGGCTGTGGTATTTGATTTTTTCCTGTTCTAATTTTTTTTCTATGAATCCTAATTTGTTACTAAAGATTGTCATGCAGTATACAACCTTTCCACCTGCTTCTTTTATGGCTCTGATGCTGATAGGGATATCCTCTTCAGTACTCATTATATCGCTTATTAATAATGCCCGATAACCGCTTTTGAATATTCCTTCGATTTGTTTTCCTTTTCCGTGGTCTTTTAAAGAAGATCTAGTATAAGCTATTGGAAGGTTCAGTCTATGTCCAAGATATGTTGCTAAGGAGATACCAGAAGATGCTGTTCCAACAATTATGTCTATGTTATTTTTGCCAATCGTGTCATCGATATAATCAATAAGGATATCGATAATAAACCTTCTTTCGTCTGGGTAGGAGTTTATGGTTCTGCAGTCTGTATAAATCGGGCTAAACATCCCTGAGGCATATTTAAATGGGTGTGTAGGGTTAAGACTTACTGCATTTATTTTTAGCAATATTTCAGCTACTGCTTCCTTTATCCCCATTATTCATCGCCCTCTTCTTCCAAGGTTTTTATTACTCTTTCAACGAGCTTTTCAGGGTCTGAGTCATAAATTACTGTTCCTAAAATACTTTTACGGTCTTTTATTATATTTTCCAAATCTTTAACTATGGTTGTTATGCCTCCTGTGCCTAACAATACTCCACATAATTTCCCTTCATCGTATGCTATGGTGAAATCGTTCAATGTTCCTGAACCGCCTGAAATGAATATGGCTGCATCACAGCTTCTTACAGTTATCACGTTTCTGCCTTTGTATCCGAAGCCAGTAAAGATTATCATGTCAAAACCTTCTGTAGGAAGTTTGTTTTCTTTATGCTCTTCTAAATCGTTTGCAGGTGAGATGCCAACAGTAAAGCCGTTGTTTTCTTTGGCAGATTTTATTGCCTCATGTGGTACACCGCCGCCACTGCCTGTCAGGGTTATACACCCATTCTTTGCTATTATTTCACCTATTTTTCTTGATTTCTTCATCACGTCCTCATCTTCTTGCTTAAAGGATCCTAGGACGCCAATCTTATATTTCATTCTATCATCCGAATTTTAATGCACTTTTACAGAAGCCTTCTGCTGCTTTTTTTGGGTCTTCTGCCTTGTAAATGCTTGAGCCTATGATTGCGTAGGCACTGGTCCCACATGCCTCAAAGGCTGCTTCTATGTCTCCGCCCTGGCGTCCAATGCCTGGGAAGCAGAATCTCGGTTTTGTTAATTTTGAAAGCAACTCGGAATATTTTTTAATTGCATCGGTCTTGTTGCCTGGCACTATAAAGAACTCTGCACCTGCTTTTGCGCCGTTTGTATACATCTCCTCTGGTGCGTTATCGCGGATATAGCCGCCGTCCTTTGCTAGGTATGCCTTATGCGTCATCTCCCCGCCAACCATAGGAACAATGCCTTCAGCAAGCAGGGCCTTGATAAAGGATTCCTGCGTAGCAGGGCCTGACTGCGGAAATATTATTGCTGAATCCACGCCTGCTGATTTCATTACAGAAGCAAACTCGCTGCCCATCTCTGGTATGTCTGTGCTTGCTTTCTGGTGATCATAGATTATCGGCAATTCCGAGTTCTGCCTAATCAGGGATACAACATTCTTCAGTCCATAGCTCAGTCCAAGAATAAACCCGATTTTGTAACCAACTATGCCTTTAATGCCGGAAGTAGCTTCTACTAAATTCCTGATATCATCCAGTGTTTTGACGTCACATGCAACAATGACTCCATGATCCAGGACGAACATAACCACACCGAATTTTTATAATTATTTGAATTTAAACTATAAAAATCTATTTTTAAAAATTTGTGACAAAGAAGAAGCATGGAAAAAGATATTCTTGACAAGTATATCCAGGCAGGCAGGATTGCTGCAGAGGTCCGTGAAGAAAGCAGGGCATTCGTAAAAGTCAATGCCTCTTTATTGGATATAGCTGAGAAGATAGAGGCCCTGATTCGTGAGAAAGGCGCAGAGCCTGCTTTTCCTGTCAACATATCGATAAACGAGGCAGCTGCGCACTACACACCTGCAGGCAGAGATGAAACGAAAATAAAGAAAAATGACCTGATAAAGATAGATATAGGCACTCATATAGATGGCTATATTGGTGATACTGCCTATTCAATCTCTTTTGACAAGAACAATGAAAAACTCATAGAGGCAAGCAAAAAAGCACTGGAAGAGGCGATAAAATTATGCACACCAGGAAGGCTGCTCAGCGATATCTCTTCGTGCATAGAAGAGGCAATACGTGGCCTTGGTTTTAATCCCATATCAAACCTGACAGGCCATGGGCTTGAGCAATACGATCTTCATGCAGAGCCCCAGGTTCCTAACGTGAAATTCAATTCCGGATATAAGCTGCGTGAGAACCAGGTAATTGCAATAGAGCCTTTTGCAACCAACGGCTCAGGCAGGATCAAAGAGTCAGAGCCTACCCTGATATTCAGCCTAAGGGGCAGGAGCCCTGTAAGGAACCAGGATGCAAGAAAGATAATGAGTTTCGCCGGGCCGTTCGAAGGCCTGCCTTTTGCAGAGCGTTGGATTCCTATCGATTCTCTTGTAAAGATAAGGATTGCGCTGCGTGAGCTGCGGGAGCGCGGGATTCTATATGACTATCCTGTTCTGAGGGAGGTTTCTGACGGCATAATCAGCCAGGCAGAGCATACAATAATAATAAAAGACGAGCCGGTAGTTACAACCGAGTTAGAGAAAAGTAATTAATAGAATAAGAAAATTCATGACAAAAGGAAAATATATATAAAGTTTTCAATAAAATTAAACACAGTTTAAAAAGGTTTTAGTTTAATTTTATTTATAACGAGTTGTCCTTATGCTGGTGATAGTTGATAACGGAAAGGGTGCCAATGAAATTGCAAATTCTATCAGGACCAAGAAAACTGTCACAAATCCGAAAAAAATCGTCGAAGGCTCGGGGTACATTCTCTCTGACGGCGATCTTAAAAACGAGAAGGACAACATAAAATTCATAAGCCAGGCAGACAAGCCTTTGCTGGCTATAGGTACTGGTTACCTGTTTCTTGCATCAGCATTCGGTGCGAAGATACAGAAAGTGCCTAAAACAGAAAGGAAAGAGAGAATAATAGTAAAGAAGCCGTGTCCTCTGGTTCTTGACCTGAAAAAAGCCTTTGACGTATTTAAGTGTTACCAGAATGTTGTTACTGAGTTGCCTGAGAATTTCGGCATAATAGCTAGGTCGCAGAAATATGAATTCGAGATAATCCAGGATATTGAAAAGCCCTTCTTCGGGGTTCATTTCTGCCCAGAGCTCGGGTTAGACGGAAGGAAGATAATAGACAACTTCGTGAAGTTCGTTGAACTATGGGAAAAGTATCATAAGTGAGAACGTGGGAAAAGGAAAAATAATTACAGCGGAATCAATTAACAGAGAAGCAGAGGCCGATTCATTAGGCGTGTCTGATCATAATCATAACTTAAAAAGAAAAAGAAGGGTTGCCAGATTAATGTGTGAAAAGGGCTATCACAGGCTTGATAAGCCGGATGACTCGTCGTTGATAAGTGAGTTTGGTTCTTTGGTAATGGGCGTATATGAAGATATACATAATTGCAGGGAATGTAGAGATGCTTATCACAGAGCAGAAACCAAGCGTCATGATGAAGGGTCTGTCAGGGCAAGCCCAAAAAATGGTTATCGTATCCAGTTCCGTAATGGTCGTTGATATCTAGCCTATATAATCTATGTCTTCTACTTCTATGACCCTTAGTTCATTTCCTGTTGGATGCCCGCCAGGATAAATAAGGTAAGGGAAGAATTCTTTCGTGTCTAAAGACAGTCGTGTTGCAGGGTGGCCTTCGCCAAAAATATCCCTGCATATCGCATAAGACATTTCTCTGACTGCCTCTTCGTCAGCATACCCAAGGCTGTGTATATATTCATGGAGGAGTATGGCAAAAAGATAGGGCTTGAGTATGTCTGGTTTTGTTTCCATTATCCTCCTGAGAGGTGTCATGTTCAGGACAATTATATTGGACCCGAAAGGGTAGTAGGCGCTGATGAGGGCGTTTGGTTTGTTGCCCAGTTCAGCCAGGCCTATGTCCAATCCTGCCCTGCTTTCCCTGGTTGCCTCTTTGACGCAGTCCTTGACAAGATCGAATATATCTTTTATTGAGTTGCATTTATCAAGCTCATTGTGAATATCAATACCGTTAATATCTTCGTTCTTCTTTGTGAAAAAATAACAATTTTGGAACCTATCACACAGTATTTTTGGCATAAATCGCACCTAACATTTAAGAAGATTAGCCAGTATAGGCCTCTGCTTCTTCGATTTTCTGTGTCTTTCTTTTCTGGACTATACTTTCATAGAACTTGTTCATATCCTCTGTCACAGACGGTGTTGTTTCCTGCAATGCTTTTTCTAAGTCCTCTAGCGTGACTTCGCCTGAGTTTATATCCTTTCTCATTGCATTCATCGCAGCTTCTCTGACTAAGCCTTCCAAATCTGCGCCAGAGAATCCTGCTGTTTCTTTTGCAAGGGTCTCGATCTTAACATCCTTTGAAAGGGGCATGTTCTTTGTATGGACCTTTAATATTTCTATTCTGGCTGCCTCGTCAGGCGTTGGTACAAGTATCTGGCGGTCAAAGCGTCCAGGCCTTAGAAGCGCTGAATCAATTATATCAGGCCTGTTGGTTGCAGCTATGACTACCACGTCATGCAGCTCTTCTAATCCCGATATCTCTGCCAGCAGTTGCGAGACGACTCTTTCAGAAACATGGCTGTCCTGACCAGAGCCCCTTTTCGGGATCAGTGCATCTATTTCATCAAAGAATATTATTGACGGTGCAACCTGTTTTGCCCTTCTGAATATATCCCTTATATGCTTCTCGCTCTCTCCAACCCACATCGACAATACCTCAGGTCCCTTGACCGAGATAAAGTTGGCACCGCTCTCATTTGCAACTGCCTTCGCCAGCAACGTTTTGCCGCAGCCAGGAGGGCCGTAAAGCAAAACACCTGTCGGAGGCCTTATCCCGAGGCGTGTAAACGAATCAGCATACTGCAATGGCCATTCTATGCTCTCTTTGAGGGACTTCTTGATATTATCCAAACCACCGATGTCATCCCATTTGACATTGGGTTTTTCTATCAAGACCTCACGCATGGCAGATGGCTGGACCAGTCTTCTCGAATGATCAAAATCCTCCATTGTTACGCTGAGTTTTTTTAGAACATCCTGCGGTATTGGCTTGTCTTCTTTTATTGTCCCAAGATCAGGCATCGCTCTTCTGAGCGCATGCATAGCAGCTTCTTTGCACAATGCAACAATATCAGCACCAACGTAACCATAGGTTATCTCAGCTATGTTCTGCAGATCCACATCCTTTGATACAGGCATTCCCCTTGTATGTATTTGTAATATCTCTTTTCTTCCTTCAACATCAGGAACCCCTATTTCTATTTCCCTGTCAAATCTTCCTGGCCTTCTCAGGGCAGGGTCAACAGCATTGGGTATGTTTGTAGCGCCTATTACAATCAGCTTGCCTCTTGTCTTCAGCCCGTCTAGTAATGTGAGTAGCTGTGAGACGACTCTTTTCTCAACCTCGCCTCGCACCTCCTCACGCTTCGGTGCAATAGCATCAATCTCGTCTATGAAAATTATGCTTGGCGAATCCTTTTCTGCCTGATCAAATATTTTTCTTAGATTCTCTTCTGACTCGCCGTAAAACTTGCTCATTATTTCCGGGCCGTTTATCACGAAGAATCTTGCGCCGCTCTCGTTTGCAACTGCCTTGGCAAGCAATGTTTTGCCTGTTCCAGGCGGCCCGTGCAGCAATATGCCCTTTGGCGGCTCAATGCCAAGCCTTTCAAATAGCTCAGGGTGCTTTAGTGGCAGCTCTATCATCTCCCTGACTTTTTGTACCTCTTCATGCAGACCTCCAAGATCCTCGTAAGTAACCTCTGGTATTTTTTCCTCCTCCAGAGGCTTTGTTGCCTGTGTTAGTACCTCTACTTCTGTTGTTCTTGTTATCCTGACAATACCTTTCGGGTCAGTGCTCACAACAACGAATTTCTCTTCGCCGAACGGCATAAATGGAAAGTCAAACTCACCCATATTCAGCCCGAGGTCTTTCAGAAACTGGTCAAAGAAATTATTTTCAGCATGTGGTCTTCTCCTGTCCTGCACAACCGGGTTTGGAATTATTATATCGCCAGTAGACAGCGGCCTCATAAGTAAATTCTGTTTTAACAGATTGCCAGACATGTGTATTATTATGCCCATTCTTGCAGGTGCAATTGTAACTGATTTTGCCTCTGTTGCATCCGCTTTTCTTAGCTTAACAGGTTCTCCTATGCCTGCACCGCAATTCCTCCTCTCAAGCCCGTCCATTCTTATGATTTCAAGCCCGACATCAGCAGGATAAGCCCTTACAGCTATCGCGCCTGTTTTCCTCTTGCCTTCTATCTCCACTATGTCTCCTTCGCTGACACCCATTTTCTTCATGTCCTTTGCAGACACCCTGACTATGCCTCTACCGAAGTCTCCTCGTTCTGTAAGTTCACCGACCTTTAATCTCAATTCTTCCATAACTATCACTTATTGTCTGCTTATATAAATTCTTTCATATTATCTCCTTTAGTTTATTCTTCTTCAGCATAACCTCCATTATATCATAATCTACCTTGTTGTCCCATTCCTTGAAGAATTCTTCTACCCTTTTCATGTGTTCCATTGCTATTGCAAAGACCGAGTCTGCAATCTTCATATGCGGTACTTCGTCCAGCAGCCCTGTTCTTCTGTACAGGTATCTCTTGTTGTTTTTTGGTATTATCTGCTTCCAGCCGTGCAGCTCACGGAAAAACTTGCTTCTTTCATAATCCGAGTCGAACTTGTCGCTCCTGGTATGAAAGCTGATTATGACTGCTGTGCCGAACCCCTTTCTTATTTCTATTCTCATTGCAATCACGATAGATAATGCGAAGTTAATTTAGTGTATAGTAGTATACTAAAAGTATTTAAAGGTTTTGTACTACGTGACACTAAAGTGAAAGGGTAGTAATGTAGATTACAGTCAGGGTAAGCGCAATTCCCCAGTAAAGTGTCCAGAAGATGTTGTATCTTTTTTCATGTCCTACCAGAAAACATGGCCAGTAGTATTTTATCTTTCTTGCTTTTTCTAGACCTAAGAATAGTCTTGACAAATGCAATGAAAAATCGTAAAATATCATAATCAATAAGATATACAATATAATGTCCATTGCCATATTCATACCTGTAATAATTTCTTTATAAGTTTTTTTGGCATAGCTTAGTTATGGAGAAGAATGCTGGCAAAGTTCCTACGAACTCGCCGTTAGATAAATTGCTGGATGGCGGCATTGAGAACGATACTGTAACCAACATCTACGGCCCAGCAGGCTCAGGCAAGACAAACATAGTTCTGCTGGCAATGCTGAGCTGCATGAACAGCAAAAAGGTGGTTTACATAGATACAGAGGGCTCCTTTTCACTGGAAAGATTCAGGCAGCTTGGAGGAGATGAAGAAAAACTTAAAAAAATAAAATTTATAGAGCCTGGCTCTTGGAAAGAACAGCATGCCTATGTAAAGAACATGAAGAAAGTAGTTGATGAAGGAATTGGGCTGATAGCAATAGACTCCATGGTAAGCTTTTACAGGCTTGAGCTCAGCCAGGATAATTTTCAGACCATAAACAGACAGCTTGCAACCCAGTATTCTGTTTTATCCAAGATAGCGAGAGAGCACAAAATACCGGTTCTTGTGACAAACCAGGTCTACAGCAGGGGTGAGGAAATAGAAATAACAAGCAGGAGCATAGGGCACTACTGGTCAAAATGTTTAGTAGAATTAAAGAAAACAGGCAGGGAAAACCACAGGGTAGCGATAATAAGAAAGCACAGGAGCCTTCCAGAAGGTAGGAAGATTGAATTTGAGATAAAAGAAAATAGTTTAAAAGAAATCGGAAAATTCAGCTTTATCTGAGATGGGAATTTAAAGATTAGGCTTGAAAATTATTGGTGTAAGCATGATATGCAAGATATACGGAATAATTGATATAGCAGCAGGCCTGATAATATTTTTTAGCACGGACATACCTGAAATCATAAAATTAATCATACTGTCTGTTATGCTGTTCAAAGGCATACCAAGCCTCTTTGCAAGGTAAATACCCCTTTGGTGGGAAATTGTTATTTAAGCTTTTATAGCATTTTATTCTCATGAAAAGGACAATCGAAAAACTTTCTCATCTGAGCATCTTAGGAATCGTGATTATCTCTTTTACTGTGATAAGCCTTATAGCTATGCCGTTATATGACCTGAAGTTTGCAATATCATTGGCATTCATACTGGTTGCGTTTATAATATGTCTTATAATATTCAGGCAGTTGCTTGGATTTTTATTGGTAAGCCTTTTCCTGATAATGGCAGCAGTGGGCTTTCTTACAGGCAATCTTCTCGATGCGCTGTTCTTCTCTTCCGTAGGAATGGTGATAATCGTATTATTCAACATACTTCGCTAGCTTCTCAGCTTCCTTTTGGCAGTTCAGCATAGTAATAATTATTGCCATCCTGATTGGAATTCCATAGTCTGCCTGTTTAAAATAAATAGCCTTAGTATCCTCGTCCATCTCTTCTGCTATTTCCGGGCCACAATCCGTATCTGTGGCTATTGGCAGTGGGTGCAATACCCTTACATTAGGCAGGTTTTCTAAGGTATTTTTATTTATCTGGTATTGATAACCTTTTCCGGCATTTTCCGGTATTCTTTCAAGCTGCACCCTTGTTGCGTATATATAATCCGGTCTTATCTTTTCCAGTTCGTTTTTTAGGTTACGCATATCTATAACATGAGGCGTGTAGTTAGCATTAACCACATGCTCTTCAGGCATTTCCAACCCTGGCGGCGAGATACCGTGTATCTCAACGCCATCAAATTTTACGAGGCCTCTTACAAGAGAATGGGTTGTTCTTCCGTACTTAAGATCGCCTACTATTACAATTATCTTTTTGTCAATCCCGGATTCTTTATACATTGTATAGAGATCCAGTAGCGTCTGTGTCGGGTGTTGGTAAGAGCCGTTGCCGCCGTTTATTACAGGAACCAGGGAATATTTTGCAAGTTTGTATATATGCTCTGGGTCCTTATGCCTGTCAACTAGGATGTCGCATTGGCCACTCAATATCCTTGCAGTATGCTTGATGCTCTCTTTCTTTTTTATTGATGACACCTGTTCATCAAATTTCAGCGGGACTCCACCCAGTCTCAGCATAGCTGTTTCAAAGCTTCCGTAGGTTCTCGTGCTTTCTTCCCCGAACCAGAGGTTCATCTTCTTCCCTTTGCATATATCCAGTGATTCATGGCTGATAGTCTTGTCTATCCCAGAATACGGCTCAAGTACTTCAGCTAGCCTAAAAATAGCTTCTATATCTTTCCTGGAAAAGGGGTCTATATCCAAAAGGTGTTTTTTGTCCCACATTAAAATAATAATTAATGATTAAAAATATTAAAGGCTTTCTTATTACTTTTGCATCGTTGCATCATATCTTATTTAGAAGCCTCAGCATAACTGCCTTCTGGCTGTGCAGCCGGTTTTCAGCCTGGTCAAACACTACGCTCTGCTCTGTGTCTATAACAGCATCAACCTCTTGACCTCGTATTGCTGGAAGGCAGTGCATGAATATGGCGTCCTTTTTTGCATTTTTCATTAAGCCTGGATTTACCTGGAATTTCATGAGTGCCTCTACTCGCTCTGCCTCTTCTTCAGGCAGTATGTGATAGCTCATCCAGGAGTCAGTATAAACGACATCAGCTCTGCTGACTGCCTGGGCAGCATCATGCAAAACCTCTATCCTGGATCCTGTTTTTTCTGCAATGGTTTTGGCTTCTTGCAAAACTGTATCCTGCGGCTCATAACTGCCAGCAGGACACCCTACTGCAATATCCATGCCAACCATTGCTGCTCCGTACAGCAGTGAGTGTGTAACATTGTTGTTGCTGTCGCCGACGTATGCAAGCTTTATTTTGAAACTTTTCTTTTCCATGATTGTCATCAGGTCTGCTATTATCTGGCACGGGTGTGAAAAATCTGTAAGCGCGTTGATAACAGGCACGCTTGAATTGCCTGCAAGCTCTTCTATGTCAGCATGCCTGAAAAGACGTGCCATTATTATATCTACGTACCTGGATGCTGTTTTTGCTGTATCTGCTATTGATTCTTTTTTCCCCAGCGGAGAATCTTTTATGCTGTAGAAGATTGCATGTCCTCCCAGCTGTGTCATGCCAACCTCAAACGAAACCCTTGTTCTGAGCGATGGTTTCTCAAAAAGCATGAGCAGTGTTTTACCTGCCAGAGCATTGGCATATTTTTCAGGCCTAGCCTTTATCTCAATTGCCTTCTGGATTATATCAAGTAATTCTTCATTGGTAAGATCCTTTAGCGTAAGCAAGTGCTTCATAACGATATTACCATATATTTGGTCTATTAAAAAAATAAAAGGTTGTTATAGTAACTACGAATATGAAACAACTGAAATTTGCTGAACCACTTTCCCAGTTGGTTTTGAACGGTCAAAAACATACAACTTGGAGGATTAATGATGAAAAGAAGATCACTGTAGGTGATAAACTTTCATTATGTCACATTGACGGGCGAGAATTCGCAAAAGCAAAAGTTATTCAAGTGAAGGAAATCACCTTTGAAAAATTGACCGAAGAAGATAAGAAGGATCACGAAAGATTCTTGTCTGACGAAAAAATGTATCAGACTTATTCTAGATATTACAACATTAAAGTTACGTCCAAAACCGAATTAAAGGTTATTAAGTTCAAATTGATTTAACCCGCTTGCGATTTCGTTGAACATTGTATTTTGTCTAATTTAGAAAGATATTCACTTTGCATTGTGCGTTTTCTTGTGAAGGCTCAGTGCTCTCTTTGAGCTGAAGCTTTTTCCGCAGGCTTCGCATTTCAACAGCTCTGCTGCCCTGCTTGCCTTCCTGCTCTCCTGCTGTGCCTTTTTAAGCTTCTTCTCATCAAGCCAGTCCTTCTTTGTCGGGCACTTGATATCGAGGCACATCCTGAAAGGACGTGCTCCTGCACGCCTTACCTGGATTATGGGAGTCTTGCATTCTTCACAGACTTTTTCAGTAGACATGATAATGCCTTCTCTTGGCAGAGGCATTCCGAACCTGCAGCCCTTTTTGTAGCCTGTACAGCCGACAAACCTCTTGCCTGTTCTCCACATTTTGAATACCTTCAGCGTGCCGCCGCAGCTGGGGCATGTTCCCAGGATGTTCTGCTTGTCCTGCGTTGCTATGACTGCTTCTGTCAGCTCCTTTCCGATCTTTGCTTCTTTTTTTCTGAAGTTGTCAGATATTCTTATCAGCCTTTTTTTTGCCTCTTCCAGTACCTTTTCTTTATTTATCTTCCCGTTTTCAACCAGGTCGCACTCCTCTTCAAAATGCCTTGTCAGCTTCTCTGAGATAACATCAGGTATGTTCTTTTCCAGGATATTTGACAGCTGTAAGCCGAGTTCTGTTACCTCTATGCTCTTTCCAATAAGATAACCCCTGTTGTAGAGTATCTGCAGTATCTGTGCACGGGTTGCCTTTGTACCAAGGCCCTGGTTCTCCATCTCTTTCAATACAGAGCCCTGGGAGAATCTTGGCGGTGGCTGGGTCTCCTTTGAAAGCATCTCTGCCTTCTTTACAGGTAATTTATCACCGGTTTTTATCTCAGGCAGTACTATTTCTTCTCTTGTAGAATATTTTCCATACAGCTCTGTCCAGCCAGGCTCTATTGTCTTTTTCCCAGTAAGATAGAATAATTCACCGTTAGCTGATAGCGAGATTTTCTGGCTTTCCCTCTTGGCAGGGTCGCCGAACACTGCCAGAAACCGATGAACAACAAGATCATAAACCTTCTGCTGCTTTCCGCCTATTTTCTTTGGTAACTCGCCTGTTGGATATATTGCAGGATGTGCAGGATCTGTTTTCTTCCCCTCGTTTGGCCTGAGCTCTTTTTTCCCAAGCAAGGTAGAGGCGATTTTATATTTACTCTGTTTTGAAAGGTTTGTCAGTATTTTTTTGTAATCTATATCAGGCGGCAGCTTTTCTGAGGATGTTCTTGGGTAGGATATGTACCCTGCCTGGTATAGTGATTCAGCAATGGACATTCCGTATTGCGGAGAATAACCAAAGAACCTGTATACATCAGCAAGAAACGAGGTGGTGTTGTATGGTTTCGGGGGCTTCTGTGACATTATCTTTGTCTTTATATCAGCTATTACTGCCTCACTTACCCTGGATTTCTTCAGTATCTTTTCTGCATCCTGCTTGCTCCATAGCTTGTCTTTCTGGTAAAGGGCCTTCATGATGTTTTTGCCGATCTTTACATCCAGATATATCTGCCAGAATGGCTTTGGATTAAAGGCCTTGATCCTTTTTTCATGCTTTGAAAGCATGTGCAGAACCGGTCCCTGAACCCTGCCAGTGGAGAGTATCCTGAATCTCTGTGCAGCTCTTTTTATCGATAGTGTCAATGCCCTTGTCAGCGATATGCCCCACATGTGGTCTAAATAGTGTCGGGTCAGGCCTGCTTCTACCTGGCCAGAGTCCAGTTTTTTCATGATGTTAGCATAACTCTCTATCAGCTCCTCCTTGGTCATAGTAGAGAACTTCATTCTTTTTGCATCCTTCTGGTTACAGAGGAAGCGCAGTATGTTATAACCAATAACAGATCCCTCTTCATCATAATCGCAGCACACAATGTACTCGCTGCCTTTGCTGTCCTTGTCCTCTTTGATAACAGACTCAACAGCATCAAAGTACCTCTTACTGAAAGCAGCTGTTCTTGTGGCTTTGAATGACGGCACCCATTCCACATCAAAAACAGGATAGTCCCATCCCTTTTTTGACTGTTTTAGTGTGAATAAATGACCAACAGCAGCAACTATTACATGGTTTTTGTTGCCTTTCTTGAATTCATAATACTTTACTCCTTGGTCTGTTTCCTTTACCTGCAGAGAGCCCTTGTCAGCCAGGGCCTGTGCAATTGTCTTTGCAGCTGTCGGCTTCTCTGCAATCATCACAGTCCTCATAGAAATCACAAACTTTCATTTAATATAGGCAGTAATATTTAAATAGAATTAGTTTTGGTCTTTCTTACATTCTTCTTTGATCAGCGCCAGGCGGGAGTCCGTAATGCCTGATTGGTATGCTTTCACCTGTTTTTGGATTCATTAGAGACATAGTTAGCTGATTGGGTTGTATATCTCTTGGATATTCGTCAGTAGGGGATGGCAGTGGAATCCATCCCTCAGTATCTTTGTAAACAAGTTTCATATTAGAAATAGCACGTAAAATCTTAAATTATTTCTTCTCCAGCTTTTCTTTGCCCATGTAGGGCTGCAATACCTTAGGCACGAGAACCGAGCCGTCCTTTTGCTGGTTTTGCTCAATAATAGCAATCATCGTCCTGCTGGTAGCAATAGCTGTGTTGTTCAGCGTATGGACAAAGCCAACAGGTGGTGCACCTTCCTTTTCCTTGTATTTTATATTAAGCCTTCTTGCCTGGTAGTCTGTGCAGTTGCTGTTGGAACCAACCTCTCTAAAAGCGTCATCAGCCATCCACGCTTCTATATCATATTTTTTCGCAGCTATCGTTCCGATATCGCCTGTGCAGATGTTGACAACTCGATAATGCAGTCCGAGCTCCTTGTAGAGGTCTTCGCTGTTTTTTTGCAGCTCTTCATGCAGCTGCCATGACTGCTCTGGAAGGCAGAATATAAACTGTTCAATCTTATTGAACTGGTGCATCCTAAACATGCCCTTTGTATACTTGCCATGCGCGCCAATTTCTTTCCTGAAGCAGGAAGAAACACCAATAAATTTCTTCGGTAGCTCTGCTTTGCTGAAAACATCATTCATGAACATTGCTCCAAGCGGGTGCTCGGACGTAGCAATCAAATAGAGGTCCTCCTTATCAACCTTGTAGGTAACCATCTCGAAATCCGTAGGGTCGATCATCCCCTCGTATGCCTTCCTGTTTATCATGAATGGCGGCTCTACAAGAATATAGCCTCTTTTTCTCAGGAAATCTATTGTAAATCTCTGCAGAGCAATGTCAAGCAGGGCAAGGTCTTCTTTCAGATAAAAGAAGCCAGTTCCTGCTGCCCTGGCTGCTCTTTCTGCATCTATGAGACCAAGGTTGTTTAGAATGTCAATATGGTTCCTTGGTTTGAAATCGAATTCCGGTTTCTTTCCGCAGCGCCTTATCTCTACGTTTTCTTTATCATCTTTGCCATACGGCACGCTGTCATGCAGCAGATTCGGTATGCCAAGAAGTGCGGCATTTACTTTCTGCCTCAACTCTGCCTGTTCTTTACCAAGCTTTTCTATATCTTTTGAAATCTTCCGCATATCAGCTATCTTCTTCTTGTCCTTTGTTTTTGCTATCTCTTTGGTAACGAGGTTCTTTTTGTGCTTTAATTCCTCCAGCCTCTGCAGTGCTGCCCTGTATTCCTTGTCTTTTTTTATCAGCTGCTCTAACGCTTTCAGCTTCTCTGGATCCTGCCTCTTCTTGAGGTTTTTTTCAACAAGCTCTGGTTTCTCCCTTATCAATTTGATATCAAGCATGCTATCTAATCCTATTTAATTCTTGTCCTTTAAAAATTAATCATAGGTGTTTTGAAAAATGGTACATAAGGCACTACTTCTTCTGAGGAGGATACCAAAAGGCAGGGTTACAACTTATAAAGCACTTGCTAGAGCATGCAAAACATCGCCAAGAGCAATTGGCCAGATAATGAGGCACAACAAGGAGCCTGAAAAATATCCCTGCTATAAGGTTATCATGAGCAATGGAAGAATCGGCGGATACCAAGGCACTAGAGGAATTAAAAAGAAAATCATGCTCTTAAAAAAAGATGGAATCGAGGTCAAAAACGGAAAAGTAGACAAGAAGTACCTAACTTTCAGCTGAGTATCCTTTATCAGGCATTGTTTCGGTTTTTTCAGAAGGTTTTTTACGTGTCTTAAGCTTATCAGTAAGTAGATCTAGAACCTCTACGCGTCTAAGATAAGCATCAGCTTCCATTACCCTGCCTTCTGGTCTATCATCAGCATATCTAAAAAGAAATGCTCTACGAGCGTTTTTTCCATTATTCATAACATCTCTCCATGAGAGAAAAACTTTAATACTTATCTAGTAACCTCCTGTTTTCTGACAGACTCGTATAGCTGCTTTGCCTTGCCCTTCTCGAAATGCCTTCTTATCGGGCTTATCATCTTCTCGAGGTAATCAGCAACACCGTTCTTTAGGTCAACAGGATGTAGCTCTCCTTTTACGAAGGCTTTCTCCATTTCATGATACGATGCAAAAACCATGTCACCACCGAATTTCTTGTCCCTTTCTATTTTCATTGTACTGAATGCCCTGAATATTATGTGCTTTGAATAATCAAGCATCGGATTGTTCGCTATCTCCTTTGGTGAGCAATATGCCGTAGCTATCTTTTTTCGTATCTCTTCCTTATTATCATGCATAAATATGCATGTCTGCGGTTTGGACTTGCTCATCTTGCTGCTTATCTCTGTATCATATTTAGTGTCAAAGCCCTCTGGCTGCTTTACCCCTTCCAGTCCCATAAGCATGTGATGGCTTACAACAACCGGCTTCCAGAAACCCAGTTTCGGCCCAACCTCCCTTGCAAGAATATTTGCCCTTCGCTGATCCAAGCCAAGCTGGCAGATATCTGCCTTTAGGTAGAATATATCTGCTGTCTGCATCATTGGATAGAAGTACTGGGCTGTTTCTGTAAGCTCGCCTTCTTTTCGCCCCATTATTGTCAGCGCTCTAGTAGCGCGGTTCACTGTAGTGTTCTTTGCTACTAGTATTACCTTTTTCCAGTATTCTCTATCAGAAAACGCATCAGTTGCCCAGAGAACATCCACTTTCTTCATGTCAATACCAGCTGCTTTCCAGACCTCTATGAAGTATTCGCCTACTTTGTGTATCTTTTCCAAATCACCGTCCATTTTGTTGTTTATCCAGGCAAAGCTGTCTGCTAGCCAGAGTTTGAAATGAACTCCTGCCTTCAGAAGGTCTTTCAGAAGCAGTGCCCTGTAAATACCGAATGGTATGTGTGCAAGACCAGACGGCTCAAAACCATCATAAGCAATTGGATGGGACTTCGTTTCGAGCAGGCTTCTCAGCTCCTGCTCTGTTATTATCTCCTCGCCTGCTGATTTTATCAGCTCCATCCTTTTTTCTATATCCATGATATCAATATTTCTTTTTAGAATTTAAAGTCTTTTTATAGGCTGGCTTGTAATAATAAAGAATAATATGCAAATCGAGATTCTCGGATCTGGACATGAGGTTGGGAAAAGCGCCATATTGGTCAGTGATGAAAAGACAAGGATTATGTTAGATTACGGCGTAAAGCTGCAGCCAGAACCGCCAAAATATCCGATAAGAACTACGAATATAGATGCTATGATATTGTCCCATGCGCATCTTGATCATTCCGGAGCACTGCCTGTGCTTTACAAGAAAGGAAAGCCCCCTTGCTTTATGACAGATGTCACATTTGATTTAGCAAGCCTGTTGATCCGGGATTCCATGAAGGTCAGCAAAATCCAGGGCTATGGAACCCCGTATGACAGGTCAGATTTCAAAAAAATGATTAGATACACGAAACTGGTAAACTACAATGAAGAGTTTGCTGTAGGTAATTTTAACTGCTCCTTGTTCGATGCAGGCCATATACCAGGTTCGTCGTCTGTGCTGCTGAACAACAAAAAGAGGATATTGTATACCGGCGACATACAGACAGCAGACAGCCATCTCCTGCGTGGCTGCCAGTTGCCAGGCAGGGTTGATGTTCTGATAACAGAGAGCACGTACTCTTACAAGGAGCACCTGAAAAGGGATAAGGAAGAGGAGAAATTCCTGAAGCTGATTGAGGAAACGCTTGCAAGGGAGGAAATTGCTCTTATACCTGTATTTGCCGTAGGCCGTGCCCAGGAAATTCTGCTTATACTGGAAAAATATGCAGGCAAGATAGCACTGGATGGCATGGCAAAAAAAGCAAGCGATATAATTTCCTACCATAGCCGTTACCTGAAGAATCCGAAGAAACTAAAATACATCCTGAAGAAGGTCCGCTGGATAAGGTCAGAAAAGGAAAGGTCAAAGGCTGTAAAGAGCTGCCCTATAATTGTTTCCTCTGCAGGTATGCTTGGGGGCGGCCCTGCTGTGAATTATCTGAGGCGCATTCGTGGAAACGCTGGCTCACGTGTCTTATTCACCGGCTTTCTTGTTGAAGACTCGCCTGGATGGAAGCTGATAAAAACAAAGATATTTGAGAATGCAGAAGAGAAGTTCGATGTGCACTGCGAACTCCAGCAGTTCGAGATGAGTGCCCATACTGACAAGGCCGGCTTAATGAATATAATAAATAAAACCAGTCCGGAAAAAGTTATCTGCGTCCACGGCGAGAGCAAGAATTGCGAAAAATTTGCAAAAGAAATCCAGGAGAAATTCAAAATACAGGCATTTGCCCCAAAGAACGGGGAAGTTATAAAAATCTGATTCTTTAATTCTTTGTGAATAATTATATTTTCCATGCTAGAAATAGATGGCTCTTACGGGGAAGGAGGCGGGCAGATACTGAGAACAGCCGTTGCGCTCTCAGCTGTTACAGGGAAGCCCTGCAAAATAACAAACATAAGAGCCGGAAGAAGGGTGCCTGGCCTTAGAGCGCAGCACACAACTGCTACAGCTGCTGTTGCTAAGCTATGCAATGCTGAGTTGAAAGGCAACGATCTAGGATCAACAGAAATAGAGTTCATCCCGAAGGGAATAGTAGGCGGCTCTCTGTCGCTAAATGTAGGCACAGCAGGCTCTACTGCTCTTGTGTTGCAGGCTTTAATGGTGCCTGCTATACATGCTGAGAAACCTTTGGACATAAAAATTACAGGAGGCACGCTTAACAAATGGGCACCTTCTATTCATTATCTTCAGCATGTCACGCTTGCACTCCTAAAAAAGATTGGATACAAAGCAGAGATAACTGTGCATAAGCATGGTTTCTATCCAAAAGGCGGCGGTCTTATAGAAGCAAAAATAGAGCCAGGCAGTATCAATGCAATGAACTGGGTAAAGTGCGGCAGGGTTTTAGAGCTCACTGGCCTGTGCCTAGCCAGTAGGGATTTGCAGGAAACGAGGGTTGCTGAGCGTATGCAGAAGATTGCAAGGCTAGGCATTTTTAAGGAGTTCCAGATGAGCCCCAAGATAAAAACAGAGTACGTAGAAAGTGACACTGGCTGCGGCATTGATCTGGTTGCAGTATATGAAAATTCAATTGTCGGCAGCAACGCACTAGGCGAGCCTGGCAAGCGTGCAGAAAAGGTTGCCAAAGAAGCTCTGCAGGATTTAATAGAGCTACACAATTCTGATGCCTGCTTGGATAAATACATGTCTGACCAGATAATCCCTTACATGGCTCTAGGCACTATGAACAACAATAAGGAAAGCTCAGTTAGTGCATTAGAAATAACTGACCATACAAAAACCAATATCTGGGTTGTTGAAAAGTTCCTGCCGGTGAAATTTACTATAGAGGGGAAAATAGTTAGATGTCGGTGTTAATTACTTTACCTCTACTCTTCTTTTCTTCTTCTTTTCTGGTTGTAGTTTCGGCATTACCAATGTCAGCAAACCGTCTTCTAGTCTTGCCTCTGCTCTGTCAGGGTCGACGTTCTGCGGCAGGGTAAATGCCCTGCTGACAGACTTTGCTGATTTTTCCTGCCTGAACATCTTATCTGTCTTTTCTATGCTCTCCCTCTTTTTTGCAGCCCTTATCTCGACAGTGCTGTCTGTGACAACAAGGTTTATCTCGTCCTTCTTGAAGCCAGGCAGCTCTGCTCGTAAAATAATCGCATTTTGTGTTTGAGCCATGTTTATGGGCGTACGTATCTCAGGCATGTTGATTCTAGGGATTGTAAACTTGAACTCAAACGGAAAGAGATTATCCATCTTTTTCCTCGTTTTTCGCATGCCCCTTTCAGCAGCGTCAAACGGCTCTTCCCAGAAGAACCTGAATTCCTTTTTCTTCTTTTTTGTCATAAAAGTCAATTATGCAGAAAAAATTTAAGGTTTATGGCTATGCCTGTGCTACAACACTTTCCCTAGTGGCGGCAATGAACTGCCTTATCATGAAATTCACACCGCCTATCTTCGGCATCCCGTGCCCTGGCAAAAGATAGGTTATCGGAAGCTCCGAGAGCTTCTTGAGGCTGTTATACAACTTACCGCTGTCAGAATTGGGGAAGTCTGTTCTCCCTACGCCGTCTGCAAACAAGCTGTCGCCTGATATGAGGATTTTCTTTTTTCTCTCGTATAAGCATATTGAACCAAGGGTATGCCCTGGCGTCCATATTACCTCGAAATTAAAATTAGTTGTTTTTATTTTGTCCCTGTTTTTAAGTACCCTGTCAACTGTTACTGTTCTGGCTTTCTCGCCAAATGCATCAGCCATTGTGTTAACCCCTGTTTCCAGTGACTGCTTGTCATTCTCGTGTATAGCTATATCTGCCTTTAGCCAGTCCCTGAATTTCTTGTTGCCTCCTGTATGATCAAAATGGCAGTGGGTGTCAACAATAGTTTTTATGTTATTTATGTCATACGCAAGCTCCAGTTCCTCCTTAAGCTCAGGGAAGAATATTCCGGTGCCTGTATCAACCAGCAGTTCACCGTCTATTAGATAGACGTTGCAGTCGAAACCGACCCCGCCCATTAGTATAATCCCATTATAAACCTGCATTGTATTACTAACAGTATAAAATTTTTAAAGCTAAGGTATTATATTTCCGATTACGCCTGAATCACGTGATTTTCACTATATCCCTTCCTATCAGAGAGTTCGTGTCTATAGAGAAGAATTTATCATGGTTTCTGAAGATTAGGATGTTGCCCTTTGCTGCTACAACCCTTCCCCTTATTTCAAAGGTATCCTTTACATCAATTATTGTAGGCTCTGACAAGACATTCTGCAGCTTGTAATATCTCCTCAGGTCAAATATCTCCGGATCAGGCATATCAAAAATATCCTTCAGCTTGCCTATTGCTTCGTACAGCCTTGCAACAGCGTGGTTCGGGTTTCCAAACAAGGTTGCATGCTTTTCCTTTCTCCTTATCCTGTCCTTTGCATTTAGAAACGTCTTTATCTTCTTTTCCAATGACCTTGCGCTCTTGCCGTCTTTTTTCAAGAGTACATTTGCCCCAAAATCTGCCCCCTGTTCAACTAGGCGCTCAAGCAGCCTGTACTCATAGGATATGCCTACCTTCAGTAAAGAATCAAAAGTAGCCAGGTAGATGTAATAGTTATTTTTCATGCACTCCCCTCTTCTTTTAAGGTTGAGGCAGTTAGAACCTGAGCATTTTATACACGGAAAGAAGTCATCCTTTTTCTGGCATTCCTCGCATAGATTCTCACTATCTGTCTTATTGTTATTGGGGCATGGTGTGTGCCTGCTGTTAATAAAATATCCAATACATCGCTTTTCGCCGAAGCTCAGCGAAATATCCTGGTCTAACAACCTCATTTTGCCATCGTCTAAGATGAAAAATGGCTCGAACTTATTCCATCTATATCTGAGTATCTGCAGAAAACCACCTATTTCATAGCTTTGAATTCCTCCAAAGCCCTTGCCAGGTTATCTTCTATTTCTAGGTCTTTCTTAACTGTCTCAAATAGGTTCACTGTCTGGAAATCTTTTTCATATTTGAACATATTGAGCATTTTAAACAGGAACCTGCTGCTGTACTCGTCAGTATCATGGAAACTTAGCCACGGGACATTGATTTCCAGGAAAGATTCAATATCATTTATACTCCTTTTTTCTCTGATTAAGAATAGATATGAAAGGTAGAAAACATCCCTTGAAAATTTCTTTATGAGCCTCCTGTTTACTATAATCTTTTCTATGAAGCCTGGCAGGTTCCTGTTTTTTCTGAAAAGAGCAATCTCTAATTTCTGCAATATCATAATTCTTAATGCCCTTTTATCCCTTTCTTTTATAGCTTTGTTATTCTCGTCAATAACTATCTCTGCCTTACCGTCCTTTATGTCAATGCGTTCATTGCCTGTTTTAAATTCGATGCTATCAAAGAAGTTGTAACCAAATTCTATCATGACAGAATCAATGATATCAGATAAGAATTCTGTAGTTTTGCTCTTTTCAAAGGTTTTTATCAGTCTCATCGATAATATTTATTTCTTTGTATATAAAAGAGCTCTTTATAAATCTTTCCAATTATTTATGGCCTTTGAGTAGCCATCGCCTGTGCCAACATCGTATA
>Ga0315555_1000440_pt1 | contig 29251 bp, 34 predicted proteins | sample SalMarSW160380MG_FD_202113 | JGI IMG/M metagenome (GOLD analysis project Ga0315555, IMG submission 202113) | Salt marsh sediment microbial communities from the Plum Island Ecosystem LTER, Massachusetts, United States - Salt Marsh Sediment SW1603-80 ... | reverse complement strand
AAAGGGATGCGGGAATTTTCTTGCGTACGGCATTTTTGATCTCGATGGGAAGAATCCCGATTACACGAAGCGTGCAAGGCTCTTCAAGCAGGGGAGCACCACAACAGATCTAAAGCACCAGCCCCTCGACCTGGATCAGATTACCGAGTGGGTCAAGTACTCGTGGTACGAGGACGCAACCACGGGGCGCCATCCCTTTGATGGAGAGACCGAACCCCAGCCGAACAAAAAGGACGGGTATTCCTGGATAAAGGCCCCGCGGTACAAGGGCGGGCCCTATGAGGTCGGCCCCCTGGCCCGGATTGCTGTCGCCTATGCAGCGGGCGATCCGGCAATCAAGGAGATGGTTGACTCCGTCCTCGGCCATTTCAAGGCCCCCCCCGCGGTCCTCTTCTCCGTCCTGGGCAGGCATGCCGCCCGGGCCCTCTGTACCCTCCACATTGCGAAAAACTTAGAAGAATGGGTCCTCGCTCTCAAGCCGGGCGAACCGGCCTATGTCGAGTATACCATCCCTGAAGAAGGTACCGGCGTGGGCATCGTGGATGCGGCCAGGGGTGCCCTGGGACACTGGGTCGTCATCAAGGATAAAAAGATCGGGAAATATCAGTGTGTGGTGCCCACGACGTGGAATGCATCCCCGATGGATGACAAAGGGGAACACGGTCCCATGGAACAGGCCTTGCTCGGGACCAAGGTGAAGGATGAAGGGAACCCCTTTGAGATAGTGCGGATCGTGAGGTCCTTTGACCCGTGTATTGCCTGTGCCGTTCACCTCTTGAACCACAAGGGGCGAGAGCTGCGAAGGTACGTCATAGCCTAAAACGAGGAGGAGAGCGATGTTACGGTCAGAACAAAAGCCGTTCGATGAGATAAAGGGCTACCTTGAAGGCGAAAAAAAGGTCTTCATCCTGGGATGTGACGGGTGCGCCCAATCAAGTCAGACCGGAGGAATGCCCCAGGTGTTGGCGATGAAGAAGCTCTTAGAGGGGGCGGGGAAGAAGGTAACGGGATACACCGTGATTGATTTTCTCTGCCAGAAGGCCTTGGTCGCTTCAAGGCTTTGTCCCCTGGAAGATACAGTGATGGAGGCGGACTCCCTCGTGGTGTTGACCTGCGGGGTGGGGGTACAAGCAGTGGCCGCCATGGTGCACAAGCCCGTGCATCCCGGCTGTAATACCATCTCCCTGGGGGGTTCCCGGGGTGAGTGGCGGGGGACGGAGCGCTGTCTGGAGTGCGGCGATTGCCTCCTCCACTACACGGGCGGGATCTGCCCGCTGACGGCCTGTTCGAAAAGCCTGAGGAACGGAGCCTGCGGCGGCGCCTCCGATGGGCGGTGCGAGGTCAGCCCGGAGAAGCCCTGCGGCTGGGAGCTGATCTACGAGCGGTTGAAGGAGGTCGGGAGGCTGGATCAGCTCAAGCAATTCATCCCCCCAAAGGATTGGAACAAGCAGAGGCCCAGACCGGAGCTCCTATCTACCTCCCTGTGGGCCCTGGAACAGGAAAATGAAACAAGCGAGGAGGGCAGAGGATAATGGCATTACGAGAGGCAATAGAGAGCGGAAAATTTGCTGTTACCACCGAGGTTGGTCCCCTCAAGGGAACGGATACGTCGGAGGTCATGGAGGTGGCGGAGATACTCAAGGGCAAGGTAGACGGGGTCAATGTAACCGATCAGCAGAGCGCCGTGATGAGGCTTGGCTCCCTTGCCACCTGCGCCCTCCTGGTAGAAAAGGGTCTGGACCCTGTCTTCCAGATGACCTGCCGGGACCGGAACCGCATCGCCCTGCAGTCCGATCTGCTCAGCGCCCATGTCCTCGGGATCAGGAATGTCCTGGTCATCTCCGGTGACTTCCCCACCCTGGGTGACCACATCGATGCCAAGGACGTCTATGACCTGGATTCCGAGCAGCTGATCTGGACCGTCAACCACATGAACGGAGGGCACGATCTAGCCGGCAATGAACTGAAGGGGAAGACCGATTTCTTCACCGGGGCGGTGGTGAAGCCGGTATCGGACACCGAGGCCTCTGCCGAGTTGCAACTCGCCATGATGGAGAAAAAGATCAGCGTGGGGGCCCGTTTCTTCCAGACCCAGGCGGTCTACGAGGGCGATGCCTTCGAGCGGTTCATGAAGCGGGCGGCGCAGTTCAAGGTGCCCGTCCTGGTGGGGATTATCCCCTTAAAGTCCGTCGGTATGGCGCGGTACATGAACAAAAACGTCTCAGGGGTGTTTGTACCGGAGGAGCTGATCGACGAGATGGGCAAGGCGGAGGATAAGACCGCAAAAGGATTGGAGATCGCAGCCCGGCTCATCAATGGCTTAAAGGACCTCTGCCAGGGGGTTCACATCATGGCCATCGGCTGGGAGAAAAAGGTCCCTGAGATCCTGCAGCTTGCGAAGCTGGCATAAAGGGAAGCATTATAATCTCTCAACAGCACTCGATGATATCCCTTAAGGGAAAGGCCCCTTAAGGGATATTTCATGCGGATGACGGACAAAAAGATAGTAGTATTGGGCATCGGGAACCTGATCCTTCGGGACGAAGGGGTGGGGGTGCATGCGGTGCGGGAGCTGGAGGGGAGGGATCTTCCCCCCCGGGTCGAGGTCATCGACGGCGGCACGGCCCTCATGGACCTCCTCCCCGTGATCCAAGAGGCCGAAAGGATCATCGTGATCGACGCCCTCAAGGGGGGAGGGGCGCCCGGCACCATATACCGGGTCACCCCTGATGACCTCATGGCTGAGACCGAACGGCCCCTGTCCCTCCACCAGGTGGGCCTCCTGGAGGTCCTGGGGATGGTGAAACAGCTCGGGGGCGACCCACAGGTCGTGATTATCGGGGTTGAACCGCACGAGATCTCCTGGGGTATGGAGCTGACACCGGAGGTGGAGGCGAAGCTCCCGAAGGTAGTAGAGGCGGTCTTGGAAGAACTGCGGGGATTGTGATCAGGGGAGGTTCCAGGTACAATTACAAAGTGCATGAATTTGCCGTAGCCCAGAGTCTCCTTGAGATCGTAGAACAGGAAGCCCTTCCCTATAGCGGGGCGCGGGTAACAGGGATTACACTACGGATAGGCCAACTGAGCGCCGTCGTGCCGGATGCCCTGCGGTTTGCCTTTGAGGCTATAACCCGTGGAGGCATTGCCGAAGGGGCCTCCTTGGAGATCGAGGAGGTGCCGTTGAGGATTCGGTGCCATCAGTGCGAGGAGGTATTCACGGTCGATGATCCCTTTATGGTCTGTCCCCGGTGTGAGGGGAGCGATGTGGAGATGGTTTCGGGGAGGGAATTGGAAATCAGGAGCATGGAGATAGAAGATGGAGATAAAGCTCGTTAAGGACATCCTTGAGGCGAACGAGGTCATTGCCGCCCAAAACAGGGCATTCTTCACCGAGCAAGGGGTCTATGTGGTAAACCTCATGGGGAGCCCCGGCGTGGGGAAGACCACCCTGTTGGAGCGGACGGCGGAAGGGCTTAGGGGGAGCAGGCGCATGGCGGTGATCGAAGGGGATATCGCCACCTCACGAGATGCGGAGCGGATTGCCGCGCACGCCATCCCTGCCGTGCAGATAAACACCGGCGGTGCATGTCACCTCGATGGGAACATGGTGAGGGGAGGGCTCGGGCAGCTGGACTTCGGCGGCATAGAGCTTCTCGTGGTGGAAAACGTCGGGAACCTCGTGTGCCCGGCCGAGTTCAATATCGGCGAGGACGCAAAGGTGATGATCAGCTCCGTGGCAGAGGGGGATGACAAGCCCCTGAAATATCCCCTCATGTTTCAGGTCTCCTCCGTCTTGCTGTTGAACAAGGTAGACCTGCTGCCCCATGTGGCGTTCGATCTGGAGCGGTTCCGTGCCGATGCCCTCAAGGTGAACCCCCGCCTGGAGATCATGCCCATATCCTGCAGCACGGGTGAGGGGCTTGATCGCTGGCTCCGCTGGCTTGAGGAACGAATCAGCGCGCAGGGGGCTTGATGGGAAAGGTAAGGGTGAGCGTTCAGACAGAGGGTATTGTGCAAGGGGTGGGGTTTCGGCCCTTCATCTATGACCTTGCGCTGCGCCATGAGCTCACGGGGTGGGTCCTCAACGATGAGCGGGGAGTCCTGATAGAGGTGGAAGGGGAAGCAGATCGTGTGGCCTCTTTCATCTCCGATCTCTCCGCCCCGCCTCCGCTCGCGGTCGTGGAGCGGACCAGGGTCAGCTATTTTCCCCCGACCGGCTATACCGGGTTTGAAATACGCACGAGTGTCGGTGGACACGAGCGTTTCGCCCTCATCTCACCGGATATGGCCCTGTGCGGGGATTGTTGGCGAGAGCTTTTCGACCCCTGGGATCGGCGCTTTCGCTATCCGTTTATCAACTGCACCAATTGCGGGCCTCGATTCACCATTATCGCGGATATCCCCTATGACCGTGCGAAGACCACCATGGCCCCCTTTCAGATGTGCCCAGACTGCAGCCGGGAGTATCACGACCCCGAGGATCGCCGTTTCCACGCCCAGCCCAATGCCTGCCCTGTCTGCGGCCCCCAGGTCAGGCTGCTCGACACAGCGGGGGGAGCGGTGGCAAGCGCCGATCCCATTCGAGAGACCATCACACTCCTCAGTGCGGGGAAGATCGTGGCCATCAAGGGGCTTGGGGGATTTCACCTCGCGTGTGACGCTGCCCAGGAGGGGGGTGTCGCCCGCCTGCGGGGGAGGAAATACCGTGAGGACAAACCCTTTGCCCTCATGTGCAGGGATACAGAGGTCATCGGGCGGCTCTGCGTCGTGGATGATGCATCACGGGAACTGCTCATGAGCAAAGAGCGCCCCATCGTCATCCTCCCCCGGCGTGTCGATGCCGCAGTGGCCCCGTCCGTCGCCCCCGGCCAAGCCACCCTGGGGGTGATGCTCCCCTATGCGCCGCTGCATCATCTTCTCCTTTCCGATGAGGCCGATGGGTTGACCAGCCTCGTGATGACGAGCGGCAACAGGGGTGATGAGCCCATCGCCTACCTGGACGCCGAGGCCGTAACGCGCCTCGGGGGGATAGCCGATGCCTTTCTCGTGCACAACCGGGAGATCCACACCAGGTGCGATGACTCGGTGGTGAAACCCTTCAGGGGGAAGGAGACCTTTGTGCGGCGTGCGAGGGGATTTGTCCCTTTTCCTATACGATTACAGCGACGATTACAGCGGGCGGGCAAGAGCGTACTGGCCTGCGGGGCGGAGTTGAAGAACACCTTTTGTCTCACCAAGGGGAACTATGCCTTTCTGAGCCACCACATCGGGGATTTGGAAAACTTCGAGACCATGCGATCATTTGAGGAAGGGATAACACTTCTTACATGCCTCTTTCAGATAGAGCCCGAGGCCGTGGTCCATGACCTGCATCCTGATTACCTCTCGACCCGCTATGCTTTAGAATATGCAGGGGTGACGGGGATGCCGAAGATCGGGGTACAGCACCACTTTGCCCATGCCCTCAGCTGCATGGCCGAGCACGGCATCGAAGGGTCTGCTCTTGCCGTGGTGATGGACGGGACGGGATATGGGGAGGATGGGACCGTGTGGGGCGGCGAGTTCCTCGAGGTCACGGTAAGGGACTACACCCGCCTCGGCCACCTGCGCACCATACCCCTGCCCGGGGGGGATAAGGCGGCGAAAGAGCCGTGGAGGATGGCGGCGGCATACCTCGACCGGGTCTATAGTGAGGCAGAAAAGGCCGATATCCCCTTTACGCACGGGCTCGATCCTGCCAGATGGTCCCTCCTTAGGGAGGCGATGCTGGCCGGTATCAACGCACCGCTGTGCTCCAGTACGGGGAGGCTCTTCGACGCCGTGAGCGCGCTGCTCGGGGTGCGGGGGCGGATTCATTACGAAGGGCAGGCAGCCATAGAGCTCGAGCAGATGGCCCGACCAGGGGAGGAGGGGGAGTATCCCTTCGAGATCGCAGAGGAGGAAGGGGTCCTCATCCTCGACCCCGATCCGGTTGTCGCGGCCATCGCAGAGGCGATCAAACGGGGTGAGGATCCGGCGACCATCTCGGCCCGCTTTCACAACTCAATGGCCAGGGGCATTGCCCAGATGGCGCTTCAGATGAGGGAGAAGGCCGGGCTCTCCGACATCGTCCTCAGCGGCGGGGTTTTCCAGAACCACCTCCTTTTGGGCAGAACCTGGGATCTGCTGGAGGGAGAGGATTTTAAGGTGCACATTCATCACAAGGTCCCTTCCAATGACGGCGGGATTGCACTCGGCCAGGCCTTTCACGCCATCTATTTTCTTAACAATCTGTCATGACGAAACGAGACCCACGAATCCCGCCTTGGTGGGAAAAATCATTAATCCCCCTTCTCCCCCAATTGTGGGGGGGAGAGGGTGAGGGGGCACCTGATCGAAATTTCACCATATCACCCCTCACCTGTGTCCTCTCCCCTCAAGGGGAGAGGAAGGAATAAAGAGGAAATAATTAACGATGTGTCTCGGCATTCCCGGTCAAATCGTCTCCATAACGGAAGATCAGCTCGCTGAGGTGGACTTCAGCGGCGTGCGGAGAAAGGTAAGCCTCCTGCTGTGCCCGGAGGTCCAGGTCGGCGACTATGTCCTGGTCCATGTGGGCTTTGCCATCCAGCGGCTCGATGAAGAGGAGGCACAGGAGACCCTGAAACTCTTTGACGAGTTCCTGGAGGCCTCTGATGAATCCCCTTCCGAGGCATGATGAAGGGAGGCTCGCCCCTCTTCTTCTTGAGAAAATAGCAGTCCTTGCCGATCTGCCGATGCGCCTCATGGAGGTATGCGGTACGCATACCGTAGCCATCTTCCGCTCAGGGATCAGGTCCCTCCTTCCCGATACAGTAGAACTCATATCCGGTCCCGGCTGCCCGGTCTGCGTCACCCCCGCAGGGGAGATCGATCGGGCCATCGCCCTTGCCAGACAGGAGGGGGTGACCCTCGCGACCTTCGGCGACCTCATGCGGGTCCCGGGGAGCAGCTCCTCCCTTCAACAGGAGCGGGCCAGGGGCGGCGCAATCCGGGTGGTCATCTCCCCCCTCGATGCCGTTCAGATGGCGGAGGAAAACCCCGCCAGGGCCGTCTGCTTCTTCGGCGTCGGGTTTGAGACCACCTCACCGGCCATTGCCGCCGCCGTCAAGGAGGCGCGGCGCAGGAGGCTTTCCAACTTTTACCTCCTCTCCTCCCAGAGGATCATCCCCCCGGCCATGCGAGCCTTGCTCGCGGACGGCACGGTGAACATCGACGGCTTCATACTCCCGGGGCATGTGAGCGTGGTCATCGGGAAGGCCCCATACTGCTTCATCGCCGAGGAGTTCAGCCTCCCCGGGGTCATCACCGGGTTTGAGCCCCTTGATATCCTTGAGGGGATATACATGCTCCTGCGCCAGCGAAAGGAGGACAGGAGGGAGATAGAGATTCAGTACAGCCGGGCGGTCAAAGAGGAGGGGAATCAAAGGGCCCTCGAGGTCATGGGAGAGGTTTTTGTCCCTGCCGACGCCCGGTGGAGGGGGCTCGGCGTGATACCGAAGAGCGGCCTCGCCGCGCGGGAGGAATTCTGCGCGATGGATGCCGCGCAGGTCTTTGACATCCCGTACGCGGAGGTGGAGGACCCGCCCGGGTGTCTCTGCGGGGAAGTCCTCCAGGGGATCCATCGTCCCCCGGATTGCGCCCTCTTCGGCACCCAGTGCACACCGGAAGATCCCGTCGGCCCGTGCATGGTCTCCTCAGAGGGGAGCTGCGCCGCCTACTATAAATACGGGAGGGGGAACGAGGGATAATATGAAAGATAAGCGCATACTCCTTTCACATGGTGCCGGAGGGAAACTCAGCCATGACCTCGTAGAGGAATTCTTTCTCCCCGCATTTGACAACGATCTCCTGCGCTCACTTGATGACAGCGCCGTCATTCCGGTCGGGCCCGCCCGGATCGCCTTCACCACCGATTCCTATGTGGTCAAACCCCTCTTTTTTCCCGGAGGTGACATCGGGAGGCTCGCCATCTGCGGCACGGTGAATGACCTCGCCATGGCCGGGGCGAGGCCCCTGGGGCTTTCTGCCTCCTTTATCCTGGAGGAAGGTCTTCCTATCGGGGACCTCGAACAGGTACTCGCGTCGATGAAAGAGGCCGCGAAAGAGGCCGGGGTGCGAGTGGTGGCGGGGGACACCAAGGTCGTCGAGCACGGTGCAGCCGAGGGGATCTTCATAACCACTGCCGGGATCGGCATCTGCCCCGAGGGGGTGGTCCTGGGGAGCGCTCATGCGCGCCCCGGGGATGCGGTTATCGTCAGCGGGCCCCTGGGCGACCATGAGATCGCGGTCCTCATGGCCCGGGGGGAGTTCTCCCTGCAGGGGGAGGTTCAGAGCGATTGCGCACCCCTCAACGGCTTGGTGGAGGCGATGTTAGGGGCATGCCCTGATATCCATTGCCTGAGAGATCCCACCAGAGGGGGGCTGGCCACAGTCCTGTGGGAGATCGCTCGCTCCTCGAAGGTGGGGGTGGTAATAGACGAAGCGGAGGTCCCGATCGGGGAACAGGTCAGGGCGGTATGCGATCTGCTCGGGTTCGATCCCTATTATCTGGCCAATGAGGGGAAGCTTGTGGCCTTCGTACCGGAAGGGAAGGCTGAAGCTGTACTTAAGGCGATGCAGACACATCCTCTTGGGGGAGATGCGGCCATAATTGGGAAGGTCGTAGCGGAAAACCCGGGAAAGGTGCTGCTCAAGACCGGCATCGGGGGACACCGGCTCCTTGAGCCCCTGAGCGGCGAGCAGTTCCCCCGGATATGCTGAAGATAGTATCGACACTGCAACATCACTCCGCAGCTACTCAACCTCTCAATTCCTTTCAAACCCTATAACAAATTAGTGGGTTAATTGAGATTGTTCTATGGATAAAAGCCTTGACTTATACCCTTTTGCTCAATAGAATTTATTCAAAAGTAGAGTGTTCGATCAAATAGAAAAAGGAGACGAAATGAAAGCAGAATTTACAGCAATCATAGAACCCGCACCCGAAGGTGGCTATTGGGCGATTTGTCCCGAGGTGCCTGGCGCCAACGGCCAGGGTGAGACCATAGAGGAAACGAAGAAGAATCTGCGGGAGGCTATTCAATTAATCCTAGAAGACCGCAAGGCAGACATACTTCGAGGATTGCCAGAGGATGCCATTCAAGAAAAGGTCCTGATTGGATGAGGCGTCGGGAGCTGGAGCGTAGATTGAGAATGGCCGGTTGTTATTTAAAAAGGGAAGGTGCTTCGCATTCCCTCTGGATCAATCCGAAAAACGGGGTAATAGAAGCGATTCCCCGGCACGTCGAAATCAAAGAACCATTGGCAAAGAAGATTTTGAAGAATCTGAATGCTGAATGATAGACCGGACAACCAGGAGCAAAATAGGGGAACACTATTGGCTAGCTTGTGGCTAGCTTGATAAAGGATTGACGTGAGGGCATTACTACCGAATTGATTTGGCAAGAAGATGAATTTTTCAGGGGCGGAGGTGGCGCGAGTTCTGGGAGTGACAACGTTACCTGTGATTGGGAATAAGGTGTATAACATGAAATACACGGTAATCCTTGAGAAAGGTGATACAAGCTATGGCGCATTTGTTCCAGACCTTCCAGGCTGTATAGCAGTGGGTGAATCAAAAGAAGAAACGCTCAATCTTATAAGAGAAGCTATTGAGTTTCACCTTGAAGGTCTTAGAGAAGATGGAGAGGCTATTCCTGAGCCTCATTGTGATGTAGCTCAAGTAGAAGTCAAAGCCGCATAACGACGGGGTTGCGGGTATGCGCGCGCTCTAAGGCAGCCCGCGTTCTGGTTTTTGGAAGTTTCCATGCCACAATCAGCGGCATATGAGGCTGAGCGTTAATCAGTTAAATTCAAGGTGTTTTCTGCAATCCTCCTCCACAACTCATTCCGTTGATTGGCGTCTCAATTAACCATAACAAGATCAACACCCCTCACATATCCTGCTACATTTAAAAACCTTTCAAAACCCTGATTACATGAGCTATAATGCCTTTTCTGGTATAAGTATACTATGACGGGCTGTGCTAAGATAGTATGATTTCCTCGGGAAAAACTATAATTTCAACTGCAAAGCTACAGTTGCAGTGAGTAAAAAGATGTTTTAGAATAATAAAAGATGAAATCCCCCACCCGCAAGTCAACCTCCCCTCCAGTACCTTCTGAAAAAAAAGAACACGACAGATACACCCGGGCCCTGGTGCAGATGAGCAATGACGGCATCCTCGTTTTCGACGAGGATCGCTCCATCGCCTTCACCAACCAGATGGCCACCATACTGACGGGATATCCCCCAGAAGAGCTCTTGGGGAAGGATATCCGCTCCATCCTCGGCAACGCGGTGGAAGAGATCTTCGAGCAGCTCAAAGGCCCGGGGGATAAGGTGTGTCAGGAGGTACAGATCTCCACCGCCGGGGGCGAGCAGCGGGATATCTCCCTCTGCCTGGCCCAGGCCGAAGGGGGGACGGGTGAGGTTAAGGGGTGCGCCTATCTTACCGATATCACCGAACACAAGCGGTTTGAGGAACAACTCAAGGTCTCGGAGAAGCGGTACCGGGAGCTCTTCGAGCATGTGGGCGAGGGGCTCTTCATCAGCACCCCGGAAGGGAAGTTCGTGGATTGTAACCCGGCCCTCCTGGACATACTCGGCTATGAGGGCAAGGAGGACCTATTAAAGATAGATATCACCACGGATCTCTATGCGATCCCGGGAGAGCGCAAGGTCTTCCAACAGATGGTGGAGCGGGCCGGCACTGTCAAGGAGTGGGAGGTCGAGTTCAAGCGAAAGGACGGGGGGAGGATCACGGTGCTCCTCTCCGCCAATACCATCCGTTCAAGCGGGGGAAAGGTCGTCGGCTATGAGGGGATCATCATCGACATCACCCAGCGCAAGCAGTTGGAACGGGAGCTCAGGGAGACCAGCGACTTCATGAAGATGCTTATCGAAAGCTCTCCTTACGCCATTATCGTGACCGACATCAAGGGGAACATCATAGTCTTTAACAGGGCGGCCGAAGAGCTGCTCGGCCATAAGGCGGAAGAGGTGTCGGGGAGGATACACATCACGCAACTCTACCCTCCGGGTGTTGCCAAAGAGGTGATGAAGAAACTCCGCAGCCCTGACTATGGGGGCATCGGCAGGGTTACGGGTTCGGAGTTCAAGGTGGTGGATAAATGGGGGAAGGAGATACCCATACACCTCTCGGCCGCCCTCGTCTATCAGGATGGCCGGGAGGTGGCCTCGGTGGGGATCTTCACCGATCTCCGGCCCCGGCTCGTCATGGAACGGAAGCTTCAGGAGACCCATCTGCAGCTTATTCAGTTGGAGAAATTGAGATCCCTGGGTGAGATGGCGGCGGGGGTCGCCCATGAGATCAACAACCCGTTAGGGGGCATCCTTATTTATGCCAGTCTCCTGATGGAAAGACTCGAACCTGATGACGCCACGCGGGGAGACCTCGGGAAGATTGTTCATGAGACCACCCGGTGTAAGGAGATCGTGAAGAGTCTCCTTGAATTTGCCCGCCAGAGCGGTCCTAAAAAGGAACTGATCGAAGTCAACAGGGCCGTAACCGATGGTCTCGTCTTTCTGGAGAACCAGGCTACCTTCCATAACATCAAGATTTTTAAGGACCTTGATGCGTCCCTCCCCGCCATCTGGGGGAACTCCGGTCAATTGAAGCAGGTCTTCCTGAACATCATGATCAATGCGGCTGATGCCATGCACGGACGGGGTCTCCTGACGACCAAGACGTACGTTTCGGAAGATGGCAGCCATATCATCATCGAGTTTACCGATACCGGCGGGGGTATTCCCGAGGATATCCTGCCCAGGATTTTTGATCCCTTTTTCACGACCAAAGACGTGGGCGAGGGGACAGGGCTGGGGCTCTCTATGTCGTACGGCATCGTGAGGGAGCACTACGGGAATATCGAAGTCGATACCGTGGCGGGGAGCGGGACGACCTTCCGGGTTGTTCTGCCGGTAGAATATAAAGGGGCACCTGCTCACGAAAATACGGGAAATTAATAAAAATTCTTGCGTCTCATCTCAAAATTGCTTACAGTAGGGGGCGCTTTTTCAATAGAAGAAGAGAAGGAGGGTTCCATGGGGTGGCGAGATCGGCTGCGCACGGGAAGCTTTCTCACGGTGGTGGAGGCCCTGCCCCCCAAGGGGGTAGATGTCAAGGGATTCGAGGAGCATCTGATTCCCCTGAAGGGGAGGGCGGATGCCATCGTGGTGCCTTCCCTTCAGGGAGGTGTCATGCGCATGAGCTCCTGGGGGGCGGGACGATACCTCCTCGACCAGGGGTACGAGCCGATATGTGAGATCTCATGCGCCCATCAGAATCGGGTGGCGATACAGGCGGAGCTGCTCGGCGCCTCACACGTGGGTATCGAGAATATTATGGCGGTCGCGGGGGATGATCCGAAGCTGGGAGATCACCCGGAGGCCAAGGCGGTGTTCGATATCGATCTTCTGGAGCTCTTGGGAGGAATAAGAAATCTCCAGGAGGGTCATGATATGAGCGGGGGAGACCTTGAAGGCTCTCCCCGTTTTTGCGTGGGGACAAAGGTCGACGCCAGTGCCCGCGGTCGCGGGCTCGATGACCAAATGCAGGCGATGGAACAGATGGCGGGGCTCGGCGCGGAGTTCTTCTGTACGACCTCTGTCTACGATCTCGCCCAGTTCAAGGCCTTCATGCAGAAGGCGAAGACCTTCGGTATCCCCGTTATCGCGGGCCTGATGGTGTTGAAGTCGGCCGGGATGGCGAGATACATAAACAAACACGTTGAAGGGGTAGTGGTCCCCGAGGAGATCATTGAGCGCTTGATGAAGGCACCCGATAAGATCATGGCCTCGATCGAGATAGCAGCGGAGATTATCAAGGGGATAAAAGGCCTGTGCCGGGGTGTAAGCATCATCGCCATGGGCTGGGAGGACAAGGTCCCCGCGATCTTGGATGCAGCGGAAGGGTAATGGGAAGCGATGCACACATCGTCCGAAAGCCGAGGATACGGTGAGGTGAACAAAGGGCAATAACATCCTGTTGCTTTGAGGGGAGGAACAGATGTTTTTCACCATATCAGTATACCTTGCCCTGGCCATATTCGGAGCAGGGGTACTCTATAAAATCTTCACGTGGTTCCGGTCATCCATCAGCATCGGGACTGCCAACATTCCCCTCTCGACAAGGATCGTATCCACCCTCAAGGGGATCCTCCTGACGCTGGCGAGCGTCAAGATCTTCACCTTATTGAAAGTCTTTATCCTCGATGTCGTCCTGAATCGCCGGATCATGAGAGAGGATATTCTCAGGTGGCTCATGCACCTGTGCATCTACGGCGGATTTGTGCTCCTCCTTCTGATGCACGCCCTCGGACAATACACGAGCGCCGCCCTCTTTGACCCCTACTATTCGACCATCAATCCCTTCTTCTTTCTCAGGGACCTTTTCGGGGCCCTGGTCCTCGTGGGGATAGCTATTGCGATTTACCGGCGATTTATCGCCAGGATCCCGAGGCTGATGACGAAGCGGATGGACCTATACGCTATCTGCATCGTGGTGGTGATCGTGGTCTCCGGCATCGCGCTGGAGGGGACCAAGATGGCCTCCTACACCGTCTATCAACAGATGGTGGAGGACTACACCGTCATGAGCGAGCCGGAGGAGTCCGAGGCCCTCGAGGCCTATTGGGTGCAGGAGTTCGGCGTCGTCTCCCCGACAATGACTGGGCCCTTTGATGAAGGGACCCTGGCGCAGGGGAAAGAGCTCAATAGCATGACCTGCGCGGAGTGCCATTCCCAATCGCAGTGGGCCTTTACCGGCTATGGGGTGGCCAGGGTCATCAGGCCGATCGCCTTGTGGTTAGATAGCCTGAAGGCGCACCGCCTCTTGTGGTACATTCATATCTTCGCCTGCTTCATCGGGTTGGCGTACCTCCCCTTCAGCAAGATGTTTCACATCATCGCCAGTCCCCTGAGCCTGCTCGCCAACGCCGTTATGGAGCGCGGGAGATCAGACCCGGCCGCGATAGCCACCAGGCAGATGATGGAGCTCGATGCCTGTACCCATTGCGGGACCTGCACGGTGCGCTGCTCTGTCGGCGCGGCCCTGGAGGAGATCCCCAATATCAACATCCTGCCTTCCGAGAAGATCGCGTCCATCAAGGCGCTGGCCTCCGGCCGGAAGGTCACGCGGCAGGAGCTCAAGGCAATCCAGGAAGGGGTCTACCTCTGCACCAATTGCTACCGGTGTACGGTCGTATGCCCCGTGGGGATCAACCTGCAGGATTTGTGGTTCAATGTGCGGGAGGTGCTTCTGCAGCGTGGATTGCCGGAGCTTTCCCTGCTCTCACCCCTGTCCTTTTACCGCGGGCTCATGAGAGCGGAGATGGATCGCAGGGCGTATCACAAGCCCCTCCTGAAGACGCGCAAGGCCATTGCGGGCAAAGGCGATGTCATCCAGGGGCAGGATCAGGTGCTGCCCCTTCCCCGCAGGGACGGGGAATTCAAGGGGAGGCTCAATCTCTCCGCGCAGGCACGCACCTTCGCGGTCTGCTTCGGGTGCCAGACCTGCACCAATGCCTGCCCCGTTGTGGCCCATTACGAAAACCCCCAGGAGGCACTCGACCTGCTTCCGCACCAAATCATGCATGCGTGTGCATTGGGGCTCAGGGGTCTGGCCTTCGGGTCCGCCATGCTCTGGGATTGTCTGACCTGTTATCAGTGCCAGGAGCAGTGCCCCCAGGGGGTTGGCGTCACCGATGTGCTCTACGAGCTCAAGAATGTTGCCGTTGAGCATGTGGGTGCTTCACCAGCACACAGGGTGAGCGCACGATGAAACAGTATGCCCTCTTTCTCGGCTGCACCATCCCGGCCCGGCTCCTACACTACGAGTCCGCCGCGAGGGCGGTCTTAGACCGGCTCGATGTCAGGGCAATCGAGATCAAGGAGTTTAATTGCTGCGGGTACCCGCTGCGGAACATCAATTTCGAAGCCTTCGTCCTGTTGTCGGCCAGGAATCTGGCCCTTGCCGAGCGCGCGGGGCTCGACATCATGGCGTTGTGTCAATGTTGTTTCGGGACCTTGAAGAAGGCCGATCTGCTGCTGAAGGAGCACGAATCACTGCGCACGGAGATGAACGCCATCCTTGCGAAAGAGGGGCTGCACTATGAGGGGGGGGTCGAGGTGAGGCACCTCCTCCAGGTCCTCTACCACGAGGTCGGCATCAAGGCGATCAAGAGGCACATAGCGAGGCCTTTTGCAGGGCTGAGCATTGCGGCGCACTATGGCTGCCATGTCCTGCGCCCGAGCCCAGTCGTCCAATTTGACGATCCCGTCTCCCCTACCCTCTTTGACGAACTGGTCAAGGCCACCGGCGCTGAAAGCGTCTTTTGGCAGCGGAGGCTCGAATGCTGCGGTGCCCCCCTGAGGGGGGTCAATGACGAGCTCTCGATGGCCCTGACCAAAAAAAAGCTCGACGACGGCAGGGGTGCAGGGGCGGACTATCTCTGCGTGGCCTGCCCCTACTGCCAGATCCAGTTCGACACCGTGCAGGGGGGCATGTCCGCGAAAGGCGGACAGAACCATCGACTTCCCACCCTGCTCTACCCCCAGCTCCTCGGCCTCTGCATGGGGATCGATAAAGGGGTACTCGGTCTCGAAGCGAACCAGGTCCCGCTCCAGGGCATTGAGGGTTTTTTGGCCGAGGGGAGGAAGGGGCATTCGGCAGGCTCACCCCAACCGAGTGAAGCGGGGCGTCAGAAAGGTGCTCAAAAATCAAGGGGGGAGGCGTAAGCTGAAGGGTCATGGGCCCTGATGCAGTGACCGAATGGCTGCGAAGCGAAAGAAAGAAATTCCCGAAACAAAGAAAATAGGGGCGGTCCTCGTCGCGGGGGGCGGCATCGGGGGGGTACAGGCCTCCCTCGACCTGGCGAATGCGGGCTTCAAGGTCTATCTCGTGGAGTCCTCCCCGGCCATCGGGGGGAGGATGGCCCAGTTGGACAAGACCTTCCCGACCAACGACTGCTCCATGTGTATCCTCTCGCCGAAACTGGTCGAGTGCGGCCGGCATCCGGACATAGAGCTCCTCACGTACTCGGATTTAGTTGCCGTGGACGGCGCGCCGGGCAACTTCCGGGCCAGGGTGCTCAAACGCCCCCGGTATATCAACGAAGAGCTCTGCACCGGCTGCGGCACCTGCCAGGAGAAGTGTCCCAGCAAGACGCAGAGCGAGTTTGACGAGGGGCTCGGGGAGAGAAAGGCGATCTATGTCCCCTACCCTCAGGCCATACCCAAGACACCGGTCATCGACACGGAGATCTGCACCTATTTTCTCAAGGGAAAGTGCCGGGTATGCGAGAAGATCTGCCCTGCCAAGGCAGTGGACTTTGAACAAAAGGCCAAAGAGGTGGAGATCGAGGTGGGGGCGGTGATCCTCGCCACGGGATACGAGGTCTTCGATGCACGGCTGAAGGCGGAATATGGATACGGGCGGTATACAAATGTGGTCAGCAGCATCGAGTTTGAGCGGATCCTCTCCGCCTCAGGGCCGTATGGAGGGGAGATCCAGCGCCCGTCGGACAACGGGCATCCCCAAAAGATCGCCTGGATACAGTGCGTGGGTTCACGGGATACCAGCCTGGGCAACGACTACTGCTCGTCGGTCTGCTGCATGTACGCGACCAAGGAGGCCATTATCGCCAAAGAGCACATGGACCGTATCGAGCCCACCATCTTTTACATAGACATCCGGGCCTTCGGCAAGGGATTCGACAGCTACTACGAGCGGGCCAGGGGGGAGCAAGGGGTCAGGTACATCCGGTCTATGGTCTCCCAGGTGCGAGAGGACCCCGAGACCAACAACCTCTGGATCACCTATGTGGATGAGGCCGGCGGGTTGCAGCACGAGGAATTTCACCTCGTGGTCCTCTCGGTGGGGTTGTGCCCTGCCCCGTCTTCCCGGGGGCTGGCCAAGAGGCTCGGCATAGCGCTTGAGCCCCACGGATTTTGCGCCACCACCCCGTTTGCCCCGCTGGCGACCTCCCGGGCGGGGGTCTATGCCTGCGGGGCCTTTCAATCACCGCAGGATATACCCGAGACCGTGGCCCAGGCCAGCGGCGCGGCAGCAGCGGCAACAGCGGGCATCTCCGCGGCGCGGGGGGAGCTCCTCAAGCAACAGGAATACCCCCCGGAGCGCGACGTCGGGGCGGAGGAACCCCGGATCGGGGTCTTTGTCTGCCACTGCGGGATCAATATCGCCGGCGTGGTGGATGTGGTGGCGGTGCGGGAGTACGCCCGCACCCTCCCCCACGTGGTCTATGCCGCAGACAACCTCTTTACCTGCTCCCAGGATACCCAGGAGCGGATCAGGGAGGTGATTCACCAGGAGCGGCTCAACCGCGTGGTGGTCACCGCGTGTTCACCGCGGACCCACGAGCCCCTGTTCCAGCAGACCCTGAGGGAATCGGGGCTGAACCCCTATCTCTTCGAGATGGCCAACATCCGCGACCAGTGCTCCTGGGTCCACATGCGGGACAAAGAGGGGGCGACCCAGAAGGCCAAGGACCTGCTGAGGATGGCCGTGGCCAATGCCGGCCTCTTGGAGTCCCTCGAGCGGCAGCACATCCCCATCCGCAAGCGGGCCCTGGTGATCGGGGGAGGGCTGGCCGGGATGACGGCGGCCCTGGGTTTTGCCGAGCAGGGGTTTGAGGTCACCCTGGTGGAGCGGGAGGCGGAGCTGGGGGGCATCATGCGCCATATTCACTACACCCTCTCCGGGCAGGATCCGCAGGCCTTCCTGCAGGAGCTGATCGGCAAGGTCATGGCCCACCCCTCCCTCCAGGTGATCACCAATGCCGAGGTCGTAGACCATGAGGGGATACAAGGGAACTTCTCCACCGGCGTCATGATCGCCCCTGCCATGACGTACCGCAAGCTGGAGCACGGGGTGACCGTCCTGGCGACCGGTGGGGAGGAGTACAAGCCTCAGGAGTACCTCTACGGGGAGCACCCGAGCTGCATTACCCAGCTGGAGCTCGAGGAGCAAATTGCCACTGGCGAGCTGGACCCGAAGAAACTGGGCCGCGTCGTGATGATCCAGTGTGTGGGGTCGCGCACAGAAGAGCGCCCCTCGTGCAGCAGGATATGCTGTGCCGTGGCGATCAAGAACGCCCTCAAGCTCAAAGAGTTGGCCCCGGACCTCGATATCCATATCCTCTATCGTGACATCCGGACCTACGGGCTCCTTGAGCAGTACTACACCCGGGCCAGGGAACAGGGCGTTGCATTTACCCGGTACATCCCCGAGCGCGCACCCACGGTGCAGGATGGCCAGGGGGGTGCAGGGAAGGTCTCGATCCGGGTCTGGGACGACGCCTTCAGGGCGAATCTCGTCATTGAGGCCGATCTGCTCGTCTTGAGTGCGGCAGTCATCCCGGGTGAGAACGAGGAGTTCGCGGCCCTGTTCAAGGTCCAGCGGACCCTGGAGGGGGCCTATCTCGAGGCCCACATGAAGCTGCGGCCTGTTGATTTCGCCCGGGAGGGGCTCTACATGTGCGGCCTTGCCCACGCGCCGAAGCTCATGGATGAGAGCATCTCCCAGGCCCAGGCGGCAGTAGCCAGGGCAGCCACCCTCCTTTCCAAGGACGAGATAGAGGTGGGAGGGGTCATCGCCCGGGTCGATCCGGAGCTTTGCGCCGCGTGCCTCATCTGTGTGCGGGCCTGCCCCTATACCGTGCCCGTTATCGGTGAAGACGGCTATTCCGTGATAGACCCGGCCAAGTGTCAGGGGTGCGGCAACTGTGCGGCCGAATGTCCCCAGCGGGCGATTCAGCTCCAGCACTACCGGGATGAACAGCTTATCGCCAAGGTGATCGCCCTGGCCGAGGAGCACACGCATGGCGTTTGAACCCCAGATCCTCGCCTTCTGCTGCGAGCATTGAGCCTATTCGGCAGCGGACCTGGCAGGTTCGATGAGAAGGAGCTATCCTGCGAATGTCAAGCTCGTCAGGGTCCCCTGTACGGGGAGGGTCGATGACGTGCACCTCCTCAGGGCCTTTGAAGAGGGGATGGATGGGGTGTATGTGGCAGGCTGTCTGGAGGGGGAATGCCATTTTCTGAGGGGTAATTTGCGGGCCAAGAAGCGGGTGGAACACGTGAAGGGGATTCTGATAGCCCTGGGGATCAACCCCGAGCGGCTCCAGATGTATAATCTCTCGGCGGCCATGGGGGGAAGGTTTGTGGAGATCGCCCAGGAGATGACGGAAAAGGTGAGGGCCCTGGGCCCGACCCCTGTCAAGACGGGGGAGGGGCGGGAATTTTTCGAGGAACAAGGGGAGGAAAAACAGCCATGATCGTTGCGGAGGCCAAGCCAATAGAAGATGTTATAGCGATGATCGATCGATACGACAAGATCATCCTGGCCGGGTGCAAGGAATGCGTTGCCGTCTGTGCGGCAGGGGGGGAGAAGGAGGTCCAGCTCCTCGCCTCGGCCCTGCGGACGGCGAGAAAGACCGCAGGCAGGGAGCTCGAGATCCGGGAGGTGACCCTGGAGCGGCAGTGCGACCCGGAGTTCGTGGAGCAGATCCGGGGCTTTGCCGGGGACTACCAGGCCATCCTCTCCATTGCCTGCGGGGTGGGGGTCCAGTACATGGCCGAGCACTACAAGCAGATCCCCGCCCTCCCCGGCTTGAATACCTCCTTTATGGGGGGGTCACTGGAGCAGGGGATCTGGAGCGAGCGGTGTCAGGGGTGCGGGGCCTGCGTGCTGCACCTCACCGGGGGGATCTGCCCCATCACCCGCTGTTCGAAGAGCCTGCTTAACGGCCCGTGCGGCGGCTCCGCCAACGGAAAGTGCGAGGTGAGTCCTGAGATGGAGTGCGGCTGGCAGCTCATCATCGACCGCCTCAAGGCCCTCGGGGAGTTTGAGGCGAGGTTTACCGAGCTCTTCCCTATCAGGGATTGGTCCACGAGCAGGGACGGGGGACAGCGAAAGATCGTGAGGGAGGATCTCAAGCAATGAAGACGGAAAGCCGCCTGCAGAAGGTCCTGGAGACGGGTGCGTTCGCCGTCACCTCGGAGTGCGGTCCTCCCCGCGGGGCCGACCCCGATGTGATCCGCGAGAAGGGAAAGCTGCTCAAAGGCGTCGTCGATGCGGCGAACATCACCGACTGTCAGACCTCCGTGGTCAGGATGTCGAGCCTCGCATCGTGTCTGATCCTCAAGGAGATGGGGTTTGATCCCATCCTCCAGATGGTGACGAGGGACCGCAACCGCATCGCCATCCAGAGCGATATCCTGGGGGCGGCCGCCCTGGGGATCAACAACATCCTGTGCCTGTCCGGGGACCACCAGCGCTTCGGCGATCACCCCCAGGCCAAGAACGTCTATGATATCGATTCCATCCAGCTCATCATGACGGTGAAGAAGATGAGGGATGAGGGGCGGTTTCTCAACGACGAGGAGTTGACCAAGCCCCCGCGGCTCTTTATCGGGGCGGCGGCCAACCCCTTTGCCGCCCCCTTCGAGATCAGGGCCCTGCGGCTGGCCAAAAAGGCCGCGGCAGGGGTGGAGTTTATCCAGACCCAGTGCATCTTTAACCTCGACCGCTTCGCCGAGTGGATGCGCCAGGTGGTCGATATGGGGCTGCACGAAAAGGTCTCCATCCTGGCCGGGGTCACCCCGCTGAAGTCCGTCGGGATGGGAAAGTACATGAAGAACCTGGTGCCGGGGATGGACGTGCCCGATGAGGTCATCGAGCGGCTCAAGGGGGTGGAGAAGGAGAAACAGGGTGCTGAGGGGATCAAGATCTGCATCGAGAGCATTCAGCACCTGCGGGAGATGGAGGGGGTGCGCGGTGTCCATATCATGGCCATCGAGTGGGAGGAAAAGGTCAAAGAGATAGCTGAGGGTGCCGGCCTGCTTCCGAGGCCGAAGGTATAAAAAAGCAGAGGGAGGAAAAGCAATGGCACAGAAGATTCTGATAGTTGATGATGATCCTGATTTGGTTGAGGCCGTTTCCATTATCCTGGAGAGCAAGGGGTATGCGGTGGTTGCCGCCTATGGCGGGGTTGAGGGTTTGGAAAAGGCCCGGACCGAGAAGCCCGATCTCATCGTCCTCGATGTGATGATGCCGGACAAGGATGGGTATGAGGTCTGCAAGGAGCTCAAGGCAGACGCAAAGTGTAGTTCCATCCCCATCCTTCTCCTGACCGCCGTGGTCTCCAAGATACCCAGCACCAAGTATACGCAGCAGATGGGGATGCAGACGGAGGCCGATGACTACGTCGACAAGCCGGTGGAACCGGACGAGCTGGTCAGGAGGATAGAGGCCCTTATCGCTAAGTAGACTGTCCCGCTAAGGACGGGACTTGAGGGGTCAATCCCGCACCTTACTTTAGATTTTATGGACTGCGGGATCTGTCGCCACGCGACACCCCGCCTGGCTAAAGAGCCACCTTCGGCATAAAAATATCCGAATGGTAGGGGGCCGCAAAGCGGGAGGATAGGACCCGGGGAGGGCGCTGTGGGTGAGAAGAGTAAGATCCTGATGATCGACGACGAGGCCGTGATGCGCGACGGTTGCAGCCGTATCCTCGCCGATGACGGGTGCGAGGTCCTGACTGCACCCAACGGGGAGGAGGGCCTGGCGGCCATCAAGGCGGACCCCGGGGGCTACGAGGTGGTCCTCCTGGACCTCAAGATGCCGGGGTTAAGCGGCATGGAGGTGCTGGAGCAGGCCCGGGAGGTCAACCCCGCCCTCCTGATCGTGGTCGTCACCGGCTATGCGACGGTCGATTCGGCCGTCGAGGCCATGAAGAAAGGGGCCTACGACTTCCTCCCCAAGCCCTTCACGCCGGACCAACTCCGCCTCATCGTCAGCCGGGCCCAGGAAAAGTGGAGGCTGCAGCTGGAGGCCGAGCAGCTGCGGGCGGAGGCGGCCCGCAGCCTCAGGGACGTGGCCACGGAGAAGAGCAAGGTGAGGACCATCGTGCACTGCATGGCGGACGGGATCCTGGTGACCGACAGGGAGGGGCGGATTGTGCTCACCAACCCGGCGGCCGGGAGGATGCTGGGGATCGACACCCATGCGTGCCTGGAGAAGCCCCTGCAAGAGGCTATCGGGAATGAAAAGCTCATCGAGGCCGTCGCGGGGGTGGTGGAGCCGGCGAACCCCGAGGTGACCACCATCTCCCAGGAGCTCCGGATCGGGGATTCCCTCATCAGGGCCCACACAGCAGCGGTCAAGAGCGAGGAAAAGGAGGTGTTGGGGACGGTCACGGTCCTGGAGGACATGACCTATCTCCTGGAGCTTGACCGCATGAAGGGGGATTTTATCGCCATGGTCTCCCATGAGCTCCGCTCCCCCATCTCGGCCGTCGTACAGAACATCAACCTGATCCTGGACGGCCTGGTCGGTGAGACCACGGAAAAGCAGCGGCATCTCCTTTCGAGGGCCAAGGAGCGCTCCAAGGGGCTCCTCGATCTCGTCGCCGACCTCCTGGAGATATCCCGGATAGACGCCGGAGTAGCCGTGCAGTGCAAGGAGCCCCTCCAGGTGGAGGAGGTGGTGCGCACGGTGGTGGAGCTGATGGAGGGGGAGGCGCGGGCCCAGAAGATTTCCCTCGCTGTGCAGCTTGATTCCTCCCTCCCCCCGGTCCTGGGGGACAGGGACAACCTGGAGGGGGTGTTCACCAACTTGGTGAGCAACGCCATCAAATATACGCCGGAAGGCGGCGCGGTAACCATAGAGGCGTGCGCCGACGGCGACTACGTCAAGACGGTGGTCAGGGACACCGGCATCGGCATCTCGGAAGAGGACCTGCCCCGGATCTTCGACAAGTTCGCCCGGGTCAGGTCGGAGAAGACCCGGGGGATCGTGGGGACCGGGCTGGGCCTTGCCATCGTCAAGAACATCCTCGAGGCCCATCTCGGTTCTATTTCAGTGGAGAGCGAGGAGGGGAAGGGAACTGCCTTTACCGTGCTCTTGCCCCGGGAGACGTGATAACGGAAAGCGCGGGAGGGGTAGGAGGGTTTATATGAAAATGTTAGAAAATCACCTTGCCATCTCCTCTCCCCTGTCGAAGATCTGGCCAAAAGGCCACCTTCGGCCGCCGTCTTTGTGGCGGGGGTGGGAGAGGGAGTTGAAATGAGGGCCGGTCAATAGCTCTCAGGCGTCTCGTTGGTGAGATACTTGGCTACTACCGTTTGGAGAGAGCAGGGGGCCGGCTTCCCCCGGTAGATCAGTTCCAGCGCCTTCAAATCAGATTCCCACATGACATCGCCGGGCGCGAGCACACAGGTGCTGCCGGGCTCGTGCTGCGTGTAGAGTGCATCGTCTTTGTAATAGAAATGCTCCTCTGCGTTTTGATGGACAGGAAAGGCGCGCATGAAGGGGGGTATATCGCTCGGCTTGAACCAGAGCTTGATCTCGTGCTCGGCCTCCTGGGGGGTTGCCGAGGCGTGTATCAGGTTGTCCATGCGCTCCCCGATGACGTTTCCCTTCGCGTCGGTCAGCGGCACGACGGTCCCCAGGGAGCGGATACAGCCGGGTCGCTCCTGTCTCGCATCGTGGGGGTTGGTGGGCCCGGCGAGGTCCCGGACCTTTTTGACGGCGTCCGGGCCCTGGTACACGATGGCGATGACCCGCTGTTTGTGCGGCGCGTCAGGGTAGTGGATGCGCCCCAAGATGTACTCGATGAGCGAGGGGTAGAATATCTTCCCCCGGTGCTCAGCATAGTGTTCCTCTGCCAGTATCCGGGAGACGCAGACCACCTTGGTGCCGGCAAAGCGCAGGCCGCTGTGGAATTCGGAGAGCTGGGACAGCACATAGCCGGTTAGGGAGTTCTTCAGGGCGTCCGGCTTGATGAGGACGAGGGTCTGATCGAGTTCCTTGCTCTTCATGGTCAATTCCTCACTTAAATTGCACGCCAATAGATACCAGAGGGGGAGGTGATTGTCAAGACGAGGGCGCGAACTTCAAAAACTGCACAAAACCGAGGATACAGAGTTCCCCCATCTGCTTCCGAGATAAGAGATTGACAATAATTGATATTTCTGATTTAATTAGTATGAAAATATGAATTATAAAATTGGAGGAAAAATGAAGGTATCTGAACGAGGCCAGGTAACCATCCCCAAAAAGTTGCGGGACCGTTACGGACTCCACGCAGAGGTGGAAATCGATTTTGTGCCTGATGAGGATGGCATCCGGGTCAGAAAACGCACTGCTGCCGCCCACCCGGTCCGAGAGGTTTTTGGAATCCTCAACCGCCCTGCTGAGGTCGATACCTATATCGAGGAGATCAGGGGCAGGTGATCACCGCTGTCGATACCAATGTCTTGCTCGATGTCTTTCTGCCTGATCCCCAGTGGGGAAAGCAGTCCCTGCGCGCACTCGAGGCGGCGTATGATCAAGGAGCCCTGGTTATGTGCTCCATTGTTTATGCCGAGCTCGTTCCCCAATTTGAAGACAGATCCCTTCTGGATGCCGCATTGCATAAGATCAAGTGTACCATCGAACCTCTTGACCGCGATTGCGCATTCCTCGCTGGACAGCGCTGGGGTCTCTACCGCAAACAAGGTGGCAAGCGGGAGCGCATTATCACTGATTTTCTCATTGGGGCTCATGCCCTCAAGCGCGCAGACCGCTTTCTCACCAGAGACCGGGGGTTTTACCGTCGATACTTTCAGGAGCTTACACTTTTTAAAACACCTTGAGCGGGCATGTGGAGCGGAATGAAATACTGTCCAAGCTGGAAGAAATCGAATTTGTCAAAAAGTTCGCTGAAGATGTCTATACCTATCTCAAAGACAACACATTGTTATAGCTACCTGCATTGATTGAGATAGCAGAGAGGCATGATGGGGCAAAACGAACGGAAGGAAACGAAGATAAGGGCCTTCGACAAAAGGCATCATATCCGCACGCTGTCAGTCCCCGATGTTGCGCTTGGCGATGATTGCAAGGCTGACAGCGCAGTAGAGGTGCTGGTTGCCTTTGCTCAGGACCATATACCCGGGCTCATGCGATTTGCCGGCATGCAACAGGAGCTGGGCGAGATCCTTGGATGCCAGGTGGAGATAAAAACGGCGCAGGACCTGAGCCAGTATTACCAGCAGCAGCACCTTGACCCCGAGGAGGGGCCGTTTGCAAAGGGATTGCGCGGTCCGTGGAAATATTTCTTGTGAGGGGTTGCCCCAGACCGCCGCATGAAATCGAGCGTGTTGTCCCCGAAATCCCCCCCCGTAACCCAAAGAACCCAAAGCAAAAATCCCCTTTGACAAATATTATATATAGTATTATATAATTATACAATAGTATAACATTCTAATCATCGGTCATCTTGCAAGCAGGGGGGGGCGAGAGAGGAAGAGATGTGGAAACCAGATACCATACCTTTTTCAATGACAGAGAAGATCCGGATTTCTGAGCGCCGCGGGCTCAAGCGGATGCATACCGCCATACCCCTCACGATCCAGCTCATCGCCACCCCGGTGCCTCCCCCGCCGGTCAGCGTGGAGACCGACAATATCTCCCCCCGGGGCCTGTCCATTGTCATACCGATACAGACACAGTTCGAACACGGGCGCTTCTTTATCCCCGGGGGAGAGGACTCCATCAAGATGGCCCAATATCTCTTGTTGCGCAGCAAGCAGTTGTACCTGGGGATCGATATACTCCCCCAGGGCAAAAGCATCAGGGCTGTGGGCACGGTCAAGTGGTATGACAGGAGTTTTGACAAGGGGTTGTATTCCGTGAGGGCGGGGGTCTTGATAGACAAGATGGAGGCGAAGCATACGGACGCGTGGCTGGAATTCCTCACCGCAGTATCCCAATTCTGGACAAGCCTTGGACCGAGAAGGGGGTAAAGAGAGGGGCCCGATCCCTCTTTTTTTGCGCCCCGGCCCATTCCCGGGTTTTTCGGATCACATAAGAGAGAATTTCCCTGACTGCCTTTCACAGGAGGGGGCGGTGGCATGGGAAAAAGGGTTGGAGGGGGAAAGAGAGGTAGGAGCATGTCGAGCGCGAATCCCGTACCAGTGACGGAACCAGTGCCTGAGCGCCGCGTCATCAACCGGGTGCATACCGCCATTCCCTTAACGATCAGCATCGCAGGGGCGGCCGGGGCTCCCCCGCCTATCACCGTGCAGACGGCCAATATCTCCCCCCGGGGGGTGTCAACAATCATCAAGATAAGGCTCAAGGTAGAAAATGGACAGGTCTCAATCCACGAGGAGGTAAAGGACTCTGCAAAGATGGTCAAGTACCTCTTATCCGAGGACACGATAGTGGGATTGGGGATCAATATACTGCCGCAGGGGGGGAGCATACACGCCATGGGGACGATCAAGTGGTATGCCCGAAGCGTGAGCAGGGGATTGTTTTCTGTGAGGGCGGGGATATTGCTGAACGAGATAGACCGTGCGCACAAGAAAGAGTGGCTGGAGTTTCTCAGGGCAGTATACGAGCACCTGGCGTGCTTTTACCCGGAGCTGGAGGACGTGAGGGGCTCAATGGCCCCCCTGTATCCCGGCTGATTCCCGGCTTTTTCAAACCCCACGAGAGAAAAATACCACAATGGGTTTACTTTTTGGGCGGGATTGCCTATGATGGGTGGGTGGAGGAGGCATGATGGGGCAGAACGTACCAGTCGCGATTCCCAAAGATAAGATAGAAACGTTTTGCAAAAAACATCATATCCGTAGACTCTCACTCTTCGGGTCTGTGCTCCGTGATGATTTCAGGCCTGACAGCGATGTGGATGTGCTGGTTGAATTTGATCCTGCCCACATACCCGGACTTATCAGATTGGCCGGCATGGAATTTGAGCTGAGCGAAATCCTTGGGCGAAAGGTAGATATCAGAACGGCGCAGGATCTGAGCCGGTATTTCAGGGAGGAGGTGCTGAACGCTGCGGAGGTCCAGTATGCGGAAGGATGACGTTGTCCGCTTACGCCACATGCTGGATGCCGCTACCGAAGCTGCTTCCTTTGCCAAGAACAAGACCAGTGTCGCTCTGCGACATCCCGTCATTTAGATTTCTCTACAAAGCAGGGCGGGGAAGCTCCCTCGACGCTGATCGCCAACTGGTGCTTTCTCTCGTTAAATCTATTGAAATCATAGGAGAAGCAGCGGCTAACGTCACGGCCGAATCCCGCGCAGCATTGCCACACATTCCGTGGCGGGATATTATCAGCATGAGGAATCGTCTCATTCATGCCTACTTTGACATCAATCTTGATATCCTCTGGAAGACGGTGATTGAAGACCTCCCGCCATTGCTCGCCGAACTTAAGAAAATCGTTAAGACAGCGTGACGCTGGAGTCGGTTCTGGTTTGCTGGAATGGGCTTACTGTGAGGCACGGATAAGGATTTAACCCCACACCTTTTGCAATCGGGAGGAAAATCATATGCCAATGGTAGAAGTCAATGTATGGGAAGGCTGGGGAGCGAAAAACGCGAAGACCGTTATTCAAGGGGTAACAAAGGTCTTCACCGATATGGGAGTCCCCGTCCAGGCAGTAGAAGTCATCATTCATGAGATACCTAAGACCCATTGGGGAGTCCGGGGAGAACCGGCATCGGAAGCCCTGAAGGATGAAAAGCCGCCGGAATAGGGTACGTCAGTGAGGGGCTGTCGGTGGGTTTTAGACGGCCCATTGGATCATTCCGGACCAATCATAAGGACTGGTTTCGTCATTCCGCAACGCTCTATGGGTTTACTTTTGGGGCGGGATTGCCTATGATGGGCGGTCGAAGCAGGCATGATGGGGCGGAACGAACACAAAGCAAGAGAGATCAGGGCCTTCGGCAAACGGCATCATATCCGCACCCTGTCAGTCCCCGACCGTGCGCTCGGCGATGAGTGCGCGGCTGACAGCGCAGTAGAGGTGCTGGTTGCCTTTGCTCAGGACCATATACCCGGGCTCATGCGATTTGCCGGCATGCAACAGGAGCTGGGCGAGATTCTCGGATGCCAGGTGCGGATAAAAACGGCGCAGGACCTGAGCCGGTATTACCGGCAGCAGCACCTTGACTCCTTTGACTCCGAGGAAGAACTGTTTGCAAAAGAATTGCGCGGCCCGTGGAAATATTTCTTGTGATGGATTGCCTATGATATGATAGGGGGGAAATTTGATCCGTGAGAAATCCGTGGTGATAATGAGGGCTAGGCCTAGGGGGTGCAAGGGGCATGAAGGAAAAAGAGGGTTAGGGGAGATTGAAGGGAAGCAAGGGAAGGGTCTCCACAGGCCCTTTTTTTGTGGAGCACCACCCAACGGGCGCATAAAGCTATACGGGACGTCTATGTGGTGCGACATCCCGGCCAAGGCTGACGATCAAAGCGGCTGGGATAAGTGGAGCCCCACGGACAAGAGCGTTACAGAATAGTAAAAAGTAGGTGGGGCGACATCTCGGCCCAAAGCTGACGGCTTCCCTGGAAGATTTAAAAGCAGCCCAGAAAGAGCTTCTCGCTGCCAGGGATTTAAATGAACTAAAGGTGGCCTTTAAAAAATGTGGAGCCCCGTAGACAAGAGTGTTACAGAATACGTAACGAGTGGGCGGGGCGACATCCCAGCCAAGGCTGCAACCTTCTACTGCTGGGGGCGGCGCATCGGCTGGAAAAACATGTGCAAGCTCTGGTTACAAGAGAGGACGCCGGAACAATTGAAAGGGGCAAGTGAGTAAATTCGGGTATAAAGGTGTGTGGAGTCCCGATGTCAAAATAGTTACAGAATGATAATAAGGGGGCGGGACGACATCTCGACACAAAAGCTAGACTCTTTTTAGTGTTGAGAGAGCCCCACGGACAAATGAGATGCAGAATACCTAACAAGCGGGTGGGGCGACATCTCCCAACGGGAGTCGGGACTGTAAGCCAGCCCAAAAGTTGAGCCCCGCGGGAGAGCGCAACATAGAGGACCTAACGCCTGAGCGGGGCGAAATCCCCCACAGAGCTCATGATTAATGTGGTGGGGGGAGTTGACGCCCAATGCGGCCGGGGGGAGCTTGAGGAGAGAACGCCGGAACAGTTGAAAGGTGGGGGCACGTAGTGAATAGTGTAGGCCTGACACCTTTTATGTGCCATGTCAACAAAATACAAGCTGTTGCTCAAAACCAATGTCAAGGGTTTAAGACATGCTTTATGTCGAGATACAGACATGGGGGCATCCCCTTTCCCAAAACTGCATGAAGGAGTAGCGAAAACAAGAAAGTACACCTGTGA
>Ga0315555_1000436_pt1 | contig 29502 bp, 30 predicted proteins | sample SalMarSW160380MG_FD_202113 | JGI IMG/M metagenome (GOLD analysis project Ga0315555, IMG submission 202113) | Salt marsh sediment microbial communities from the Plum Island Ecosystem LTER, Massachusetts, United States - Salt Marsh Sediment SW1603-80 ... | reverse complement strand
GAGATTAAAGCTATTTGAAAACAATGGTAAACTCTATGAAGCTACTGCATCCAAGATATTTGGTATACCAATAGAAAATATTACTAAAGATTCTACAGAAAGAAAAGCTGGTAAAGTTGCCGAATTAGCCCTCGGATATCAGGGCGGCGTAAAAGCTTTACAGTCTATGGAGAAAAGTACTCATACAGATTTAGGAATGAATGAAGAACAATTAGAAACCTTAAAAAATGCTTGGAGAGAACATAATCATAATATATGTAATTTCTGGTATGATTGTCAAGCAGCTTTTGAAAGTTCGATATTGGGCTATGATAGCACTATCGGGTACGTTAATTTTAGAAAAGGTCCAGGATGTGTATACATAGATCTACCATCTGGAAGAAGTTTAGTTTATATAAAGCCTAAAATGGCATATGATGAACAGTTTGAAAGAGATGGAATTGTTTATGAAGGAATGATGACTCAACCTAAAAAATGGGGGGAAATACGGACCTATGGTGGTAAGATAACCGAGAATATAACTCAAGCCATAGCTCGTGATTGTTTAGCCGAGGTACTTCTTAGAACAGCTGGACAAAATGTATGTCTGCATGTCCATGACGAAATAGTTTTTGAGGTGGATGATGCTAAATCAATTGAAGAATACTTACCCCACTTTGAGAAACCTATAAAATGGGCACCTGGATTAATATTAAAAGCAGAAGGTTATTTTAGTTCATTCTACAAGAAATAGGAGGATGATTATGCGAAATTTAAATATATCCATTGGAAAAAGTCGAAAGACAAAACAATGGAAAAATATACAATTACCATTCAAAGAATTTATTGGAACATATATGAAATTTAAAGAACTTGATATAAATATTGATGAATATTCAAAAATGGCAAAAGCTAAAAAGGATATTGTAAAAGATGTTGGTGGTTTTGTTGGTGGCAAATTAAAAGATGGAAAACGATTAAAGAAAAATGTGGAATATAGATCCATGGTCACTCTCGACATTGACCATGGCCATGAAGAATTAATAGAACATATTAAAAAATGTTTTCCAGGCCACACAATTCTTCTTTACTCTACAGCATCACATACCAAAGAAAATATAAGATTTAGATTTGTAATGCCTCTTAAAGAAGATATAACAGCCACAGAATATAATGTTTTAACCAGAGCCATAATGATGATAGTGGGTGATAAATACTTCGATAAGACAAGCGTACAAGCTGAGAGATTGATGTATTTTCCAACAGCTTTAAAAGACACAGATAAGATATTCGACTTAACAGAGGGTACGTATTTAAATGGCAGAGCTTTAATCAAAAAATATATCCATGAACTACCAATACCACAAAGACCAGATAAAGAACTACAGATTAAAAGAGCTGAGGAAAAAACAGGTCCAATCGGTGCCTTTTGTAGATGCTTTCCTATATCACGGGTAATTGATGAATACTTACCCGATATCTATCATGGTTCAGAAAGTCGTTATACCTATATGCAGGGAAGCGGGCACAATGGTGTAATAGTTTATGATAATGATACATTGCTATTTTCTCATCATAGTACAGATCCTGCAAATGATGGGCATTGTCAGAACAGTTTTGACATTTTGAGAATACACAAATTTAAAGAAGATTTTGACAAAACGATTAATTTCATATCAAAAATACAAGAAGTTAAATTTAATATAATAGAAGTCGAAGAAATGCCAGTATATAAAGATATGATAGATAAAGCAAATGACAAAAATACTAACAAAGATAAGATAATAAAACGAGAATTAGAATACGACAAGCACGGACTAATTAATACAATAAATAACTTTATGGTGACAATTGGGGCGCTCTATGACATAAGATTCAATGAACTAACCGGATGCGTAGAAATAAATGGAAAACAATATTTAAAACAAATTGAATCAACAATTTTCAATGAAATAGAAACGAAATTTCATATTTACTCAGCTGAAAAAATGCGCAACGCTATAGATGCCCTAGCGTGGGAAAATAGATTTCATCCAGTTAGAGATTATTTAGAATCACGTAAAGGGAAATTTAATGGTAAAAGTCAGGTAGAGACTATATTTACGTATTATTTCGGTACTCCTGATAGTAAATATGTTAGAGCAGTTGCCAGAAAAATGTTAGTTGCTATGGCTAAAAGAGCCATGGAACCAGGATGTGAGGCTAGATTTATGGTAGTGCTTAATGGTCCTCAAGAGATAGGAAAAAGTACTTTTTTTAGAATGTTATCTAAAGGTTGGTTCAGTGATTCATTCAAGTTAACAGATATGAAAGATAAAACCGGATCCGAAAAAATAAATTCATCCTGGATAATAGAAATTCCGGAATTACAGGGTATGAGAAAGACAAGTATTGAAACTATAAAAGCTTTTATCAGTCAAAGAAGTGATATCTATAGACCAGCTTGGGGAAGAGGTGTAACAAAATATGATAGGCAATCGGTTTTTGTTGGTACCACTAACGCAGAGACCGGATATCTATTAGATACTACAGGTAATAGCAGATTTTGGCCTATCAATACACCTACCAGATTAGTAGACTACATAGATGTAGACCAATTATGGTCTGAAGTTATGGACATATGGTATGATAAAGAACCTTTGTACTTTGAAGATGAGGAAGTCAAAGCACATGCTCTAAAATGCCAGAATGACCAATTAGAAGTAAACGATGAATACAGTATCATAGATGATTATATAAATATGGAAGTACCTAATAATTGGTATGAACTTGATATAACTGGAAGAAAAATGTTTCTAAAATCTTCTAAAGAAGAAAAGAAAAAAGCTTTGAAAATCGGATCATTTATTAGAAATAGCTTTTCTGTATTGGAAATATGGATTGAATTATTTGATGGCACACTGAAAGAATTAGGCTATGAAAGAAGTAGGAGTATATTAGCAGCTATAAAAAGATTGGGATTCAATATATCAAGAAGGAGAAATGATGAGGCATACTCTAGACGTCTACGAGTCTGGGAAAAAGAATTTTGCTGAAAAAGGACCTTTCTGGTCCTTTTTCTTTACTGTATACGTTCTTTATCTACGCTAAGGAATATATTTCACGAATTTACTTTAATGAGTTCTATGTATCCTATTTCACAAATTTATTACTGTGTTTCATATCTTAATAATACCAAAAACTATAGATGCAGTCAATGTATTAATTTTTATAATGAAAATGTATTGACATATGTTATAATATATGTTACTATTTTAGTATGAAGGGAGGATGAAAAGTGTGGACAGAAAAATAATTGACAAGATAGTACCGGCTATATATAGAGAAAATAGGAAAATATCATCACAAGGAAATGGCTTAAGTATTTATATACCATCAAGAATAGCGCAATTCTATGGATTACGAAAAGGTGATCCAATAGATATAGAAATTTTAAATGAAAATACTATGCAGATAAAATTAAAAAAGAGCGAATGAAAGGATTGATAAACATGGAAAAAGATAAAAGAGTATGGATAGAAGGCGCATTAATGGAAGGACAAAAAAATATATTAGTAGTTTGCCCGGAATGCCAGAGTATGAGATTAAATGCATTCTGGAATATAAAAAATATGGAAATACATTTTAAATGTTTTGACTGCAATACTGTATTTGTACTAAATGAAGTAAATATTACTCAGCCTATAAAGAAAGAAGGTAATTGATATGGAAGAAAATTTAAAAGAATGCTGTTGTTGTGGAAGACAAGATAACCTTGAAGGATGTGACATATGTAATGATTATGTATGCAATAATTGTCTAATAGTAAATGAAGATGGAGAAATACTATGTCCGGATTGTAATTTTCTATATGAAGCACCGGACACGGAGGATGAAGAAAATGCCTAAAAGCATAACTTTTGAGATACCAGGAAAACCCCTGGCAAAACAAAGGGCTAGATTGGCAAAAACTACTGGTATAATATACACACCTACCCAAACCGTAGATTATGAAAATTTTATCAGATATATATACCTCCATGTAAAAAATAGATTGTGGTTTAAAAAATACGTGTGGGTAGGTTTTACAGCTTATTTTAAAATTCCTAAAAGTGTAAGTAAGAAACAAAAACAATTAATGTTAGATGGGGTAATACAACATGATAAAAAACCTGATATCGATAACATACTTAAAATACTAATGGATGGTCTAACAGGGGCAGCTTTCTCAGACGATAAATGTGTTACCAGGATAATGCAATCAGAAAAGCTATATACAGAAAAAGAGGAAAAAATAATTGTAACATTAACTTATAATAGTGATGGAGTTGAATTAATTAAATAAAAGTATTATAATATTAATATATTATGCTAAAGACATTTGTGATTTACTTTTAGTGTCAATTTCAAACAAAAAAGGCCAAATCGTTAATGGTCTTTTTTGTTTTGTGGTATAATGTAAGTAAAAAGGAAGTGTTAAGAAATGAATAGCATGAGAGCGAATAAGATCGCAAGTTTTGGTGGCTATGGATTTCAATACATAAATTCAACTACACCTTCAACAGCCCCCGCAGGATTTAGAATAGTTTGTGTTCATATGGTCACAGCTGGAGTTGTAACAACAGCTGGAAATCCTACAGGAAATCTAACAGCTGTATCATTACCAGCAAGTTTCCCTTTGTATGGACAATTTACATCAATAACAACAGCATCAACAGCAGCTACAGCCATTGCCTATTTAGGTAGGGAGGGGTAAGTATGCCAGGGTTAGGATTAGGCTTAGAAATGCCTAAAATGATAGATGGATCATCTTCATTAGGAATAATAGATAAATTAGGTGGAGTTGTTAAAAGTGGTTTTGTCTTAGGTTTTAGTTATCATTTATTAACTAGAGATTATAAAGGATATTGCTTAAGAGTTCGAAGAGCTTCTGATGATACTACACTAGATATTGGATTTGTAGGTGGATATATAGATTATGCTTCTATTAATGCCTTTTGTGCTGGTACTAATGGCTTTGTGGCTATTTATTATAATCAATATAGTGCTGGTAATGATGCAATACAGGCAACATTAGCAAGCCAACTTAAAATATATGATTCTGTAACAGGATTTATAAATGATGGACCTAAATTAGATGGGACTGATGATAGATTTACTATAATAAAATACGTTAATATAGATATAGTAAGTCCAAAAATAAGTTTTTATTTAAATATTAAAAATGTAGCATTAAATGGATATATATATTGTCTAAATGGCAGCGGATACCCAGAAATTCAGCATGGTGTTTATAAAGTACCAGATGAATTTAGATTTTACAGTGAAGGTTCATTACGAATAGCTAAAGATAATAGTAATGTGCCTTTAATGTTAACATGGAATAGTATTAATATAAACGATTTTAAATTTATAGATTCAAATAGTTCAATAAATACTACATTTAATCTTACTTTGACTTCTAGAAATAATGTAAATATTGGATGTAGGAGTTCAAATGCTGATAATTCTATTGGAGAAAGCTTTGGAAGTGGTAATTTAAAAACATTAATTATATTTAATACTAATCGATATGCTGATTATGTCTTAATATCATCATTAGTATAAGGAGGTAGCTATGGAAAATCAAATGTTTTTTATGTTTAATACTTTAGAAAAAGCCCGACAAGCATTAAATAAAATCAATCAAAAAGCTGGATGCCAGGTTGCAAATATCATTGAACTCACAAAAAATCCTACAGTAAACAATAAAAAAGTTAAATATGGGTTTAGAAAACCTCATTCAGATTTTATGAATATCAATAGAATGGGTGAAAATTGGGAAAATGATATTGAAATTTATACCGAAGCTATTTTTGAAAGTACTAATCTAATAAAAGAAGAAAATGATATTAAAGACTAACACAATAAGTGGGGGTACGTACCCCCACTTATTGTGTTATGATATAATAAATTAAAAATCCTAATGCAGTTAGTAATATGGATATGATAAATCCAAGTCCTACCATTATCTTAGCATTTATTAGCGCAAATCCATCATCTAGTTTCTTTTCCAGGCTTTGATATAACATTTTAATTTCTGATACTTCTTGAGATTTAGTTTCTATTTTATGTTCTATAGCTATTAATCTTGATTCCTGAGAACATGTATGGGGCGGACGATAGTTATTATTAAAATATTCCTCAAGAGTCATATCATTATTTCTTCTTATCATTTTCAATCTTTATTCCAAATGCTTTTAAAGCTGCTTTTTTAGCTTCCTCTAAAGACTTAGAATAAGAATCTTTAATCAAATCATATTTTACTTCATTGTCCGCTTCTTTATATTTATCATCATTAAATAGACTATTTAAATTGTTGGTCACTGTGCGTCCATATATTCGTTTGAAAGCTGTATATTGTTTATCTGTTAATTCATATTCGTTTCCACTTAAACGTATGCTGTCGGACACAATAGATGGTAATATGTCGGTGCTTTTTTTATCAGGATTTTTTTCTATTATTTTATCAAGTTCTTTAGTTATACTGGTTATTTTTACTTTACCCATGTTAGTTGGATTGAAGAAAGTATTAAATATATCTATATTCGTTTCTCCAGTCTTATAGCTGAGCTCATTACCAAATATGTCGACTTTCGGTTCTAGCTGTTCTCGATATTTTGGTATGCCTTTTTGAGTACTCTTAAGTCCTTTTATAATAGGATTTTCTCCTGTTATTTGCCTATCATATGGGTCCATGTATGTAGCCACCTGTCTTGTAAGTGTGCTAAATGGTACTAGCTGAGAAGTCCCAGATACTAAAGATTTTGCTACACCTTCGGTTAACGTACCCTCACTAAATAAATTAATTATTCCACTCATCATAGATTGACTGGCTATTGTTTGTAGCGGTGAACCGAGGATATCTAATACAATTGATGTCGCGGCTTCTCCTGAAAAACCCCTTTTGAACACTGAATTAGTATCGGCCATTGCTGCCAGCAAGCCACCAACAGGAGTTAGCCATGCATAACTATAATACCTATCACCAACTTTTACAGAATAACTCTTTTCTCCTTTTGCCAATCTATACTCTCTACTTTTCCTTGAAGGATCTGCATAGATATTTCCAGTAATTATTCCTTTATCGGCTAATACATATCCAATAGCAGCTATACCCGTTCCTGTAAACATCCTAGACAATCTATCCACAAATAATTTAGAATCAAATCCTTTTTTACCCGCGGTTCCTAATTGATGTAATAATTTTCTAATAGCAAATGGAGAATAATCAACTAATTTATCCAGGATATTTCCTGGTGTCTGAGTAAAAGGCATTGCTATATCCATAAGTAAAAAGTTTTTCCTTAAAGCTGTCATCTTTTTAGATATAACAGAATCATTCTGAAATACCTTATCTAAAGCATATAATGAAGCATTATCCAACATTTCCTGACTGGGTTTTGATTTTCTAAATTCTTTCCATTGTGACCTTTTCATGCCTGATTGTTTAAATTCTATTCTTTTCAATTCTTCTAATCGTGTATTTTTAGCCGCTTCATAAAATGGTCTATCGGTTACAAGTGTTTTAACTAAGTTATCCACTTTATTCCCAAAAGATGATAAAACATTTGTTCCTTTAAATGCTCTTCCCTGTTTAATTTCAAAAGGTCCTTGTGTATCTGCTGTATTAATATATTCATTATATTTAAGTATGGAATCTTTTACGTCCATAGCTAAATCACTCAAGCCTTTAGCTCCACCTTTAGTGTATGCCCTTAACTTTGATAAAGGCATAAATAGTGTGGTACGTCCTTTCTTCTTTGTAAATGCCTGTATTGGTGCTCTTTCTCTTATAGCCGCAACTCCATAATCTAGTATAGGTGCTAATGTGTTTTCCCTGGCTAATTCGGTCAAGCCAAATATAGTATTTGATACATTATTACGAAGACTTGTTTTAGCATTTGTCAAAAGATTAATTCTTTGAATTGCCCTAAACTTAGCCCTAGTATTTCCCCTATTTTCAATCTCGGCTATCCTGGTTAATGCCCTTTTTAGTTCTATGTTTTTATATCTATCCGCCGCTTCTCTTGCTTTGTATTTTAATTTTTCTGTAATTGGTTTGCTACCATTTTTGGTATATTTATTTAAAGCATCTCGATATTCTTTATCCCAAAATGCCTGTGACTGATAATTATTCATTCTTTTATCAATATAAATTTTATCAGCTTCTTCTAACTCACCGACTTTATTTGATATTTTTTTCTGGATAGCTTCTAAATCTTTTTCTTTTCCAGATAAGATTTTTAAATTAAGTTCAGTGTTTTCACCTTTATTTTTTTGCTTTTCTATAGCATCTCTTAAAGTTTGAATTTCCTGTTTTAATTGAGTTCTTTTTTCCACATATTTTGGAGCTTTCCTTTCAACATTTCTATTTATTTTTGACTCGGCATACCGAAGCATTCCTTCTGGTGTAGTTCTATTCCACAAAGATAATATTTGTATTCTTTGACCGGCATTTGTGCCAACTTTAGTAATATGATCCATTACATCTGAAAAAGCATCATAATTTTTATTCATCTGATGGTATTTGGCTAAGGCCATCATATCGGCCATATCCTTAGAAGTAATATCATTTCCACTTTTATTTTCTGTTTTGGCTTTTACTTTACTCCAGGTTTCCTCTGGATTCTTATTTACTTTTTCTACAGCTTGACTCCAGTCTTCTTTATTACTGGCCACATTATATGTGGTTGGTTCATCTGCTCTTAGTTTTTTTCTGAATCCTTCTGTTGTTCCTTGTCCTTCTGTAGCTGTAACACCTTTAAACCTTGATACATTTTCCGGTCCTTTAATACCTTCAGTAGTTGATATATTAGATGGGGGTTTTGGCGTATAATTTTCCAAACCCAATTCTTTTAATATCGGTTTGGGTACGTTTTCTCCGGCATCTAAAGCACGCTTTACATCCTGTCTTCTTATATACTCAGGTTCAAAAAACCCATAGTTTTTATGATGGCCTTTTTGTCCATATTTTTCATACAAAGTTTTAGCTTTTATCTTTTCAGATTTCTCAATTCCTTTAAATCCGCCTTTTTTATCGATTATATGTTCTACTTCATGTCTAATGGTTCCAGCAATAATATCAGGGTCTTTTTTAGGATTATATTTTATTATCACATTGTCCAGGTCCGAACGACCATAAGCATTTTCAGCTCTTAAACTATCTTTAAGTTTAATATCGGTACCGTATTTTTTATTATAATATTCAATTATCTTTTCAGGTTCATTACTTCCTACCTTCTTCTTAACTTCCTTACCTACATCCTTTAATACTTTTTCAACTTTTTCTTTCTCTACTTTTTTAACTTCTTCTATTGGTTTATTTGATAAATCTTCATTAAGCCCATACTTTTTAGAATAAGTTTCCATGCTAAATTTAGACTTTTTCAGTTCTTCTTTCTTTTTAGCTTCTGCTTCTTTCTTTTTAGCCTGGATTTCCTCAACTTTTCCACCTATCTTACTACCAGCCTTTTTTACTTTTCTAGTAGTTAAAGCTTTAGAAACACCTTCACCAACGCCACCTAGAACCCCACCTAATCCAGCGCCTACAGCTGTTTCAACTCCAGCTTTCTTAAGTGCTTCACCTGGTGATAGATTTTGGGAAGCCGCTTCATAAGCAGACACAGGAAGACCGGTTAATGCTCCTTCTGCTACGCCTTTAACAGCCCCTTTAGTTATTGGAGAGGCTAAAAGCCTTTCGGCCGCTGGAGTCTTGAAATATTTAGCAAGCGAACCTAATTTCCCACCAATTCTAGCAGCTGTTTGGGTTCCTAATACTTTTTTTGCTCCTAAATTTGCTAAGCCTCCAATACTTCCTGCACCCATAACCGGAGTCCCAGGAATTGGTGTAGCTAACCCAAGACCATAATTTACTAAATCAGCTGCTATATTAGCTGGTAGATTACCAACATCAGGTCTATTTTCTGATAAACCCTGTCCAGCTGCTACTCCTGTAAATCCTTTAGTAGACCGTTCTAAAAACTTTTGAACAGGATTCTTCTGTCTTTCTTTATCAGCTAATTTCCTTAATTTTACCGGAGACCAATTTTCATTATATTGTACACCATTTTCATCTAATATTCTTATATCTTCAAGTATATTTTCATCTCCATAGGTCTTTATTTCATCTGCCATGGCTTTATCTTCTTCATAAGTACTTCCTCTTATATCAGATACCATTTTATTCATTTGCTGCTTCCATAATAATTCTAATTCTTTAGAATTGGGTAAGTATTCCGTAGCCTCAGATTTACTTAAACTGGCTAATGTACCATCATTATTTACATAGTAGTAATTATCTTTGTTTTCCCCCACTATATCATATTCTCTAGGTGTAGTTATAACTGTATAACCACTGGCATCTTTAGTATTAGTTTCAATATTGTATCTGAGTACATTATCTGTAACCTTATATACATATACTTTCTTTTTCACATCCACCAAACCCAATTTAACAAATAATGGATTTAATTTATCTACCACGCTTTTTCCATCTGTGGATTTTACTTGTTCTAAAAGATTCAAAGGTTTTTTATTTTTTGTCATCTTTATAGTTTTCGTAAAATCCGGCATATCATACCTGGATAGCATTTCTTTATAAAAATTAGATTTACTATTATATTTAAATGCATCATCCACATTTTTCTCAAATTCTTTTTGATTCCAAAATTTAGACATTCGTTCATCTATTGTTAAATCTGTAATACTTTTACCTCCTAATACATCAGGAGTTTGTGTTTCTGTAGGTGGCGTATATTCTGGTATTTGTTCTAATCTTTGTATTCCTAAACTTTCTCGTCTTTTTTGGCCTTCTTCTGCTTTTATTCTATGTTCTTTCCATTTATTCTTTTCTTCATCTGCTGTATACCGACTTATCCATGATTTAGCTTTATATTGTGTAGCCATTATTTAACACCTCCTACTTATTAGCTAAATACGCGTAATACTCGGCAGTATTCCAGGACTTACTATCATTTGAAATGCCGCCGCTATTTAATTTAGTCCATGTATTGGTTCCCACAACACCATCCGCGCTTAACCCATTTTTCTTCTGAAATGCTTTAACTGCCGATAGGGTACCACTACCAAATTTACCATCAATACTACCTGTATAATAGCCCAGAGCTTTTAATTTTTGCTGGAGAGCTTTAACATTTGAGCCAGAAGAACCATTTTTAAGTGTAGGGTACGTACCCCCCGAACTACTAGATGACCCGGAACTAGTTCCACCTCCTAAAGCTGCCCATGTTTTAGAGCCAACAATTCCATCAGCAGTTAGCCCATGTTTCTTTTGAAAATCTTTAACAGCTGATAATGTACCAGAGCCAAATTTCCCATCTACTGTTAATTTATAGCCATAAGAATTTAATTGAGTCTGGAGTTGTTTAACACTGGACCCAGAAGAACCATTCTTAAGAGTAGGATTAGATGAAGACGTACCCCCCGAACTCCCAGTACCATTATACCTCCTTGCCACAGTGAAAACACTTTTCCAATAATTTGTATCTATATTAGCAACAACTATTTTGCCTTGTGAAGATGAGGCATGTATCATCTGTCCATTACCAATATAAATGCCCACATGGTCAACAGATTTTCCATTGCCTTCTATAGTATCCCAGAAAACTAAATCACCAGCTTGCAGATCTTTCCAGGCTACTTTTTGGCCTACTTGCGATTGTTCCGCTGCTGTTCTTGGTAAAGATACACCATTTTGACCCATTACATATTGCGTAAATCCACTGCAATCCATACCTTTAGTTGTAGATGTGCCACCCCAAACATATTTAACACCTAATAATGTTTGAGCTTTACCAATTACACCAGATACAAATGTTTGGTTACTCTGTCCGGTTGCCAGTGCTTGTTGTTTATTAGCTAAAGCCACATCATATTCATACTCCTTTTGAGCTACTTTCAAAGCTGTAGCCTCATCAAGTTTATTTTTATAATCAATCAAAGCTTTATCAATTGTAGCCTGTTTATTAGCCAAATCTTTTTGATTCTGATATTCTTTTGCCATTAAATCTAATTGATTTCGCTTTTCCAATTCTGCTTGTTGTACCCATTGAGCTTTAGTACCAGCAGCTACACCCAATACAATAGAGGCTTGATTGTCTACGTACCCCATCTGGTTGACCCTAGCCCATTGGGCTTCTATCTGTTGTTGTTTTTGTGCCAGGTCTAATTCTGCCCTACTAATTTCCATCTGTTTCTCAAAGTTTCTTTGCTCCAAAAGAGTTTGAAATTTCTGCATTTCTAATTGATCTAATTGTAGTATATAATCAAATTTAGATTGAATTAATTTTAATTGGTCTGTACTCCTATCATAAGCCATCTGGTCCCATTCCATAATTTGTGAGGCCATCTGGATTTCTCTGTTTCTATCATCCATGAATCTATCATAAGCTTTTGCCTCATATTCAGGAATCAAGGCCCCTTGTGCCCTTGCTATATTCGCAACGGTACCACCAGAATATAATGTATTTTTGCTAGCAGCTGCGGACAAACCTTGTATTGCCACATCTTGCATTGCTGATTGTAGCGCTGTATCTGTTGCAGCATCATAAGTAAATGGTTGTGAAGCCGATTGTAATAATTGTGATAAATATTGTTTTGTTTCTTCCGGTGTCTCATAGGGTACGTAATTTTCAAGTTCTTGATATAATTGGTTAAAATCCTGAGCATATGGGCTTGTATATTGACCTTCACCAGCATTTACATTATATTGATTCAATATTTTGGCATATTGGTCTTCTGTCCCATACAAATCATTTTGTTGTCTTTGTAGCCCTGTAAGCGACGCCTGGTTTAATGCTTGATTATTTATACTATATTGTCCATTTGCAGCATTATAATCAACACTATATCCTTGAGATTGAGCATATTCTCTTAAGCTATATGGTGACTGACTGGGCGCACTTGTTTGATTTTGTGTTTGGGAAGCAATAGCAGCTTGATTTATTATATTATTTATATAATCCATATTGTTCTCGGCCAATGTAAATCACCTCCCTTTAAAATAATGGTGTACCTGTTAATCCGTAAGTAGATTTTTTTACAGGTCCGGTTTTTGGTGTAAATCTATTTTGAGCAGCTTCATAAGATGATTTATAAGAATAACTTGTGCCTTTTCCTTTTCCTGTATATTCAGGAATATCATAAGTCAATATAAGTTGGTCTATAAGCTTTTCACTTACACCTCTTGCTAATTCATCAATAGCCCATGCCGCCGCTTCCTGTTCCATACCTTCATCAAGATATCCATCTTTATCGGTATCAAATTTAGTCGTAAACCTTTTCTTTAAATCCCCCCATGTCATATTAATTGGTTTATTAGCCTCCTCTTTTGCCTTTGCCGCCGCTTTAGCTGCGTCCTCAGCAGCTTTTCTTTCTGCTTCCAGTCTGTCTAATTCCTGTTGATTTACAAATTTCAAATCAGTAAGCCTGGATTGATATTGGTAATCAGCTTCCATAAGTTTTAATTTTGATGCTACTTCTAATTCAGTCTGATAGGCTACTATATCTTTTTCGATTTTTGCCTGTTCATTAGCCATAGAAATATTATATTCATTTTCTTTTTTCATTAAATCAATTTTATTCTGATGCTCCAATTCTAATTCTTGGACCCATCTAGCCGGTGTACCAGCAGGAACACCAAGCACTTTAGCACTTTCATTATCAACGTACCCCGTATTCGCGATTCTTTCATAAGCTGAATCGGTTTCAAATTTAAGTTTTTGCAAGTCGAATTGTTCCTGGGCTAGAGCAATTTCCTGTTCGTCTCTATGCTGTTGTAGCATAATTTTAAACTTATTAAATTCCATTTCTGACAAGCTCTGAATAAAATTAGCTTTTTGCTGAATAAGAGCAAATTTATCCATACTTCTATCATACTGCATAGCATCCCATTTTGTAAGAGTTTGCATAAAAGCTAGTTGTTGCTCCATATTCGCCCTATGCTTAGCATACTCAGCTTCCTCAAATGCTGGAGCTAATGATTTTAGCTGAGCCTCTATTATCTGTTGAGTACCACCTGAATATAGAAATCCATGGGCACTTGCCAGATCTGATATTGATTTTTCAAGGGTGTCTCTAGCTTGTGCCACCATTGGACTCTCATCAAAATTCCATTGATATTTTTGATTAGCTTGCTCTATCAAACCTAACATTAATTGTCGATATTCTTCTGGAGTCTCATATGGTTGAAAATTCTGCATTTCATTATAAACATCTGCTTGCTTTGTTCCGGCATTTATAAAAGGAGATAATAAAGCATTATAGGCATCAACGGACCCTGTTAGTTGTCCCCCCTGGTATGTTAACCCGGATTTAGATACATTAACCGGCACACCATTTATGGTTAATGTATTAGTATTTGGGTTAAAATTTACATTAACATTTGAATTTGAAGCATAACTTAAAAAGTCATTTGATGGTAGTTCTGTTTGTGTCGTCTGGTTTGCTTGTATTGGTTGCTGTGTTGGGGTCGGTACTAATTCGTTTGCCATTACTCTTTACCTCCTCTACTTTAATTTTTCTTGCTTTTATATCCTTAGGAATAAATTCTTTATTGTTTATAGTCATTTTATTTATTGGATGTTTCTTATTATTTTCATCAATACCATATATAAATTTTAATTCATCAATAGTCCATTTAGGAAAGCGCATTCGTCTTTTACTTTCTATAAGTTCTTTTCTTTTTTCAATTAATTTAGCATGTTCTTCTTTGGATTTATTTATCATAGCTTCGCACCTCCAAATCCAATACTCGATATTCGGAATTTGTAGAACTGGCATTTCCTAAGTTAATGTTTTCTCTCTGATAATACCATGCGCTTGGCAAATAGCCCTCGAGGCTACCATATAAATTATTATTTCTAAAATTAATATCCACGTACCCCGTATGCGACCTATTAACCCATAATTCACATTCCGAATAGTATGTTGGATAATCTGTGAGTGCTTTAGTTATTCCTAAGTATGAAGAACTATTATATTCTACATATAATTGTATATTTGCCTGATTCATTAAAGCATACCAATAATTTCCAGTATCAAAATATTGACCAATTAACGGACCCGAATATTCAGTGGATGCCAATATAAATTTTAAATACATTGATAGATTATCTCTGTGCTGCCGATTAAAATATGTCATTGCAATAGAATTATAAGGATAAAAATGTGTTAATGATAGTTCTGAAAGTTCAGTATCATGAACAACTACTTCGGTATTATTTAACGAATATCCAACAGCATCCCACGCTAAAGCATATCTATCATATTTTTGCATACAAAGTGGGCTTGTTGAATTATTTGGATCTTTTCTGATAACTCCAATAAAATTGTTTAAAAGTAATGTATCATTTGTGGAAGCTGCGCCATCAAGTTGGAAACCGGTATATATGTAGGCCGCTGCATTTAAATTTGGTGCTCCAGTTATTCCTCTTTTTTGCGTGAATTTAAAACAATAATAATTCCAGCCATCTACAATAGGCTTTATATCAACAGGTCTAAACTCAACATGATTAGCTGAATTATTGCCTATTCTGATAAATGGTCCTGATGAATTATAATTTGTAGAATTTTCTATATAAAATGACCATACAAAAAAATCATCATCTGTTGAAACTGCTGAGCCATCATTAAAAGATAATGCATCAAATGGTATTAACCCCTCGGAGGTTGATAAAATCATATATATATAGCCTGTTCCTGTTGTGGAATTTCTAACGTATGGCCTTACTTTAGAAATTGTATTTCTAAATGTATATCCAACGTTAGCATTAGCTGATATTGCGACCCAATCTGTACTATGACCTTCATCAAATTGTCTTATATTTCGCTCATAAAAATAAATTAAATCATCTTTAGCTTTATAGTATCTCTGAGTCCCTTCTACTGCCATTCTATTTGATGAATATTTTGGTCCAACATATATCTCTCGTGTATTGGCAGGTCCAAGATATAAAGCTTGTAATAAAGTACTATTAACCTGTGAAGTATAAATAGAAACATTCACATACATAAGTCCTGGGTAAGATACTAATTGTAGACTATCTGTAGATTTACCTGTAGTTGCAGTGGGGTCCTGCATTTCTCCATAAGCTATAAGCTGATTCCATAAATTAGCTGTAAGACTCATTACACCTGATGAATGAGTACGCATAGAATGAGTATATGGCCATATTGTAGAAGCTGGAACAGTTGTACCAGGATTCATAACTCTAGCTGCAATAACATGTCCAATCATATGCCTTTCACCAGATACAGGAAAATCCGTTGTAGGGGTACGTAAGAATAATCCTCCTTGATATGGGAATCCTGTTGTATAGATATCAGTGCTAACCTGAGTACTATCCCAATCAACAAATACTCTTCTTCCAACGTATACGTCTTGTGATGTATGAAGATTATAAACAAGTGCATCTCCGGTATCGCTTAAATCTATAGTTGGATTACCAGCTTGATTAAACAAATTAAATACAAATTCATTAGCATTTGTATCATAGCCAGCTCTTAATCTTAACGTACCCCCCGTATCATACATATTAAGGAGGGGTCCGTTAATCTCAGTTAAACCATTTTCCGATCTAATTTCTGTTTGGTTTGTAAATAATCGCTCTACATTCTGGGAATCTAGATGGCTTAAATGATAGTTTAAATCTTTTCGTAGGCGAATAAATCCATCTACATCAAAACTATAGTCTTTATCCAGTATTGTATTGCTTCCCCAATTCATTCCAGCCACCTCCTAATCTTGATTTCCATAAGTCATCAATTCTGCATGAAGACCTAGTATTTTTTTATGGCCTGTGCCTTTAAATTGCCATTTAACATACCTTATACCTTGTAATTGATTATAAGCACATATTTTCCTATCGACCCTTATATCACTCGTATGGGTAAAATCAGCAGTAGTCATGAAAGCGCTATATGTTGTGCTATGACTATTAGTCGTATACTTAACTGTCATTTCTGTTGATGCTGAACCCTGATGTTCTATCCATACTTCTCTAACAGCTGATTTAACATTCAATCCTTCATCTGTCATTGGTTTAGTTTCAAAGCTCCAGCTAATTGCTGTGGAATTATCTTTTCCTGTTTTTTGAGTAGACCTCATATCCCATATTCGGCCATCATTATGCAGAGCATACAATTTATCAGCTATGCTACAAAAACTCTGTATATTTCCATCTTCAATAGTAACAAGGTCTCGACCTTCAAGAATACCTCTGGTGTCTATTACTATGATTTTATTATTGTATGTAGTTCCATATGGAATATTAATATATAATTTTTCTTTATAACTTCCACAGGCTATTAATTTCCTAACATCCCAGTTAATGCCATTAAAATATTTTCTGGCTTTTACACCAATTAGATTGGGTTTTCCACCTGTATACATGTATATCCCATTATAATCTACCCAGTACAATCTACTATCACATTCGGTCCAGGCATACGGACCCACACAACCTATGGTGTTTGATACATTCACAAGTTCAAAATTAAAATTGGATTCGCCATATAGCTCATGCATGGAGTGTTCACCCCACACTATTATGTGGTCTGAAAAAGCACACATAGCCTGGGCACTGCCTTTCATTTCTGTTATATCAAGATAATTTTCAGCTTTATACCATAACGGATTTCCCAATTCAGAAAATCTCAATGTCCTTAAATCATGGTCCATTCCATACACTCTATATCTATGAACCGCCATTATATTTGATTGCGGTGGATAATTAGTATATGTTGACCCACTGGAGGGTTCCGCATATGATGTGGTAAATAATCCGAATGTCGAATCTTCCGACCAATACCCATTCTGGTAATTAGAACTATTAATAAATGCGCCTATAGTATATGTCAATCTTGAACCGGTTGTATTGTCAGTAGTAAGTGCATATGTATGGAATTCATGAAAACTAGCCTGTACTGTATTGGTAGTCCCTACATAGTTTGCAATAGGTGTCCAAGCTGTAGAAGCTAAAGTTCTATAAACCCAACTAGCATCTGCTAAAGCATGCATTTGAGAAGTACCTCTCGATCCCAAGCCCCTTGGAGTAGTTAAGCTATCGACATCCTGCCATACCCTATCATTCCGGGTACGTATTACCGGATAATCGTCGCAAGATACATTAAGGCAATCAGTTAATTCATCTATATTAATTTTAGTTGGTTCCTCAGTGTTAAGGCCTTTCCCAAACAATTGTACAAGCATTTGTCTTCTTGCGCTTACATTATTCCAAAATGCCATATTTAACACCACCAATCCTTATAACCCTTGAATCGTTCTTTTAATTCTCTTTCCACCTTTTTTCTTTCCAGCTTTAACCTGGTTAAATTTTGCATAGCTTCTAACTCATAGTTATTAGCTAAATCTATTCTGGGATATGTTCCGGTTTTAGCTATCATAGCCAATAATTTATTTTGAATATAATCTACCATATAATCATTTTTTATAATATCTGTGCTTTCTGATGTCTGGGGTGAACCCCAATACATAGTTTTCATATATACAACATCATCTGGAATTGGGCTTAAACATATTCTCTCTGCTGAGCTACCTACGGTTGTGGCTCTAAAATATGCTAATCCTTTTTCCCTGTCTTCATAGCCTACAAATCTATAAGGATTCCAGTCTAAAGTGGAAGTAACAAGAGTTGTAGCGTTATATGTTGTATTACTTATATGCATAGATATTATATCTCTAACATTTATATGGTCAGGCAAAGTATAAGCTTGTTGGTCTGCTACTGTTTGAGTTGACCATACTGCTATATTTGGAGTATAGTGTTTAACTGTTCTTACTATTTCGTCTATGAACGTATTTAAAGTTGTGGACTGAACAGCATTAGGAAGCACTTCATTTACATAAGATATGATGCTTGATATACTCTTATTCATACGTACCCCTCCTAATCTCTATTATATCCCCATACTAAGGCATTAACACCAACAGCTGTAGAAGCCCCATACAGTCTAACACCTGTCTTACATTTTAAATTTAAATAATATTCAGTAGATAATCTAAGACTATCAGTAGTCGGATTTACTGTTGAATCTATTGTCATATGGCATAGTCCGCCAATTGCTTTTATTGATAAATCAAAATTTTGTCCTAATGCTCTTCCAATTATAGACCCTAAAACTGTGGAACCTATAGAAGTACTATCAACAGATGTTGAGTCTGTACTCACTATTTTAGACACAATGTGTTTAACAGTCCTGAATGTACCTATTGGATGTTCATACATTAAAATTCCTCCTATCAAAAAAGGGAAAAGACCAGATAGCCATTTCCCTTTTTATTTTTATATTTTTAACCAGAACTTGCAGTGGTTACTCTTATTCCTGTTGCTGCATTCCATACACCTATAGTTGAATTTATGCATTTAACCCCCCATAACAATGAAGTTAAACCAATAAGAGTGATTGATTGGAATCTAGTTCCCAGAGAACTAAATTTAACATATCTACCATCTGAACTTTCATTTACTCTGATTCCAAGGCCACTGGAATCAACATCAATGGAAGTATACAGTGTAGATGCTGCTGTAGTTCTATTCATAATTGTTTTTTCACAGCCTGCTTCTGGAGCAGCTAATGATAATGTAAAATCTGTTGTGTTTCCACTTCTTGTAATATCTGAAATACCCCATTTGCTAGCTGTGCTTATGTCTGCGCCATCAGATGAAAGTGTAATCTTTTCGTATTTATGCCTTAGATAAGACATACCATTTGGATCGATTACTTTCATTTTGCCACCCGAATAAGTTGTTGAATTTGAACTGCCTAATACATTTCTAGGTCCTGGCATATCTACACCCCCTTATATGCCTTTTCTCAATTGGATATTTCTATGGATCCGATTAATGGTATTTCCTCCATACCTATCGAGGAGGCTGCCATTAATACCCTTTCTTTCGCTAACTGATATATTTCTTTGTATTTCATATTCTTTGACATTCCCTCTAATAACGCTTGCCTTACAACTATATCAGCATACATTATTTTGGTTAGTTGTGTAATATTAAGTATTTCTCTAACATTTTTAAACTTTTCTTTTAAAATGAAAAATGCTTTATTTTCCATAGTGCTAATACTTATATAGTATTTTTCTGCTGATTTGCTACCCTGTTTCTTCGCATACTCTATAAATGTTTTAATAACATCTGTTTCTTTTCTTCTTCCAATTTTAGATTTTTTTCTTTCTTTCTGATACTCTTCATTAGCTTTAAGAGTTTTCTGTTCAAGTATCCATTTTTTCATTTTATGAAATTCTTTAGTTATTTTTTCTTTAAATTCTAAAACCTTATCATTTTCATTTTTCTTAACTCTCAACATCATAATTAAAAATGTCAATTGTTGTTCATTAAGATAATAAAATTTTTCTGGTCTTCCTCCTTTACTTTTAGAATTTGAAATTCTAAAAGTTCCGAATTTTTTAAAAGAATTTTCATACGTTTTGCATAAATTTGTAATACTTTTATGAGTTCTTTTTAACTCTTCCGAAACAATTAAACTTGTTGTTAATGGTTCATTATTATCTAATAATACTAATTTTGACATATTTATCCCACCTTTTAGAATATTTATTCTATTATATTACTATGGAATAAATATGTCAATATTTTTGCTTTTAACCTTAGCATTTCAAATTATAAAAACGCTGTAACCCGCATTATCACACGCCCGCATTATAAACGATCCCAACGTTCGGGAGACAACCACTATTGTAAATTGCCATAGAATTGAAATACATATTTTTAGTCCAAATTAAGTCCTTGTCATGCTCCATAACTGTCTTCATGTTCCATTGAGCAAGTATATGGTCATACTTATTATCCCACATCATCCAGGCAGTTTTACTACTAGCGTAATGCGAATAATGCCATCTTAGCATAGGCAATACATTTTTAGTGTTACTAAATTCCATTGCCTGATTCTTACTACCATATATTTTTTCAATGGTTAACTGATTAACATAATGTGTAAACGCATCTGTAGGATTGCAAGCCATTGGACCACCTTGATGGTTCTTAAAATCATAAAACATATTAATCATAGTTTCATGACTTGATGGGTCTGCAATATCACTGGCAGTTGCATATGTATCATTAAATACACCTGCTACATTAGCAAGCGGATGTGAATTAGATGCTAATGGTTGTCCATCTGCAAGATTCACACTTGTAGCATTATCAAACCAATAAATCATTGTCTCTTCTTCAAATTCTCTCATGGTACGTGCCAATTCCTTGGCTTTCGCGCTATTAACAACATTATATAAGTCATATCTTATAGCCTCAAATGAATGCGCGAATCCATTAGCTATAGTTTGATTTGTAATTTTTGTCTGGTATGCCTGAGTAATTTTACCATAGTCTATAGGTCCACCCTCCGGTTTTACTCTAGCTTCTTGTAAATTACCCATAGAATCGTAAGATTCTGTATATTTGTTAGCTGTTTTCCTTGTAGAATATCCGGGCCATTCTGGAGGCATTGACATAAAATTCTTTGTAAATACCTCTTTTTGACCAGCTTCTATCATACGAGCAATATCAGCTGTAATTGTATAAGCCATTTTGCGCCCTCCTTACCAGGCTATACAGCTAGAATTTCTATATGGTAAACCATATATCCTTCTACGAGCTGTACTAAACCCTGTAATTTGAAGCCAAGCTCTACCGGCGCCACTGGATGTTGCTGCGTCATTTACTATTGTAGCCATGCTTAACCTACCCCCTAAATCAGTCGCCGCGGTGGAACCACCAACGAAATTACCGATATCGGATGTAGCCGGATGAACAGTTGAATATAAAGTACTATATTCAATATCTAACTCTTCATCAGGAGTAAATTTACGCAACATAAACCAATTTGTCGACCCACCGGATGTGTGAGTTGTACCAGGTCTTAAGTGGTCAATGAAGCCAGCAAACTCAGCAGTTGCGGCTGTTGTTCCACCTACGGCCAGTACATACTTATTAGAAGTTTTCTGAACAATACCGCCTAAATCAGACGAATATATTGTATCAGTACTTCCAAGCCAGGCCTTTATAAGGGGCGCTCTATGGTAATTCCTCTCAACACAAATTCTGTTGATAGCCATATCTAACACCTCTATATATTAAAATTTTTAATCATCACTTCTAGTTGTGTATCGTGCATATTTAGAAAGAGTCCAGCCCGCATTTGGCTGCATTTGTTTTAGTTTTTGAAAGTTTTTAATATCTTTCTTACTAAGTCCATAAGTATTAGATGTCTTATGTCCTGTGTCTTTCTCAGGATTAGTTTTTCTAGTACTTGTTTGTTTTGACTTCAATCTCTTTGTGGCTGCGTCTCTTATAGATTTGTCTTTTATCTTAGACTTTATCTTGGACTTACCCACAATACTAAAATATGCATCTTCAACACTTAATTTAACTCCAGCCTTTTTAAAATCTGTGATTCTCTGGATTATTTGATCGGAATAATCTAGAGCATCTGAAAATAAATCGTCTGTTGATAAATCTTCGATATCATCCATAATTTTGTCCTCAGATGTATCACGCTTATTAATGCTTATAAGCTTGGTAACATCATCCAGTAAATCACGGACTAAATCGGTATCATGCCCAGCTTCTTCATATTTCTTAAGAAGTGTGCTTTTTAATCTGGAAGCTTCGTCACTTTCAAACTTTTCTTCGAGAGCTTCTAATCGTCTTAAAAGACTTTTATTCTTAGCCTTTTCTTTCATAAGCTTTTTGATAGGTACCCTATCATCTTTGGACTTTAAAGTCTCTTCTTCATCTTCATCTTCATCTTCATCTTCGTCAGTCTCTTCGGACTCTTCTTCTTCATCATCAATCTCTTCGGATTCTTCTTCTTCGTCAAGCTCCTCAGATTTTTCTTCTGGATCATCCCCTAAATCAACGCCATAAATGTCGTCAACTAAAGGCTCTTCTTCCTTACTTTCTCCCTTTTTGCTTTTATTAACAAAAGGATGTAAGGATTCATCTAATTCTTCAATTCCAGGTAAGGACTCATTGGTCTCATTAGGATTTTTTTTAGATTTGTCATTCATTGATTTTCCCTCCAATTTTTATATCGTAGTGAGAGAATCTACGCGAAAAAGGCATATCACCTTCATGAAGGGATTTACCCTCGATAAATCCCCTTTTCTTAAGGTTACTACATATTTATAGATTTGTCAACATTTCTATGATTTCATTCTTTTTTAATGACTTATTTACTTTCAATCCTTGTCCCCTAGCAATATCATATAGTTGTGGATATGTAAATTTATCAAGCCAATCTTTTCTTATCAATAATCCAACAGTTATGTCATCATCATTTACTACAAGAACATAAGGTTCGTCTTTCATCTCTGCCACTTTTGTTGCCCTTCCACCAAAATAATTAGGAGATATACCGTATATATCCGCATGATATACCTGTTTATTTTTTGATGTCCTAAATTGGTATTTGTCTTGTACTAACATATCTTTATCTACATGTATAATTAATCTGTCTTTTCTTCTAGCTTTTAAAATATCAGTGCTATTAACATTATCATATTCAAATAGCCCAACACCTTTGCTAAAATCTCCTTTGCCCATATAATCCCATTCAGGATTTTTCTGACCTTTCATAACTAATTCCCCTTTCTATATAGTTTTATATTCGGGTAGGTAGAATAATTTATTTTTCTCCCTGAGTTCTTTATCTACTTTAGACATTTTCCTAAAGGTTTCTCCAGTTTCATCTACATCAAAACCTTTACTTAAATACTCACTATATGTCATAGGATTTCTGGTGTATGTTCCACATATTTCACAATATCCGGATGGAATACCATCCACTTGGGTCCATAATCCTAATCTTTCACAGTGTGAGCATACCGGAAATTTAGTAATCGGATACCTACCCTCTAACATTGCTATTCTGTTTATATCCGTATTTGTAAGAACATGCTTAAGATGCGGGTTTCCTTCATAACATTTTATTATTAGTTTGTTGTGTTGCATATTATCCATTATGCTCCACCTCCTTGTTTAGCTTGATTAGCCATTGCCATTTGAGGATTTCCACCCTGTGTTAAATTCTGATCTGCTGATTGATTTGGTGCTTGACCCGCCGCTTGCGCTGTAGTTGGCGCTCTTTGTGCTAGCTGTTGTTTTTGCATTTCCCTTAATCTATCAACAAATTCCTGGAGATTCTTGTCATTATCAATCGGTAAATCCATAAAATCTTTTACAATATTTCTCATTTCTCTCCATGTTATTATTGGTTTTGGTATAGGCATTTGTGGGTCGTCTACATCAGGTACAGCCAATTGACATAACCTCTCAATCATCTGCCATAGAAAAGCCTTATTCTTAGGTAATCCAGAACCCATTGAAATATTTATATCTAATTCTAGATGCTTAGTCTGAGTTTTTCTCTTATTTTTTATAACTTTATCTATTGTTTCGTCTTCTGTTTCGTCAGTATTTTCTAATACTTCCCATTGTGGTATATTAACTCCAGGATTATTAGTTTTAAATTTGTCTTTATACTCCTGGCTTGCCGGAATCATACCGGGTACGTTTGTCATGGATGAAAAATCAACCCATGCATATTTCATATCTTTAGCATTTTTAGCACGTTCACCAAATAGCCTGAAAGCTTTACCTTCTGTAATATACTCCATCATAAGTCCTAACATGTATTTGCAAACATCACTTAGAGTATGCTCTAGAGTTGTCTTTTCATGAGTGGTATGTGAGTTCCCCTGTTGTTGCTGAATAGCTGCTTCTGTTGCTGTGTCTGCTGTTCTACCCTGACCAATCATAATGTCATTAAATCTTGCTACTCTCTGGGCTTCTTGCTTTATATCCTGTACTAAGTGAAATACATCACTATTTACAGCACCCCAGGGTATACTATATAGAGGCGGCCCACCCTGGAGATTTCTACCATCATATCCCCTTGGTGTTGTCATATCTTTATCAATATCGGTTAAATCTAAGTCAGAATTTACATCATAGGCTATTAGGTTTGGTCTCATCAAAATTCTTATTTTATCATACAATTCATTTACTAAATTCTGTAATGGTAGAAGTATTGTAGCATCTCCAAAACCATGTAGCCTACCATCAGATGTATATTTATTAGTTATGAAATGTGGATATAGATTATTTACATATTTGTATATTGGCCTATCTGTAAATTCTGTTTCTCTTTGATTATCTGTTCTTTCTCCTTTCTTAGCGCTATCCCATAACAAAATACCATCAGAAGATATTTCCCTAACTCTGAGTTTCCCATTAAATCTGGACCACACTTCAAGCAGTGTAAACGAATTTTCATCCGCGAATGTGTAATTTTCTTCAAAGACATAATCATCTCTCCATTCATCAACTCCATAGCTAATAGCAGATGCTTTTTCCGGTCCGTATCTTTCATAAGCATAAGATTTGGAATAAACTATTTTTTCAGCGATATAATCTGCTTCCTGCCATCTTAAGAAATTTTTTATTTTACCATCCACTATTAATTTGTTTATTGGCACTATATCAATAATTGGACATCCAAAACCACCGGCAAAATTATGGTCGTATCTTACTTTCATGAAAGCAACCCCATGTTTATTTCGTCTTCTTTCATGAACTGTCATCTTTTTAAATAAATCATTCTTATTTAAAGCCCATTCAAGCCCAATTAAAGCATCATCAGCAAATATATCGTCTCCTGGTTCTTCGCCTACTGCTGTTACCTGCCAATTATTATCAACTATTTGAGTAATTTCACCTTCAATTACAGGAAGTATTATGTTAATTCTACTATTTGGGTCATCAGGATTTTCCGGTTGTTTTTGCCTGTAAGCTTCCTCTTCTTTGGACCATTGGTCGTATAGTTCCTGCATCTCTGTACAGTCATTATTTAATAATACCATTAAATTATCTACTTCGAGTCTTTCTTCTTCTGTCATTAACTCGTTTCTCTGTATGTCTTTTTGTTCTCTCCAATCCTGTTTATACTTCTGGATTTCATCGTTGTCGAGTATTGACGCGGTGTTCATTCCTTCCATGGCTCAACCCTCCTTTTTTCTTGATACACATAAATACTATTGTGACTTTTACAATTAAGACATTTTATTTCAAGGATATATGGAGGTATCGACACTCCATCTGTTATGGCTTTAGTTATATCAGAAGATGGGGCAAAACCCATTGTACCCCATAGGTCAACACCTAATAATCTATTGCATTTAAAACATCTCATTTCTTTAGTTTGCATCTAGTCACCTTCTTCCATTATAACACTGGCATAATCAAAATCATACTGCTCATTAATGTCAATAGATTTCTGTACCGGCATAACAAAAAGTAAAGGAGATTTTTCAAATATACCATCAGTATTATATTTAAACATACCTACCCGAAAAATATAAATAGCTGAATTTCTCACATACACATATCTATTTTTTGGCAGCTGCATATGTTGACAATTGTAATCATATATTCTATTAGCATTTTCCAGTCTATACACAGATACTAAAGAATCTCTATCATACTTATTATATATGCTTATAGCCTGGTTAATATCCATAAAATCTCGTAGAGGGCAAGTAGGCTGTAATAGACATATACTATCACTATTTTTTAAGTCCATATGTTTTATCATGTGATATATGTAGCCATCTGCCAGAGCATCATTTGTACATAGATAGTCTGGTCTTTTAACATATTCATATCTTTTCCCACAATAAGAAGGAAAAACATTTTCAATTTCATCCTGGCTATAATCCGTACTTATAATTATTTTTCTAAGTTTGCTCCTACAAGCATTTTTGATAGTGTAATAAATCAATGGCTTTAAATTTAATAATTTCATGTTTTTATTTTTTATCCTGATACTTCCTTTTCTTGCTGGTATCAATCCATAAATCATTTTGAACACCCATTCTTTTGTTTAGAAATTTTACTATTAGGTAAATACCTAATAGCTATTGTATTAAATATATCTTTTAATTCTTTCAATCTTGTTTCTTGATTCCACATGAGTTCTGATTTATATTCAAGACTAAATTGAGGAAGTTTATGACTATTTAAAACTAGTGTTATAAAAGTATCAAAAGCACTATATTTCAAAGGTTCATTGCTTTTACCTATTTCTTTTAATATTTTATCTAATATCCTATTTTCTCTTTTTGTTAGCTGCATAATAATTTCACTTATTTCATAATCATCATCATACTTTTTTAGTCTTTCATCAAAGTATTTATATACATTCATTTCTTTTCCTCCATTTCACGCTCTAAATTTTGTATTTTCTCTCTTAAACTGGCTATTTCTAATTTATGAATTTCATTTTGTGTCTGGAGAGCATTTATTTTGGGCATCAAAGATGATAATAAATATATTAGTATACCTAATGTTGTGCCATAATCAGCAATAGCCTTTATTATCTCTTCCATACCCTCCACCCCTATGTTATTTATCTAAATTCTCTTTTAAGTATTTCTAGCATCTGTTTAGAGCTATCACCTTTTCCAAAAATATTGTCATATTGAAATTTGACTGGGTCTTCACAGATAAAAACATCACAAGCTTCTAATATTTCTGATTCATCCATGGAAACCCTATAAACATTCTTCGCTACTTCCCTATTAATTTGCCTATTACCTACCAGAACATATGGAACACCAATAACCGCACCTTCTTTAATGCCAGCACTCGTATTTCCTAATAATAAATGTGCATGGTCTAAAAGTCTGATAAACTTATCAGGGGGTACGTCTTTCATAAATTCAATATTAATCTTATGCATATCTTTTAACAATTTTTTATTACCTGGATCCATGTTTGGGTTAATCCATATAATTTTTATTCTATGAGCTAATATACTAATAGCTTCTATTAATTCATTATAGTTTTCTCCTACTAAGGGATTATATAAAACTATCATATACATTTCATCTTCATTTCTGGGCCTTTTTCTCTCCAGGATATTAAATACAAAATCTACAGTCGGCGATCCTACATTATAAACTTTTAGAGAATTAAACACATAATTTAAAATACTATATGATTTACTTGATGTGGCAAAATGTATATAAGCCGCTTGAGAAATCATATATCGAATTGTATTGTCAAAACCACCTGATAATTCCCCACCCTCGGAATGAATAACTTTAAGACCATTAAATAAACAAGCTGCTGCCATCCCCAGACATTCGTATCTATCACCATGGATAAAACAAAAATCATATTTATTATGTCTTAAATAATTGCTGGCATGTTCTAAAACAGTACTTACTGTAAAAGCAATATTATATGGTTCATCTTTATACATAAGTCCATCTACTTTATAATCAACATAGCCATTAAAACCATCCAAACTTAGATACGTACCCTCCGTGGCTAAAAATATCTTAAAGTCTAACCAATCATTATTTTTCTGCATTTCTCTAAAGACCATATAGAGTCTTCCATAATTCGCTCTGGAACCTATAAATACTAAACCTTTAATTTTCATAATGCACCTCATATAATGTTATTTAACTAAAGCTAACTCTACAACTTGGGTCTTTCCATATAAATCTGAAAATACTTTAAATTTACTTTTTACTATCTGATAAATTTCTTTGTAAGGAGTTCCTTTTTCTATTTCATCCAATAATATTTTAGCTAAAAACTTATCTGCCATCATACATGATCCTAATTGTTTCTTAGATAAGAAATTTCTCACATTTTTTGGATCGCAAGTAAATATAAACAATGATTTATTAATCAAGTTTGCAAAATTACTATAAGCTGTTCTTGGCTTCTTTAAATAATTTAAAGACCCATTTTCTATAGCATAATCAACATAGACTTTAACAGCATCTGTTTGTTCTCTATGTACAGCTATTCCTTCTTTCCTCGTTTCTACCCATTCAGGATCGTTACGATTTTTTTGAATTCTTAATAATCGTTTTTCGCATTCAAGAAAATATTTTCTTGTAGCTTTTCCTATTTTTGTTCTTTGGATCATACATATTTCTTTAGCCATATCCAAAGTTAATTGATGGTTAATTTTGGTTCTTTTTGAAGTATTAAGTTCATGTTTAATTGAACTTTTTTGTTCAATTAAAAGATAATCTTTGTCTTGTTCAAAACCATATTCTAACATTCTAGGTAACCAAATGTGATATGGCGTTTTAATTTCTAAAGTCTTATGTAAATGTCTTCCTAATACTGTTTGTCTTCCCGAGTTATCAATTTTGATTTTTATCATTTCTTTTTTCTTCTTCATTATTTTACACCTCAAATAATATTATTATTTAGCATATGCTTTGATTCTCCTATAGCCCCTTGTGAAGATATCAGTCTATTAGTTAAATCAGCTTTTTGAGCTTCTAATATTTTCGTCTGAATATATGCTTTTTTCTTTGCTGTTTCTCTTTGTTTAATCTTTTCAACTATCATATTTCCAATCTTATTAAGAGATTCCGTATCCAGTTTAATAGTATCTTCTATTTGT
>Ga0315555_1000431_pt1 | contig 29579 bp, 34 predicted proteins | sample SalMarSW160380MG_FD_202113 | JGI IMG/M metagenome (GOLD analysis project Ga0315555, IMG submission 202113) | Salt marsh sediment microbial communities from the Plum Island Ecosystem LTER, Massachusetts, United States - Salt Marsh Sediment SW1603-80 ... | reverse complement strand
AAGCGAGCAAATTCCCAAAGTCAAAGGTTTCAACGAGCGGTTTCTGTTTATCCCGATGGTTGAAGGTTTCCCCGAGAAAGAATGGAGCGACGTAACGAAAGAGGACTTGAAAAGGCTTCACGATTTGCGTAATATGCTGCTGAAATGGCGCATGCTCAGCCGGGAGTGGGAGCTGCCAAACGTGGAGCTTAACATCAAAGGGCGGTTGAAGGAACTTTGGAAACCGTTGCTACAGATTACACACGGCTTAACCGTTTATGAAAACCTGTTCAAGTTTGTGGGCGACCAAAAAAAGGAGCGTTTAAGTGCTAAACAAGAAACGCTAGAGGGGCATATTGTAAAGGTAGTTACAGAGTTATTCAACAAATCTAAGGAACCTATTGAAAGTGTTCTTTTCTCTAATATTTGGACCGATTTGGTTCTGGATCTTGATGGTAAAGTTGACGATAAGAAGCCTAACGTTATGGATACAAGTGAGTTCGGTTATGTGACTAAGAACAAAGTTGGCTATCGATTGAGAGAGGTTTTAAGTGGTAAAACAAAAGTTCTTAGAGAAAAGCTCGATTATGGTTGGGTTTCAACTAGAGCGTATGCTTTTGACTTTGAGAAGCTTCAACGTGTTGCTAAGAAATACGGTTACGAACTCGTTACTAAGTTATCAACTTTACCAAGTTCCGAGGGTGTTAAGGCATCTGAAAGAATGGAAAAAAACCATGATAACAATGTTGAAAATACCGTTTACACACTTCAGGAACTCAATAAACTTGGTAACTCGGTAACGAATTTTGAATTAGAGAATATTTCGCTTAAGGTCCTGAAACTTGAGCGCTTACATGACAATTGGCATGACAACTGCATAGTTTGTGGTTTTCATGGCCGTATGAATTGGCAAGTTACCCAACCCGATGGTTCGTGGGGTCTGTTGTGCAGTGGATGTGGACAAAAATTTTCTGAGATGTTAGGGTCGGAGGCTGTTTCTAATGGTTAAAACTGTTAAAGAAACGACAAAACGCGACGTAAAAAAGCAGCGAGAAACCCTCTTTCGTTGTTTAGATGCTGTTTTAGCCGTTTCCCATAAAAAAATTTATGCGTTAAGAGGCAGCGACTCAGCTAAAAGAGGCTGGGCAAGAGTACTAGTTTCAGCAGTCTCCACTTACGGCAGCCTACTCAAAGACGAAGAGCTGGAGCTTCGGGTGATAGCGTTAGAGGAGCAGCTCAAGAACAGCATATTAATACCGAAACCAGAGGAGCAAAAGAAGCATTGAACCCGATAAGCAAGAAACTACATGAATTAGAAAAAAACGTGTTGCCCGAACTCCCCGCAAAAGGCACAACAAGAATAACATGGGAAAACGGCAGCCGAGAACTAGACAACGCGGAGCTTGAGCTGCACACAAGAGCAAAAGAAATCTTAAAGCGTCATAATGAAGTGTTGGAAGAGTTGGAATATAACCTTAAACACGGGATTGAATCCGACCCGCTTTTAACGCCTATGCTTTCCCCTCAAGATGAAGCAATCGTAAACGCTGCAAACACACGGCTTATGGCACGTATGTTTGAAATCATAGAGCTTTTCGGCGATGTTTTTGTTTGTCATGGCGATAACATGGCAAAATACGTTTTCTTTAGTCGGTTCTACTGGATCATAGAGGAGCTTCAAAAATGGAAAGAGCAGAACGACGCTCAAGACGCTGTTTGTGAAAGTGAAGGCTTTTTCGAGTTATGCGAAGGCGATCAAGAACGGCTTTTAGCTCCTGTTTACGCGAAGTGGAACCGTGACCTTTTCACACGTAAAAGTTTTGAAGAGTACATAGACAAGCATAGGCCCGTTAACACTTATGAGCAGATTATAGAGGCTCAGCTTGCAGCGGGAAAAACAATGGAGCAGATAAAGCAAGAAGAAAAAGCAGAGGCAGAATTAGAGGTTAAGGAAATCGCTGAGGACGAAGCAAGAAACGCGAAGTATCTTAAAGAGAAATGCCCGGGTTGCACGGAAAAGTGCAAGTGGTATTATGAACAGGCAGGAGAGAAAGGAGAATGAGCGAGGTTGAAAAAGAAATTCAAATTCCAATGTCGGAGCGCGTGCGCTTAGAAGACCTAAGGTTTGACGGCTGCAATCCTAATAGGCTATCGCGGGAAGGCATGGAACGGCTGAAAGCGTCAATCCGTAGGTGGGGCGACATAGTTCCCATAGTGACGAACAAAGACCTTCTTGTGGCTGATGGGGAGCAGAGAGCCGTAGCCATGAAAGAGCTGGGCATGACCGAGTGTTCTGTGATTCGCTTGCCTGTTGAGGATGTGGATCGCCGATTGTTGAGGCAGGTACTGAACAAGCTGAGGGGCGAACACTTGAAGGAGCTGGACGCTGAAGAATTTAAGTTGATCATTGAGGCAGGAGCGGAAGAAGACTTGAAAAGCTTGCTGGCGCTTTCAAGCGAAAAACTGCAATCGTACTTTGAAACTGATATTGAGGAGATCGAGTTCCACGAAACCTTCGAGATTATAGTCACCTGCAAAGATGAAGCGGAGCAAGAGGCGGTTTACAACAAACTCTTGCGGGAGGGGTATAATTGCCGAGTTTTAACATTGTAGTTGAGTGGCAGCGTCCAAGCAGTTTCAGGGCGCAAAGCGTCATCGGCAGCTTCACCCTGCAAGACGTGAAAATGGAGAAACAGTTCACTGGCACCATACCTATTGAGGGTGAGAAGTGGCAGGTCGGCGTTATCGTGGGCAGAAGCGGGACAGGCAAGACAAGCATTGCAAAACAGCTTTTTCCGAATGAGTACATCCGTGGCTTTGAATATAAAGGCGACACGGTGCTTGACGACTTCCCCGAAAGCGTGCCGGTTAACGAGATCACTAAAGCCTTGTGTAATGTTGGTTTCGCTAGCCCTCCTGATTGGCTGAAAGCGTATGAGCATTTGAGTCAGGGCGAGAAGATGCGCGTTGACATTGCTAGAGCCTTGTGCTTAAAGCAGCGGCTTGTTGTGTTTGACGAGTTTACTAGTGTTGTGGATCGGGAAATTGCCAAAGTTAGCGCTTTTGCCATCGCCAAAGCGGTAAGGCGAACCAGCAAGCGGTTCATAGCTGTCACATGCCACTATGATGTGCTGGATTGGCTGGAGCCAGATTGGGTGTTCTGCACCGACGACATGTCGTTCACTAAAAAAAACGACGGCGACCAGAAATTGAGGTTTCAATCCATCCGTGCACTCACAGCGTTTGGCGGCTCTTTAGTAACTATCATTATCTAAATACCGAGCTTAACAAGGCAGCAAAGAGCTTTGTGGCAGTCTACAATAACAAGCCGGTGGCTTTCATTGCGCTTTTGCATTCTCCGTACAAGAAGAGGTATTGGCGTGTCAGCCGCCTCGTGGTTCTGCCGGATTATCAGGGCATAGGAATAGGCACACGCTTTCTAACCGCTGTGGCTGAGTACTGGACAGCGAAAACAGGCACACCGCTCTTCATAACGACAAGTAATCCGCAACTTAAAAACATCAATAAGAAAAGCAGATGGCGCTTGACCAGGATAGGGCACGTGTCCGGAAGATGGATAGGCCGCAAAGACCTTTCGGATACACTTTCAAAACGGAGATTAACCCTTAGCTTCAAATATGTTCCTGAAACACGATAGCCGAAAAGCATAGGTAATATACTTTAACTCATACTCTACAGACATAGGTAAACATAAAACGTGTGGTTTGCTGGTCTATTTCAAGAAAAGTAAAAGGTGAAAATAATCAATGCTGTTTCAAGATTATGTGGAAGGCGAATTGTGTTGTCTAAAACAGAAAAAGTGATTAGAAAAGCCGTCGATAAAACGCTTGCTTCAAAGATTCTGAGAACAGTTCATAACCATGAAGGTTTCTATTTCTACGAGTCTCTGGGAGAATACACGGGAAAAAACGCAATGAGCTTAAAAGATTTGGCAAAAATGTTACAGGTAGTCGACGTTCAGTCAGTAGATTTCCATTTTGGTCGGGAGGACTTTCGGAGATGGATACAGTTTATTCTGGGTGATGTTGACCTTGCATCTAGAATTAATAGGATTCCACAGGATACGAGAGGAGAGAAACTTAGAAACGCCCTAATAAAAACTGTTAATGAACGTATTATCGAACTGAAAAAAATATAGCACATTTGCAAATTGCAGCACACGCTGATTTCTGACCTACCAAGAAAGCATAGGTAATATACTTTAACTCATACTCTGCAGACATAGGTAAGCATAAGCAGGCTTAGTCAAGAAACCTTGAGTCAAGAAATCTTTACAAAAATCCTTTAATCGTGGAGACAACATAATATAACGAGGAATGAGAAAAAGCATTGCTCTCCTGATTGTTCTCGTCTTCTTAACAGCCTCATGTTTGATCGTCGCTAAACCAGCATTTTCTTCTGCTAGTGAGGCTGAGAATACGTGGGCTACGAAAGCTCCCATGCACCAGGCAAGGGCCGGCTTAGGCGTTGCAGTGGTGAACGGCAAAATCTACGCGCTTGGAGGCAACACACAAAGCGGGCTCTATCCGCCACTGCTCAACGGTGAATTTGTAGGCACAAACGAAGAATACGACATAGCAACGGACACATGGACTACAAAAACGCCGATGCCAACGCCCAGAGCTTATTTTGCCATTGCAGTCTACCAAAACAAAATCTATTGCATTGGAGGGATAATCGGCATCGGCCAAGGTTTTTACGATGGAACATCAATACTTTTGCCAATGCATATATTGTCTGGAGTTAACGAGGTCTACGATCCAGCAACGGACACATGGGAAAACAAAACAGCTGCGCCAGTTGCAGGAATGATGATGAAGGCTGCAGTTTTAAACGGTAAAATTTACCTCATAGATGGAAACCTAAATGAAGTTTATGATCCTACCAGTGATACTTGGACAACAAAGGCGCCGCCACCAATTAGTTTTGAAGATTTTGGACCGGCTGGCGGAAATGATTATGACTTAGTTGTGTTTGATAACAAGCTGCATGTTGCAGGCGTTTTTTCTCAACAGTTAATTACATACAATGAAGAGACTGACAGTTGGAGTCAGGGAACAACGATGCCCGCAGGCGATTACTACTATATAGCAGTAGGTATGACAACTGGTGTAATGGCTCCTAAACGGCTCTACTTCTTATTCGCTGTTCGTGGATCGTCTACGGCTGTTAATCAAGCGTATGATCCCAGAAGCAGTCTTTGGGTGGCTGGTAAATCTCTTCCCACCAACCGATGTGATTTTGGTGTTGCAGTCGTAAACGACAAGTTATACGCAATCGGAGGATACACTTCTATTCCGTATCCGAGTGGTTATTTCGCGACTAGCGCTGTGAATGAGCAGTACACCCCAATGGGGTACGGCACGGTTCCGCCTATTGTTGATGTTGTTTTGCCAGAAAAGCAGACGTACAATTCGACCAGTGTTCCCTTGGTTTTCACGGTTAATAAGCCAGTTTCGTGGATAGGCTACAGCCTTGACGGACAAGACAACGTGACCGTCACTGGCAACACTACGCTGTCAGGAATATCCAACGGCTTGCACAACGTAACGGTCTACGCCAGAGACGAGCTTGAAAACACTGGAGCCTCAGAAACAATCCGTTTCAGCGTAGACGTGCCTTTTCCATTAGTGCCTGTCGCAGTTGCTTCTGTAGCCGCAATAGTCGCTGTGAGCGTGGGTCTGCTGTTCTACTTCAAGAAACACAGATGTGAGGCTGAGCCCATATGAAAAGAAAAGCGTTAGCTTTTATACTTATAATCGTTATCGCCCTGTCGGTTGCCAGTTGGCTTGTTTATACTCAGGTCAGCGAACTGCAAAATCAGATAGAAGGACTTCAGTCTCAAAACAGTGACCTACACGAACAGATAAGTGAATTGCAAGACCAAAACAATGAACTCCAAGGGCAAAATGAAGAACTACAAGAGCAACTCAACGAACTGCATAGACAAATTGACGATGCAGAGAAAGTGATGATTACGGAGTTTTCGTCCCCAACTGGTTGGCGTAACCCAGTCGGAATGGCGATGGATGTAGTTTTCAACATAACAATTACGAATACAGGAACTAACCATGTAGAGGGCTTGACTTTAGAGATAAAAAGGCTCAACTTCAATGAAGACCCTTTTAACATCACAAGAAAGCTTGACATACTTCATTCAGGAGAAACAACTGAAATTCAAGAGTTCATCATCATTAGTATGGACCGCTATTTTAGCGAGTTTTATTCCAGCAGCTTTGTAGCTACCCTTAAGTTAGGTGAATTAGCTCTGCACGAGCGCACGCTTCAAATAACAAAAAGGCAATTTTAATGGTCAATGAATTGACGGCTCACCAAACCAGTTTCTGCCTTCAACAATGCGTGTTGTCGGGTGCTGATTTGGTCTACTTCAAGAAACGCAAAAAAGAGTCTGGGAATAAATCATGAGCAAAAGCGTTGCGCTGCTGTTTGTTCTCATTTTCTTGACGGCGTCATGCATAATGGCAGCTAAGCCTACATTTTCCTCTCCTTCGGGTGTGGCTGAAAATACTTGGACGCAGAAAGCCTCGATGAATCAAGCAAGAAGCGACTTAGGCGTGGCTGTGGTGAACGGCAAAATCTACGCCATAGGAGGCAAAGTTCTCGTATACCAAGACCAGTCTCGGGTTGAAAGTAAAGAAGTAAGTACCAACGAAGAATACGATCTAGCCACAAACGTTTGGATTTACAAGAAGCCCATGCCTACTCCAAGCAGCCTTTTTGCCATCGCAGTCTACAACGACAAGATATACTGCATGGGTAGCGGAAAAAACCAAGTCTACAATCCAGCAAAAGACACGTGGGAAAATAAGACGGCGATGCCTACAGCCAGAATTATGGCATCAGCTAACGTTGTGAACGGCAAAATCTACGTTATCGGCGGCCATCCAAATGAAACGCTCTGCGAAGTGTATGATCCAGAAACAGACTCTTGGACCACAAAACCGCCTCTGTCAACTAACATGTTTGGACCTGCAGTAGTTTATAACGACAAGATCTATGTCATATGGGGACAGACTAGAATTTACGATCCTGCCACGAACGAAGTCAGTTTTGGAGCGCCAGAACCCATAGCTTTACCTAGTACTAGTGGAGGTGATAAAATAGGCGCTACGACTGGTTTTATGGCTCCGAAGCGCATGTACGTTTTTTCTGGAGGCTATAATAACCAGGTTTATGATCCTAAGGCTGACACTTGGACGACTGGCTCCACTATGCCTACACCGCGTGGAGACTTTGCCGTCGCAGTAGTGGATGACCTCATATACGTTATCGGCGGTATCACTATATCTTATGAGGGACGACCCTTAGGCGCGGGAGGTGCTGTCACTTATTATGCTACGGTTGAGCAGTACACGCCTTTCGGCTACGGCACCGTTCCGCCCGTGGTTTCTGTTGTTTCGCCTGAAAACGTTAATTACGCGTCAAGTGAGATTTCATTGAATTTCACCGTCAACAGGCCTGTTGAATGGATGCGTTACAGTCTTGACGGAAACGAGAACGTGACCGTAACAGGCAACACCACAGTAACTAGGTTAAACGATGGTGTCCACAACATTACGGTTTACGCAAAAGACGAGTTTGGAAACACTGGCGCCTCTGAAACAATCTACTTCACCATAATAGAGCCTTTTCCATTAGTGCCTGTCGCGGTTGCTTCTGTGGCCGTAGTGATTGCTGGATTGCTGTTCTACTTCAAGAAACGCAAACACTAAACAAATAACGTTTGTTCGTTGCGCCCTGCACCGGCGAATAAAAACGTTGCATTCCTGCAGCAAAACGTTAGTCAAGAAATCTTGAGTCAAGAAACCTTGACAAAAACGCTTTTATCGCAAAGTACACTCTTTATTATAAAGGGAGTTGCCTTTGAAAAAGAAGAAACTCTTGACAGCAACTCTTAGTGGGCTTATTTTTTTAGCTGTAGCTCAATTAAATTTCATCAAATTAACCGATGCAGACCCGTACATAGACTACAAATTTGTGGCTGCGCCTGTACACCCAATAATCACAATCCTTTCACCAGAAAATAACACTGTATATGCATCAAACAATCTAACATTAAACTTCAACTCTATCATAGACAACAGGAGCGACTACCTTTATTTTCAGGTCAGGATAAAAAGCGTTTATTACCAGACAAGCTGGCAAACAGACAATGTCACGCTTTACAGGTGGAGCGATAACGACCCGCTGAATCTAAATGACGATGACCCATTCATTAACGAATATTCTTGTAAACTGAGCCTAACTGGAATCCCAGAGGGAAAACAGACAGTAAGAGTAATAGTGACTGAAGCTGGCTCATACGCTGATGGCGCTATTTGGTGTTCTTTTGGCACAGGCGGTTCAGAGACAGTTAGCTTTGTCATTGACACTACTCCCCCAAATGTTTCAATTTTACAAATGGAGAATGCGACGTACACTGAGACTGAGATTCCTTTGAATTTTACAGTGAACGAGGCGGTCTCAAAAATTGCGTATGCATTAGACGGATATGAGAACGTGACTGTTACTGGAAACACATCGCTCGCTGGATTGTCTTTCGGCGCGCACAACTTGACGGTTTACGCGGTTGACGTTGCAGGCAACACTGGCGTCTCAGAAACCATTTGCTTCACCATCTCAGAGCCCGAGCCGACGCCTGAGCCTTTCCCAACAACAATGGTTATCGCTCCCATAGCTTCAGTTGCTGTTGTGGGCGTGGCTCTGCTGCTCTACTACTTCAAGAAACGCAAACACGGAGCAAGTCCTGTTCCCTTTCGCCTTCTGCGTTAACTACAAACGAGAAAAGCACAATGTAGCAGAGCGTTAGTCAAGAAACCTTGAGTCAAGAAACCTTTACAAGAACGCTTTAATCAGAGGAACAGCCCAATATTAAACAGGGATTGCCTGTGGGGAAGAAGACATTATTGCAAGTAGCTTTTATAACAGTGATTCTACTTGCGGCAGGTGGAACACAGCTTGTCAAGAAAGTAGAAGCTTGGCCCCCACACGAACCCCAAGCTGAATCATTAATAACAATATCTGTATCTTCTCCAGAGTACAATAAATTGTACAATACTAAAATTATCAAACTTGATTTCTACGTAACTGTTGGAGAAAATATAAGCCGTTCTCTAATTTCAAATATATGTTACGAGACAGACTGGCAGAAAGAGAACAAAACGATGTTCTCATATGATGGCTATTTCCTAAGAGAAGTCTGGGTTCAGCTTTCTGGTCCAAGAACGTTTATCGACCCAGTTAGTAAATTATCCAAATCATTAGAATTGACCGATATTCCAGAAGGAAATCACTCCATCAAAATCTACGCAACAGTATGGCATTACTCCAGTATCGAGAAGCTTCAAAGTGTATTCGAGTCTTATCTTCAATATCGTGACCTGACAATGGCAAACCGTAGCGCTACAGTCTTTTTTGCCGTTGACACGGTTCCCCCAAAAATCGTATTTTCTTCTCCAAAGAACTTGACTTATGATTCAAGCGATGTTTCCGTTAACTTTACAGTTGACGAGTTGTTCTCGAAATGCTCGTATAGCCTCGATGGACAGGACAATGTAACGATTGAAGGGAACATTACTTTAGCAGGCTTGCTTGACGGTGAGCACAGTTTAAAGCTTTTCGCAATTGATTCTGCTGGAAACATTGGTTCGTCGGAAACGAAGTATTTTACCGTGGATGTGCCTGAGCCTTTTCCTGTTGTGCCTGTCATTTCCGTTGTAGCTGTTGTCGCTGTGGGACTGTTGCTCTACTTCAAGAAACGCAGACGTGAGGCTGAGCCCACATGAAAAGAAAAGCGTTAACACTAACACTTATCTTGTCGCTGCTGGTCTCAGTGTTGGCTGGAACACTGCTAATCCAAAATGCAGCAAGGACATTCATCGTTCAGGCGGAAACCTCTAACAGTAACACAATCAGTGAGGGGAGCCCCAGCGGTAACATTACCATACAGTCGCCAGAAAACAAGACCTATAACGAAAACAACGTCACATTAGCTTTTACAATAGAAAGTGGGGCTCAACCAGTAGAATATTTTAATGGGACTCTTTTTTCCCTTTATCTGAGGCATGGCGAAGCTTTGGATTATGGCACATCTGAACTTATCAACCTAATGTGGCACACCAACCTCCTTGATGAATTCCCATTCTGGCCTTTTTTAACTCTCTCGAATTTAGGAAACAATCTTTATGCGGGCAACACGACTCTGACTAATTTGTCGCAGGGAACCCACAACATAACAATATGGATAAGGGCTGAAAAAAACTACTTGTCGTATGGTGTACGTGTGGGATATGTTCTCACAACGGTTTCGTTCAACATTGACTCCATTCCTCCGCATGTCACGATTCTGTCTCCAGAATCCAAAGCTTACAACACGTCTGATGTGCCGCTGGTTTTCACGGTTAACGAGACGGCTTCGCAAATCACGTATAGCCTAGACGGACAGGAGAACATTACTGCTGCCGGGAATATGACGTTGACGCGGTTGTCTAATGGAGCGCATAACGTGACGGTTTACGCAGCTGATGAGGCTGGAAACATGGGCGCTTCAGAAACAGCCACTTTCACTGTAGCTGTTCCAGAGCCTTTCCCAACAGTACCTGTCGCGGCTGCTTCCGTAGCCGTAGTTGCCGCGGTGATTGCTGGCTTGCTGCTTTATCTTAGAAGAAGAAAACGTCAAGCGAGCGGGATGCGCCAAAATGAATAAGAGAATTATGGCAGCATTGTTCTCAGTAGCTATCATCGTTGTTGCTGCTACCACATGGTTCTTCCTCAACCAAACAAATAATCTCAATCAAACCAATAAGGTAAGGGTTACTGCTTTTTCAATAGACCCCGAAGGTTGGGAAAACCCTGGCGGTCTATTGCTTACCTGCTCGTTCAATATCACTCTGCATAATATGGAAACGAACGATGTACAAGGACCGAAGTTAAGAGTTAAGATGTTTGTTAATGGTAGCGAAATTGATGTGAGAAACATTATTTTGGGTGCCGAGAACGGCGTGGTTAATGACACGCTTTGTGCAGGAGAAGTCCGAGAATTCCGAGGAGAATTGCAATATAGTTTGCATCAGGGGGGAGCCATTGAGACTATTGGTAGTCATCCTGCTGGGGCCTCTTATGTGGCTCAAGTAATGTTAGGCAAAGATATTCTGGATGAAAGTTGGGCTCCCTGATTTGTTGTTCTACCTCAAGAAACGCAAACGCCTATAGCACTGTTCCCTTTCGCCTTCTACGTTAACAGCTCGGGCGAGGAAACGTCTCGGGTCCTGTCGTGGTGGGCCGGACCGGATTTGGACCCGCCCCTTTCTGCGCGACGGACTGACGAAAATCCTTGTCCATTTTAGAACCTTAAAAGGCATCCTAACCAACGCAAACGCCTAACTGCGATGTACCCTGAATATCAGTGATATGGGGTTTAAGGCTCTTAGTGGATTCAACAAGCAAACCGCGAAATTTTATTAAACTTTACCCTTTATCGGTTTTAGTATTAAATATACTGAGAACTAATCCAGCGGTTAAAATGAAACCTCCGACCACTGTCACTGCATCCCCTAAAACCCATCCAACTGCAATAATTCCAATCGTGAAGAACAATCCTGTTGCATATGCTTCTGCCAATCCCATTATGAAGGAGATAACGGCATAGACAATTACTAACACGATGAACCAAGAACTTAATGTTCCAAAGGCTTGGAAGACTGTACCAAGAGTCAAGTCTGTAACATAACCTATGAGTCCCGCCACCAGTCCGCCAATGAAGCCTCCGATTGCTTCTGCTATTATGTTAGCCATAATTTGATTATACTTGGGTCGCTTTAGGTTTTGTTTCTGTATCTTCTGAATGCGTGGGGAATTTTACGTCTTAGAAAGCTGCTTTAGAAATGAATAATAATACAATTCATCCTCTTACCTTTTCATATCGCTCCGTTTTTGTTTTTAATAAAAGCTAGAGTGCTTCATTCATTGGAGTTGCTCTGTACTCGGTTGGCGTTTCGATCAATTTTTCAACTTAGGTTTGTAGAAACATGGATTCTTTGCACCACATTTGCCACAATAACGTTCTATCATCACCATTCAGGTCCCACATTTTGGGCATTTCATTTGAATCTTTAAGCCACAATTAGGGCAAAATAACCTGATATCTTTCAATGGAGTACAATAAAGTAACCTACCTAAATCAACACCACATCTTGGACATGCCTGTTTTGGCTCCGTCATCTCAATACAATATTAGTCTTTCAAGCAAAATGGTTTATGGTTGATACTCCTATTCACTTTCACTTCACAAACATTACAAGGCTTAAGCTAACTTTCTTTCTCTGAAAAAATCCAAAGCTTCCTGCTTGTCAGGGTGAATGAAATCTTTGTAAAGCAAATCGATCAGTTCCTCCAAAGCAACCCATCTAACCGCCAAAACATTATCCCTGATCTCTGAAACAGTTCTCCAAGCAATGTCTCTCCTAATCATCAAAGGGTCTGAATATTCCTGCACTTTATAGTAGTAGAGCCTGCTTCTGCTCTCATAAGGTTTAGAAGGTGTGGATAAAAGAACCAAGACTTCCCTGCCACTATGCCTAGCCATATCTAGCCCAACATCAATTAGCCTTGCTAATTGGTTTCTGTAAGGGTTAAAGGTTGTACTGTGAGCGATGTCAGAAGTAAATTTCATTTCAAAGAATATGAGTAACTTGTCAGTTTCAATAAATGCATCCACATGAGTGTGTGCTTCTAATGGCTTGTTTGTTTTAGAGTGGTCGGTAGCCTGTTCTCTGATGTACCTTATTGGATGACTCTTTACCTCATTTTCAAGCCATCTCAAATAGCCAGCTGGAGGTGGATACTGTCTTTCCAGACCTACATCAACCACATTCTCTTCAAATGGACTGATGCCGGCTAAGCCCAAAATCCTGTTGGTTAAGCCTACTCTATTTAAACTCAACATAAAAGGAGCAAAAGTATAGAAGGTAATGAGTTCTTCAGCCTTATCATATTGGTTAGGATATGGCTCCAAATTGCCTGTTCTTCTCGCTGAGTCTGCAAACTGAACCCACTTCTTCAACTTCTGAATTCTAGCTTTTGCTGGATGAAAGCACTTTTGTGCTACCTCTTCAAAAAGCAATCTCATAGGTGTACCCATTAATCATTATCTGTGAAGCAAATATTTCTTTTTTCTCTTCACAAACATTCCATGAAGCATTAGTAATCTCTGTCTCTTTTCCAAATGTTAAGAGAACACTGCCCCCAGCAGTAACTACCACCTTTGTAAATGCAGCCCGCACAATTTGTCGAATCAAAATATCTGCGCATACTCACAAAACCTTCTCTCTAGACAACAGATGCAGCGCTGGATTTCTACCTTCCGATATCATGCCACAGACTAACAGCTTTTCACATTCACAAACATTCTAGTTTGGAGCAGTTCTAAGTTTCTCTAAATGTTTATTTTGTCAAGTATCCTCATAGCGTCAAAGTGTCTTTGTATTTCAATTTCCTTAATTCTCTTCACCATGAATACTTGCCACTTTTCTTGCATCTTATAGTAGTGCAGAAAGACCACTGGAATGTTGTTGTCAAGGTAAATTCTCTCCCTGTACTTATAATTGAATCTTTTTGACCCACATACCTCAATGTATATTCCAAGTTTTGGAATGTAGAAGTCAGGTGACCACACTCTTGGTCTCTTCTTTTCATCATAAAGAAAAACTGGAGACTGATAAATCCAGTAAAGACCCAAATTTGTCAAATACCCAGCTACTTGCCTTTAAGCATCAGTCATGTCAGCATAGATTGAAAACATAGTTGTAATCCTCTAGACTATAATCAGCGAAATGAGTTTTTATAACTACTCTTTCTTTTTCATTTCAAAGATTCTAAGGCTAGCGCAAGATTTGGCATAGATTTGAGTTATAATCTGAAAATTGTCTAAGAGCTTAAAACGGTAGTGAACCTGTTTAAGGGAAAGCAGTGCTTGCAGGTTCCTCTTTATTCTCAGCTCTCCTTTAACTGCAGGCATTACTCCCCCCCTCTCACATTTATCTCTTCACAAACATTTCAAGAAAACTGAAAAAACTAGTGAGTAGTTTCCAAAATTATTGGATATATCTCCTTATTCCATGCTTCTGGCGATGTCTCCACACAACTTTCCCTTTTTTCCCTCTAGCTCTTTGAGTCTGGTCAATCTCGGTGTTTTAGCGACATTAGCGAAAATTCCTACTAAAGGAGAATATGGAATTCGAAAATACTGAAAAACAATCAAGATAGAGCTGTCTGAATACGGGAAAAAAGAAGATGTTTTCCGCTATTAGACGGGAAATCAGAATAGATTCTGAGAATAGTATTAATGGAAAAGTGATACACTTTATCATGTTTTTTAACTGCAAGACTACAGTGTAAAACGCAGATATTTCAAGGATTCTCCATCTTTTTCGTTACTTACACCTGCTTCTAGCGTGTATGTCTCCCCTTTCTTGAGGTTTTCAACTCTGACTGTTTGAATACCCGTTTGGAATTTTACCTCAATCAGCGGCAAGGGGTTCGCTTGGCTGACTCCTCGTATAAATGCATTAGTTATTTTGAAGTCACTTGCTATTCCTAATTGAATAACGCATTCGTTTTCAGTCTTGTCAATAACACGTAAGTCAAAAATTGTGGGAAGTTTAACCTCCTTTACCAAATCTTGAGTACGAGTTATGAAATCATACGTTACGTTTCTGGACCTCTCGGCTTCTTCCTTAGTTGCATCCTTAATTTCAATTATCTCCCAAAAACGAAATCTCACACCACCCAATATCTCCTCAATTTCATCATAATATTCTCTTAGACAAATTCTGTCTATGAGCCAGTTAATTTTCTCATCAATGTCTCTCACATAATGATCCAAGCCTCTAGTCAAACTTTGACTTGGATCAAACAAAAATCGAGATGAATGAGGAATCTTCATGTTTTCACGCAAAAGCATTACATGATATTTGATAGCATTTCTTGCGTAATACACTGAGAGTTGAAAATTGTTTTCTTGAAATGCCCTTTCCATTTCTGACAGGACCATTATCTCGCCTTCACTTCTAACAAAGAAGGCAAGCGAAACTTTAGAAAATGTTACGTCTTCTTCATAGACTTCTCGGCAAACTTCATCAAAAAAGGACCTTGATGTAACTCTATGTCTTTCAACTTCTTCTATTGAGGGTACGACAGCTAGATGCTGAACATCATTTCTTAGTTTATGAAGAGAGATAACCTCAGATAAGAATCCGATATTCGGGTAAAGAGCTTTCAATTCATCAATTAATTTGTCAAATGATTTGGGATATCGCTTCTCTGTTAGTGACATTTGTTTGTCAAGCAAAACTGCTTTAACAATTGTTTCGTTGCAATAGTCAAAATTAAGAATAGATAAGATTGAGTCTGAGGGAGCCCTGCTTTTAGAGTGGACATACCCATGAGTATACAATTCTTTTGCTATCGTCAGTCTGCGTTTTGACGTATCTGTTAGTCTCACATTATTCTCCCCAGATAATGCTACTTGTTCACCTTTTTTAGCTTTAGGAAAGTTTTTTCCCCATCGGGAACCGATGTATTTTCATTATTAGATAAAAAAAGAAGACAAAGCAATAGAGAGCAGCTTACTCTCTTAACCTATTTTTCTATTTTATTTATCAAGTTCTCGAATCCGTTAATGCCATAATAATCTGCATAGTCATAACAAAAAATGAAATAGAAAAAGAGGGAAGACGCGTGTTTTTCTGTTGTTTTAATAGTGGATGAATTACCAGCCATCTGGGTAATCAACTAATTCCGCAAAGTGGCTTAATGCCTCATCTATCGTTGGAGGGTCACCATGTCCGCCTGTGGCTGCTGTATATAGTCGATAATATTCTGAGCAACCAGCCTCAGCAACTGCTACTTCATAACTGTGTCCTTGCAGCGGAGACGTCAGTGGGTCTAGAGCTCCATTCACCGATATTACGGGTATACATATTTTAGCATTGGATGTGGGATTTAGTCTCTCATAGTGTTGTGGTTTGTCATCATAAGTTCCACCGAATTCAGCCTCCATATCCGCTACCATATTCTTCAGTGACGCGAGCATAGACAAGAGATAATTCTTAAATGTCTGATTAAAGGTATCCCAGATGGGGGGTGGAATAGACTCAATACTAGCAATAACGTTTAAGGAGTCCTTGTAGCCCATGGTTATGTTTTTCATGCCAGAATTGTCAAGTACTCCATCATAGAGTTCTGGGTATTTCTCTCCAAGCAGTAACCCGATGAGTCCACCCATTGAATGACCAATAACGAATACTTTTCCTGTAACGCCAAAGTTGTCGATAACATACTGTGTTAGCTGATGAGTACGAGTCATACCCATCTTTACCGAAAACCCTCCTTCACCATAACTGGACGCAGCATAGGCAAAACCTTGCTCAAGTAAAACAAAGGGTAAACCGATGCCGTCGCCATTAACAAGATTATCCACTGCGAATTGTGCATTTGGCTTCCAGTTAGTTGCCATGTATCCGTGACAGCCAACAACCAACATACCATTCCACTCTTTTGGGATGCGGACTACAAAGTTTGCATGGTCCAGAGTTCCAACGTACTCAGTGTAATCACCCATATCTGTTCCAGTTACTTTTTTCGCTAGAACTGTTGAAGTAAGTGGAGTTGCCAGCATAGCCACAGCCATCAAGGCTACAGCTAACACTAAGACTTTTCTATTCACTATCTCTCACCTCCTCTAAAATGAATTAGAACCAAAAAGAGGTATTGTTTTTATCTTCTTTTATAATTTGTGGAAGATATTTCTATTGATTCATTCTCAGTTGCTTTCTCACTTCATAAACATTTCAAGAATAAGTAATTATGAATTACTATTGCTTTGTTGGAAACCTAACCTCTTCTCTTAATGTTGCTGTACCATAACAACCACATAGCATTTTATACGGATTAAGAGGAAGTATTAAACCAAAATCTTAGTGAGGAGACGAATTAATGAATTTTAGTGAATTGAAAGGTCAGGACGTCTTTGTTGACAATCAGAAGATTGCTAAAATCAAAGATGTAGTTTTTGATCCTGAGGAGTGGAAAATAACTCATCTTGTTATTGAGTTGACTAGGGAGGCAGCTGAAGAAGTACTTGGTGCGTCATATGCCGTGAAAAGCGTGCTTAATAGGATAGCGATTTCGGCTTTGGAAAAGGGGATGGCTTGCTGCACAGATAAGGGTGTTGAAATAAAAGTTTCAATGAAGCAACTGCACATCTATCTAAGACCTGTTTAAACTCAGTTAGCATGGAGGATGTATCTTAAACTGGAGGTGGATTTGATGAGTAAGAAAACCAAGAAGAAAGCTACGAAGAAAATGGACAGCGTTTAAGTCAACTTTCTGGTTGATAGTTCCAGTGGCAACAACGTTCTGAATGTTTATTATGGCTTCAGTTTTCGGCATTAAACACCGCTTCTTATAGTATAGCGGATGCTTAAATAGCCTCCATAAAAGCCATATGTTGCCCGTTTTTGGAGAATTTCTGGGCACTCCCTTTTTCCGTGATTATGCACTTTTTCTTCATTCAGTTTTGAGGCGAAAACCTATCCATAAATTCAGCGCTTGTTTTGAACAAGGAAAACAAAGTGGAAATGAGCGGCGGGTATCCACACTATCAACAGTGTCGCCAAACGTGGTCTTCTGATTGATCGCCAGACTTACTACAAAGATGAAAGTATTGTCTTTCCCTCAGGCTTCATTTTCTTTCTTGGACCTGTTTTCGACTTGGCGTGACTTTCTAAACGAAGAAAAAGCAAGGACTCTGTCAACTGACTAAACGAAACTCCGACTAAAGTAAAAATGTCACATATCTTTATCGCTTAAACTAATCAACCAATAAACCAAAAGTGAGCATAAACACCTAATCGCGCTCGAGAATGCTGTGACGTAAACGCTAAATTAAGCGACTGGAAATTAGAAAAATCAGATCAGTATAGGGTATCTATATAGTATAGTCGGAATCGAGTAAACGGCTTTAAAGCTCCAAAAAAGCCATTTGCTACATATATAGGAAACGAAAAGAAAGACTGGGCTCCAAGAATAGTACCGAGTACAAAAGGCATGCTCACGTATAATTCAGTTCATTGCGGTTGGTAAACAGATTTCTTTTTAGCATTATCTTGGTCAAAGCGAGATTTCCGCGTGCTATCTTGCTCGAACTCCATCCAATTACTGATGTGGTCAGCAGCCTCCTTGTTCAGATGTTTTCTGACCGCCTGCAGCAGCTTCCGTATTTCGAAAGGTTTCAAAATATATCCGTCGGCACCCTCGTTAACCGCCCCCATAGCATTCTGTATGGTCGGAAAGCCCGTGATGATTATCATAACTATATGGGGCTGCTTTTCCTTCAGCCTGTGAAGGAGCTCGGTTCCATTCATGTCAGGTAACTTAATGTCAATCAGGGCTAAGTCAAAACGTTTTTTTTCAGAGACCTCAATCGCCTGCTTGCCATTTTCCACAGTTTTAACAGAGTATCCTTCCTCGGATAGGATTGAAGAAAGCACCTTTCTAAGCTCAGTGTCGTCGTCAACAACCAAAATGTTTTCGTTCAACCACCATGCCCCCGCTTAGTCATCAGCTACACCCGTACATTTTACCATGGATGAGATAAGTCTCTTATGAAGTAGAAATATGAATTATTTATTTTACTCGTTCGAAAAACAGCCAATCATCAAACAAACTAGCGCGCGCTAAGTTTTAAAAACAAAACCCCAGAGAGATTGAAAAATAAAAAAGGGAGAGTAAAAAAAGAGAAGATTACAGAGTGACAGCGTATACCAAAGGTATTGTAATTTTGTTAGCAGCCTTAGCGAAATCACAGATGGCAAAACTGCCATTTCCCCTAGCTATAGCCATTAGATCGATCACAACTCGTATCCAGTAACCTGATTCCCCTTGCAATACATAAAGTCCTTTTGGAAATGGCACTACATCTTTTGGCACATCAAAACTCAAGGCCAACCTTCCATCATGACGCTCCGGAAGACCAGCAGATTTGCTGATGCTTTTTTCATCTTTCCCTCGCTTTCTGTATTTTCCCCCAAGACCTCCATCAATAACCCAATCGCTTGCGGAGCTGTCATAATCATAGAGGTAGGCTCTCGTTTTCAACTCACAATATGATTGGATTCCTGAGGTAGCGGATTTTACTGCAAGATTACCATAAGCATCGAGATTAACAACGACCCTGAAATCTGTTGGATTAGAGAAGGGGGGCAAGCGACACCAACCCTCTATAGAACACCATGAAAAACTCACACCACTGGCATCATAACCAAAAGCATAAGCTGCAGCATCTATATTTGTTATTACGTCGTCGGTAATAAACAGGTTTTCAGCAACTGTTCCATTTGTTGTGCCAAATTCGTTTAGTGGATAATGAAAACAATAGAAGTTTGATGCCTTTTGGAAGCCGGTGAGCGTAAAGTATAATTTCGGTATTAGAATTGAGGCTTTGGATGGTATATTTATAGGTTTTAAGATGTCAGCAATCTTTTTGATTTCTAGTTCCACGTCTTTGGAAGGAGATTTAGGTGGAGTCTTCGTTTCCTTAGAATAATAGTCAATGAGTTGCTGGATTCTTTTTATTTTAATGTCTTTTTCGGTTCTTATTGGGTCATTAATTTTTTCTAACCAATCGTTCAATTCTTTAATCTCTTTCATTTTTTCACCTCCTTCCAAACTCCATATTCTGATCACGACTTGATAGAGATCGGAAAATTACCTAACCATTTTTGCTAATTTTTCAGAAAAATCACTTTGACCAGTCAAATACGCATTTCCTTTGTTATGATAATTAAGCCATTTAAGTTCCAAAAAAGAGGAAAAAGGTTATGTGGAACATAAAAAAATCCTTAAAGCGTACCGAGATACCTCACCTTGGCCACTCTATTGCAAGCGGTCTTAAAAAAGGGGAAGAATTACTGAAGAAGAAATTAACAGTATATCTAAATTGAAACGGTGTTGTTATTAAGTCGCAAATGCTGCATAAACTTTTAAAAATGACGGCACACTAACATTTACTGTGTTTGTTGCTCTCAGTGAGAGGGCGGTTTCAAGCAAACTTTTGAGGAAAAGAGAATGGCCGCACAGATTAGCAGAATATTTTCCCGTCTTTTTGTCAGGGTTGCCTTCGTTTTTGAACCGTTGACTCCAAGGCTTGTATCGTACACCGTGGGGCAGACGCTTAAGAAATGGAAACAGCAAAATTTGATTCTTAGTTACAAAACCCGAACTAAAAGGCTCGGCAAATTTCATTACAAAACACGGATTGACGTTGATTTGAACTCTGGACAAACCGCCTACATTCTTGATAAATTGACTAACAAACTTAAAAATGCAAGGAGGTGGTTGAGTGCCAGAAGAGACAAAGGGCAAAGTAAAGATAACAATTGAAGTGGAAGTCAATGAGCCATTAATGGACGCTATGAAAGAAGCCATTACGAACATGTCCACAGCGCTACCTGATATAATGAAAAGTAGAGGAGAAAAAAAGTAAATTACAACAACAGTTTTCTCTCTTTTCACCCATTTTTCGCATTCAAGCATTTCTTAGCCAAAGTAGGTGCTAAACTATTTTTGTAAATTTTAGAATTAGTTTATACTCAATCCTAGAGAAAGTATAGCGCTCTATTTAATCTCTCAAAAAGTTTGAGAGTTCCACATTTTGTATGTTGTCTCCTAAGCCAATAATAAAAACTCCTGAAAATGGTGTTGATTTAAAGCGGGCGCTATTTTAATATTTGCGTGAAGGAAGGAAAATTAAATTTTAATCCAACTAACCTACGGTGAAGAAGCGTGAGGTTGAGGGCTCTCAGCAGATTCAACAAACAAACCGCGAAATTGCATTAAACTTTACCCTTTATCGGTTTAACTATTAAATAACCTTTCTCTATGAGCCAGTGGTGAAACTGCCAAGTGGTGAATACGCATGCGGTGCTGCAGGTTTTTCTGATTTTCTCGTACGCTTCGGATTTCTCTGTCAAGCGGTTCAGTTGCATTTGCACGGGGCACTTCACGTCGTTGCAGAACTCTCTGCGCTTGTACTCGATAAAGCCTTCAATGGACATTTTTCATCGTGGCTATTGCATCATCCAAAGTTAATAAGCATTATTCGCTAGTACCACTGTAAGCGCTTTTTAGATTAATAGATTGAAAGCTGTGTACTCTAGTGCTCGGAAAAGACTATACCCCCCTTATATAAAGGCACGTTTGCAAGAGAAACGCTGGGATAGGATAATCTGGGACTAGAAAAGATTGATTTAGCAAATTTCTATCGTATAACTCGGATTTTTTAAAAAGTGTGGTATTTCAAATTTAGAATCTTTTAAAAAGTAAATGGAGAATAAACAGTATAGAGGGTTGATTTGCTATGTTTGAAGAGTATAAGTTTTTGCGTTATTTCATCCCAGGCAGTCTATTTGTAATCTACACAACAAGTCTAGTACTTCCTTTTTTAGACTCAGCTATCCTTCGTTATTTCAAAAACAATCCTAATGCTTTGTTAGGGCTTATTGGCGGAGCTTTCGGAGCTAGTCTCGCATTCGGATACATAATTTATACTTTCTATGATACATTTCTCTATAATGTAATTGTAATGAAAGAAAAGAAAGGGAAATTATTCCCAGAAAGACCATTACTCTTATACATCAAAGACAGACTCCGCCCTTACTTTGAAGAAAGCGCATTAAGACATCAAGAGGTCGAATTAGAAAAGGATTGGGGTGAGCAATGGAAGAAGATTGACAGACCGATAAAGAAAGTATTCATTGAAATGTTCTTTATAACTAGTGATAACTCCAAAGATCATGATAAATTTCAGACAATTCTCAGGGGGTGGTGGTCTCATTTCAGTGCTAGAATTGTTTGTTCTATTTGTGTTCCAATTTTTTCTTTTGCCAGCCTCTTAGTTTTATTTATTTCAGACATAATTTTAGAAAGGAACGTCTTTGCGTTTCCTATTTCACATGTTGGGTTATGGCTTCTGTGTGTTTCTTTAATTGTTATAATTTCAATAATTATTGGAATTGGCGCGAATAACCCGCTAAAAGAGTCTTTCCACTTCGAATCTTTTTTCATAAAATCTAAAATTGGAACTGAGGTAGAGTTCAAAAAAGGAAAAGGCTATCAATACAGAACAGATGATAATACCGCATTCTCAAAAATGGCGAACATACTTTTCCGAGTTGTTGAAAAAAATGTAGAAACGAAGAAAAAAATAAGTAAGTTCCGAGAATGCGTGTAGTGATTTTAAAGGTGAACTAGAGTGGTGCGGTTAGTACATTTGTTTACGAATACTGTTAAAAACTAGAAGCGCTAAAAGGCTGTTTACAGGCGGAGAATGATGCAGCCAGTGCTGAAGAGAGCTATTTTCGCGTTTGTCCTAGCCTCAATAATCATAGTTTCTTTTGCGGCGTTGCTGCACCAACAGAAGAGCTTCACGTTTAGTATTACACCAACGTCGCCTCGCTTGGTTCAAGTTTACTCGGGAATTCCCAGCTTGCGGGCAATCACAACTGACCCGTACTGCTTGCTGGCTTTGCCCACATCCTTCAGCGTCCATGTCAGCGCTAACAGCCAAGCGCCTTTCACAAACGGCACGCGCACGCAAATTTACAATTATATCGAGAGCAATCCTGGCGTCCAGTTCAGAGGAATATGCGCCAGCTTAAGCCTTCCAGTGGGCTTAGCCCAGTATCACTTGGGAGTTCTCATCAAAGCGGGGCTGGTGTCGTTTGTTCGTGACGGCCGCTACAAACGGTTCTTCCCTTCTAAGAAATTCTCAAAGAAGGAAATGCTCACGATTTCACTGCTGCGGCATGAGACGGCTAAGCGGATTTTGGAAGCGCTGTTGAATAGGAAGCAGCTGTCGCACGGCGAATTGGCTGGCGAGGTTTCGATAACGTCGCAGGCGTTGACGTGGCAGATGAAATCCTTGAAAAAGACGGAGTTCGTTCTGCAAGCAACCGAGGGATTGAAGACGATTTACTCGTTGGACGAGGCTTCAGCGCCAATGCTGATGCAATATTTGGCGCTTGTGGAAGAAAAACCGTGAAACGTGTTAGCGCCTACTTTTCACCTTACTAATCGCATATGCCACGGCTGGAGCGCTCGCCATGAAACCGACGGCTCGTAAGACTCCAAACTGCCACGGAATCCCGCTACCAGTCAATGAGCTTTCACTGAAGAGGTACATTTGATAAAATGTAAAACTAGACACCAGAGAAATCGTTGCGGCGAAAATCGTTGTGTACTTGATGTTCGCTTTGGCGTCTTTGGAGTGGTAATGCCTGTAATACACCGAGAACAAGACAACCCCTAAAATCATCCCAAAAAAGCTAACCAGAAACATGCCCACCAACTGAAACAGGGAAACGCCCGTAAAGCTCTGAACCGACAAGAGAACATCAACCGTCGCTGGAACACCCCACGTAAACCCCAATAAAAACACTAACAGCACGCTCTTCACGACTGTTTCGCCCAGCCATTTATCAATCTCACTGCGAACCGTAACGCTGGATCTGTGCCGTTCCCGCTCAACCCTCTGAAAAAGCTCCACTCCAGCCTGACCCACCTCGGAAAGGCGATACTTTCCTCTTTCAGACTGCTCAACAAGAGGTGCAAGCTCCTTCAAATGGTAACTCATCAAGCCCGTGTCCTCTATGCCAACGGCGTTCTGAACCTGCGTAAAAGAAGCTTCGCCCCGTTCCTCAAGAAAAAGCAAAATTTGGCGGCGCACTGGATGCTTTAACGCTGCGAATATCTCGTCATACTCGTCTGCTTCGGTCAAATCGGCACCTGTCACTTTTCACTTGCAAAGCATACAATAAACGTTTCCGTGAAGAAAAACTGGAAACACATTCCGCGCAGTCCAAGTTATGACGTTCTTGCAGCCAGATAGGCACATCGTTTCGAGAACAAGATGCTTTAAAGTAACGAGTGGCGTATAATACGTATGGCAAGATTGTATTTTCTGGGCGGAGAAAACGTAATCAAAAGAGATGCGAGAGAAATAAATGAAATTGCCTTCCGCGACGCAAGCGAAGCGCCTCGTGTTGTAGTAGTTCCTTGGGCAAGAGCGTCGTTCGACAAAGCGTATAAGCGCAGGAAGAGACTGTTTGACTACTTCCGAAGTCTCGGCGCAATGACCGTTGACTTTGCGGAATATTCAGACACGCTCAAAGAAGTTACCAAGAAAGTCGAGTGCTCCGACCTGATATACCTGCCAGGCGGACTTGCAAGCGTGTTGGTTGAGCGACTAAAAAACAGGAGCGTAGACAGATTGCTACGCAAGTATGACGGCGTTGTCGTTGGAAGAAGCGCAGGTGCCTTAGCGCTGGGCAAAAAATGCGTAGTTACAAAAAACAGACGCAAACCAACATCTATGATAATCAGCGGCATTGGGCTAGTGGACTTCAGCGTCAAAGCGCATTACAAACCTTCGAAAGACGGCGAACTGAAAAGGCTGTCGAAAGAAGAGAAAATATACGCCATACCTGAACGTTCAGCACTTGTTTACGATAATGACGCCCTATCGTTCATAGGCAACGTGTACTTGTTCCAGAATGGAGAAAAGACACGCGCTGACTAAGCACCAAACGTTGGTAGCCCAGAATAGGTTCAAATATCGGTTTAAATTATCGGGTTAAGGATTGATTCTTTGTCATTCTGGAAAAATACGCAAAAATTGAGCTTTAAATTAGATTTTAAAGTGGCTACTAGCTAGAAACGGTTAGGTCTTAGCGTTGCTTTCGTTACGTAGACGACAGCGGAGGCTTAAGATTTTACAAGTTTCATTGGTTGTCCGCAGCAGACCAAGGTTCCTTTTCCTGCCTCAAGAACTTCAACTTTGTTGCCGCATATCTCACAGAAATATATCTCTCCAACTTTGGTCATTTTCTCACCTCTCCTTTTGTTTTTCATGAGTTTTGGACATTAATACTTTGTGTGCCTTGGACCAGAAATAAATGTTAACTAAAATATTATAAATTGAAAAACGGATAATTATATGGAGGAATAAAAATGGTAGTTGTAGATAGACCTGCACCTGATTTTGAGGGAACAGCGTATTTCAATGGCAAGGTGTCAAAGGTCAAACTCTCGGATTACAAGGGAAAGTGGGTTCTGGTGTGCTTTTATCCAGGGGACTTTACTTATGTGTGTGCAACTGAAGTTGCTGGCATAATAAGGAACTACGAGAACCTCCAGCAGTTTGGTGGCGTAGGCATTGCTATAAGCGCAGATTCTGTTCACTCTCACAAGGTTTGGGCAGAGACAAGTCCAGCTATAACATCTGCTTTGAAGGAAACGGGAAGAAAGTTCCCTCCTATGCCTATGGTAGCCGACCCAACTTTTGAAATCGGTAGGAAGTATGGGGTAGTTGACGAAAAAGAGGGTGTCGAAACGAGAGGAAGATTCATTGTTGACCCAGATGGAATCGTGAGAGGATATGAAGTCTTGAACGCCACAGTGGGGAGAAACCTAGAAGAGACATTCAGACAACTCCAAGCATTCAAATTCGTAAGGGACACCGGAAAAGTCACACCAGCTGGATGGAAAGCCGGCGAGGAAGGAATTGAACCAAAAATAGAAAACGCTGGAAGAATATAGCAATTCACCATTGAAAAACCAATTTTCCCTTTTTTCTATATTCGAGAGTCAAAAATGGCAGGTACGGAAAGTTGAAGACCCCTTCTCATGAAAGGACTTCAAACGATTTAAAAACGAGACTTTGAAAATCTTAAAATCTTAGTAGCCCGGGAGAGATTCAAACACTCGGTTCAAACTTTTTTCGGATACTATCAATTTGATATTAAAGAATAGCGTGATTGCCATTGAAAAAGCCATGATTCGATTGCGTTTTGATAGTAAACACGATTGTTCGGGATTTTTCAGGGTCATGTTATGTGCATATTATGCCTTTGCCGACGGTGAGCAGGGCAAGGCTAATTCTTGTTTTTCTTGAAGACCTATTTACCGTTTATTTCTTTGGGGGCACCCCCCCAATCCTCCGAGCCTCTTCCTCGGTGCACGCATATTCAAAGTCAGGAAGAAGTAATTTTGAAAACCTACATCAAGGGCATCCATCCACCATAATCCATCGGTGGCCAATGTCTATCTTTTCTGCCCTTTTCTTTGAAATATGAAGGGACTTCTTCATCAGTGACTTCAAAACTATCGATTTTGTGCCTTCCTAGGGAGCTTACAAGAATATAAAAATCAAGATCCAATTTCTCTTCTCGAATTGCAGGCGTATGGCTTACAGGAAAGAATAAAACTTCTATTTTTCCTTCTTCGTTAGTATATGGTTTTTTTACATAGTAATGAATCCAATGAAACCTATACACTGCTTCAGCTATAGTTACGGTAGAAAATTCAACTCTTATTGGTTCATAGTCATCAGACCAAACAAACCAATAATCTGCCATCCTTTTACCGGTTTCGCAAATAAGTTTGTCGAACTTTTCAAACGTATAGGTTGTTAAATGTTTAACTACTCTTTCCTCCCCATTCTTGGAGCATTTTCTCTCTCATTTCATCAAAATTAGCGTATGAATCCAAAGTTTTGCTAAGACCTTCAAGGATTTCCGATATGTTAAATTCTTGAACAACTTCGGTTTTGTTGTTCATAATTCCAGAGTAGATAACATGCTTACATGATTCAAGCGACCCTAGGACTTTATCAAGAGTAAGTAATTGTTTTTCTTCGAACTCCTTGCAGACAAGTAATTCTCTGACTTTGTCATTCACTATATCAAGTCTATCCAAAGCCCGAATGTATTTGTTCTCTTTAATATCCTCAACCACTCGTCTAATCATTTTTCCTAGGACGCTTAACCGTGATTCAGGCGTAGCTACTGAAATATCTGGAGAAAAGTGCTGATCAACGTCTATATACTTTTTCGCCTCTATCGATCCAAATGGTTTCCACAGTATCCATTCGAATTTTTGAAAATCTGGTTTTTCATCCCAGGAAAAAAGATCGCTTTTACTCCAAAGACCTACTAAATTTGAATAGTCTGGACGCGTCATGTCAATAAAATTATTTGCGAGCCAAGCTTTACTCAGCTTAGATTTCTCTTCTGCAATTTTAGATGTATATATCCATTTATCGAGAGTACGAATATATGCACTAGTGTCGAAGACCCAAATGCTTTTTGCACTGGTATCTGTTTTTGCCTTAAAAAGACTCTGAACATAATACCCTATTTTAGAACTTGAAAAATCTGGAGAAGTGTCCAAACTAAGAGATGAGTCAGTATTTGACTCGGCTTCATACATGTACCTTCGCCAGTCTTGTATACAATAACTCAAGATTCAGCAACCTTTAGTTTCTTCACTTTTTCAATTAGCCAATTGGCAACATTTTCGGCAACATCAGGTCTCAATACAATTCCAACTTTAAGTTCTCGAGTAACAGGTACTTTTTCTGCTTCTGTTTTAATCTGTTTGCCGATTTTTCCTTCTTTGGTTAATTCAAAAGTTTGGCTTTCTGGAATATCAAATGCTTCTACAAAAAAATGGCAAACAATTTCGCCTCGCGGCGTTGGTCCTCCAAACACTCCATTTGCATAAATAAGCTTATAATCATCAGATCTTTTATGGATGAATTTAATTTCTTTTTCCTCAATCAATTCTCCTTTTGCCTCAGTTAATTCTTGCTTTGCCTTAGTCAACCAACAACCTCCCGAAATAAATAACTCTATTTTGTTTATTGATAAAGCGGATATATATACTAATACTTTTCTCAAAACACACCAATTCTACTCATATTGACTCTTCAATTTTGACAAATATTGGTTTAAGGATTCAATTTGGATAGAACTTAGTTTAGCAAACCACATATTTTTATTTAGTTTTAAAACATGTATTGGAACAAAAGCAAGCAAATTGAATTTGTCTTCAGATATTTGTTCATCAAATAGAGTTGTTTGTACAGACTTTTTGTTTGAATAATGCAAATGATTTATCAAGTCGGTTAATGCTTGGCGGAATTGACCGCTAACTGAGAACGCTCTCTTTCGATATGCCCAACATAGAGCTAAAGTTTTCAAGCCTTTAGAATCCGCTTTTTCAAGATCAATTCCCTTCAGAAGATACTTTTTAAGATAAGACAAACCGCCACCTATCGAACTCATTGCCTTAACGTCAACGTTGCTGTGCCAGCCCTGAGCGATAACCTCTTTTTCACGAATCCGGAATTGCCCTTTAGAATCCCTAAACACAGAAAACGAATGCGCCTTGAAAATAAGAATACAATGAATGTGAGGATAGCCATTTTCGAAAGACTCGAAGACTCTGCAACTTGAGACCTTGCCGAAATTTCTTCGCAAATAAGACATAAACCCGTTGAATTCAATGCCTATGTTTTCCCATGCTTCACCGTACAAACAGCGCTTGGTATCATAAGTTAATGTAACCCATAGGGCACAGGTCTCTTTTTTGCCTCTGTCCTTTGGATTGAAGAATATAATATCCTCTGAATAGCGTCTTAATCCTCTGAATCGACTTTCAACTCTACTACGATAAACATCATTTCCTCTCTTTGCGCACTTGACCGCGTAAACATCGTTTTTCCACTTTTCCGAGTTCCACTTTGTAAGAATCATGTATAGAGCTTCAAGAGCCCATTCTTTGTACTGTTCTACAATTTGATCAAGGGAATAATTCAGTCGAGCATATTCTTTGAGAAAATAGCGTAAAGAACCCAATTTTTCGGCTACTGGGTAGGAACGCCTTCAACTTAGCAAGAAAAAGGGGAATAATATTCTTTAACACATGTAGTAGTAGCCCGGGAGAGATTCGAACTCTCGTCGAGGGCTCCAGAGGCCCCTATGCTTGACCGCTACACCACCGGGCTCCAGCCTACGCCATCAAAACACGGATTCTACATAATAACTTTAGCGTTGCATCATGCGCCGTTCTTTTTTTTGAGGGCTTCTCGGACGCAGTGGCATTCTTGGCTGACTGGGTTCCACTTATCGCAGCACCATAGCGTATCCACTATTGGGTCCTTGTTTTGGGCGTAGCGCGTTGAACAGAACATGGTTGTTGGATACTCGTAAGGGTTATGGCTGCCACAGTTGCCGCAGAACCTTTTTTCTTTCTCTCCCTTTTTCATTCATTTTCTCCTCCGAGCGCCAAGCTTTCCGCGCTTAAGATACGGCGTACGCGTGAATTTGCTGCCCAGTCTCTCAACGACGGAAGCAACGATTATCGGGAAGATTATTAAAGCGTCGCCGATGACCATGGCTTTGGCGGCTTCACCTTTCACTTTTCCCCAGCTCACTGTTTCTCTAAGCGTAGAGCCTGATAAGCCTCCAGTTTCAGGTCGATCCATGGTTATTACCACCGCGTAATCCATGCCCTTCTTAGACGCAATAGCGGCAGATTGAACCGTGTTTCTAGGCACTCCGCCGCCAATCACTACCATGCCGTTTTTAGGCGATTTCCTACAAATGTCGCATATAAGCGGCACATCCTTGAAGGCGTCAACCTCTAGGATGTCTTTTTGG
>Ga0315555_1000429_pt1 | contig 29619 bp, 27 predicted proteins | sample SalMarSW160380MG_FD_202113 | JGI IMG/M metagenome (GOLD analysis project Ga0315555, IMG submission 202113) | Salt marsh sediment microbial communities from the Plum Island Ecosystem LTER, Massachusetts, United States - Salt Marsh Sediment SW1603-80 ... | reverse complement strand
ATTTGTTATCAAGCTAATTAAAGCAGAAAGGAAAGGGAATTGCTATGATAGTCCCACACTAACTCTCGACAAAGACTTCGAGAAACGTAATATGGAATCAGAGATAGAAGTGTGCCTATAATAAACCGCAAAGTGGGCCAGAAATGAAAAAGACAAGAGTAAGCTTTTCCTCTGGCGGGCTTTTCCTCGAAGGAATATTGGCCATACCCGAAGGTGCCGGACCTTTCCCGGCAGTAATAGTTTTCCATCCCCATCCCCTCTACGGCGGCAGTATGGATAACAATGTGGTCTATAGCCTCTCTGAGAAACTTACGCAAGCATCGCTTGCTTCATTTAAGTTCAACTTCCGTGGAGTAGGTGGGAGCCAGGGGGAGTTTGGTCAGGGAATAGGTGAGCGAGAAGATGTGGAAGCAGCCATTTCCTTTATAAGCACGGTAAAGGAAGTTGATTCTAAGAGAATCGGGCTTGCTGGCTATTCGGCTGGCGCTGGCTTCGCCCTTCCCGTTGGCTTTAATGATGATCGAATTACGGCGCTGGCTGCAGTCTCGCCTCCACTCCCCATGTTCGATTTTGACTTTCTCAAAAGCTGTCCTAAGCCAAAACTTCTTATCTTGGGGAGCAGGGATAATCTTATACCCACCGACCAGTTCCTTGAATTTTGCCAGAATCTTCCTGAGCCCAAAGAGTGCGAAAGTATTGAAGGGGCGGACCACTTTTGGTGGGGATATGAATCTCGCCTGGCTGCCAAAGTGGCTGCCTTCTTCACCAAAGTATTATAGTTTCACCCTGTTTTCAAAGTAGTAACCCCTCAAAGCCTGACCGAGCGCGAAAAAGAGCTGCTTGAAGAATTTGAAAGGCTAGAACGAGAGAGTAACAGGAGATGAGCTACACAATTTCCTTGCCTACGTAACAAATTCAATTCCGCTCAGGGAAAGCAGCCCACGTTTAATTCCAATGATGCTTGCTGCGCCAGATATCTCAAACCATGGCTATAGGGGGCTTGTTCATCAACCGCCTTCACATAATATCTTTTCAATACTTTCTCCAGCACTCAATGAGCTATGAACAAGAGGAAGGTCAAGCCCAGCGTGGGGTCTATTAGAAGAGCGAAGGCACTTAGCAACTGCCCCCTTCCCGTGGGGATTGGTGAAGGGAAGGGGGAATAAAGGAGAGAGGGACTATGACCCCTCTCTAACGCCTCAGCAAAAAATCTTCTTCTGATATGTTCCTATGCCTTCAATAATATCAAACGACTTGACAAAATAACCAATAAGTCTTATAATACTTATAACTTAATTAGACAACTGGAGGCTTAAGATGAGACAGGGATTTATGAATCATGTAGCAACTATATTGATCCCAAAATTTCCCGGAGAAACCGCGTTGTGGTATGCGAGGGCATACCTAGAAGAAGCGGGAAGCGGCGGAAGCGATTCAAAGACCCCAGAACAATCGCTAGCAAACACACTAAGTAAACAGGTTAAGACAGGCAGAGAAAAGCGCATTAGGAGAGAGCGGGTTAAAGGTGTTTATTGTTATTTCCCTGTGCCGATGGCATCCACACCTGACTCAAGAGAAGAAATTATTGTCCAGCTTTCTTTATCTGTGCAAGAGTTGAAAGACATTGATAACCTAGTTGCAGTGGACAAGTTTAAAAACAGAAGTGACGCTATTAGATGGTTAGTAATGGAAGGTATTAAAGCTAACCGCACTTACCTAGATAAGGTAGCGGATACGATTAGCCAAATAGAGCAGTTGAAAAAAGAGGCAGTAGCTTAGTGTAATCACGGGAAGTTACAGATTACTATGCACGGCCGAGCAACGAAATGTGAAGCAAGGTGGTTTAATGAAAAACATTACTGGTCGTATTATTTGAAGGGAGGAAATAATGGCGAAAATGCATCCGTACGCAAGCAAACTCGGTTTCTCAATTCTTATTCCAGACGGTTGGGACTACGTTGAGAATCTAGACAAAATAGATATGGCAGAAAAAGAACGAGAGAGTCAGAAAAAATGGCTACTGACTAGAAATGAACCAGATTCGCCTGACAAAGCCGTAAAAATCTTCATGGAAATGGTGAGTGTTATGAGTACTGGCATGCAGGCCATGGAAGCTTATGGTAGGAAACTTCAATACGATAAACTACTGATGCTCTGTTTGGAGCGACCAAAAGGTGCTATTTTCGATAAGAGCGCTGCCAAGCAAATTGAGTTTCTACTTTCACAACATGAAATTGCTTCGAAGGAATGGAATGGAAAACTTACCGCGACTAGACTATTAATCACACTGCAACAGCTGACCGAAGAGGCACGTTTACGAGCCAAGGAGTCCTTGGGATATCAGGTGGGCTATTTCATAGTGAGTAAAGAAGGGGATATCAAAAAAGAATCAGACCCTCTCCCCACTATGACCATAATTAAATTTAGCATGAGGGGAAATGAAACGTCATCGCAATTGTACTTACTATACCAGCAGAGTCTACCAGTGTGGTTTTGGAGTGGTATCCCTGACAATGTCAAAACTGTGAAGAATAATACTGTTGATAACGGCGAGATGACTGTGGTTGAGCATTACTTGGAATTTAATAGACCTGAATCTCTTAGTGCTTACGCAACTAAAGATACGACGGGTTGGGTTGTTTGCTGCACAGACCTTAAGTACCATTTTCATCGCAATAAGAGTGTGTTTGAAAAGATGATTGAGAGTTTCTGTGTTGAATAGAATTGACAGACAAAAACAGGGGATAGGAAGATGGACAACAATCAAGAGCGACTAGATGAGATACAAAGCAAAATTAGAGAAATCCAGAGGGAATTGACTGAGATAGATCTTCAAGACAAACCACTCGGCGACTGGAATACTGAAAGGGAAGAACAACTAGAAAAAGAAATAGAGAGTCTTCGACTAGAATTAGACGAGCTAAGCACAAACCAAGATTGAAAAGAACCAATCAAAGATGGAAAATCTACTTTAAGAGTGGACAGTAATCAAAGTTAGCGAATTCTCCCTTTTTAAGGGTTAAAAAGTTCAAGTTATATTCCTCAATTAGTCCGACATCGGCAAAGCCGAAGTATCTATTCTCGTCTATTATATTGTTCACTTCTTCATCACCTTTCCTTTACACGTCCTAAGGAACTTATTGACTAGGATCCTGCTTTCTCGCCTAAAGCAACCAGCTCTCTACTCTGTATTTGCCTGCGCCGTCTTTTCCAGCCCAGGACTTCCAGAAGGTCACCGACGGCTTTGTCCTGGAGCATCTCATCACGGAGGCGCAAATCAGGATTGATCCGATACCTCAGGCGTCTGCCCTCTCTTATCTTGGTAACGTAGCCATCATTTTCCAGGTCAGTGATTATTCTGTGTATTGTCTTCTCAGTAATGCCTATCGTCAAGGAGATCTCCCGCACGGTAATCCGTGGTTGCTGAGCAATCTGGCAAAGCACCAGAGCATGATTTGTAACGAACTTCCATCCCGGCATAGTTACACCTCCTTTTCAGAATCAGCCTCACATCGCTCCCAGAATAATATTTTCACAAAATTTTTTTCCGTCAAAGGCCAAAACCTCTTGACAACTCCAACAAAGGATGTACAATTAAGTCATGAAACACATTTCATATAGATGATAACATGGAAAGGAATTCAGGTCAAGTAATTCCTGTATATCATAGAAATTGACGAATGAAGGGGGACAAAAAGAATAATAATAATGTGAAGAAACACACTGAGCAAGAATCAGTTAAATCGAGTATCGACTATTTGTAATGGAGGAAAAAATTAAAGTGAAAGCATCATTGGTAAGACTTAAAAGTCAACCCATGTATAAATCAGAGAAATGCCACTTGGAAAGCTGTAGTAACGACGACCCTGAAGAGGAACCTCCAGGTAAACGCAGCATCTCTGATGACCTGGAGGAGGAACCTCCAGGTAAAAGAACCACAACCAGGTACAGATTCTTTGGAGATATACCAGACGCTGTGTGGAATGACTGGAAGTGGCAGTTCCGGAACAGAATTACCCGTGTCGAACGACTAGCCCAATTCATTCCCCTATCCACTAAAGAGCAGGCGCAGCTCAGGTTAGTAACCATGCGCTTTCCTCTGGCGGTGACGCCCTATTACCTATCGCTGATCAACCCCTATGATCCCGATGACCCAATAAGAAAGCAGGCGATACCTTCCACTATGGAAATGACTATGGGGTCGATGGGTGTAGAAGATCCACTGGATGAGAAAAAAGACACAGTGGTTCCTGGGCTGGTTCACCGCTACCCCGACCGGGTACTTCTAGTGCTTACCGACATTTGCCCCGTGCTCTGCCGACACTGCACCCGTAAGAGAGAATGGCGAAATGGCGGTTGGGTGCGATCCCCTGCTGAAGTCGAAGCCATGCTAGACTATATAAGCCGGCACAAGGCTGTCAGGGATGTCATTATCTCAGGTGGTGATCCCCTGACACTTTCTACCCGCCACCTGGAGGATCTCATTAGCCGAATAAGAGAGATAAAGCACGTCGAAATTATCCGTATCGGCACTAGATTCCCGGTGGTGCTGCCCCAGCGCATAGACAATGAGTTGTGTAGTATGCTTGCTAAGTACGGGCCCATATGGCTTAATACACATTTCAACCATGTTCGGGAGATAACTCCAGAAGCTGCTGAGGCATGTGACCGTCTGCTGCGGAGTGGTGTTCCGGTAAACAACCAGTCCGTCCTGCTGCGCGGCATTAATGACAGCATTGAAGCTCAGACGGAACTGTGCCACGGACTTCTCAAAATAAAGGTGCGTCCTTACTATCTCTTTCAGTGTGACGAGGTACAGGGCACTGAGCACCTGCGCACACCTGTGGAGGTTGGCATAAAGATAATTGAGGGAATGCGCGGGCACACATCAGGGCTGGCTATTCCGACCTTCGTGATAGACCTGCCCCAGGGCGGTGGCAAGGTCCCTCTTCAACCAGACTATATCCTGGCACAGACTGAAGGTGAGCTAGTGCTGCGGAATTACGAGGGACGCATTTTCCATTATCGAAACCCCACAAAACTGGCATGCCCTGAATTGCCTGCTGAGGTGCTGTGTCCAGCCGGTAGTGCGACTGCGAGCCTGCCTCAAGAAAACCGGGTGCCAATTCGGGTTAGAAGGAGTTCCAAATGCGGATAGGCTTGTCATACGACATTAAGGAAACGATAGCGATACAGCAGGCTAGCTGCGATGATGCTTTTGAGGAATATGACTCCTGGGAAACCGTGGAACTGATAGCCGCGGCTCTTGAGGCTGAGGGGCACACGGTAACTATGCTGGGCGGTGGCAGGGAGTTTCTGGGCAAGATTCTTCACGATAAGGTGGACTTCGCCTTCAACATCGCCGAAGGGCGAGGTGCCTACCGCAGCCGGGAAGCACAGGTGCCTTCAATCCTCGAGATGCTGGATATACCCTATTCCGGTTCAGACCCACAGTGTCTTGCCATATGCCTGGACAAACCTTTGACCAAAAAGCTGGTCGCATCACAAGGAGTGAGCACCCCAAATTGGCGTGTAATCAATGATAGGCAAGAGCTCCGTCAGATAGACACCGGCGATTTTCCTTTCCCGGCTATCGTCAAGCCAGCGTACGAAGGCTCAAGCAAGGGGATTCGTCTCACTTCAGTGGTGGAAGACGCGAAACAAGCGATTGAGGTAACAGAGAGCTTACTGGAGAAATACCAGCAACCGGCGATGGTGGAGGAGATTATTCTGGGTGACGAGGTCACCGTGGGAATCATAGGCAACTCCACACCCAGGGTCCTGGGCATGATGCGCATAATTCCGAAACAAAATGAGGGTTACTTTATCTATAACCTCGATGTGAAACGCAATTACCTGGACCTGGTTGAGTATGAATGCCCTGCCGGTCTCGAGGAGAAGGTACTGCACTGTATACAAGTTTCCAGCCTCAGTGCATTTCAGGCTCTGGGTTGCCGTGACTTTGCCCGGCTGGACTTCAGGATCAGCACAGCGGGAGTGCCATACTTTCTGGAAATAAACCCTCTGCCCGGACTGGGTATCCACAGCGACCTGGTTATTATGGCAAAAAAGATGGGATGGAGTCATCGACAACTGATAAACGCTGTGCTTAATGCTGCGCGTGAGAGATATCCGCAATGCGTACACGTGTAGCCATCGTCTACAACGAACCACATCATTCACGCTATGACGCAGTCAGCGAAGGAAAGGCGGTGCTCGGTGTGCTTGAGGCAGTGGAGGCGGTGCATCGGGCTTTGCTTCAGATTGGCTTCGGAGTTACCCGGGTTCCTCTGGTACCGCCACTTGAGCGAGCTGAAAGGAAGCTGAGAAACATCAATACGGACCTGGTTTTCAACCTTTTCGAGGGCTTCTGTGGCTCCCCTGAAACTGAAGCGGTGCTGCCGAAGATTCTATCGGAGATGGGGATACCCAGTACTGGTTGCCCGACATCAGCGCTGAAGCTAGGCTTAGATAAAGCTAAAATGAAGCTGATTCTCAAAGTTGCTGGAATCAGAACGCCAGACTTTCAACTGCTGAATCCCGAGACACTAAATTGGTTCCGCTTGGACTACCCTTGCATTGTCAAGCCCCGCTGCGAGGATGCCAGTCACGGCCTATCACCGAGAAGCGTGGTTAATGACTTTGCCTCTCTGGAGAGGCAAATCGGACTGGTGAGCAAACGTTACAGCGGAGGCGCCATGGTTGAGGAATTTATCGATGGGCGGGAGTTTAACGCCACAATTCTGGGCGATTCCGAATACCGCGTTCTTCCTGTGTCTGAAATAGTTTATTCCCTGCCTCCTGGGATGCCCAGGATTCTAACCTTTGCTGCGAAGTGGGAACCTGATAGCCCTTACTTTGCAGGCACAAAAGCAGTCTGCCCTGCTGAGGTTGCGGCAGAAGAGCGAGAACGTATTGCCGAGACAGCGGTAGCAGCTTTCCGAATCCTCGGTGGCAAGGGCTATGCCAGAGTGGACATGCGGATGGACCGTGAGGGACAGGTAAACGTTATCGAGGTGAACCCCAACCCAGACATCTCTCCAGGCTCCGGCGCAGTACGCCAAGCGAAAGCCGCCGGGATGACCTATACTCAATTCATAGAGAAAATCGTACAACTGGCTCTTTATGGGGAAGACAATGAAAATCTATATTCGCCCTATGACTCACAAAGACAAACCCAACATAACGAAAATACTGCGCAGTACACCGGAATTCAAACCCTCTGAAGTGACGGTAGCTGAGGAAGTAATTGACAGCTACCTTAAGGACTCAGTCGGCTCCGGTTATCATATCCTCGTTGCCGAGGTCGACTCAACCGTAACAGGTTATATCTGCTACGGGCCTACGCCCATGACTGAAGGCACATGGGACATCTACTGGATGGCTGTCGCTCGAGAAAGGCAAGGCCGGGGGATAGGCAGCGCCCTCATGGAATCCACAGAAAAGGCGATCGTGAGAGCTAAGGGAAGACTGGCCATTATTGAGACATCATCCACGCCAGCGTATGAGAAAACGAGGCATTTTCATCTCAATCACGGCTATGAAGTAATCTGCCGCATCCCTGACTTCTATGCGCCCGGGGATGATAAGCTAATCCTGCAAAAGCGGCTGAGGTGAAACCAAAGGGAAGAGACTCGTTCGGGAAGGGATGATTCACACAATGCATACTCTCCTACAAAGCTTTATATTGACTTTCGTGCCCTTGTTTATAGTCATCGATGCCTTGGGCAATCTACCCTTCGTCATCTCGCTGAGCGAAGGGATGTCGAGGGAAGAGCGCCGTAAAATGATTCACATAGCCACCGTAACCGCTACCATTGTTGGGCTGGTATTCCTCTTTTTGGGTCAGCTCATCCTGCAGGTATTGGACATTTCTGTGGGCTCCTTTGCCATCGCTGGTGGGCTTATCCTGTTGATCCTGTCCATAAAATATATGACTACAGGGAGGATGGTGGAAGCCATCAAAGAAGAAATGGTGGCGGTCGTTCCCATCGGTACTCCGTTGACGGTAGGCCCGGCGACCATAACAACCCTTTTGCTACTGGCAACTCAGTTTCCCCTCTATATGGTTCTCATCTCCTTCACCTTGAATATGCTGATTACCTGGGCTATACTCCTGTCAAGTAACCAGATTGTCAGGTTTATGGGGAAGGGTGGACTTAAGGCACTATCCAGAGTGTTCAGCCTGTTGCTGGCAGCTATAGCGGTAAACATGATTATCCATGGCTTGGAGTTGGCTAGCTTACTGCCAGGCAAGGCAATGTAAGCCTGGAATCACAGAGGGGCTAAAACGTGTTTCGCATACGCCGAGTTTACGATGATGTTACTCCGACAAATAAGGAGGCAATAGCTCAGGTTCAAAACATTCTCCATGAACAGTTCCCGTCTTTATCCAAACGTGAAATAGCGAGATTGCCCAAGCAGCTACGTAATCCCTTGAAATACCGTTTCCGGTCTATTCTTTTTATAGCTGAAGGGCCAGGGAGACGTATTGATGGATTCGCTCTACTATTCCACGAAGCTATTTTGAAGTTCTGCTATATGGATTTCCTTTCTACCGCCAGGCGCAGGACAGGCGGTGGCATAGGCAGTGCTCTCTATGAGCGCGTCAGGACAGAAGCGCTCAATTTAAATAACATCGGCCTTTTCTTCGAGTGTCTTCCAGATAACCCCAGACTATCCCGTAACCCTGAGATAAGGAAACAGAATGCAAAACGCTTGCGCTTCTTCGAGAGGCATGGTGCCCTACCTATTGCTAATACGGCTTATGAGACACCACTTGAACCAGGAGAGGATAACCCTCCCTATCTTCTTTTCGATGATCTGGGACAAGACGTACAACTGGGACGTGATACTGCTCGTGGAATCGTGCGAGCAATTTTGGAGCGGAAGTATGCGAATGTATGCCCGCCGGAATATATCGACATGGTGGTTGAGTCGTTCCAGGACGATCCGGTACAGCTTAGAAAGCCTCGATATTCGAAGACGCCGGCTGTTCCGGCCGCACGATACACACCCGCCGATCAGCGCATCGCACTACTAGTGAATGACAAGCATGCTATCCATCATGTCCAGGAACAGGGATATGTTGAAGCCCCGGTTAGAATAGATTCGATTTTAGCCGAGATAGAAGGCACTGGCCTATTTCAGAGGTTTGTCCCACATCGCTTTTCCGAGAAACATATCAAATCCGTTCATGACTCCAAATTCGTCAACTACCTTAAGAAAGTGTGTGCCAGACTGGAGCCCAATGAATCTGTATATCCCTACGTTTTCCCACTTCGAAATGTTGCCAGGCCTCCCACGGAGCTCCCCGTCCGCGCCGGTTATTATTGCATTGACACCTTTACTCCTCTGAATAGAAACGTTTATCCGGCAGCAAAAAGGGCTGTGGACTGCGCCCTAACTGCAGCCGAAAAGATTCTTGAAGGTTATCGCCTGGCTTATGCCCTTATACGCCCGCCGGGCCACCATGCCGAACACCGCGCATTTGGCGGGTTTTGCTATTTTAATTCAGCCGCAATCGCTGCCGAATATCTCAGCAAGCACGGGAAAATAGCTCTGGTTGATATCGACTACCACCATGGCAATGGACAGCAGAATATATTCTACGAACGCTCGGATGTCCTGACAATCTCTATCCATGGCAACCCACACTTTGCATTTCCTTACTTCAGTGGTTTCAAAGATGAAAAGGGTCTTGGGGCAGGCAAAAACTACAATATGAATATACCGCTGCCGGAGAACGTTGACGGTGAGCGATACCATAGAGCTCTCGAGAGTGCCGTGAAGCGGGTGAAAAGATTTCGGCCTGATTTTTTGGTTATTGCCCTTGGTTTAGATACAGCCAGAAGTGACCCGACGGGTACATGGAGCCTGGAGGCCGAAGACTTCGAAGCCAACGGGCGGATGCTCGGTTCATTAAACCTGCCTACGCTTGTTATTCAGGAGGGTGGCTATGACAGCCACATTCTTGGTATCAACGCACGTCATTTCTTTGCAGGGTTATGGTCGGGTGCTTTTAAATAGGATGTAGAATGATTATAGGATTATTAGCTTTTATGGTTTTCCTGGCCTTTCTACTTGCCTTCTGGGAAATCCAAATCGAGGGTAAGGATGGCTGGGCAGCGAAGCTACCTGGCTGGCGTATAGAAAAGGGATGGCTTGTCAAGTTGGCGGGTGGACGCCCGATAACCGGCTACCACTTTTTTATGACGCTGTTCCTGATTGCCATAGTTCATCTGCCGTTGTTTTTTGTTCCGTGGAGTTGGCGGCTAGAAAGTCTGCTGCTTGGCTTTTATGCAGGCATGGTTTTTCTAGAAGACTTCTTGTGGTTTGTTTTAAATCCACATTATGGGATTAAAAACTTCCGCAAAGGAAAAATCTGGTGGCACAAACCATGGTGGGGGCCGGTCCCTGCTTTATACTGGTTTTTACTCATCATCGTCATCGTACTAATTTATTTCGGAAGAGCCGCTATATAAACAGGAATCAGTAATCGTCCAGACCATTAGCCAGGGGTGATAATTAAGTAGTCTCTGCCACCTGGTCAAGAGACTGAAATTCGGGCGTCAACTACAATATACCCTTTCCCCTGCTCTTGAACTTTCACCGGATTGAGGTCCATCTCTGCTATCTGGGGTAAGTCTTCCACCATAGCAGACACTCTCAGCAGGAGGTCTTCAAGAGACTTCACGTCAGACGGCTTGGAGCCTCGCCAGCCAGCAAAGAGCTGGTAAGCCTTCACTGAGCGCACCATCTCCTGGACATCGATGTCAGTCAAGGGGTGAATACGAAATGTAATATCCTTAAGGAACTCGGCGTAAATGCCCCCTATACCGAACATGATCAGATGACCGAAGGAAGGGTCCTGAGTTAGGCCAACAATTACCTCAATTCCCTCAGATATCATTGGTTGAATGGTGACACCTTGCATCTCATCGGCTCTTCCCAGACCCTCAAGGCTTTCTCTGATTTGGTTAAAGGCTTGTTTTACCTCACCTGCTGAGTGGCATGGGAGAACCACTCCTCCCACTTCAGTCTTGTGGATTATCTTGTCTGAAAGGAGCTTAACTGCAACCGGGAAGCCAATTTCTTCAGCCGCCCTGGCTGCGTCCTCCGCTGTCTTTACTGACTTCGACACCACGACCTGGATTCCATATGCGTTGAGCAGTTCGGAGATGGAGGAAGCTTTCAGCCAGAGGGGTCGGGTAGAGCTTTGCTCTAAGGCTGATGCCACTGCCGCACGGGCCTTTTCTTTATTGATCCCTGTCAGTTCGGGAACCACCCCCTTTGGTCTTCGTAGCCACTGACTGTAATCCCACGCCCCAGCGAGGGCAACCGCGGTATGCTCCGGGAAGATAAAATTGGGTATGCATCCACCATCTTTGGAATCGTACTCAATACCAGCACCACGCGAACCCATAAATGAAGCTACTAATGTCTTGCCGCGCCTGCGAAACTCCGGTGCCAGTTCCCTTATGGCATTGGCTACTTCCTCAGCACGCACAAGTATCGGCGGGATAAAGATGACTATCACAATATCTATGCCGTCATCATGGGCCAGAATTTCCAGCGCCCGGCTGTAATCCTCGGGGGAAGCCTCAGCCGTCATATCAACGGGATTGGCAAGGCTGGCTCGAGATGGGAGAAAGCTCTTTAGCTTTGAGACGCTCTCATCTGAAAGAGTGTGCAATTCCAGTCCTCTATCAGCACAGGCATCGGCGGTCATAATGCCCGGGCCCCCTCCATTGGTGAGAATAGCCACTCTTTTCCCCTGAGGAATGGGTTGGTGATATAACAGGTTAGCCACTTCAAAAAGCTCTTCCAGTGTATCCACCCGGACCATTCCGGTCTGGGCAAACAATGCTTCAGAAGCTACCTCACCGGTAGCCAGCGCCCCGGTATGTGAGGTAGCAGCCCGGAAGCCTGCCGAAGTACGCCCGCTTTTTACCACAATCACCGGCTTGGTGGGCGTGATGCTGCGGGCTATGCGGACAAACTTCTTGGGATTGCCGAAAGATTCAAGGTAAAGGAGGATGACCCTGGTAGACGGGTCCTTTCCCCAGTATTGGAGCAGATCGTTGCTGGAGACATCAGCCCTGTTCCCGATGCTGACAAATGTGGAAAGCCCAATGTTCAGGTTCCTGGCATACTCCAGGATAATCTGCCCAAGCGCACCACTCTGAGTACCCATGGCAATACCGCCGATGGGAGGGAAAGTGGGGGAGAAAGTAGCGTTCATATTGACTTCTGGATCAGTGTTGACGATGCCCATGCAGTTGGGTCCCACTATGCGCATACCATAGCGCCGAGCAATTTCAAGTATCCCATCCTGCTTCTTCTTTCCTTCAGGGCTGCTCTCTGCAAAGCCCGCTGTTATTACAATTACGCCGCGCACCCCTTTTTGCCCACACTCCTCCATCAGCCGGGGGACCGTATCAGCCGGGGTGATAATAATGGCAAGGTCCACCTCTCCCGGTATATCCAGAACAGACGGATATGTCTGCACTGCGGCGACAACCTTAGCGTTGGGATTCACCGGGTAGACGACTCCCGTAAACTCATGCTGCAACAAATTACGGAAAAGCCTGTTGCCGATAGTGAGATTTCTGCGTGAGGCTCCAATAACGGCTATTGAGCGAGGCTTTAATACAGGCTCAAGCGAGGCAACGTCAAAAGCTTTCTCTTGCTCTAAGGGCATCCATTCCATATTAAATCCACCGTTGATGGCGCTGCAAATGATTATATGGCAAAGCACTGGTTTGTGTCTAATGCGGGGATTGGACCAGAGCTAGCATTACTCGGGTGTTCTCCACAAGTATTAGCGACAACCACTTATGCAAATACCTTTCTCGACAGGGAAACCAGGAGACGTATACTATTATTTTGACATACCTTGCTATTGATACGTATAATCAAATTCTCCCGAGATAAAACTTTAAGTGATAAGAAATGAGTATCCCTGAAATCCGCGAGGAAATTAAAAAGGCGGGTTGCGCCTTTTGTGCCGGCAATTGCGGTGTACTAGTTCACCTTAAAGACGGCAAAATAACCCGTATAGAAGGCAACAGAGGGCATGGATTAACTCTGGGTAATGTCTGTGAGAGGGTCGGTTACGCCTCAAGGTGGCTCTATCATCCCGACCAGATGATGCACCCGTTGAAGCGAGCGGGAGAACGCGGTGAAGGCAAGTGGCAGAAAATCAGCTGGGTGCAGGCTTTCGATGAAATCGCCGGCAAACTGGGTGATATAAAAGAAAAGTTCGGGCCGGAAAGCCTGGTCGTTACCGAGGGCACGTATAGAAGCGGGGCTTTCTGGATGCGTTCACGGTTTCTCAACCTTTTCGGCAACCCCCAAAACGTAGCTCATACCGGAGTTATTTGCCTCCTGAATTGCCACGCCATAGACATGGCGCTTATTGGAGGCTGCTGCAGCCTAGTATCCAATATTTCCCACAGTAATTGCGTGGTTGTCTGGGGACAAAATCCCGCAAGTTCGTTTCCGAGGACAATAGCCGGCATCAAAAAGAGGCGGCGTGGTAAAGGATGCAAGCTCATCGTTATCGATCCCAGGCGTACCAGGACAGCCGAACTTGCCGATATCTGGCTCCAGCTAAGGCCGGGCACCGATGCCGCTCTGGCTATGGGCTGGTTGAACGTTATCATCAACGAAGAACTCTACGATAAAGATTTTGTCTCAAGGTGGACTTACGGCTTCGAACAACTGGCACAACGTGTTCAGGAATACAGTCCCGGGAAGGTTGCGGGAATCACCGGCCTGACCGAAGAGCAAATCGTTTCCTCCGCCCGGATGTATGCCACCTCTAGACCTGCCTGTATAGTGCGCGGCGTTGCTTCCGACCAGATAGGCCGTAATGCCGGCAGAGTAGAACAGGCCAGGGTTATCCTGCGCGCTATCACCGGCAACCTCGATGTAAGAGGCGGCGACCTTATTCCCGGCATCGGGCCGGAAATAAACGGCAAACGCTTCAGGCGGGAGGTAATTCTTGAGCTAAGCGACAGGTTGCCCCCTGAGCAACGCCCGAAACAAATCGGCGCAGACCGCTTCAGGGCTATGTCCTGGCAGAGCTACGAACTGACCTCACCATACTATGAAAATGCCTACGGTATACACGAACTCGTTGGACACCGGGTAGCAGCCTCACCGCCACTGACCTGGCGTGCTATTCTAACCGGTGAACCGTATCCGGTAAAAGCCATGATTACCTGGGATAGCAATCCCTTGCTCTGGGCAGCAAATACCAAACTCGTGTATGAAGCCTTGAAAAGTAAAAACCTGGACCTCCATGTCGTCTGCGATTTCTGGCTGACACCAACAGCGGAGCTTGCCGATTACGTATTGCCAGTTTCAAGCTGGATGGAGAGACCGCTTTGTTCGACTTTCGAAGACCTGACTGACGTGGTTTTCGGCGGAGGCAGGGCAATTCGACCTCTGGGAGAGCGGAAAGACGATTATACAATCTGGCGCGAGCTCGGCATCAGGCTCGGGCAAGATGGTGACTGGCCCTGGGAAACCTTCGAAGAAGCGATTGAATACCAGCTTGAACCGCTGGGGATAACTTATGAAGAATTCGTTAAAGCCGGATTTGTCAGGGGTGCCCGAAAATTTAAAAAATATGAAGAGAAAGGATTTCCTACAGCCAGTGGCAAGGTTGAATTATACTCCACGGTATTTGAAAAACTGGGCTATGACCCCTTGCCTTTCTACGAAGAGCCGCCGGAAAGCCCGGTGAGCACACCGGAAGTAGCCAGAGAGTATCCCTTGATTTTAAATACCGGCGGCAGGTTTATGCCGATGTTCCACTCAGAGCACCGGCAATGGGGCACTGGAATGAGAGAGAGACACCCTGATCCACTGACGGATATTCATCCGGATACCGCCCACAAACTAGGCATCAGTGAAGGCGATTGGATATTTATTGAAACAAGACGAGGAAGAATTAAGCAAAAGGCACATCTTAACCCTGGCATACTCAGCAACGTGGTGAATTGTGAAGCCAGCTGGTGGTTCCCGGAGATGCCGGGAGCTGAACCTTCCCTCCACGGACTCTGGGAATCAAATGCCAACGTCCTGACGCTTGACGACCCTGATTGTTGTGACCCGTTGACCGGCGGCTGGTGTAACCGGGCACTGCTCTGCCGGGTCTATAAAGTCTAAATCTGATTGTGCTTTGATAAATTAAACAACTTGATGGAATGTGACCCAGTCTTTAGTAAACGCCGCTTGCCTTTCCGAAGTCCTAATTACAAGCCGTATGCCCGAAAAGGCAACGATGTCCTACAACGGTGTGCTATGCGCGTTGACAATTACACAAGGGACAGTTAGACTGAAGTCAGCGCATACTGAGTAACATTCGACGAGATAGCCTAAAGCATGAAAGGGAAGGAAACTGCAGGCGAGAAGTGAAAGGAGGCGGCAATGATAAAAGGTATCATAGGATATAGGGTGTTGATTTATAAGGACCTAGAGCCCATATTGAGGCAGCTCAGGTCGCATGCCATGCAATATCCGGGCTTCGTTAGCGCTGAGAATCTCGTCAGCGAGGAGGATTTCTCTGTCGTCGTAATGTTAAGCACATGGGAGACGATTGAAAACTGGAGGACATGGGTGGAGTCAAAGAGAACGCGAGATTTGCTTCAACAAGCCAAAGCAATTGTGCTGGAAGCGGCCAGAATAACAACATACAGGACAATGCCCACAGCAGAGTGGCGCTAATAAGGCGTCAGTCTTTGTCGATAACGGCTCCTTTCAATTTTCTGGTTATCCCAGGCATGCCATTGATGTCGGCATAGATGGTAAGGACACCCGGGTCAGATTGCGCATTAGACAAAAATGTTCCGCTCAGGCAGCAATTACTTGTTTTGATCAGGAAGTCACAATCTAGCGGATTGTGCGGTTTTCCAGTCGCTTTGAGCGCTAAGGGACAAATTCAACCCCGCTCTGGCTTAAGTTCTCTTCCCCTCTTTAAGGCTTAAGAAGTCCCCAAAATTCCAGGGACACCACACCAATTAGGCCTACTACAAATTAGGTATTATGTCCCCAGAATACCCGGGGCGCCTCTGGTAATCTGGCTCAGAAAACGCCTACGTGCAAAGAACCAAGAAGGTGGTATAATTAGTCTATCTAGTTCTGGATTGACAAGTCATGAGCGAGGGTAACACAGTGCAGGCACAGATGACCAGCTCCAAAGGGCTACCCTCCGTATCGGTAGTCATACCGGCTTATAACGAGGAAATTTATCTGCCTTTGTGTTTGGAGTCAATAAGAAAGCAGGACTACGCCGGAGAGTATGAAGTCATCGTGGTTGATAACGCCAGCACGGACAATACTGCCAAGATAGCTCTCGATTGGGGAGCCAAGGTTGTCTATGAGAGTAAGCGAAGTCCTGCGTGCGCTCGACAAAAGGGCGTCGAAGCAGCAACAGGAGAGATTATCGCTTTCATAGATGCCGATACGCAGGCACCAGCTTGCTGGCTTTCAACCATCGTGCCGCGCTTTGTCCGGGAGCCAGAGATGGTGGCGATAAGCGGACCCTATGCCTATTGCGATGCTGGCAGGGTCGCCAGGATTTGCTCTTACGCTGGTAGTTTCATCAACATTATCGTAGACCAGCTTTTTCGTAAAGCTTTTAATAAGGGTGGTGCTATATGGGGGTGTAACTTCGCCGTGCGACGCTCAGTGCTATTGGAAATAGGTGGATTTGATACCAGCATCAAGTTTTACGGCGAAGAGTATGAACTTTCCTTGAGACTGAAGAGAGCCGGTAAGGGAGGCATTATCCCCCGGCTCTTTGTCCTTACCTCGGCTCGTCGCTTGAAGAGGATAGGTGTGGTGAATCAATACTGGAATTGGATTGTGGATTACTTCTCGGTCCTTTTCTGGTATAAACCAATTTCCGAAAATCTGGAAGACTGGCCGACCAAGGCGTGGCAAACAGTGGTTGCCAGTTTTTCCTGGCAGAGAGTTAAAGCATCCTTGTTGTATGTTGCCTTTTTCCTTGGCTTACTCTGGTTGCATATCGGCCCCGTGATTGGGGCAGTGGGAAGGGTCATTTACGTTTTTGATATTGGTGTTCTGAGTACACTGTTTGTCTACCACGGGATCAACCCTCGCTCCTGGTTCTATGGCAAGGTATGGTCTAATGGCAACCGGAACCATTCTCAGATTGCGCTGACCTTCGATGACGGCCCGAACGAGCCATACACCTCTCAGGTTCTCGGCATATTGGAGCAACATAAAATAAAAGCGACATTCTTTGTCATTGGGCAAAACGCTCGGCGCTATCCTGAGGTCTGCCGGCGGATAGTGACAGCAGGAAATGTGATTGGGAATCACTCCTACCATCACCACAAATCACTATGCCTGAGATGGGGCAAGACGGTTTCTCGTGACATTGAGCTGGCTCATCAGGCAATCTATGAATGTACCGGATTTGAGCCCAAGCTTTTTCGTCCTCCCCACGGCTTCCGTACCCCCTGGCTGATGCGAACTGTTCGTCACCTCGGGTACACGGTAGTTACCTGGGACAACATGACCGGTGACTGGAAGGCAGATAAGTCTGGCGAGGAGATTGTGCGGACTATTACTCAGCGGGCGAAGCCAGGGAGCGTAATTGTCCTGCATGATGGTCGCGATAGCAGACCAAGCTATGACCGTAGCCAGATGCTCCAGGCTCTGCCCCTCGTCATTGGGACCCTAAAAGAGAGGGGTTTTGATTTTGTCACCATACCTGAGCTTCTTGAATCGGACGGGGAGCCTTCGGTCTAGCAAGCCCGGTTTCGGCATACGAGCGAACTCACGGATGTTTTGGGCCGTATCTGGTCAAAAATGCCGCCCTGGAAAGCCAGACTTCTTTTAGCTCCCAGGGCTTCTCTCTGAGTCCAGACACTTCGTCTCCCCGCAAATGATAGATTTGCATTAACCCGGCCATATAGAAGCGGGCCCCTTTCTTCCACAAGCTATCGGGCAGTTCATCAACCTGGAATCCCAGCCGTGTGGCGGCTACATGCTGGAGGGTGCTGCCGTGGAGCGCGGCAACACCTTCGAACTTTCCATTAACCACTTGCTGAGCCAGAAAGTGGAGGTCCTGTGCGAAGCAACCAAGGAATTCCCGGGGCGATTGTGAGGCTTTGATATTGAGCTTGCGTCTTCTTTTAAACCAAGCGTTGTTCAAATGAAGCTCGATGATTGTGTCTCCAGTTTTTACTTCAGAGCCGTCATTTAATACTCTGGTGGGGCCTTTGTAGTGGCGAAGGTTGAAGTGAATGATGCCGCTACCATCGGCTTTCAGAGGTCTGATGTGATAGATTACTCTCAAAAATCTATCCACCACAGGCCACAACCGTAGGACAAACCGAGGTGGCACACTTTTTGGCATTAGTTATCTCCGTAAGTGGTATACCAGTATGAGTCCGTGTAACAAAATTCTACCATAAGGACTCGGCACTTCCTAAGCGTGAAGCTACAGCCTATCGAGGCAACTTAATTGAGTTAACAATTTGACGGATTATGCAGCTTGCCAGTCGCTTTTAAGCGCTAAGAGTCCTTTTTCCAGCTTCCTAGTCATGGACAACGGAGTTAACAATACGATGTTGTGTTGCTCCCCCCAAGCAATAAATTACTCAGACCCTTCCTTGATATAGCCAGTGATTGACAGGTATTATATGAGACGTCGAACTCATCCTGTAATCGGGGCTAATGATTAAGAAGATAATGGTTATCTTAGCCAACTACGCTGATACTGAGGAGGGCTATGGCTTGTTGGGTCCGCAGATGGCAGCCACCATTATCCAGAATAATACCGGCTATGAGTGTGTCGTAGTAGCAGTCGGTCACGATTTTGATAAGGAACTCATCAAGAAAAATGTAATTCAGCTCGTTGGTAACGAAAGACCGATTATTGGCTTCAGCAGCCTCGGAGGTCGTCCCGAGCTCTGGGAGCTGGCTAAGGAGCTGAAGGCGGAGGGGGCTATAACCATTGTGGGTGGTCCTCAAGCTGACGTCGATTATATAGGGGAGACAGGTTGGGAACAACATCCTCACCGATTTCCCGGGGTAAAGGATAGCTTCAGTCTTGCTCTCCAAGGACCTGCTGAGCAGCTAATCCCCTTTATTAATTCTCAGGGTAAAGAGGTGCCTGAGAAAATCTCGGGGGCGCTTTTCACTCGGAATGGTAGATGCCGGATAAATGAGCGGGATAAATGGAATGGAGACTTTCTGAGGAAGGTCAACTGGGGGAATCTGTACAGGCTGGGCTCATCGGGACTGGAGCCAGTGTCTGTAACCAGTGCTCAGGTGGTACAACAGATAGGGTGTCCTTACTCTGCCAGGACGGTGAGGGTCGGCATTGATTATCCAACAAACTTGAAAGACGCCCCCTTCGACAAGAGGGGCCAAATATCCCTTAGCCTTCGGGGTTGTAGCTTCTGTGATGTAGCCCGGGATAAGGGATTTGGCGGTAAGCTACCACTTGATAATGTGCTGGCACAGATAATCAACTTGCCTGAGGATGCGGAGGGGAGAAAAATCCCCTTCGAATTGATAAACGAGGCACCCCTGACCACCCTGCCTGAATTGCTGTCAGCTATTAAACAGCAGGGGATCGAGATTTCTCAGCTAGAACTGGTCAGCCGAGCCGATTGGTTGATAATGGGCGAAGAGAAACTTCGGGTTGCTTTAAGGTTGGCTAAGGCCATGAAAGCGCATGTCCTCATGTCAGCGGTAGGCTTTGAATCCTTCGCTAACTCTATCTTGAGGAATTTGAATAAGGGTTATACGGTCGATACAAACCTTTCTGCCATTAAGCTGATGAGGCAGCTAAAGGAAGAGTTCCCGGACAACTGGTTCTATACAACTGGCGACGGGGCAAGTCATGGATTCATACACCCTACCCCCTGGGATTCTACGGAGACCGGGCGCGAGATGAGTAGCATCATATTCGCTTACGGCTTAAATCGGGATATTCTTCCCAAGCTTAGCACTCCGCTAATTATCCATCATGCCTGCGGGTTAGCCGATTGGGTAAGAGAACTAGAGATGAGGGAAGGGATCACATTGAAGAGACGGGCATCCATTATTGAGTGGTGGTAGGTGATAGATACCAACTAGGCCTACTGCAAATCAGGTATTATGTCCCCAGAATATTTCGTTCAATGTCACATTAACTCATCTTGTTATCCGCTATATTTTTGAGCTTTTCTATCTTCTACGAATAAGAGCCATCAATACCAACATCAAGACATCTAAAATTAAACTGCCGGTTTTCCCTTGTTCCAGCTGCTTCTCTGACTGCTCCAATGGTAGCAAGGTGGCTCGATCAATTGGCATAGACAGAAATCCGCCAAGTTTTTCTAATGTATTACTGGCCGCTTCAGCATGATGCACTGACAATATGCGCTCAATATCCTCTTCCAGCTTCTTATCTTCAGAGCCTCTCTCTTTGGGTCGCTTTAGCTCTTGCCGGGCCTGTTGAAATTTTGTGAAGTCACCTCGGTTTAGCCAGATTCCATTACACGAAGGGCAGCGCTCCAAAATAATGCCTTTAAGGAAGTACCGGTCTTTAAACCGGAAAAGCTCCGATTGATCTAATGGACATCTAAGGATTCGCTTTTCTATATTTGTAGGAGTCCAGAAGCTTTTCAAATCAAATACCTCGATTTTTTCTGCCTCTCCATGTCTTGCACTAAATAATTCCATCTTATCAAACCAAATCCCACCACATTCTTTGCATTGTTCAAGTAAGATTGGCTGACCGTAATGACCTTCGATTTTTACCTGATACATCTCGGTATTGTCATTCGGACATTTCATAGTTTCATTATAAGTTAAGAACCTAATGACGGGCAAAGATCACTTTCTATAGAACTTGCTTCACTACAGTGACTATCAGGGGCAACTAGAAGAAGCTCAATAAAACAATTCTTAAGTGCACGTTATTAAGTCCGATTGAACAACATAGCGAAATGTGCGGCTTTCCAGTTGCTTTTAAGCGCTAAGGGAGAAATCCAATTCCGCCTTTGGTAATCCGGCTCAGAAGACGCCGAAAGGCAAAGAGCCGAGATTCAAAGCATTCCTGAAATGGCTTAGCAACTGCCTGACCAGCCCACGGGGTTCGAGGTAGTTAAGCGAACAGACTGGCTAAGTGTTACACGTCTCCAGAGTAATGAATATATCTTATGTCCCAGGCAGAAATAAATGAGAGGGAGTTTAATATCTTCTCTGTTTTCCTCTACTAGGTCCACCAAGTCTTCTGTTGCCGGAAAACCCACCACCTCTGCTCTCAGAAGGTGGGCGAGCCGCGTTAACATTAAGCGTCTGGTCCTTCATTGCTTTCCCGTTGAGGCCAGCAATTGCGGCTTGACCTTCAGACACTGCTGCCATTTCAACAAACCCGAATCCCCGGGGTCGCCCAGTGTACTTGTCTGTTATAATATTTACAGACGTCACTTCTCCAAAAGTCCCAAATTCCTGACGTAATTCCTCTTCAGTTATCTCATAGGGTAAGTTACCCACATAAATCTTCATACTAGTGCTCCTTTCACTTAATCTCGTAATCCTTGCGGAGAAAATGGCGGTGGAACTTTGCCTCGCTCAGAATTCCACTCATTCGCATCACCATTTGAAAGCGACACAACAGGGAATCTTGAGAGTCACCTTCACGTATCGCGACTCCCATTGAGATGATACATCGCCACATTCTTTATAAACATACACGGGCCAGGTATCCCCGGCCCGTGTATGTCCGTCAAACCGGCATTATCTACTCAGTCTGACTTTATTGTAGCAATCGCTACAATAGACCGGCCTGCCATTGGTAGGCTCAAAAGGCACTTCGGTGTCTTTGCCGCACTCGGCGCATATGGCAGGAAACATTTGGCGTGGGAGCCCGTAGCTGTTACCACGACTTCCATTCCGCTCTGTCTTCCTTGCCTGGCGGCATGGGGGACAGCGCTTGGGCTCATTAGTATAGCCCTTGGATTGAAAGAACTCTTGTTCCTCAGCGGTGAAGCTGAAGTCGGTCCCACAATCGGCACACTGGATCGTTTTGTCCTGAAAACTCATTGGATGACCTCCTTTCTCAAAATTTTTAGCTGGGGTTTGGGTCATCCAATACTTGATATGAATCTAGCAGAATCCTACGAAGCTTGTAATAACCTAAACTTAAACTATTAAATACATTATACACCGATTATTAAGATTGTCAAGTCCCGCCGTGGCTCTATTCGTGCTTTAAGTCTGCCTCAAGCGCTATGGATGGTAAAGTGAACAGGCTGATGGAATGTACACTCGCTTGTCTCGGTCAATGCAAAACGGGAACTAAACAGAGTGGCTGATTGTTACACATCTCAAGGATATGGGTCATGAATTGACCACTACCAATATGTTTATTGGTATTCTCTACTCAGCATTGCCCTACTGGCGTAGCTAGTCCAGCTACCGCACAAGCCACGACGCTGTTGTTTCTTGGCTTTTCGGCACTGAGGACAACGCCTAGGCTCGTTGGTCAAACCTTTAGACGCAAAGAATTTGTTTTCCCCAGCAGTAAAAGTAAAATCAGCCCCACAATCGGCACACTGGATCGTTTTGTCCTGAAAACTCATTGGATGACCTCCTCTCTCAAAATTTTTAGCTGGAGTTTGGGTCACCCAATACTTGATATGAATCTAACGAAATACAATACTAAGAAGCTTGTAATAACCTAAACTTAAACTATTGAATATATTATACACCAAAGTGATGCAGTTTGCAAATAAATAGCCTAACCCCGTTAGCAAAAAGAAGGCCACAACTAAAATCAAATGATTTTGACTGGACACTGATGACGTGCTTTATCGCCTACTGAGGCACAGTACGTCGCCTAATTAGTAACTAAATGACGAAACGTGTAGTTTAGAACTACTCAAGAATTGGGTATGCAATAGAGTTCAAGTCGGGTAAAGTAGGCGGTACTGGACGACAGACAGAACTTTATGCTATTGTTTAGCTTCAGTGTATGGTCGAACCAAAATCGCAGGATTTGTTTGCCTGGACTACATATGTTATCCACAATCAAGAATGACCCAAGCCCATAGCGTCTCGGTGCTGCTAATTTCATGAGGTAGTCTGCAGAAAAGACAGCTCGGTGGAGTATAAAGAATGAAGACAAAGAAAAGAGAGGACCGCTCAGCTTCGCTAGCTGAATCCCAACCGGCGGTCCCAGTAAGGAGAACCCTTGCCCAAGACCTGTTCGATGGGGTTGCCCCCTCGTACGACACCTGGGCGCAAGTGCTGACTTACTTTCAGTACCTTCGTTGGCGCGAGTTCTTAGTCTCGCGAATGGCTCTTCGGCCGGGAAACCTTGTGCTTGACGTATGTACCGGTACAGCCGGTGTTGCCATGGAGATTGCCGACCACCATAATGGCCGAATCGTGGGGCTCGATGTTAGCCACTTGATGCTGGAAGCTGGCGTCCGCGCCGTCGAGAAGAAAAACCTGGACGGCAGGGTCCAACTTGTCCAGGGCCGCGCTGAGCATTTACCCTTTCCTGATGAGACCTTCGATGCGGTTGTCTTCACCTACCTGTTGCGTTATGTCCAAGACCCTGATGCAACAATACGGGAGCTGTCTCGCGTACTGAAACCAGGCGGGGAATTGCTCTCGCTTGAGTTCGGCATTCCAGAAGCCCTTTGGATGAGAGCTCTATGGGAACTCCACAATAGGGTCGTCATGCCAGTAATGACCATCCCCGTTTCACGAAGTTGGCATCGTATGGGCTGTTTCTTAGGTCCGAGTATCTCGGGCTTCTGTCGGCGGTGTCCTGTTGATCGCATCGCCGCAATATGGCGTGAAAACGGAATTCCGCTGGTAGAAACGAGACGCCTGTTGCACGGTGTAGCCATTGTGATGTGGGGAACGAAACGAAGATAGAGACCGATAGCCAGCCGTAATAATTACCTTATGGTGGTGGTGAATTCCAGGGACACCATACCAATTAGGCCTGCTACAAATCAGGTATTATGTCACCCAGAATACCACACTAAGGCCCTATTCATTAGTGACTACAGGCATACCCTTATTAGTTTATTTAAGCCTTGCCCTCATACTTGAAGGAAACCCGCACCTTCGCACGATAAGCGACAACCTTGCCGTTCTCGAGACGCAGGTCCAACTCTTCAACCTCAGCAATGCGCAGATCACGCAAGCTCTTCGAGGCCTGTTCAACGGCGGCGACGGCGGCCTTTTCCCAAGACTCAGTACTGGTGCCAATCAACGTTATTATTTTATAAACACTGTCAGTCATGATACCCTCCTTTCAGATTTGTTGTGTATTATACAGCCAATGCTCTCAATGAGCAATCAACAATGTGACGTAAAGTTGGGTAATCTTATTACCTAAACTGGGTCTTGGGGAACAGTTCCCGAACTTTTGTTTGAGAAGAAGGGGCTAATCTTGGTGCTGCAACAGTTGCTCGTGTCGGCAAATGCGCTGCAAAAGTGAATCAGGCCGTGAACCGCATCGACATTCCTCAAAGTTGGCCAAGGCCTTACGGTTCCTTTCTATGTTGTGACTGAGGTAATTATCCCAAGCATTGTTGTGATGGTAATCTGCTATAATTGTTCATGAATAAATAATGTCAGCACAAAGACCCAAACTATGGACTTGAATGATGTCATCAAACTTATTATCAGCATTCTTGCCAGCTTCGCCGCCGGCGGTATCGGCAGTATCTTTACCTTTAAGGCGATACCAACATGGTATGCTACACTGAAGAAGCCGCCCAAGACTCCACCCAACCGTGCATTCGGGCCTGTCTGGACTACGCTCTATATTCTTATGGGAGTATCTGTCTTTCTTATCTGGCAGAACGGATTAGGTAGCGGTGGAGCAAGAATTGCCTTTACCCTGTTTTGGGTCCAACTGACATTGAACGCTCTTTGGTCAATTGTCTTTTTCGGAATGAAGTCTATAAGGGGTGGGGTGATAACGATTGTTATTCTGTGGTTTCTCATCTTGGCTACGGCTGTTGCCTCTTTCAGGGTTTCAACCTGGGCCGGAGCACTTCTTATTCCCTACCTTATCTGGGTCACTATTGCTTCATACCTGAACATTGGAGTGTGGTGGCTGAACAAACCTGCCAAACAAAAGAAGGCCATCTAGATACCTCTAGCATTCTGTCACTCTCACTCAAAACGTGACATGGTGGGCGGTATTGGACTTCAACGAACGTGCCGCACGATCCTTGAGGCAAGCTAGGAAATTTGATAGTTTTCGGTGTGAGATAACAATGTGACGGATTGTGCAGTTTTCCAGTCGCTTTTAAGCGCTAAGGGATAAATTCGATTCCGCCTTTGGTAATCTGGCTCAGAAGACGCCGAAGGGCAAAGAGCTAAGATTGCCACGTCGCCTGCCTCGGCCAATACAAAACGAGAAACTAAACAAAATGGCTTTTGTTACGTGGCAACTATTCGTATCTGCATAAGACCTCTCGAAAGACACAATCAATCGAGATTTAGTATGAATAGATGACTCTAGCTAATATGGTATATAATCTTAAAACGAAAATTCTCAGCGACTAAAACGGATATGTCTACCATTGGACATTGAACGGCTAATAATCTCAAAGCTTAAGATTTCGCTGGTTAACGCTGAGCTCTCAGAAGAAGTCATTTATACAGAGAGCGAGCTAAGACCTGTTCTTCTCACTTTTCTTGAATCTTTAGAACAGATTGCCTCTCAGGTATGTAAACCCTTTAATTCCTTCGCACTGCTTTGTGCTCTCCAGCATTATATACCAGTCTACATCACTAAGCCTAAATTGGGTTTTGAGGCTGACGTACAGATCCTATTTAACAACGCTGCCGCACTAGCATTTCGTTTCTCTTCACCTACTAGTGAGGCCAAATTTAAGCTCAATCGTGCTGATTACAATCGGATTGCTGAGAGCAATGATTTGTCTTGGCTGGAAGACTATTCCGAAGTTGTTCGCCAAATCTATTACATCGTCCATGTAATAGATTTCACTGTGAAGAATTTGCGCTGGCTTGGCAAGGGTGCCAAAGCAACTATAAATCTCTCGCCAAATGATATTTCTACTATGGTCAAAATGAATACACCGACTGAATTGCAACAAAGGGTGAGCCAGTACGACGAGCGGCTAATTCGTAATCAAGACATCTTCCTCAAGCAAGCCATACCATTAGGGATTGTCAAGCCTGAGAGCCCATTAAAATGTGTGGTTGTTAATCCTAATTGGGGTGAATTCCGGAAAGGTAACCCGAACCCGTCGCCAATACCTGTAGTATTTGGCATGGATGCCATCTACACTTTTACGAGTCTTCATTCAGAGGAGATTATACAGATTTTCAATAAACGCGTTCATGTAGAGGATTTTTTTGTATTTTTGGCTGTGCTGTTCAAGCCATTGGTCGAAAACGCCCTCAATAATAGGCGCTTTGCTGGACAAGGTTATAGTCTCTCAGAGGAACAGCATCTAGCTGACTATATAGCTAATTGGGCACCTAACACTTATCTTGAATGCTTTAACCAAGGCGCTTTTGAGGACGGTACTGCTTTTGTTCTGGAATCTCTTGATCACAACTACTGGAAAGAAGTTGTTCCTCGAATGCTAAGATTGGTTTCCCACGATTTCGATTCGCGGGACTCAATCGATCCCCTATTGCTTCGGCCTGTGAAATTCGTATATGGGTGTGATGATGGCACAACCTTTCTGCATTTGGGAAGTGTTGCACACTTCTTCATGCACTTCCTAGATCAATTTCAGAAAACGGGGTATTTTGGTGAAATAAAAGGCAGAGCCTTGGAAGCCTTACTATTAACCGCTATCGAATCGATAGCAGGATTGAGGCGGATTTGGGAGCCCGGCCACAAACTACAATATCAGGTAGCAGGTAAGGTAGGTACTGATGTGGATGTCTTTGTTCAAAGAAACGAATTGGCCCTTTTGATTAGCTGCAAATCGCACGGTGTCAACAGAGAGTATGAATTGGGTAATGGTCAAGAATGTTGGAAGAGATCAGAAGATGCAAAGGGGTGGCTTCGTTTTGCCTACGAAACTGCCAAGGTTGTAGCTGCCCATGATAAAGAGCTAAAGTTGCCCAAGAATATAGAGGGTATCCTACCTCTTGTTTGTGCAGGGTGGCCGGAATATTTATTTGAGCCGACTGAGGATTTCTTCATGTGCGACGGTACCCCTAGAATAGCGACCGTAAGAGAAATAGAGCAGTTTTGTAGAAATATCGACAATGTGGGTCTTGAAAAGCTATTTGCAGATTCTTGGATCGTTCTTGTCAAACATGAATTGTAGGTCTTATGTATCACGGTAGCAAACAACCTGACGGATTGTGCAGGTTTCCAGTCGCTTTTAAGCGCTAAAGGATAAGATTGAATTACTAGGTTAAACCGGGGCTTCAACGAATATCTTGGTGCCTTTACCCGGCTTAGACTCTCTTTCCCTCTTTGAGGCTTAAGAAGTCCGAGTTGTATTCCTCAATTAGTCCGGCATCGGCAAAGCTGAATGATGCGAGGTTTTTTGATATCACCGTGGTATAATTTAGGATAAAATAGATGTCCAACCACTGGATATTGGTTCCAGCGGTTAGTTCCACTAGCTGAGCATAAGAAAGGACCAAAATATTTTTGTATAACAACTTACAGTATTTCATATTAACCTTTGTGCCCTTATTCATCGTTATTGACGCGCTGGGTATCCTGCCCTTCGTCATCTCTATGAGTGAAGGAATGTCAAAGCAAGAGCGCCGCAAGATGATCCATGTGGCTACCATAACAGCTATCATTGTCGGTCTCGTATTCTTGTTTTTCGGGCAGTTCATCCTGCGGGTAATGGACATTTCAGTAGGTTCATTTGCTATTGCTGGTGGGCTTATCCTACTAGTGCTTTCCATTAAATACATGACAACCGGACGGATGGTGGAAGTAATCAAAGAGGAAATGGTAGCCGTAGTCCCTATTGGCACACCTCTAACGGTAGGACCAGCTACAATAGCAACCCTGTTGTTATTGGCCACTCAATTCCCTCTCTATATGGTTCTTGTGTCCTTTGCTCTGAATATGCTTATTGCTTGGATGATCTTTATGGTGGGAGGACAGGTTGCTCGTTTTCTTGGGCAAGGTGGGCTGAAGGCAATTTCCAAAGTATTTAGCTTGCTGCTGGCGGCCATAGCGGTAAGTATGATTATTCGCGGTCTAGAACTACTTAACATACTGGTGAGATAAATGGTTCAGGCTGATTAGATATGAGAGAGGGTTAATTTATATTTCCTATTCGACGGGTCTATGACGATATGTCCATTGCAAATAAGGAGGAATAACTATGTTTGGCAAAGGGAAAATTGATATCGCAATTCAAAAGAGCCACTATGCTCCAGGGGATATTATTTCCGGCGATGTTGCCTTGACACTAAAGAAGCCGGTGAAAGCTAGGGAGGTGAGCATATCCCTCATCGGGGAGCACAAGACCACACAGACAACCCCAGGCGTTGGAGGCCCGATGGGCGGTGGGGGGATGTCGATGTCAACGACTACGAAGACCGTGCGTATCTATGACTTCAAGCAGCAGCTAGATAGCGAAAAGGAATACAGCCAGGGGCGAGAATATCGCTTTGAGATAAAGATACCAGCAGATACTCTGAGTATGAGACCACAGATATCAGAAGTGGAAGGCAAGCTAGGCCAAGTACTGAAGGTCGCACAAACAGCGGCGGCGATGACGGGCGCAATCCCGTTTCAACGAATCAAGTGGTACCTGTTGGCTAAACTGGATATTCCCGGCGGACTGGACATTAGCAAAAAGGTTGATATAACAATCGGGTAGGCTGAGCTTTCTCCGACCGAGAAGACAGCCATCGTAGGCTTGTTGGTGGTGGTTTCAGTGGCAATGATTGCCTGGGTGGTTAGGCGATGGGATAGAGATCCATGATACACTTGAGGGTGAAATTGCACAAAAGCCTGGATTGTTACGTCACTACACAAACTAGCGATTTGTGCAGTTTTCTAGTCGCCTTTAAGCGCTAAGGGCTAAGCTTGAATTCCTAAGTTAAACAGGGGCTTCGACAAATATTTTGGTGCCTTTACCCGGCTTAGACTCCAGCTTTAACCTGCCACCAAGCAGCTGCACCCGCTCCTGCATTCCAGCCAGGCCCAGTTTACCTGTGGGTGTCAGCGCTCCGAGGCTTTCCGGGGGCTCAAAGCCTGTACCATTGTCGCTTATAGTAATCGTTATTTTGTCCTCGTCGAACTTGACTTCGACTTCAGCCCTGGTGGCTTCAGCATGCTTGGCAACATTTCTAAGCGCCTCCTGAACAATGCGGAAAAGTAATAGTTCTGTTTCCGGGAATAACCTCCGCTCATTCCCAAGCACTTTCAAATCAACCTCTATCAAATATGTGTTTTTCAGGTCCTGGGTTACCCACTCCAATGCCGGGAGCAGACCTAAATCGTCAAGGATGGACGGTCTCAGGTCACGGCTGAACCGACGCACTTCCTGGAGTGTATCCCTTATTTGCTCATAGAAACCCCATAGTGCCTTAGCCTCACTCATCGGCAGCTTTGTCTTGTCAGTTAGCAAGTTGTCCAACTGG
>Ga0315555_1000425_pt1 | contig 29700 bp, 26 predicted proteins | sample SalMarSW160380MG_FD_202113 | JGI IMG/M metagenome (GOLD analysis project Ga0315555, IMG submission 202113) | Salt marsh sediment microbial communities from the Plum Island Ecosystem LTER, Massachusetts, United States - Salt Marsh Sediment SW1603-80 ... | reverse complement strand
TTTGGCATGTGTTAACACAGAGAAAAGGAGCTTAAAAATAAAGGTTACCTTAGCAACGTCAAAAAATACGTGAGCAAAAAAGATTTAAAGAACAAGTTTTCTTGAACAATGAAGGATATGAGTTTCAGATACAAACAAGAAACAAAAAAGGAATTTTATAAACAGTTAGGCAAAGGACTTGGTGGAGCAATAATCTTACTAATCCTTTTAGGATTTTGGTTAGGATGGGAAGGATTCTATGTATGGTTCTACAATGATGTAGCTCATATTCCAAAAGCTGATAGGATTGGAGATCCACTTTTACTTTGGTGGTTATTAATTCTATTTCCTTTACTTGGTTTAGGAATTGGAATGTTAGTTTCAGGAGGTATGAAAGCTTATAGATTAGCAGCTCCTCCAAAAGAGAAGAAGGAAAAATAAAAACTTCTAGATGAATCAAAAAAGTAAAATGGGAAACATTTGTTTTCAGATATATGAAAGAATTTATAGAGAAAAATTTAGGAATTAATGATTTGTGTTTTGGGTGTGGGGAAGAAAATCCTATTGGTGCAAAATTATCTTTCTACAAGATATCTGATGAATCAGTTGGCTCTACATACTTTGTTCCACAAACTTGGGGAGGGTGGGGGAAAGTCGTTCACGGAGGATTACAAACTGTTCTAATGGATGAGGTAGCAGGGTGGACAGTAATTACATTATTAGAAGAAGCATGTTTAACTATTAAAGTAGAACTGCAGTTTTTTAGACCCTTATACGTTGAAGAAGAAGTTGAGATAATCGGAGAGATTCAAGAACAAAAAGAGAAAGACATTATAGTAAAAAGTTACATCAAGAATAAGGAAGGAGAGATATGTACTCAAGGTTTATTTACATTTAGAAAAGTAACAAAGAAAAAAATAGAACAGATAGCTGGTATTCAGTTTAACAACTAGTATGTTCGATAGCTTCTACAGGACATGCTCCAACACAAGCACAGCACTCAATACAGTCGTCAACGTTGTTTGCAAAGGATTTTTTATCTATTAGTTCAAATACATCTGATGGGCAAACATCCACGCAATCTCCAGCTCCAATACATTTGTCATGATCTATTTTTATTACCCAATCGTCTGAAGTAAATTCTTTTACAACCATAATAATCATATATTCATTTTTTTACTCTCTTTTATACTTTATCCAAGAAGGATAGATTCTTAGATTAACAAAAAGCACAATGATAGAGTATGGGTGTAAACAATACGATTATTGTGATTACAAACTGAACTAGCGAAATAAACAATAGATTAAACAAAATAAATTTAGATATTTTTGATTTAAATTCCTCTCTACCTTTTCTTAGAAAATAAATATGAATACTAAATGTAAAGAAACCTCCAAAACAAAGAATTAATGAAAAAATCAATCCTATTCCAGTTTCAGCATATACTTCGATTAGGCCGTACAATACTATTACTAATAAAGGGAGATGAACAACTAAAAAACTAGCTATTCCTCCTTTTATTTTGAAAAGTTCCCATTCTTTCCGATAAGCAGAATCTATTTCATGAATTATCAATACTATTGAATTGATAAAATATAACCAAAAGATAATTTCTAGCAATATTTGTTGGGTAGATACTAACATATTAATTTAATATTATGTACATTTTTAAAAATTTGGACAAATGAAGAAAAATTAATTATCTATCAATTAAACTTATATTCATGTCATTTGAAGGAAAGACAGTAATTGTAACAGGAGCTAGTTCAGGTATTGGATTAGCTACTGCAAGAGCTTTTAGGAGAGAAAACGCAGATGTTTTAATGGTAGCTAGATCTGCTACTAGATTAGAAGAGATAGCTAAGGAGATAGATGCAAGATATATTGCTATAGACATTACACAAGAAGGTGCTGCTGAAAGAATAGTTGGGGATGCGGTAGTAGAAACGGGAAAAATAGATGTTTTGGTAAATTCAGCAGGGATAATACGTTCTGGAAACATTATGAACACTCCAATACATGAATTTGATTATATGATGGATATTAATTTACGTTGCATTTTTCTATTAATGCAAACAGCTTTACCTTTTCTAAAAGAGAGCAAAGGAAGTATAGTTAATGTCTCAAGTGTGACAGGTTTGAGAGCTTTTCCAAATATTATTGCTTATTGTGTCAGTAAAGCTGGACTTGATCATTTAACCAGATGTTCAGCTTTAGAACTAGCAGAATTTGGTGTTCGAGTAAATGCTGTTAATCCTGGAGTGGTTGTAACAAGTTTACATAAAGAAAGTGGTATGAGTGATTCTCAATATGAAGAATTTCTAGAGCATAGTAAAACAACCCACCCTCTAGGGAGAGTGGGGACTCCTGATGAGATAGCAGATTTAATCTTGTTTTTAACCTCAGACAAAGCTCTTTGGATTACAGGAGAAACTGTAAGTATAGATGGGGGAAGAGCTCTGACTTGTTTCCGTTAAAGATTATATTTTTCTCCTAATTTCTGAAGAATCACATCACCATGGAAATCTTTGAAACCAGCAGGTTTCTCTGTGTGAATAGGCATTACTTTTTTAGGATTAATTTTTCTAACCATCTCTTGGATATCATATCCTGAAGCATGACCAGAACAATGAAGTTGTTTGTAAGGATAAAGGTTAAAGAACTTCAACCAATTATCTGCTTTTCTCTGATCTAATTCCATTTCCTCATCAACTGGTTCTGTTACAGATCTGATGTAAATTGAACCTTCAGGAGGTTGAATATCAAAAAGATATTTCAATTCTGAAAAATCACATCTAAAGATATACTTGTCTGGATTTGCAGTTAGGTCAGCTGCTGTGACACTATTTTCGCTATCAATATACTCATTTTCCCAAGTGTAATAGTCTTGCATTTGAATCTCAACAGGATAGTTAACATCATTGAGAATCCCCCATCCTTTTTTTGGGATAAAAATTCCAATCTCTTCAACTCTAGGAATATCAGTAACACCATTTTTTTGTAGTTTCTTAAGTGTATAAGCTTGTCTCAAACTTACAACAAGAACACGATCAGTTTGCTTAGCTGCTTCTATAAATGACCTCATTCTATCTAAATCTCTGACTGGAAAATTTACTATTACAAGTCCAGTTACTGGATCAATCAATGGAAAAAGTGCTTGTTGTAAATCTAGTTCACCAAAAGTTGTGGGTTCTCCTAAATTGGTTCCTTCACTTATCAATACTATTGGATCAAAATCCTTTGCTTTCTTGACAAAGTGATCACTGAGGTTTCCTTTTCTTCCATGGAATCTAATGTCACCCGTATAAACAATATTTCCTTCTGAGGTTTCTATTACGAAGGAATTTGCTCCTGGAACAGAATGATCTACTGGAAAAGTATGTATGGTAAAATCATCAAGTTCAAATTTTGGTTTGAAAAGATTTATCTCTCGAGGGATAGTCGAAGATTTATCTTTGACCATTTTGTTAGTATCCCGTTTACTCACTCGTAATTTGAAAGCTTCTTTGATATGAGTGTATTCATGAAAACCCCATGAAGTCTCTTCAAAAGCTTCAAGAATTCCTTTAGATCCCGCAGAACAGTAAATGGGGATATCTGGCCTAAGGTAGGAAACAAAACCAGCATGATCCAAATGTGGATGGGATAAAACAACACCATCATATTTTGGTTCTTTAGTACTCTCTCTGAATCTGCCTTCGTAGTCTTGACGATAAAGACCTGTTAAATCAGGTAATAATCCGAAATTAATATAATCTTTAACAAAACTCCATCTTCTTGGTTGTAAATAAGGGGTAAAATATTCTCCAAATTTACCAAAACTTAAACCAAAATCAAAGAATAATTTTGTAGAACCATCTTCGATAAGAATTTTGTTCCCTCCGATTTCTCCCACTGCACCATGAAGTGTAATACTAGTCATTAAATGTATAATAATTTTATAATATAAAAATCAAACAGTCAATAAGTAGCTAGTTTTTTAAATTAAGATTAAATTAAAATTGTATGGTATCCAAATTAACAGAATTTTGGAGGAAGAATAGGTCCATACTAGTTCTGTTAATTAAATGGTATTTTCTTATACAAACTATAACACTTATAGTTGTAAGTATAATTTTTCTTAGGTTAATGAACTACATAGGTGCTTTAGCTTCATTTTCTTCAGCTTTTGTTTCAGGTGCAATGACATATGCATTGTTTAGGTTTCATTCAGGAACACTTCTTTAATTTATCATAAATAACTCTTATTTCAGTTTTACAAATTAGAAAGAAGAAACGGAGGATAATATTCTCAGATTCTACTTACTATTATCTCAAGAATATCTTTATCCGCTAGTTCATGTTCTATACCAACTTGTTGACCTTCATGTTCAACTGAGGATCCCCACACTCTACCAAATCTAAAGTGTTTAATAAAACTTGTATGGATTCTTTTAGCTACATCAGCAACAGTTGATCCTTTTAGCATGACGAAAGGTTTCCCATAATCTGTCTTTCCTCCAGGTTTCTTAGTATAAACTCTTATGACATTAAGTTGTTCAAAGAGATTTTTCTTTAATCCTTCAAGGGTTTCTTCAGATTTAATTGTTGTAGGAAAAACCGGGAAATCTGTTTTGGATAAAAGTTCTTGATATCTCTCCTTAGAGCCAGGCAAATCCCCTTTAGTTGCAATAATACCTATTTTGTAAGGAGTTTCTCCGTCAACAATTAACTTGGAATCTTCTAGTTGTTTCATTAGAAAATTGTACTGTTTATCAATATCCATAGATAAATCAATAACCATCATAATAGCATCACTTGTACGGGTGACACGTACTATTTGTTTACTGATTACCCAATCTTCTTTGAAATCCAAGAAACCAGGTAAATCAATAATTTGGATACGGACATCTTCATATTCACAAGTTCCAGCAAGGGCTTCTCTGGTAGTATGGAGATAAGCTCCTGTTTTGACATCAGTGTTAGTAATAGCATTCATCAGCGTACTTTTACCTACATTGGAAAGACCAAAAAGAGCGATACGTCCATCACCAGAAACAGGAATATAGAATGGATCATATTGTCTGCCTTTAGCTTTTGGTTTCTCTTTTATCTCAGCTATCATGGATTCTAATTCTTGAATCTGAAGCTTGAAAACACCGAATTTGTCAAGTTTCTTTTCTCGAATATCTTCGATAATATCCTCTAATTCTGTAACTAGCTCTTCTCCTTCAAGGTTTCTTATTCTTCTTGCAATATTAAATCTATACCATTTGAGTTTGGTACCAGGATGACTACTCATTCAATCACCTCATATTTGTTTGTTATTTTTAATTTTTTGTCTAATTCATTTAATAAGCTCTAAAGAGTAACAGAAAATGTTGAGATGATTAAACACAGAGAACCTGGAAAAACCAAATAACAATATAAACTACCCGCCACTACTTCAGAACCACAGAAATATTAGCGCGAATTCCCTTCGCATGAACTTATACACAAAGTACATGGAGTTGCATTGTTATCACTACATATTCACTTAAAACAAATAAAAAACTTTTGACTTTAGGTTTTTGTTTCTGAAAATTTTTATAGTATTTACCTTACAGAGATTTGATGCTACTGAAGACCTTTATACATCGTAAAAAAACAAAAAAAATTTTAACTCTTAGTCTAATTCTCTTCTTAGTTTTATTTGGATACTATAATCCAAGAAAAAATAGTTCTGTGATAAATAACGTGTCAATTTTTGCAGATGATTCTGTTTCTACTCACGAATATTTCGAAGGGTATAATTTGTATATTCTAGAGAGAGAAAACACTGAAACACACAGTATAATTGATCGTAAGATTCTGTTAACAGATTTAGATAATAACATCATAAACGAAAAAAAACTAGGCTCAAATAGTGTGTTGTCTGATATTAAATTCATCAATTCTTCAACTATCTTATATGGCGATAATAATGGTATAAGAATGTGGAACATTGAAACAAACGTGAGTGTAGATTTAGGATTTGGAAGCCATCATGAAATAGCATATAATTATCGAAATAATACGTTCTTAGCTCTAGGTGGGCATATAGTAGATATTAATGGAACACTCTACAACTATGATTTAATAAATGAATATAATTCAAGCGGAATTCTTGTTAGGTCTTTAGATACTCAAGATTATGTAGAACCTTGGCAAATTTGTCCATATGCTAATGTGATTAATGTAACTATAGATATAACTCATGCCAATTCTATCTCGTTTGACGAAGATGAAAATGCAATATATCTTAATTGTAGAAATACTAATACTTTTTATAAAATTGATTATGCAACAGGAGATTTAATTTGGGGATTAGGGGAGTATGGTAATTTCACGATGTTTGACATATATGGAAATCAGAAAGATTTTCTCTTCTTTCATTGCCATAGTTTAGAAAAGATAGCAGAGAACAAGTTTTTACTCTTTGATAATGATTTCCATAATCAGACGAATGCTATAGATAAGCAATCACGTTATGTTGAAATTACAACTGATTCAGATAAAATGTATGCTAATGTAACACGAGAATGGAACAGTCCAACAGATTACTTTAGCTCTCTCTGGGGGGATTGTAATCTTCTACCAAACGACAATCTGTTGGGTGTTTTTAGTTATACAATGTATCAAGGAAAAGAAATAGGATCGAAACTTGTTGAAGTAAATGAGGAAGGGGAAATTGTCTGGATTCTGGAATCACCTATAGAACAGGAAATAAAATATACTGTGAATAAAGTTGAAAGATTTAGATTCACTCCTTTTGTTTCAAACCCTAAAGTAACCGAAGAAGAAGATAGTATTGGCTTTGACTGGAAGATATGGTATAATTTTAATGCAAAAACAGAATTTAGTGGGGAGTATTATATTTATCTTGATAACCGATTACTATTACAAGATAATTTGACCTTTCCAAAATACTGGCAACCTACACAGGTAAACTGTACTTTAAAGGACTTAGAACCTGGAAATCACATGATTTCAATCATCGTAAAGGATGAAGATAACCATTTTTCAAATGAATCGGAGTTTTATAATGGTGAATATTTGTTTAAAGTTAAACAATCTGAAGCTTTGATTTTAGGTATAAGTCTAGGAATTGGTATACCAGTATTAATAGTAACTATCATCATCAGCTGGAAATTTTTAGTAAAATTGAAAAAATATGATTCATAGAGGGAGAAAGGAAAAATTTCATGTGAATTTATAAAAATAAATCAAATATTTGGCAAAGAGAAGATAAGAAAAAGAAAGAAGAGTGAATTACTGATCTACGCAAATCATGGTCATTGTAGATCTAACTTTTTCTAATACTCTAAGGTTCTCTGTTACTATCTTCTTTAAGGAATCAGTGTCTTCTGCTTCTATCTTTGCAATTAAGTCATAAACTCCATATACAATATGAACCTCACTTACGTGGGGCATCTCTTTGAGTTGAGACATAACACTTGACTCCTCGCCAATTTCGCAGTTGATAAGGATATATGCTGATGCCACTTTTGATTTCACCGCGAGAAAATTGTTCTTGTTTTATAAAAAGATTTTGCAAACACTAACAATTAAGTATTACAAGAGATTTAGTTGTTTACAGATGGTAAAATGGGAATCTATCAAGCATTCTATAAGTCACCAATCGGACTTCTAAAAATTATTAGTGATGGCACATCTATACTAAGTTGTAATTTTGTAGAAGAGGAAAGGAGGATATCAAAAGAAATGCCAAAAATAATTGTAAGAACATTTACTCAATTTGAGGAGTTTTTTCGAAAAGAACGAAAAAACTTTGATGTACCAATTGCACCAGCTGGAACAGATTTTCAACAGAAAGTATGGCGCGAGCTTTTGCATGTTCCTTATGGCAAAACGATTACATACAAAGAATTAGCTTCTCGAATAGGTCAAGAAAAAGCTGTTCGAGCTGTTGGAAATGCGAATGGTAAAAATCCAATCAGTATAATCATTCCTTGCCACAGAGTAATAGGTAGTGATGGTAATCTGGTAGGATACGGTGGAGGTTTAGATCGCAAGAAGTGGCTATTAGAATTTGAGAGAAATTAGTATTAATTATTTCTCCACTACCTCTTTCAATTTCTTTGCATTCTTTAGATTATCTTTTAAATCTGCAAGATTAGGAATCATTCCGTCCCAACCAGATTTCTGAATATAATCCTCAAAATGCTTATAGAGTTCTTCAGCTGTAAAATTGGCGAATTTTGTAGGAGAATCAAATCCTGCGCTATGATATAAAACAGCTAACTTTGATTTAACATAACCTATACGTGTAATATCAGAAAACTCAACGAGCCTTAAAATGTCCTCCTCTGGAATATCTAATCGTTGAGAAAGTTCTTTTCTTTGTTTGATGGTTTTGCCTTCTTCTAACATCTGCTCTACATTCTTTATACCAATAGAATCTAGTTTCTTGATATAATCTTCATTTACTTGATAGAATTCTTTTAGAGGAAAAACTCGTCTTGATTTTTTTGTTTTCTCTTCTCTTAATTGAGTAACATATCCAAGAATCTCAGTTTGACCAGTAAATTTGAAATAATTCATAAGAACATATAGATAGCCTTTTGCTGATGTTTTTCTTTCTTTTTCAAGAATTTCCACAAATGAACAGATATCAGCAGTAGAGACAGTATCTAGATCATTTTCACGTTGTTTTATAAGGTAATTCCGAAATTCTTTAACAGTTTTAACATTTCTTTCGATAACACTATCTTTCTTACCTTTTTTCTTCAAATATATTTTGAATTCTTCGTCGTTCATTTTCTCGCTATATACATACTCATATAGCTTTTTAAGTTTAAATGTTAACGAAAAATAATTAAAGCGTATTTTTCCTATTAATTGTATGTTAGATTTCTCTTACGAGCAAGTGAACCAATTTGTTCTTCAAAAACAGCACTTGACAAAAAGTACAAAATCTAGCAATATAGAGCAAATTACAAAAGATATTGGAGGTCTACACTGCACAAGTCAGACTACGCCTTATCTTTCATTATTTAATCGAATAAGTGATTTTACAAAAAATCAACTTGATGAAGAAATTTACATTAAAAGGAATCTAGGCAAAATTAGATGCATCAGAAAAACTGTTTTCATTCACCATAAGGAGCATGTTCCTTGGATTATAAATGCAACAAAAAAACAGTATCTTAAACGTCATGTTGATTATTTAGCTCATCTTAATATATCTGAGGAAAGATATCAAAAAATCATAAAGCAAATACTTAGTGTTCTAGAAGGGAGAAGTCTTTCAGTTTCTGAGATTAAAAACGAGCTAGATTATAAAGAAAGCATTTCTGCAATGGTAAATCTTGCTTGTGATGAATTTAAAATAATACGTACTAAACCTATTAAAAGCTGGAGAGATAGAAGACACACTTATTCCTCTTTTGTGGAACATTTTCCAGATATTGATTTAAAGATACATTCTGAAAAAGAAAGTAAAACAAAATTGGTCAAATACTATATCGAATGTTTTGGACCTGTCTCAGAAAACGACATAGTGTGGTGGACTGGTTTTAATAAAACAGAAACAAGACAAGCTCTTGAAGATATCCAAGAAGACCTTACTAAAATTTCTTTCAAGGAAACAGAGCAAGAATTGTACATTCTTGCAGCACAACTGGAAAAACTAAAACAAACATCTATTCCTAGCAATTCTATTATTAACATTCTTCCTGAATTGGATTCTTATTTGATGGGATATAAGGAAAGAGATAGGTATATCAACCAAAGTAAATACGATCATATGTTCGATCGTTCAGGAAATGCCACAGCAACAATTTTACTAAACGGACAAGTGAAAGGTATTTGGGATTTTATTAGCAGTGGTGAATCAACAATCAAATTTTTCTTGTTCGAAAAGTTGGAATCTAAATTATTAGATAATATACAAACAAAACTACAAGCTATTGGTAAATTTATCTTTGAAGAAGAAGCTAAACTAAAAGAATGCGAATCTATGAAACCTTTGAAAACAAGAACTCCAGGAGAAGTACAGACTCCACTAAAAAATTGCTGAAAAAAGAAAAGAAAGGAAAAAAGGACATAATTTTAAGGAGTTATATCCATACTTATCCTACAATATTCACCAGGTTTAAGATTAATATTTGGTAAAGAAGGAGATTCACCTTTTATGTAAGTGAGAGCACCCATTAGAATTCCACCAACAGGACATGCAGTTTCACCTTCTAAATCATAACCACCAACACGTTTAGGACAAACCAGACAATTCTGTATAGTAATTGTTGATTTACCTTCAACTTCTTCGAAAGTTAAATCTTCTGCAAGTCTGATCTCATCAAGTAATTTTGAGATAAGTTCATGCTCTGAAGCTCCAGCTTTAACCTTTTTCTGTGTTAACAGCTCCTTAGCTAATTCCTGACCAATCCAGATACTAAGAATATCCATTGCTCCTTGCGGACCAAAACTAAGATTTAGTATTTTTCTAGATTTTACTAAACCAGCTCCTAAACCTATTATTGCTTTATTAAGATAATTTTTTGAAGGATCTTTTCGAGAGAAAAATCTTGCCATATTTATACCTCATTATTTGTTTTCCCAGATTAACCCTTGTTTGATATATTTGTTGATAATTTCCTGAAGAGTTGGAAGATCGATTTTCACTCCTATAGCCGCTTCTAACGGTAAAGTCCTTATTCGAATATCTTCAAGTGTCAAAGGACCTTCTTCACAAATAGCTCGGAGGATAGCCTTATCAAGAATAAAGGCACTTTTCTCTCTTTCTAAAGCTTCTTCAGCTGAAATCAATCCACTATATGTAGGGCTACTCATAGAACCACTTTTTTAAGTACTAACTGGAGAACAGAAGAATCGATGAATAACTGATAAAACTGCAACCCCAGCATTCACTAATTTAGTGAAAATGTTCAATTTAATTTAAATGCATTATTTTAGTTGCAAGAGCTAGTGAGAAAAAAATACTAGACCTTTTTAACGTATGTTCCAATTTCTGTATGGCAAAGAAGTAATATATTATGTTAGAAAATTTAGCGAATTTTATATAAATGTATTAGAGTAACATATAGACATGACTATTTTAAATATCAGAAAAGTAAGCTATCTGTTTGTTTTTACTCTTGTATTTACATCTCAGATCTCAACTGCTTTATCTCCTCATATTGGTATACATATTGATGATACATTTGAATACCAATTCTCTAAGTTTGAGATTTTCAGATATATCAACAACTCCTTAGTTGTTGATGAAGATGGTTCTAATTTAGTAGATAATACTATTAAAATAACAATCAATGATATAACAGAAGGAAATGATGCTTTCTTTGAAGATCTTTATGGTGAAAGTACCCTAGTAAATGTGACAGAGACTTTCAAGAGGGGAAGCTTCACAACTACAACTTTTCTTGATATGTGGTTCCTTTATTACTATGATACTGAAATGATGTTTGATTATCTTATAGTCTATTCTCATCCAGAAGAGGGCATTTTTCCTGAAATGACTCCTCCAGATACAAATGATTACTGGAACTTTGCTGGTTTACCAGTACTAGCTACTACTAACGAAACATTTTATGAATCTTTGGAATTAGAGATACCAGATTATTCAGGAACACCTCCAATGCCCCCTGATAGAGCACAAAACGAGAGAGATGGAGAAATGAAACTCAATAGATTCACACAAGTTTCATTACGTGATGGTATTTTTAAAATGAATGTAACCAATACAGAAATGAGAAGTGGAGAAACTACTAACAATGAAACATGGAGTATAAACGGGAGTACAAATTTCTATGTGGAAATAAATACTCAACAAGGATTAGTCAATACTCTTTCATGGGTAGTTGAATATTCAGTTGTTTTAGGTGCGACATCTGACGCCTTTATCTATGAGGTAGTTATCGACAATTTAAATCCTCAAAAGACAATAAAAGTGGATTTCCAAATTTTATATGCAGCAACTTTATCTGTTTTAGGATTATTGGTGATTAATATTATTAGAAGAAAAAGATGATACATTCTTTCTTCTTTTTTTTGTGTATAGATTTAATTTATATATTTAACCACCCTTCTTTACTTATGAAAAAAGATAAACCAAATGTTCTATTTGTTTGCAGTCACAATTCAGCCAGGAGCCAGATGGCAGAGACTTTTCTTAGAGATTATGGTGGAGATTATTTTGATGTTTATAGTGCTGGAATCGAAGGGACTAGAATCAATCCTTATACAATAAAGGTGCTTGAAGAGTTAAACTATGATCTCTCAGAACAATATGCAAAGAGTATCTCGGATTTCTTAGGAAATATGAAGTTTGATATTGTTATTACAGTTTGTTCTGAAGCAGAAAAAAATTGTCCCACAATACCAGGAGTTAAGACGAAACTACATTGGGATATCGAAAATCCCTCAAGTTTTGAAGGTACAGAAGAGGAGAAAATAGAAGTTTTTAGAAGAGTGAGGGATGATATAAAAGCAAAGGTACTTGAATTTCTGAAAGAAAGAGGAATTAAAGTTTAAATTAATCAAATGTGCTTTACTAGATTATTTTTCTAGATCATTCTCTTAACCATTTAATTATAACTTCACTAGGATCATAATTCCCGTGTCCTGCTCCTTCAAAAACCTCAAAAGTTATATCGAATCCTTCTTTTTGTAAGAGTTCAACGAAAGCTCTTGTTGTTTCAATAGGTACAGCTCTATCATCTGTTCCATGTAAAACAAGATATTTGATGTGTTTAGCATTTGCTCTAAAAGGTGTTACATCCATCTCAGGTCGTTCACCCCAAGGATCTTTTGGGAAACCAGAACCAATTATAGCTCTATCAAAAATTTCTGGATAGAGAAAAGTTAATCTCCAAGCACCATATCCACCCATTGAAAAACCATAAATAAGCATCCTTTTTATATGAAACATTTCTCTTACAGATTCTATCATAGCAAAAATATCTTTTTCAGTTTGTCCTATGTAATGGTCATTCAGACTCCTTCCTCTTGGTGCAATAACAACATAATTGAAACCCATTTCCTGTAATTTTTTGGAAAGAAATTTCGTGAAATCCACTTCATCTACTCCACTTCCATGAAGTGCGACAAAGAAATCATATTCAAGCTTGCCATTGAAATTCTCGGGAAAACCTATAGAAAAAGGTTGAAGTGTCTTATCTTCTGGAGATTCAAAAGCGGTAGTTATGAAATCTAAATTATAATAGAAATGACCATTAGATTCGCATTTCGCAACTAATTCTTGGAGCAGTTCAAAACTCTCTCTTATCTGAGTAGGATCTTCGTTTGAACCAAAGTTCTCTAGGAAGTAGGTCAACTCTTCCATCTTGTGTTTCAACCCATAAAAACTACTTCTCTCTATAGGTTTATCAGCAACCTTATCGAAATTTTCTATTCGCTGAGCTAAATCGATTAAATCTTGTGACTGTAATCTATAGAATTTGTAGTTGTATAATTCTAGATCATCAACAAGTACATCAATCTTTAAAGAAGATGTAACTTCAGGTAAATCTAGTTCTTCAAGAAAATTGTTAATACCTTTTTCTAGTTTGATTGTCTTGAAGACTTCTTTTACCACGTTATGAGAATCATCTTTAATAATAATTTTAAGATAGGATTCCTTCTCCTCTGGAGAATATACTACTGTTTCAGATGTCACTATATCCTCAAGAGCTAGATTTGAAAGCAACTCAAAAGCAAATTGCATCCCTGAGATTTCAGATTGTTGAAAATCGATAGGAAGATACTTCTTCTTATGTTCATATTCACTCTCAAATTCATCATCAGGAACTAACTGAAGTTTTATCGTTTCTCCATCATCAGTTTGACTATTATATCTGATATTTATACCCATAGTCTTGTGTAACAAAGGATGGAAAGGATAGAGCATAATCCAAGGTAATTGTATATCATAATAAGCAACATTATTTTCATTATCTATATTAATAGTTAAATTTGAATCCTTAACTTTTGCAAGATAAAAAACACCGTTTTGGTTCACTTTTGTGGTGGTAGTTTCTCCAGCAATAATAGAAAAACCATAAGCATAAAATTTTTCACTAGGATTATTTTCAGGATAGGTTTCAGTGATGAAATTGATTAAGAATCCATCTCCGTACCTCCAGCTTCTATCTCCATCTTTAAAATGATGATCCTGAACAGTTGCTTTGATGTGAAGGAAATCCTCAGTGAATGACATCTTCATATCACATTTGGGGTATTCAATAACTTCATTTTCTAATCCGAACTCTAACCATTCTCCTTCCTTCAAATCAAATCTAGAAGATGCATCCATGGCAATGAATAATTTTAGAAACTTATATTTATTTTTGATTGTTTTTAGAGATAGTAAAACAATCCTCCAAAAGCAAGAAAATAGAAGAGAAATCCAGCAATCATAGATCCGAGAAAAATTATGAAAAATAACACAGTCAGAAAGTGCAAAATTGCTTTAAGTACAGTTCCCTGAAACAGTTCAGGATTAAATAAAAGTTCTAGATTTTTCTCTAGGTTATCATTATATGAAGTAAACTGCGTTTTAAGATTCATTTTACGAATAAGGTAGTTTTTAGCGAATATACAATACAAGAGATAGATAAAACAAACAGCAGTGAGTATAGCGCTAACTATACCAAAAATCAGAAATCCTATAGATTCAAATAACATCACTGCCCAAGCTACAAAACCTGTGACTGTACATAGAAAGAGAAGAATGGAAGATCCAAATAGTAAAAAACCGAATGGAGGATTAGTAATGAAACCTTTTGTGGGATGTTCTTCTTTTGACTCTTGTTGTTTTTCATGAATAAGCGTGGAAGATGGTTTTTGGAAAGAAGTTAGAACATCAGCAGGAAATTTATACCCACAAGAGGAACAGTATGGATTATAATTTTCATTCACAGTTCCACAACTTGGACAATAAAGAACTTTACCCATAATAGTACATCTTCTGTTCTAAACTATAAAAAATTTCTCAAGAAAAAGCATCATATAACAATTTTTATATATAACACAAATTTGATATGGTTGTGAATCCGATTTTACCACCAACTAAGATTCTTGATTCTCTTCTACTTATGGAAATAGTACGTAAAGGGCCATCTCACGGATATGCTCTAGCTAATGAAATTGAAGAGCAGTTCGGTTGGACACCTAGTCAAACTGCAATTTATAATTCTTTAAAGTCCATGGAAAGTTCAGGATGGGTTTCATCAGAAGAACGAATTGAAAGTGGAAGAGTACAAAAAATCTATTCAATCACAAAGGAAGGAGAAGAGCATTTTGAAGAGACACACCAAATTATGAAAAAACAGATGATGAAGAATTTCAGAAGATTCTTTTCATTCATGCAAATGGTCGGTGATATCGAAAGCTCAGAAGAATCTAAGGCATTTCAAAACAGGATACATAATGCTTTAGAAAAGATGAAAAACATTTCTTATTTAACTCTAGCATTACTAAAAGAAGCTCCTAAAGAAACTGAAACAGCTATTGAGGAGTATCTTACTACTTTGATAAAAATAGCAGAAAAAAACAGCATAGAATTACCAGATGAAGGAAGTAATTATCATGATTAGACTATTCAAATATCTAAAACCTTACACACTAATGATCATAGTATCTATTGGATTATTATTTGCACAAGCTAACCTAGAATTAGCATTACCAGACTATCTTTCTGATATAGTTGATACTGGTATCCAACAAGGAGGAGTAGAAAATGCTGTCCCAATAGCTATTCGTCAAACAGAAATGGACAGATTATTTATTTTTATAGACAGTGAAAATCAAACAGAAATTCTGAGTCATTATACACTGAAAGATGAAAATTCAACAGATTATAATGATTTGGTTGATACTTATCCGCTGCTTACAAATGAGTCCATCTATATTCGGGATAAGATGAAGAAGAGTGCGATAAATGATCTTGAGGGAATAATTATCAAACCTCTTGTAGTAGTTTTTACTCTTGAACAAGCACTAGCTAATCCTGCTAATTCTTCAATGATACTTGAACCATTTGGTTTTAATGAAACAACAGTACCTCCTGCTCCTGTATTCTTTAGTATTCTCAGTGCGTTACCAGCTCAGAATTTAACCTTTATAGTACAAATGATATCTTCCAATTTCGAAGCAATAGGAGAAACTATGCTTGCTCAAGTTGGTGTAGTAGCAGTACGATTAGAATATGCAATAATTGGAATGAATACTGACAAGATTCAGACATTATACTTACTCAAAGCGGGGGGATTGATGCTTCTCATGACGTTTTTAGCTGTTATTTGTACTATAGCTGTCAGCTATCTTGCTTCTAAAGTGTCTTCAGGGTGGACAAGAGATATACGAAGTAAACTATTTAACAGAGTAGAAAACTTCTCAAGCGTTGAATTTGATGAATTTTCTACAGCTTCTTTGATCACACGTTCTACTAACGATATCACACAAATTCAGATGGCCATGTACATGATTTTGAGATTAGTGTTTTACGCGCCAATATTAGGGATAGGGGGTATCATTCACGCTCTGGCAAAAAGCAGATCAATGTGGTGGTTAATAGGGTTAACGGTAGCAGTACTCATGGTACTTATCATAGTAGTGTTCTTTATCGCATTTCCTAAATTTAAGATTATACAAAAACTTACGGATAAACTGAATCTCGTAGCAAGAGAGAGTTTATCAGGTATGCTAGTAATTCGAGCGTTCAACATGGAAAAACATGAGGAACAACGATTTGATAAAGCAAATCTAGATATCACAGCAGTTACACTGTTTGTTACAAGAGTCTTTGTAATAATGATGCCACTGATGATGGTTATCATGAATGGTTTGACTGTAGCGATCATTTGGGTAGGAGCTCATCAAGTAGCTGATGCAGCAATGCAGGTAGGAGATATGATGGCTTTCATGCAATACGCAATGCGAATAGTGTTCTCTTTCCTTATGTTAACAATGATGTTCATAACTTTACCTCGAGCATTTGTAGCTGGAAATAGAGTATCTGAAGTAATCAGAACAGAACCAGTAATAAAAGATCCAACTGAACCGAAGAAGTTTTCAGAGCCATTTAAAGGTTCAGTTGAGTTTCGTGATGTCTCTTTTGCCTATCCAAAAGCTAAGAAAAATGTAGTCAATAATATAACATTCACTGCTAAACCTGGAGAAACCACTGCTTTTATTGGTCCCACAGGCTCAGGTAAAACCTCTATTATTAATCTAATTCCACGATTTTACGAAGTTTCCTCAGGGTCGATATTGATAGATGGAATAGATATTAGAGATGTAAAACAACATGATCTTCGAGACAAGATTGGTTACATACCACAAAAAAGTACGTTATTTTCAGGAACTATTGAAACGAATATGTTGTTTGCGGATGAAAATGCAACTGAGCAGGAAGTACAGGAAGCTCTAGTAATAGCACAAGCATCTGACTTCGTTTCTGCAAAGGAAGAAGGGTTAGAGAGTGAAATCGCACAAGGGGGAACGAATGTTTCTGGTGGGCAGAAGCAGCGACTTTCAATCGCAAGAGCTCTGGTTAAGAAACCTCCCATCTATATCTTCGATGATAGTTTCTCACAATTAGATTTCAAAACAGATGCAGCACTACGAAAAGCTCTCCAAACTAAAACTGGAGATAGCACATTATTTATCATAACTCAAAGAGTTTCAACCATAAAAAATGCTGAACAGATTATCGTTTTAGATGAAGGTAAAATGGTTGGAAAAGGAACACATGATGAATTAATGAGAGATTGTCCTATTTACCGGGAGATAGCTATCTCACAACTTGAACTGGAGGAAACATTATGAGTCACGGACCAGGTCCTAGAGCAGCCGGAGGAAGACCCAGAGGTAGATCGAGAGGTCCAATGGGAGCAATGATGAAAGGAGATAAAGCTACTGATTTCACAGGAACAATGAAGAAACTCATCAAATATCTTGGCAGATACAAGATAGTAATTCTCATAGCAATAATCATTGCATCTGCTTCAACAGCAGCGAATATCTTTGGTCCAAGAATTCTTGGTGATGCTACCACAGAATTATTCAATGGATTAATAGCGACAATTCAAGGAACAGGAGAGGTAGACTTCGTTGCAATAAGCAAATTATTGTACATAGTTCTTGCTCTCTATATTGGAGCCTCTCTACTTACGTATATCCAAGGTTGGATTATGGCTAATGTATCAACTAATATTGCTTATCGATTCAGAAAAGATATTGCAGAAAAGATTAACAAAATGGAACTGAAATTCTATGATAAGACAACACAAGGTGAAGTCCTTTCATGGATAACAAACGATGTTGATTTAATTAACCAAACTCTTAGTCAAAGTATAACACAAATAATCACTTCTGTGATCACTGTCGTAGGTGTGATGATTATGATGTTCACCATTAGCTGGCAGATGACACTTCTAGCCTTAGTAATAATTCCAATATCTGCAGGAGTAGTAGGATTTATAGTGAAAAAATCTCAGAAACATTTCAATCAACGACAAGAGTACTTGGGGCATGTAAATAGCCATGTGGAAGAAATGTTTGGTGGCCATGTAGTAATGAAAGCTTTCAATGGTGAAGAACGAAGTCAAAGAGAATTTGAGAAATATAACACCACTTTGTATCAAGCTTTCTGGAAATCCCAATTTTATTCTGGATTGATGATGCCTATCATGAACTTTGTTGGGAATTTAGGTTATGTAGGCATTGCCATATTAGGTGGATGGTTATCAATTAAAGACTTATTGAGTGTTGGTGATATTCAAGCATTCATCCAATACGTTAGAACATTCACTCAACCTATAGCACAGTTAGCTAATGTCTCTAATGTTCTGCAACAAACAGCTGCAGCAGCTGAAAGAGTATTCAACTTTATAGAAGAATCAGAAGAGGTAGCAGAAACAGAAAAACCGGTGAAATTAGAGAAAATACAAGGACACGTTGAATTCAAGAACGTTAAATTTGGTTATGATCCTGAGAAAATCATTATACACAACTTCTCAGCTGAAGCCAAACCAGGACAGAAGATTGCAATAGTTGGTCCCACTGGCGCTGGGAAGACAACTATGGTTAAACTTCTTATGAGATTCTATGATGTTAATGAAGGAGCTATCTTTGTTGATGGGAACAATATCTATGATTTCACTCGTGCCGATTTGCGAAATATGTTCGGGATGGTACTCCAAGATACCTGGTTGTTCAATGGTTCTATCCTGGAAAACATTCGTTATGGGCGACCTGAAGCTAATGATGCAGAAGTAGTCATGGCAGCTGAAGCAGCTTATGTAAACCAATTTGTTGATACTCTTCCAGGTGGGTACCATATGGAAATTAACGAAGAAGTTACTAACATATCTGAAGGACAGAAACAACTTTTAACAATTGCAAGAGCAGTTTTAGCTAATCCGCCAATACTTATTCTCGACGAAGCGACAAGTTCAGTTGATACAAGAACAGAGATACTCATCCAAAAAGCTATGGATAAACTCATGAAGAATAGAACAAGTTTTGTGATAGCACATAGACTTTCAACTATTCGTAATGCAGACCTCATCTTGGTCATGAATGAAGGGGATATTATCGAACAAGGAACTCACAAAGAGTTACTAGCACAATGTGGATTCTATGCAGACCTATATAACAGCCAGTTTGATGTTGTAAACGGGTCAACTGAAGCTACAGCATTAGTAGATTGTGATTAAAACTTAGAGAACTAAGTTTTATTCTTCTTTTCTTTTAGTTCTTTTTTCTAAGCGTAAAGCAGCTAAAACTATCCTAACAGCTTTTTTTCTGATGACTAACAGCTGTTCGTTTATCTCTTCTATAGACCTACGTTCTTTCAGCATATTTGTTAGAGTATCAACATCATCGTAGAGATAAACTTGATTACCTAACAAAGCATTATCATCTTTTTCATTGACTAAAACTACTAAAGCTAAATTTTCAAATCCCCCTCTAGCATCTGCATTAGGGAGCTGGATACCATGTATAAAACCCACCATACCTTCACGCGGAAGGATAATTGAACCGATTCTTCTCCTATCATGTTGTTCTTCAAAACCAAGGGAAGAGTAAGCTTGATCAGCTATCTTAAGTAAGAAATTATCCATACCTATAGCAAACCTATTGTTATAACGAGTATCTAAGTCATGATCACTTACCAATGGGATAGCTCCCCTTCGTTGATCAAAAATATTTAGGATTACACCAGGGTTAATGGTAGCTAGTTTTTCCATGATTTCGGATTCAGTAACTTCAATTATTACCTCATCAATAGGTGGAGAACGGGTAAGTTTGTAAACAACATAAGAGATAATCGCTGCTAATATAACGGCTCCAGCTATTATAATATACAACCAAGTAGATGATAAACCTGGAGGTTTGATCGCATTAATAAAATCGTTAAAGTCTAATTGTCCAGAACCATAAATAGGACCAGTACCTAAATATTCTACAGAAATTGCGATATGGTCCATATCTGAAGTGATGAGAAAAGTTATCGTAGCAAAACCTGTTGAATTTGTATCACTATTAAAAGGTATAACATTATTGTAATCTGAAAAGGCAAAAACACCTCCTTTCTTGTTATAAATATATATGTAAAAAACGAGTTCTTCGTTGATTATTGGAGCTCCAGTAAGACTTCGACTAAGTAGAGCAGAAATAACGACTGTATTCCCATAAGTTATGTTATATCCTGAAACAAAAATTTCTATTTCGATAGGGATTGAGAGAACATCAAACTCAAGAAGATAGGGACTATTCGTCTGTCCAAAATAATACATCGATTCGACAAGTATTTCGAGAGTATAATGACCTTTTCCTGGAGTATTTGCTAAGGATGAATAAGTGAATTGATAGATGTAATTACCAAGATCTTGAAAATCAATATCATCTAGCTTTGTACCATTAACATAGATATCTGAAATGTTTAGCAAGACTCCGATATCATTTCTGAAACTCATATTTACCACAATATCATTTTCATAAATAACGCTTAATTCACTATCTGCTAAGATGGAAAGGGAACCTTCTTTCTTTAAAATGGAAAGATTGATAGTGACAGTGTGTTTTGCAGAATCACCAGCTGAAAACTCAAAATCAAGTGAAGTCGTACTGATATTTGTACAATAAATTATAAACTGGAAAATTTGGCTAGTGATTGTATTATTAGTAATCAATAAATTGAGAGTATTACTTAATTGCAGAATAGTTCTATTCCAGTAGAGATTAGGGATAGCTAAACCAGTGTTAAAATCAGAGATATTAATCATAAATTGAAAGACATCACTATATTCTAGATTATAGAGAGAACCATCTAAAATATCAGATGGATAAACAGCTTCAATGTGAATGTCGTCTATGTAAAAGAAATAAATAGTTTTGTTAGAATTAGGATGAGATCCGATAGTATCATCTTCAACTGTAACTGTAAGGTTGGCAAGACCATCATCAGTTAGAACAAAAATGTATGGTAAAGAGAGATTTAAGGAATAATCAGATACTTCATTGTTCCAAGAATAAAGAAGAGAATCAAAGTCATCATTTTTACTTGCATCATACCAAATGGAAGTATTACCTCTGACAAGATATGGATTACTTTCAGAATTTTGAAATAGTTCTTCATAGGTAGAAGTATCTTCGTTGTAGACGTAAAGAGCAGGTAAAGGAGGAGTTTTATCTACAGTAAAAGTGAAGATATAGGTTTTACTATTTCCTACCAAATCAACCGCATTGATAGATAAAATAGAAGAACCATCAGAATAAGGAGCAGGTAATTTTAATTCGAAAATCCCAGAAGAATCGTATGAAACAGAAGCAGTTGCTGGAGAAAAGATATCCCAGCCATATTCAACATGTTCAATAGTACCGACTAGTATATCAGATACAGTGAATCTTAAGCTAGTAAATGAATTAATTTTTGAATTATTGAAAGGCGTGGTAATAACTACATTTGGCGCAGCACCGTCAATAGTTAATTGAATTACATAAACTGATTTATGGTTTAGTGAATCAGTAGCATTAATATATAAGACGCTTGTTCCTGATGAATAACTTAGGATAAAACTACCCAAAAAACTGACATTATAGGATGCCCCCCAAGAATAAGTACTTAAAATAGATGGATCATCATCAGTAATTGAAACTATAATATTTGGATTTGCAGGTGCATAATTAACTCCTAATTTTGTTTGTAATCCTTCGATACTTAAAACATCAATAATAGGGGGAGTCATATCAATTGTAAAAGAAAATGAAGCAGAAGCGAGGTTTTGTGCAATATCTGTGACATATAAGGTTAAAGTATATGTGCCTTCAGAGAAGAAGGAAAGTGCAAGTTCAAAAGGGCTAGAAAGACTGATATTTGTACCTCCATCTAAAGAATATTTAACACTTAATTCAGTAGAAGAGATATTATTATCAGAGAGTGAAAATGTAAATATCTCATCAGTTGTATATCTCATATTGTTATAATCATAAATACTTGGATCAATAATCGGAGCTTCTTTGTCAACAGTAAAGTAAAACGTGAATATTTTCTCGTTTTGTGGAATATCAAAAGTTCTTATTGTTAAGAAATGTACACCTATTGTGTTAGGTAATGAGTCAGAACCATTAAGTGTCAGAGTTGACCCTGTTATATTCACTCCAGTTTCTAATCCACCATTCCAATTATAGTAAACTGTAGTATTACTTCCAGTTATAGTGAGAACAACTTCATCCCCTCCAAAACAATAGGAGTTGTTATTCATGTTTTGAAGTTCGACACCTAATTGGGAATTATCAGTAATAAAACGATAAGTTACTTCTTTATAGTGACCAAATGAGTCATTGGTATATAAATATAGGAAATGCTCTCCATCCAAACCAGGCAAATATGTTCTATAAGTATCACCCGTAAAAGGTATCCACGTGAACTTATCTTGTGAATCCCACTTATATTGAACATCTATCGAGGTTTCATCCGTAATTAAGATATCAATTACTTTTCCAGCAGGATAAGCCGTGTTATTCGCAGTTGTAACTAAAGTGCTTACGGCAGGACTATTATCAACCGTAAAAACGTAAAAGAATTCAACAGTTTCAAACACATCATAAGTTGTAATAGTAAGATTATGATATCCAGCTACATTTGGAACAGGAAGAAGATAATTTAAAGCAGTTGTATTCAAAAAAGTCCCATTTTTGTCCCATTCATGTAAAGCATAATCTATACCAGAATCGTTTAACTGTATTTGTGTATTTTCACTGATAAGAGAACCACTAGGTGGATTGACAAGAACGAGGTTTTGAGAAGAGCTATCGTACCCTATTTGATAGGTTTCAGTTCTTGTGTTACCATATTCATCTATTCCTTTGACATCAAGTGTATGCCAACCATAAATAGCTGGAGACATAGTCCAAGTTGAATCATCAAAAGGGACATATGCTCCTCCATCCCATCGATAAGAAGAATCAACAGAATCAGAAACATCTATACTGACGTTTTTATTTTCAGTAACATAATAAGTATCATTACTAAAACCACTGACTGATATTGTGGGATATTTTTCTTCATACATATATAAAGAAAGACCGGCATTTATTTTATCAAGACCAAAAATTGTGTAGGATGTAGAATATATTCCATCAGAAATATCCCAAGTATCAGAACTTGTGCTAAGACCATTATCATTAGTATAAAGTCTGAAGTGACCTTCACAATTAAGTCTGTTAAGTCTAGCTTGAACTCGGATTTTAAGTCTGTTCCCAGCTGGTATGTTAATAGGAGAACTTAAAGTAAATTCCCTTGGATCAGGGTCACCATACCAAGCTGTATCTCCTTCGTAAAAAGTGTGGTAATAATACAAACCAGTATCAGTAGGAGTATCTGGTGATGCTGGATCAACAACAAAGATATTTATTTGATATCTGACTTGGGGGAGATTGTAAGTCCACTCATTTCTGACATTTGTCATGAGATGAATCTTTCCACTTAAAGTTGCTCCATGTTCGAAAACTGGAGTAAAAAAAGCGGATTTTATTTCTATATCATTCTCCCACATGGTATAATACTGATAAACTCTAGGAGGCATAGTAAGAGGTAAACTGCTTTCAAATCTGTGAATCTCATAATCACAAGACTCGCCATCATACATCATTTCTTCATAAGGTTGGTACTCCCAGACTATGCCATCACTATCTATATCTACAGTTTCATAGTGCTGAAAGAATCCTCGAATTTGATGATTACTTCCTGGTGTGTCAACTTTTTTAATAGGAGTATAAGTGATAATTTCATCAGGATCCGTTGTATCGATTAATTCATCTAAACCGATAAGTGTTTGGATTTCTTGATCTGAGTCAGAATTATTGAATGTAGAACTACTGAACTCGAAGTATATTAGTGAATTTAGAAAGAACAACATAATGATAGCAGAATAAATTTTGGAAGAACATCTATTCATTCAAACCAGCTCAAGTTTCAAGCTGATATACTATTATATGGAATGGAGTAACAAATATTTTTACAAGTATACTATCATGGCATAGGTGTAAATAATATATCCTCTTAATTAACTATATATTGTGTCCAAAGTTATAAATCAATCGATGATGCAAAGCTGAGAACTATCCTTGAGTATCGTTAGGTTTAAGAGTCGTTCTGTCAACAGATAAAGTATGAACAAATCTGAGCTCTTGCAATGGTTAAAAGAAGAACACCAAGCATGGAAAGCAGTCATTGATCAGTTCACTTCTTCTAATTGGGAAAAACCTGGTGTAACAACTTATTGGTCCATGAAAGACACACTTGCTCATCTAATTGGTTGGAACCGTCAATCATTGGCTAATATGCTAGCAGTGTCGCAGAGTAAACCAAAACCATCACCTCCTTGGCCACCAGAATTAGAATCAGACGATGAGATTAATGCTTGGTTTTGTGAAACCAATCGTGAGCGTTCGGTGAAAGAGTTATTATCGGATGAGAAACAGGTTTTTAAGCAGGTATTAGGGGTTGTAAAGAGTTTTCCAGATGATGTTGAGATCGAAACCTTACAAGAAGAAGGGCGTGAATATTATCTGGTGCATCTAAATGGTCAACGATTACACCCAGGGGAATTCTTCGATCATTATCGTGATGATCATGAAGCTAAAATCAGTTCATTTCTAAAAAAACAGAATTAAACTAAAAAAATTCTTGGTGAATAAACTATAGGAAGATATATGAGCTAAACCTCATACTACTCTATTATGAAATCTTTGCAAATAAAATTCCTAGTTTTATTGATACTAATCTCGATAAGTATCCAATTTTCTCCTACGACTTATTCATCACCTTCAGGAGATAAGGTCCTCATAACAGAGGTGCTTTATGATGCACCATTTTCTGATGCTACAGAAGAGTGGTTTGAGCTTTTTAATCCAACAGATGCTGCCATTGATCTGACTGGGTGGACAGCTCATGACAACTATGAATCTATTTCTTTATCTGGTTCAATTCCAGCAAGAGGGTACTTTGTTATTTCAAAAAATGCTACTGCTTTTTACAACCTTTACGGTTATAATCCAGATTTAGCTCTAGCTTGGGGAAGCTTTGCATTAAGTAATTCAGGAGATAATCTCACTCTCTATGATGATTTGAGCAACGAGATAGATTTTGTTGCATGGGAAAATTGGAAGCCGGGTTGGTCTCTATTCGCAGCTGATGGTACAACTATTTTGAGAACAAGTTTAGTAGATACTGATACAGTTAATGATTGGGGTAATAGTGGTACACTTGGTGATCCTGGTGATGGACCTTATGATGAGATGCTGCTAGATGAAGTAGCTCCTGTAGTTGAGATCATTGCTCCAGTAAATGGTTCTGAAGTATCAGGATTTGTTAACATTGAACTGAACGCAACTGACGAGAATGGTATTGCCAGATATGAGATATTTGTAGATGGAGGATTAATTGCTACAACAAGCACATATATCTGGGATTCAAGATCCGTTAGCAATGGTTCGCACATAATATCTGCTATTTGTAAAGATCCCGCTAACAATTTTGGTCAAGACAACATTAGTGTAATAGTTGCTAATGAAGAGTTAATCACAAGTTTTGATAACATAAAAATCATGGAGTATAATATCGAGAACTCTGGTGCTGATCCAGACTGGAAAGAGGTTGTAAAAGAAGAAAATCCAGATATCGTGGTCTTCGTGGAAACAGGATATTGGGATGATGGTGCAGATGCTTTGCTTGACACCTACACCAACGAATTTAATGCGTATTTTGTCAATGAAGAACCATATGAAAGTTATACAGCGCAAAATGTTCCTTATGGTACTAGTGGTGAAGCTATTATGAGTAGGTTTCCAATACTTGAATCTGTCCAGATACCTGAAGTACCTTTAGATAATGGAACACTGTATGAAGTTACTCATGATTTCATGTTTTGGAATGTAAATATATCTGGAACTGAAGTCTATATCATCGGAGCGCACTTAAAGGCTATGGAAGGAGCTGTGAACGAAGCAAGGAGAGAGTATGAGCAAGAAGGAATTATCAATTACATGGATGGTTTAGGAGAACACCCAATCATCTATATGGGAGACTTGAACTCTTTCTCACCAGAAGATACAGGAGATTTAGCACCACCATATGACAACCTTGGATATGGACCACTTACTATGATGTTAGAACCAGATGATTCCACCTATGGTCAATACTCTTCAGAAGTACATAATTTCATAGATGTTTATAGAACACTCAATCCAACAACACCAGGATATACTTACCCATCTTATCAATCGAGAATTGATTTTATTATTGTAAATGAGTATTTTGAAGGCTATTTGATAAACTCAACTGTAGGAGATACAGCTTCAGCTAATATAGCTTCAGATCATTATAGTTTAGACTTTTTCTTAGATACTAATGCTTTTGTGAATGAATTAGATATTCCGCCAGTTCAAGTTCAAGGACTGAATGCAGAAGCCGTTAGTCAAACTATGATTAGTCTTTCTTGGAGTGCTAATTATGAAAGCGATCTTGCTTATTATAGAGTATTTAGAAACAATGTCAATATAGCTAATACCACAAACACTTTTCTAACCGATAGTGGACTAAGTCCAAACACTTGGTATGATTATACTATAACAGCTGTAGATACAAATGGAAATGAAGGTATACCTTCTAATTCAGTTTCAGTAAAAACACTTGATGTAACTACTGAATCAACTAATTTCAATTTTGGAATAATTGCATTACTCGGAAATTGCGTTGTTATGATATTTGTTTCAAGATATAGAAAAAAGAGAGATAAATAATTTCATTTTCTTCTTTTACCTTTTTCTTATATACTAAGGCAAAAATGGGCTGGTTCCATCTTTTCTAGAAGAGTTTATTAGCTAGTAAGCATATGTTTTAAGGTGATACAAATGAAACGATGTAGCAAAATTATTTCTTTATTTGTAGTACTATTCTTACTTTCTGCATTAACTGGGAGGAGCGAAGTAGCATCAAATTCACTTGATTTAGTAGCAGGAACAATTGTTATGGGAGATATTTATCAAGGAGACATCTATGGGGAATATAATTTCTCTGTTTATAGAAACTGGCACGATCCCTTTTATGATTTAGATGTAGTAGATATGGGTATGGATTTCCTTCATTATCCTCCATATAATCCACTCTTCAATGTAACTACAGAGATTGTTAAATCGCTGGTTGTAATTGACAATAGAACAATGGCTATACCTGTATTTTACTATTATGTGAATACCACAGAATATGATATTACTATATTCATAGATATTCAAGATGATTTAAACATAACAAGTGATGATTTAAAGGTCACTTTCAATGGAACTACATATATTTATGATGATGTGACTGAAGCAACTCCAGGTTATGAAATAATTAGTCAGTGGATGCTGAGCTTTGGACTAGGAAATATGTTACTACAGCAATTAATGCCACTCACGCCTTATGCAATTTCACCACTAGCAACAATAGGACAAACGATAGAATATGGTTCATATAACGGAACTGTTATGGGATATACGAATTATTATATTAGTGAAACAGAATATTATGAAGCAATTGAAGTTCATCATGATGAAGTAGTAGTACACGTAGATATGTTAGGATCAGATAGCCCTCAGACTATAGGTGATCGAACGTTACTATATGAAAAGAACACCGGGATTATTTTACATTGGTTGGAGTACAATTCTTCTGCAGACAAATATTATTACTTTAACGCAACAGATGTCATAGGTCTCAGCCCTATAATAGTCGTTCCCGAGTTTTCTGGATACTCTTTAGTAATAATTAGTAGCATTGTCATTGCAATACCAATTTTCTTAGTTAAAAGAAAGAAGAAATGATCTTTTTTCTTTTTCTTTATTTCTTTGCTTTACATGAAGTAGTTGATTTAACAAACTACTTTTAATCTAATAATCGTTTTATTCCCACTAGTTTTTGGATTTCAGTGATATTTTGAGACACTTCAATGCATCCCAAATATTTTCCTTCCTCATCACGAAGAGCGTAATATTCAATGAGTACTTTCTGTTTATCTTCAAAACCTTCAACAGTCAAATCTATCCAGAATCTAGCTTTATCTCTTTTATTAGCTTTCATCTCGTTTATTATTGTTAGCACCTTATCAAGACTATGTTTAGGGTGGCATTTTCTCACATTTCGCCCCATTACGCCTAGAGGACGTTTGAAAATTCTTGTCTCATGTTTATTCCAAGCTATTACTTCATCATTTTCATCTACTATTGAGAATTCTATAGGGATAGTAGCAAACATTGCTTGAAGCATTTCTTTGTTAATTTCTCCAATCATGATTAGAAGAAGAATTTGAGAGATATAAGGTTAAAGGTAGCAATATATCAGAAAAATATTTACTGTAACCGATAAAAAGATAAAAGTCCTAAAGTTTTACTCTTATTATGCAAATTCGAGATTTCTTTCCTGATAAAGTTGATGAAACTATTCTAGATAAATATTTAGATTTCGAAAAAGAGTGTCAAAAAGAAATCAATCCAAACGATCCTGCTATACCTTATGAATTGTTCAAAAAAGCGATTCTAGAACCAAGTTCTGAATACACTATTTTCAGATGGCTTGTATTTTCAGAATCAAATGATATAATTGGTTATGCAAGGTTAAGTTACCCAAATCAGAATTCACCAATGTATGAAACTATGAAAAATATAGCTGATATGACTATCAGTGTAAAGAAAGAATTAAGAAGACAAGGAATAGGTTCTCAACTTTTACAAATGCTAGTGGAAAAAGCAAAAGAATTAGGAAAAGAAACTTTTCAAACTTTTACTAATTTGGAAGCTGGAAGGAAATTTGTTGAACATTATGGTGGAATCGTAGCATCTGATAGGGCATTGAATAGATTATACTATAAAGATATTAACTGGGAAAAGATAAAGAAATGGTGTGAGGAAGGAGAAAAGAGAACTAAAGATGTAAAGATAGAAACCTTTCAAGATGTTCCAGAAGAAGATATTGAGGAATTCGTTCAGTTATACACTGTCACGGAGAACCAATCGCCTGATTATGAAACAGGTGATTATCAGGGAGTCAAAGTTTCTCCTGAAAGCAGAAGATATAATGAGCAATACTTCAAAGATAAAGGTTATACTTGGATTACTAAAATTGCAAAAGAGGAAAATGGTACAATTAGTGGCTTTACAGAGATTTTTTACAACAAATTTGTACCTAACATGAT
>Ga0315555_1000421_pt1 | contig 29767 bp, 8 predicted proteins | sample SalMarSW160380MG_FD_202113 | JGI IMG/M metagenome (GOLD analysis project Ga0315555, IMG submission 202113) | Salt marsh sediment microbial communities from the Plum Island Ecosystem LTER, Massachusetts, United States - Salt Marsh Sediment SW1603-80 ... | reverse complement strand
AGATGTTTCTTATGAAGTAGGATCAACAGGACATAGTATTACCTGGCACCCCTATGATAATAATCCCAAAAGCTATAGTGTAACAAGAAATGGAGTAGAGGTAGATTCTGGAGCTTGGTCAGGAGAGTCAATAACTGTCAATATTGATGACTTAGCATATGGAAATTATGAGTACATTTGCCACGTTTATGATGATAACGATGATAGTGCAGCAGATACAGTTCATGTTACTGTTGAAGATACAATTGCTCCAACAATAGATAATCCAGAAGATATAAGTTATATAAAAGGAGAAACAGGCTATTCTATCAACTGGAATCCGTTTGATTATAATCCTTCAACTTATACAATAACAATGAATGGTACCGTAGTAGAAACTGAAGCATGGACAGGAGAAGAGATAATCTTTTCAGTTGATGGATTAGAGAGTGGAACTTATCTTTATGAATGCATAGTCTATGATGCAGCAGGGAATTCAATTAGTGATACAGTAAAAGTAACAGTTGCTCCAATAGAAGAAGAACCAACTGAATCAAACATGTTCTGGTTTTCATCGATACTCGTTTTAGTGTTTGTAGTTCCTATTATAAGAAAGAGAAGAAAATAATTTAACTCCCTTTTTCTTTTTTTAATTAAAAATTTCTAATTACTATTTTATAAAAATAAGGTGAAAAAGTAGAAAAAAAGGAAATTAATCCTTTTTATGCTTTTTATGTCGAATATTAAAAGTAACAAAAACCAGTGAAATGATAATTATACCAAAGAAGAGATTTTTATTGAATTCAGCTACAGATGCTGTAACTGCAACAATTACAGTGTCTATTGCTTTGTTTCCAGCTTGATCAAAAACTACTATAGTGAAATTATATTGTTCAGAAGATAATCCATCAACAGAGATACTAATAGATGAACCTGTTATCCAAGAATCAGTTTCATAAACAATTCCATCCTTATAAACCGTATAGGTTGCTGGATTGTTATCTGTAGCTATCCAAACAATAATGTTCCCAGTTTCTCCTTCCTCATAGATGACATCTAGAGGTGAATTAAGAAGTGGAGAAACAGAATCAGTTACTGTCACTACAACAGTATCACTTGCTGATTGTCCTTCAGTATCATTAACAAAGCAAACAAATGTGTAAGATTCGTAAGCTAATCCATCAATATTGACAGTTATATCTCCTCCTAACCATGGTCCTTCATCAATAGTAATACCATCTCTTGTAATAGAATAATAATCAGGATTGCTGTCTGAAGGATGCCAAGTTATTGAGTTTCCTGTATCTCCTTCCTCGTAAGCAAAATCAGTAACATCATCAATAACTGGTGGAGCTGTAGTAGTAACTTCTATTTCTACAGTATCACTAGTTACTAGTCCTTCAACATCATAGACTGAACATACCACTGTGTGAATACCTAAAGGTAAACCATCGATATTGAAAAGAATATCTCCTCCTGTCCATGGATTATTCTGACTGGTAAGGATGCTATTTAGTGTAATATTGTACCAATAAGGATTAGAGTCAGTTGGAGACCAAACAACAGAATGCCCTGTTGAACCTAGTTCATAAGAAATATCACTAGGGTGGTTAATTGTAGGATTATTCGTATCTTCAATTATGTATAAAGTTCTATAGGCTGAAAATTCACCTAAATCCCCTTCAGAATCAATCCCTGCAACACGCCAATAATAGGTGTTTAGAGCAAGAAGAGAACTTGGAGTGAAACTAGTACTAGACGAAGGAATAGTGCTATTAACTATAGGGGAATCAAAACTAATGGTTGTATCTATTTGAAAGAGATATTGAGATTCACCATTAATGCTAAACCATGTGAAACTAGGCGTGTAATCATCAGTTATGTGATTATCAACTGGTAAATCTAAAGAAGGACTAACTAAATTAGTAGAAAAATCTATTGAAAGATTGGTAATCTTGGGGGTTGCGTAGACATCATCAGTATTTAGTTCAGCCTTCCACTTTAGTTGAGTACCTGTATTAATGAAGAAATGTTCTATTCCAGGAGTTGTAATTTCCCAATTTGTACCTCCATCAGCAGAAAGATAATAAGTGATAGAAGTAGATGTGGGAGTATCATCATTTACATCCAAAGTTGCTTTTGTAATAGTTGAAGAACTTGTTGAAATAACAGTATTAGATTGAGCAAAACATGAAGATGCAAATTTATTAGCTCTATAATCTCTTTTTTCAAGAACATGAAGACTGTCATTAGTTGTTAAATAGACAAAACTTCCTGAAACAAAAACATCGGATGGATTTACTGCTTCATACGAACCAGTAACAAACGGAGAATCAGGAAGACTGATATCAAACTCATATAAAGTACCCTCATCACCAGTTACATAAGCATAATCACCAAAAACAGAAATCCGTGGCCATGAACCAAAAGAGTCTCCATACCATTCACCAACTCTATCTGGAGATGAGGGAGAAGCAGTATTACCAAAATCAATCACTCCAAGAGAATTATATTCTACCACATATGCATATCTTTCATCAACATCAACATCTAATGAGTATATATAGTTATCATATATAGATGAGACTATACCAGGTTCTGAAATATCAAAAATCATCAAATGACTACTACTTGCAGTATAAGCATAATCCCCCGAAATAGAGATACCGAAAGCATAATTAAGAAACATACTGACATAGGTGGGATTGGTTGGATCAGTAATATTAATACAACATAATGATGCCCCTCCATCTGCAACATAAACATAGTTACCAGAAACACAAACATCAAGCGCTTGACCATCAGTATTATAAGAACCAATTATCGTGGGAGAGGAAGGATTAGTAATGTTAACAATCTGCAAACCTCCATCAACACCATCGGCTATATAAGCATAATTTCCAGCAATATCAATTTCTGTAGCAAAACCTGGAGTGTCACAGGAACTGAAAAGAATTGGATTGTAAGGATCACTAATATCAAAAATCTGTAAACCCTCATATCCACATGCTACGTATGCATAATCTCCAACAATAGTAATCCCAGAGGCAATACTAGGAGTGTTACAAGATGTAGCAAACATAGGAGGAGATGGATCTGCAATTTGAACTACTTGAAAACCTCCCTCAGCACATGCAATATAAGCATAATTTTTAGATATATCAAATGCTTGGGCATAACCTGGTAAAGAAAAAGTGTTGATCATTGAAAGCGCAGTTGGTTCAGTAATATTTACTACTGAGAGTCCATCATTTATATCTGTAACAAAAAGAAAATCTTGTCTGATACATCCATCAGAAGCACCATCTTTATTCCATGTTCCTATATATTCAGGTGTAGTTGCATCAGTAATATTTGCTACTACAACGCCATTATTTTGATCAATAACATAAAGTTGGTTTTTTTCAATTATAACATCAATTGCAGAATTTATACCCGTTTTAAAAGTAGATTCTATTGTTGGAGTAAGAGGATTAGTTATATCTATAATAACAAATCCTTCCACTCCATCAGCTATATATGCATAATTACCTATAATTTTAATTTTGTATGCATACCCAGAAGTATCACAGTTACTGACTATTGTCGGATTTGCAGGATTTGATATATTTAAAATACATAATCCATCATTACCATTAGCTATATACGCTAAATTACCTTCTATAACCACATCTCTTGCTGCATCAAAAGTCTCGCATTTACCTACATAAGAAGGACTAGAAGGATTGCTAACATCAACTACTTGAAAATTGAATCCATCAACATCTCCATGAAAATCAGCAATATAGGCATAATCTTCATCAACATAAACTGCCATAGCAATACCTGGTGTAGAATAGGAACCTACAATATTAGGTTCTATAGGATTAGTGATATTTACAGCTTTTAAACCATCATTAGCATTAGTTACATATGAATAATTACCTTGAACAAAGACATTTATGGTATTACCTATTAATGAAGAACTAATAGAGCTAACAATAGTAGGTTTCTTTCTTGAATTTTCTATCGTTCCTGTACCCCAGCCAGTAACATTGGTTTGTGTACCCTCTATATAAGTAGTTGTGGTGAAATCCTCAATGAAAGTGCCAGAAGCAGCTTGAACAGTAGTAACTGAAGGATTATTGGTATTAAGGTTGAGTAAACCAGTTAAAAATAACAGTAAAATGATTGTTCTCCTTCGAAAATCTATTTTATTAAAACTCATATAAGACGACTCCTTATTTTATCTATCTTATAATCTACAAAAATCTAGAATAAAAAGATTTCTCGGAAGATTCGAGAAAATAAGAAAAAGAGAAGAAAAAGAGAAAAAAATAAAAAAGGATAAAAATATCAGAATAATTGCTTTTGCTTTTTGTAAAACAACGCGATAACAACAGGAGTAATAAACAATAGGTTAAGACTAATTTTTTCAAATTCAGGAATTGCTGGATTAACATTAACAATCACCGTATCTATTGCTTGATTTCCTGATGTATCAAAAACAACTATAGTGAAATTGTAGCTGCCCTCACTTAATCCATCGATATATATTGTAATAGGGACACCTGAGGTCCAGGAATCAGAACCCAATTCTGTTCCTTCTAAGTAGACTACATATGTTCCTGGATTTGCATCTGTTGCAGTCCATGAAATAGAATGCCCTGTTGTGCCTTCCTCATAACTTATATCTGCTGGATGATCAATTAAAGGATTGATAGTTTCAAAAACAGTTACTTCTACAATATCATTAGCAGAATTACCTGCTTTGTCATACACTTTGCAATTGAAAGTATAGACTCCTGAAGATAAGCTGTCAATATCGATTGTAATAGAATTGCCATCCCAGGAGGTTGAAACAATACTTGCACCATTTCTGGTAACTGTATAAGAGAGAGGATTCGCATCTCCAACTATCCAGGTGATTTCGTTGTTAGTTGTTCCTTCTTCATATGAGAAATCAGAAGGATGAGAGATGAATAGTGGAAGAGTTGTGTCTATAAGGATACTGCGATAAGCTGAAAAGACACCAATATCGCCTTCTGGATCAATCGGAGCTACTCGCCAATAGTAAATACCGTCAAAAAGTGGTGAAGAAATAGTATAACTTGTTGTTCCTGTTGTTTGATTAATCAGATTAACTGAATCGAAGGTTATAGTATTATCAATTTGAATGAGATAGTTCGTTGCTGTTAAGACTGCTGACCATAAGAATGATGGCGTATTATCATTCGTTGTATAAAAATCAGAAGGGCTGAGAAGAGAAGGTGATTCAAGCTTTGTTTTATATGAGATTGATAATGAAGAAACCGATGAAGACGTTACTGCATCTAGTGCTGATAAAATAATTTTCCATTTTAAATGAACACCTGTATAGCTAAAGAAATGCTCAGAACCAGAGGTAACTAGCTCCCAGTGTATACCATTATCTGCAGAAAGGTAGTAAGTGATTGATGTTTCTGTTGGAATGTTAGCTAAAGCAGTCAAAGTTGCACTTAATAAGAAGTAAGAATCTGTACCAGTAGGAATTTCTATGGATTGAGCAATACTAATACTTGAAGGCTCATATAAACGTGCGCGGGTTTTTTTGTATTCAAAAATATACATAGGGGCAATTTCACCCATATCCCAATCAAAGTTTCCAACAAATACATAATCGCTCCAAACTCTTACAAATGTAGCCCAAGGGTGTGTAGTTCGACTTCTAATATAGATTGGGGATGCAGGATTTGCTACATCAAGAACACGCAATTCTCCTCTAGAAGTAATACCTCCACCAAGAGCTAGAAATAAGTAATTATCATGAACACAAACATCCATTGTATAATCGAATTCTGCAGGATTATAGTTATAAATTAAAGAAGGTGAAACAGGATTAGTAATATTAATTATCTGCAAACCACCGTCTATATCAGCTATATAAGCATAGTTTCCTTCCATAGACAATTGATCAGCAGCACCAGGAGTATCATATGAACCAGAAATGAAAGGAGAAGTGGGATCAGAAATATCAATAACTTGCAAACCACTGTTCCAATCCGCTACATATGCATATTCACCTTCAATATGTAATTTATGTGCTTCTCCAGGAGTGTCTACTGTTCCAGCAACTAGTGGATAAAACGGATTAGTAATATCAATTACTGTTAGACCACTTCCTCCATCTGCTATATAAGCATAATCTCCTGCAACGCAAACACCTCTAGCTGTTCCAGGTGTGCTAAAGCTAGCAATAGAGTTAGGTGAAAAAGGATCGGTTATATTGATAATTATTAAACCATCATATCTATCCGCTATATATGCAAAATCACCTGAAATAGAAATATCTTCAGCATATGTTACTATTGCGAAGGAAGATTTAGCAACAATCGTTGGATTGGTAGGATCATTAACATCAAGAATAAGAAAATCAGTTCCAGCAACAATATAAGCATAATTTTCTACAAACTCAACACCTTTTGGATCAATAAAAGCTTCATAATAGTAACAGATTTGAGTAATAGAAGTTAAATCACTTATTTCTAAAACTTGGAGACCATCTTCGTAGGAAGTTATATAAGCGTAACATCCCCAAATTTCTACATCATAAACTAAACCCAGGATATCACAAGAACTAGCTTTAGAAAGTGAACTTGGATTATTTATATCTATTATTGTTAAACCATTTGAAATATCTGTAACATAAGCAAAATCACCTTCTAGTGCTATACTTGATGCTCCGTCAACATTATAGAAACCAGCATATGAAGGAACAGTAGGATTGGTAATATTAATTACAAATAGACCATCTGTATCGACTACATACGCATAATTACCTTCAATTTTAATTTTAACAGCTAGCGAAGAAGTAACATAATTACTTACTAATTCAGGTTGAGTAGGATTGGTAATATTAACAATGTTTAGACCATTACTTCCATCTGCTACATACGCATAATTGCCTTCTACTACAACATCATAAACAATACCATCTGTATCTAAAACACCTTCATTTATAGGATTATAAGGATCTGTGATATTTACTACAGTTAAACCACTAGGACCATTTGCAACATAAGCATAGTTTCCTTCTACATAAACAGATCTTGTTACATCACTAGTTGCGCAATCAGAGAGGATAAATGGCGAACTAGGATTAGTTACATCAATTACCAGAAAATTATTGCCAGAGATGTCTCCTGTATAATCAGCAAGATAAGCTAGATTACCACTGATAAACACATCATAAGCCTTATCATAAGTTGGACAAGTACCAACAAGAATAGGATTAGTAGGATCATTAATGTTTACTACTTGTAAACCATTATCTTGGGTTGCAATGTACGCATAATCTCCTTTTATATCCACACTATAAGCATTACCAATTGTATCAAGAGCTCCTACAACACTTGGTTTTTGACAACCACTCTTTATTTCTCCTCCTCCCCATCCAGAAGTATTAGTGTTCGCTATGTCCATATGATTTATAGTAGTGAAATCTTCAGTGAAAGAGCCAGAAGCTGCCTGAACAGTAGTAATAGAAGAATTGTTGTTATTAAGAGCTATAATTCCTGATAAAATTAACATTAAACACAATATTCTCCCTCTCGCTTGTACAAGTTTATTTTTCATTTAAATCTCTCCTTAATTTTGTCTATCATCGAATTTAGCATGTTAAAGAATAAAAAGATTTCTCGAGAATTCTAAAAAGACAAGAAAAATGAGAAAAAAGAGAAAAGGATGATAAGATTTCAGAATAATTGTTTTTGCTTTTTGTAGAATATTACTATAATAACAGGAACAGTAACCAGTATGCTATAATACAGTCTCCCGAATTCTGGAATTATTATATTTACAGTTATACTTACTATATCAGCATTACTTAGTCCTTCTACATCATAAACATAACAGATGACTGTATGTACTCCAACGTCTAAATCATCTACATTTATTGTTATACTTTCTCCTCCCCATGGTCCTTCATCTTCAAGAATACCATCAATAGTGATATTATACCAAGCAGGATTGGAATCGGTAGGATGCCAAGTGAGAGAATTACCTGTTTGATTATATGGATAGGAGAAATCTACTATATCATCAATGAACGGAACATCCGTATCTTCTATAACGTAGATAGTCCGATATGCTGAAAAAAGTCCTATATCCCCTTCTGAGTCAACACCAGCAACTCTCCAGTAATAGGTATTAGGGTCTAAATTCGTAATTGGGGTATAACTGGTACTTAAGGAAGGGAGAGTAAGGTTGAGAAGAGGAGAAGTAAAACTCGTGGAAGTAGATAATTGGAAGAGATAATTGGTTTCGCCATCAACGCCAAACCATGTAAATGTAGGAGTATAATCATCAGCTATATAACTATCTAGAGGTAAATCAAGAGAGGGAGCAATCAAGTTTGTACTATAGTAAATTGAAAGGTTATGAATCAAAGGAGATACTGAAACATCTGAAGTAGTCAGAATAGTTTTCCATTTAAGTTGATTACCAATATTGCTAAAGTCATGTTCTATCCCTGGAGTAATTGTCTCCCAAATATTTCCCCCATCTACAGAAAGAGAATAGGTTATAGAAGTGGAAGAAGTAATATTTTCACTAGCAACTAATTTTGCACTTATAATATTAGATGAGCTAGCAGAAAAGGCTGTATTAGACTGAGCAACACATAAAGAAGTAAACTGTCGAGCTCTATTCTTTCTTACTTCAACAACTTGTATCCCATACGCATCATCCGCAATATAAGCATAATCACCTGAGATAAAAATTCCCCATGTATCACCTGGAGTATTACATGAACCAAAAAAAGTAGGAGAAGAGGGATTTTCAATATCTAGAACAATCAAACCATATCCATTAGCTACATAAGCATAGTCTCCAGAAATAAATACACTTGTTGGGTAATCATTTGCATAGGAACCTGCAAGTGTAGGGATTGAAGGGACACTAACATTTAGAACAAGAAATCCATTTGTATGAGTTAGGTAAGCGTAATTCCCAGAAACATAAACATCGCTTGTATACCAAGGTGTGATATAAGAACCAACAAAAGTAGGAGAGGAAGGATTAGTGATATTTAAAATAACCAATTCATAATTATCATAATCTGTTAAGTATGCATAATTCCCGGAAACAAAAATACTCCACGCTCTATGTGTTGTAGCATAATTACTCGTAAATGTCGGAGAAGTAGGATCAGTAATGTCAAGTATTTGCAATCCACCATATTCATCTGCTATGAAAGCATAGTTACCTGATACAAAAATATCATGAGCAGAATCAGGTGTAACATATGAACCTACATTAGTAGGAGAGGAAGGATTGCTAATATTTAGAATTTGTAATCCTGCAGAACCAGACGCTAGATAAGCAAGGTCTCCAGAAATAAAAACATTCCAAGTTAACCCAGAAATAGAATACGAATTAACTAATGAAGGAGTGAGAGGATCACTTATATCTAGAGTTACAAAAAAATCATTATCTGCGACATAAGCATAATCTCCAGAAACATACACTCCTAAAGAACCTCCAGGAGTATTATAAGAACCTACAAGAGTTGGAGGAAATGAAGGATCCGCAATTTTAACTACCTGAAAACCTCCCGTTTGACAGGCTAGATAAGCGTAAATTCCGTCAATTACAATCGTTTGAGCAGTTCCTGGAAGAGAGATGGTTTGAATAAATTGAGGTGTGGTTGGATTAGTTATATTTAAAGCTGATAATCCTCCACTTATATCTGTGACATAAAGAAAATCACCATAAACATAAGCATCAGAAACACCACTTTTACTCCATAATTCTACAAACATAGGTGTTGTAGGATCTTTAACATCTAATACTATTACCCCAACATCCAAATCAATGATAAAGGCATAATTCCCTTCCAAAACAACATTTGTAACACAACTAATACTTGTTTTATAAGTAGCAACAATTGATGGAGTGAGAGGATTAGTGATGTTCATTACAACAAGCCCGTTTGTTCCATCAGCTAGAAAAATGTAATTTCCTGCAATTGCTAAATCATACGATTTCCCATTTGTATTTATTACTCTTGTTTGTGAAGGATTGCTTGGATCAGATATATCTACGATACTCAAACCATATTCACTATTTGCAACATAGGCATAATTCCCTTCAACAACCACTGCTCTAGCATAATAAAAAGTCGAACAATTTCCAAGAGATAAAGGATTAGTAGGATCACTAACATCTAAAACTTGAAAGTTTACCCAATATGTATCACCATGAAAATCAGCAAGAAAAGCATAATCTCCATCAATAAAAACACTTTGAGCTATATCTGGTGTGGAATACGAACCTACAATATTGGGATTCGATGGATTTGAAATATTGACTATCTTTAATCCTTCATTTTCATTTGTTACATATGCATAATCTCCATCTACAAAAACATCAAGAGTATCACCAATCAGAGAAGAACTAATATTTCCGATTATTGTTGGTTCTTTCTTTGAATTTTCTATACTTCCTTTCCCCCAACCACTTACATTAGTACTTGAACTATCCATATAAGTTGTGGTGGTGAAATCTTCTGTGAAAGAGCCAGAAGCTGCTTGAACATTGGTTAATGAGGGATTATTAATATTCAGGTATAATAATCCAGTTAGAAATAACAGTAAAACGATTGTTCTCCCTCGAAAATTTATATTTTTAAAACTCATATAGGACATCTCGTAATTTTATCTATCATCGAATTTAGCATGTTAAAGAATAAAAATATTTCTCGAGAATTCTAAAAATATAAGAAAAAAGAGAAAAAAAGAAGGAAAATTGAAAAAATTAAGTTAATTTTACCTTTTTCTTCTTTTTTGAGACCATTACTAGTAGGGTTATAAGTGTTATTAACATCATTGAAGCTGGTATTGACATACTTAGCACTTTGCTGATATTAATATTATATGACTCTCCTGGGTTTCTTAATGGAAAAGCAAAAACTTCACTTATATTGTATGCATAGATTGCATTATTTGCTAATAATATGAAGAATGTTTTGTTTGATAAATTATCATTTGGCCATAGAGTTAAATCTGTTACTTTGTAAAATTGATTATTTGTAGCTAGTAATATTTCTTCATTTTCTACATTTTGTACAAACAATCTATGATAATCTTTTATTAACAATCTATAGTTATTTGTCGTATCCATTAGTACTTCAAGTTGATTTGTTTCAAAGGAGTTATGAATGTGATACGCATCAATAGTTCCATTTAATCCATCAAGTTGGTATAGACGAGTTCCATTTTGACTAATGAAAATTTCATAATATGCATCAACATCAATATTTGCTATTTCAATATCTAATAGTTCAGCGTTACTTACTAATTCTGTTTGCCACACAACGAGATCATTTTCTGCATCATAACAGTATATTTCATTCATATATCTAAAGTAGATGAAATTATAGGAAATAGCATCAGAATGAGAACCTATTTCAACTAAACCAACATCACCTGTAATAACATCTCTCAAATGTATTCCATCACTCAAAGTGTATAATTTAAGATTATCTTCAAGTCTAACAATTAATAGATTGCCATTATCACCAGATACATCTAAAAGATGACCTGCTAAGAGTTGTTTTACTTCTTGAGATACAGTAATATCAGCCCAGAGATATACTCCTTTCCAATCTAAGCATCTGATTCTATCATTTCCAGATATATCATGAAAAGCAATAACAAGAGAATCTACTCCTCCTGTAATAGGTGCTGAGATCATATCATAAACTTGAACCATATTTACGCCAAGATGTGTTTGTGCATAATTCATTGTTGTTAGATCGATTATTCCAAACTCAAAACTATTAGTGCGTAAGTATACAGCATTAGGAATACCATCGCCAATAAGATCCGCAGCTAATACTTGAGTAACATTTCCTCGTAAAGATAAGTCTTTAGAATATAATATTTGGCGACTAAGTAAATCATAAACAATCGCTTTTGTTCCATTTTCAACATAGAAAAGGTAAGGAGTGTCACCACCATAAAAGTTTCCTAAAACAATAGTACCTTTAGTTATGTAAGTATTACTGGAAACAATTTTTTCAAGATTCATACTGCTTAATGGATCAATTTCAGTTTCTTCATAGATCAATTCCTCTGAAGTAATAGCTTTAATCTCTCCACCTTCATTTCCAAAGATAACGCCTAATCCTCCATCTACTAGAATCGATTGCAATTCTATTGGTTTGTTTAATATATCATTTGTTGTGATAGTTATCCAATTTAATGTTCCTAAAAGAGACAATGAACCAACTCCAAAATTTGAATCCAAATCATAAAAACTAAAGAAAAGTTCAACATTATTATTTATTTTACCAACAACTAACTCTTCACTTACAAAATTATTATTTATATAGCTCCATAGAATTTTACCATTTCTTCCATCGTATGCAGAAGCAATTTCTGAATTTCCTCCATTTATGATTATATCGAGAACATTATCATTGTTGATATCAAAGAAGAAAGCAGAGGAAGCGAACGATGTATGAGTTACATCCCATATCCACGTACCATTAGGATAAATTAATATAAATGGATTAGAAGAAATGAAAATTTCAGAAATCTGATCACCATCTAAATCTTTTGCAAAAACACGTGTATCACTATCGACATTGTCTACATAAAATTTCCATTGTTCAACTAAATTAATATCAAGTCCAACAATAGTATCATTGTTTAAAGCTAAAATAATGTAAGGAGTTAAGGATTCATAGGCAATAGTTATTCCTCTGAGACTTACATCTACAAAATCTTCTGAATATGGTAAATTAAAACCATCAGAACCATCATAAGTTATTAATTCATAATCTGAAGTAAAGGCAATTATATCATCAATTGAATCACTATTATAATCATATAGAAGGGTTTTATCTATATATGTATCAGAACCACTTAAATTATATGTTGTAAGTACGTTTCCATCATTTTTATCAAGCCAATAAACATCTCCATTAGTATAAAGTAGAAATATGGCAATAGTATTTTCATAGTTACCAATCTCCAAGGTTTGTATCTCTCCAGAATTTAGCACTTGCCATTCCTGTAAACCAGATAAACCATCAAAAGCATAGACTTCTCCTGTTTCCATCACCACTATATAATCTTCGTAACCATCGTCATTAATATCTAATGATATAGAACGTTCATAGTTTGCATGATTTGTGTCAAATGTTGTAAAAGCAAGCAAAGGTACCTCTATTCTTATTCTGTCAACAAATATGTCTCTGGTTTCATAAACATAGACATCTTCTCCTTGCACACTGAAAATCAATTCATCAAAGTTGTTACCATTTGTATCATAGATTGAGACATCAGAAACGTCGCTATCATAATTTTTGCTCTTCCATTTAAGTATATACCCATGAAAACCAGATTTTGTTGAATAAAGTTCAAACAATCTAACTTTTATACCATCAGCTATTAATAACTCATTTAAACCATCTCCATCAGAATCTCCCACAGCAATATCTGTAGCTTTTCCAAGTGCAGTAAAGCTGGATACATTCAAAGCATATACTTGACAAAGAAGATCTTCCCAATATAGAGGTTGATAAGGAATAAGTTCAGCTCCATCTATATCGAATTTTGTTAGAAGTACAAATCCACCATCAAAAGTTGGAGCAATTTTAGGTCCTCTAAATCCCATTGAATTAATACGACAATCATCAAGTGTTTTGAATGTTGGAGATGTATGCACTATTGGATCTGGTATGATATAATCAGGATAAACAGCTAAAATATCTGGATTAGACCATTCTAGATAGTCTGATGAAACAATTCCATAAGAAGTACTCATAGCTTGCATGTATCCAGAAGCATCATAAGTAATCATGAGTGGGTAGTATCCAGTTCTTAGATAAATAATACTAGGCGTATGTTCTACTGCAGGACTTTCAATTAATTTTCTAGGTTCTATTGAAAAACCTAATGTAGAATTCAATTCAAAGAACCAAATATCATAATCATCCTTATCCTCTGATTTTCTATGAGCGCTTATTGAAACAGCATAAGTTTCAGGATTATCTGGTTTCTCTACTACATCAATTCCATTTACAAAGAATTCATCATCAATTAATCCTTGAATTGTTACAGGAGTGGTAATAATTCCAGTATTCTTATTATAAAAACCAAATTTAGCTGTAGAAGTTACTTCATTATTATATACGAAACTAAAGCCGAATCCTTTATCACTATAAGAAAATACAGAAGGCGATCTAAAGGGATTATCTGATATGCCATAGTCAGAAAATATCACATATGGAGTGCTCCAACTTACTCCATTATTGGTGGAATTCATCATGAAAATGCCATAGATATCTAAAGCAACAAGAGAAAGCTGTGTCCATATCAGATAAATCGTTCCATCTTCAATTTGGACTAAGGATGGAAATAGCATATCAAAACTATTGTAAAGTGGTAAAGCTTGTACAGAGTGCCAATTTTCACCATCTTGACTTATAGCTTGGTAGAGTCTTATAGGTCCAACTCCAGTTTTGTCTTCAGACCAAACAGCTAAATACGAATGATTAGTCCCACTATAAATAAATTGAATAATATCGTGTGATCTTTGTGGGATTTGAAAATCAGAAGCATAATTGTTGTTTTCTCCAAAGAATGAATATGATTGCATATGAGGATAATTTAAATGACCTGTAACAACACTTATTTGTTCATATGTTCCATTACTGTATTCCCATATTGAGATACCTTTTTCTCCACCAATAAGTAATTCCCATTTGCCATCATAATCTTGGTCAGCTACCTCCACAGTATATATTTTGTTGTTAATTAACGAATTTGAAGGAAGTTCCCAAATTATTTGATATCCAATGTTATTATATTCAATAATACCTAGAAATCCAATTTCGTTCCAACCTTCTCTTCCTATATCACCATATATAATAATTTCTTCAATCCCATTTTGGTTGGTATCAAACACTTGAACTCCAGAGATAGAGAGATTATCATATATTAAGCTATTTCCAGGTAGATTGTAATGCCCAGAATCTGTGTAAGGAGGAACATTTCCAAATAATTCGTAAACTTTTCCTAAGGTGGGCACATAGACAAATAATTGCGCACCGAACGCCACAATAATTTCACTATGTCCATCTAAATCGAGATCCTTAGCCCAACTAAGACCTGTTGATTCTAGATAGGAATTTTCTTTCAAATAAGAAGCTTCAGTGCTTAATAACAAATCATACTTCTGCACTAAAATATAGGTGTCATCAATTATTCTTCCATCAAATTCATCATATGCTGTTTCAAAAATGTAAAAGACCGTACCTGCTAAAGCAACAAGTTCTAAATAGCCATTTTTATTGAGATCAACGCCTACTAAAATGTGTGAAACATGGTTCCATATGGTTTGATTAAACTCTCCTGTAAAGGTTCCAAATTGATCCCAAGCATATGGTGATTCAGTTGTTGGATAGTTTTGATACATATCTGGAGATCTAAAGGCTATTTTGTAAGTATTATTAGTAATGTGCTCGAAGATGTATACATTATTATCATAATCTCCTACAATTATCTCACCCTTCCCATCTTGGTCTATATCCGCAGTATCAACTGTTAGAGTCCAATTATATAATTCAAGTCTTGTCGACCAACTTTCAATTGCTCGAAAACCAAAATTTCTATATTTATAGATGTCTCCCGTGACTTCTGATTTAAATGAATTAACTTCTAATCTAGAAAGAACTGGATTTGTAGCTACCATAAACGATGTTTGCATATTATATTGGATTAAAAATTTATGGACATTATTTGCATAAACATCAAACATTAAGAAATTAAGATATCTATTACTATAATCAATACCTGTTGTGAGAGATAATTGTATTGTGTCAGAAACACTGTTGTCAAGATAAGAAACAAAAAGTGGTCTTGTTAAATTATAAACATTTATTGCAGCCTCTTCATCGAAATTATTTAGTAATTCTTTCTTTTCAGTCCATTCTGGATCATCGACTTTTCCATAATTTTCTAAATATGTTGCTCCGACTCTATTAGAATAGCCTATAATTAAATCATAATCATTATCATGGTCAAATTCTACAAATTGAGGACTGAAGAATTTCCTTTTACCTTGAACTTCATTAATATCTTTAAAATAGTCAGAATCTAAAGTGAATTGAGGGAGATCTGAGGTTCCGATATTCAAGAGCAAGTATAAATTATCTACGCACACAACTAAATCGATATCACCATCGTCATCAATATCGATACCATCTACAGAAGGTATTGATTGAGCAGTTTTCAGTAATTCCTCAAGTTGACCAGTTACTTCTAAATCTGTAAGAGATGTAGGGTTGCCATAGAGGTTACCTCCTCCTGATCTATACCAAAACTCTATATCAGCTGGTATAGTAGTTGAAGAATCATCATAGAAATCATCATATAAATTACTTATAGATTCATCATACCAACCAATCAGGATCTCTGAACCTGGATAATTAACATGATTCCATATATTCGCTGCGGAAATTGATAAATTTTTATTATTATATTGAGCTCGATTATTTATTGTAGTAAAGTAATCAGATGTTTTAGAGCTTATATAATTAAACTCATTGTCAAAGAAATATACATTTCCATCTTCTGCTGTTACAATAAAATCTCCGTCTCCTAACGAATCTCCATCAATATTTTCAATATCATAATCAAAGATATTCAATCCCCCAAGCTGTGATTTTGGTGAAGGATCATAAACCCATTGATAATCAGTTTCGAGATCAGTCATTCCCATAATCATGGGCATAGTTCCCAGGGTTTTAACTTGCTCAAGATCCCATATGTTGGTTTCAAGACTAAATCTATCGTCCACCCAAGAATCCCAAGTTAAAGTAAATTCATCTTCTAACTGATTATAAATGAAAGAGACTATTCTTCCATCTACAGTACCGATTAGTATTTGAGGTAAAATATCTCCAGGTGCTGTTCCAGAAGCTAAAGTACCTATGTTAACTGCGAGAGCTGTATCTACCCTTGCATTTACATAATGTAATTCTAGTCGATATATTCTATAATCTGGACTACCTTTGAGTACAGTAACATTTACATATTGAAAATAATCCCATTGGTTTGCAATCATATTAGAATCAACATCTATATCTAAGGATGCAAACATTTCTGTTGAATATCCTTTAGAAATTGAAGAAGGATCTATTTTCGTCCAATGCCTAAGGTCTTGACTGATAGAAATTTCAAAATCGTTTATATCTACTGTAGAATAAGGAGTTTGGAATACAATTGAAAAATCAGCTCTAGAATTACCATTACCTGTTCCTTCTTCATCAGCACCAAAATCATAAATTGCATATGTGAGTTCAGTTGGACTAGAATCAAAGAGTGTCATACAAGTAATATTATTTTGAAGAGAACCTGAATTATATGGATAATTGCCTTTTATGAACCAAGGATCACTAAGAGATATTGGTTCTGGAACAGCAGTTCCAAATCCAGCATTGGGATCGTTAAAGTATACTCTATATCCATCGATAAGATTATCTGCCCAATTATCTGCAGGATAAAAATCTTTCAAAGTCCAAGGTTCAAAACCTTTTATCAATTTCTGTAAATAGTAATCTTCTAGAATGTGATCATAACGGAGAACATAAGCATTAGTTGCAAATGAAGCAATAGCAACCTCATCACCTATACGACCATCAAGATTACCAATATCCATAGCGTAAATCGGAGCCCAAATCGAACTAGTGTCACTATATATTAGTTTATAGCTATTATCTTGGCAAAGTGGATAAGGTTGTCCATGAATATCTAATATTGTTCCATTATTCTCAAAGATGAAAATACCTCCTTCTCTTGTACCTACAACAAAATCTGGTAAACCATTTGCATTTGTGTCACCAACAACTAAAGAAGTAGGATGCTGCCCCATATTAGTAGAAGTCCATTTTTCTTCATAATCAATCCAATGTTCAGGAGCAAAAGGATAGCCTGAATGAGTTGTGTATTCAAAAACATGGACTTTATTATCCCAGCTTACAACAACTATGTCTGGATTATAATCGCTATCTGTATCATTTATTTCAACACCAAAAACTTGACCTAGATATGGAGATGAGTATACATGCTCAAACATGTTTTCAGTATTAGAAGTAGGATCATAGATGTGTTTTTGTTCAAATACATGAAAACTACCATCAGCTGAAGCTGCAACTATCTCTAGAAATTGGTTGTGGTCAGTATCGGCTATATCAACATCAATCACATCCTCTGTAATTATTTCATCGCCACTATTCCAAACTTTTACATATTGATTATTAAGAGAATTCCATCTGTAAATGTGAATTTCATTATCATAGAGATAACCACCTCCAACAACCATATATTGGTAATCATCTGAAATTTCAATACATCGTACAGCTGCTCTTGTTTTCCAAGGTTGAAAAACTTGATAATAATCATTAGTATAATCTTGTAGATAAGAAGAGAGATCAATATCTTGATTATAGACTTGATTTTCATCAAATTCTTTGTCATTAGGTATTGGCTTTCCTAAAAGTCTATTTAACTCATCCAATGAAATAGAATCTAGTGGATTCAGTTTCTCATCATCCGCTAAAGATAATTTTGGAATTGTCAAAAATATTGAATCTACTACAATAACTAATACTATAATTGATAACAATTTTTTCTTAAAGAATCTTGCTTGTAAATTCATGAACTTCCACCTCCAAAAAGCCTTCTAAGGAAACCTAATTTTCCTGATCTAAACAAGAAAACTGTAGCCGTTACTCCCGCTACTCCACCTAATCCTATACCTACAAAAACCCACGTCATGCTCACCAAAGGAGAACCCGTAACTGAAAACAATCTTGTTAGATTGGTATATGAATCATCAGGATGGTGAACAGAGAATATTACTTCATAATTTCCAGAACCTATATAATCACCAACACTCATCCAAGTCATAGAAGAAGTTTGATAATTCATGAAAGCACTATCACTAAATGATTTGGTTCCTTTTCTCATTTGATAAGAAACATCCAAAACCGGTGATGCATTATATATCATAAAGGTAAAGTTTGAAGGTGAATAGACGCCATTTTGTATTGGTGAAATAACTACTATGCCTTTATCATATGCAGTTATTGCTTCGAAATATTCTTCCCAAGAAGTATAGTGTAATGGATCAGTTCCAATCATTACCTCAAGACCGTCAGAAAATAAATCATTATCTGTATCCCAATCAGTACAATTTGTACCATAGAGATAAACTTCGTTACCATCCATTAATCCATCTCGATCACTATCTGGTTGAGTTACTCCCCCTCCAGCTACTTCAGGAGTATGATACACAAAAAATTCTTTTCCATCTTCTAAACCATCCATATCATTATCAAAATCCAACCCATCAAGAACACCATTTGAATTCGTATCAGGGTTGTTTGGATTACCTGTTAATCCAGCTAAATGATAAGTAGAATAGAGTAAAATTTCCGCTCCATCGGGAAGTAAATCATCATCAACATCGGGATCAAGAGGATCTAAAGAATAATCAGGATAGAATGAAACAAGTGCTTCCTCATTATCTGCAAGGAAATCACCATCGCTGTCAGATGATAGTGGATTTGTATTGTAAACGAAAATTTCATCATAATCTGTGAGTGAATCTCCATCAGTATCAGTATTATTTGCATTAGTTCCATAAATTAAAATTTCTTCTCCATCTAACAATCCATCATTATCAGTGTCTGGTTCAATTACTGACGTATTAAATGGATGTTCTATAATGAAACTTCTGTAAGGAAAAATAATGTTTGTTACATTATGTATTAAATATTCTTGAGCATCCAACAATCCATCGTGATCGGTATCATTTGAATTTGGATTTAGTAAAATTGGATCAAAATTAGGTATTAATCCTGAACCTAAGTATAATTCCAAACAATCATAAATGCCATCACTATCTGTATCACTGGATAAAGGATTGGTACCATAGATTTTCACTTCATCTCCATCAGACATTGGAAAAGTCATCTTTCCATATTCATTGGGATACCAGATGCTATCGTTATCAGTATCCCAATTTCGTGGATTTGTATAATAAATTGCTACTTCTTCATAATCACTTAATCCATCATTGTCGGAATCGAAAACCTTCGGAAGAGTACCATGATAGAAAATCTCTTCCCAATCAGTTAATCCATCGTTATCTTCATCTTCATCCATAGGATTCGTGTCATAGAAAAGAACTTCGAGACCATCTTCAATGCCATCTGCATCAGAATCAGGAGATAATGGATTAGTATGGAATAAAAATAACTCTTCACCGTCTAACAAACCATCTTGATCAGTATCTGGATAAGCAGGATTAGTTCCATATTTAAAGAATTCATCACCATCTAAGACTCCGTCGTGGTCACTATCAGGACTAAGAGGATCACTTCCAAGAAGTATATCTTGCAGATCCCCTAACCCATCATTATCGGTATCAGCATTATTAGGATTGGTGTGATCTCCAGTTGGATTTCCCCATCCTTCTAAACCATCAAGTATCCCATCATCATCGCTATCTGCATCAGTTGGATCTGTAGGAGGATCTAACCACAACTCGTATCCATCTGATTTAAGGAAAATATTTATTGGTGCACCATCTTTTCTCCATGAAGGATCAGCTATTCCTGTATCACCATCACTATCTGGATTTACTGGATTTGTTCGAACAAGTTTAGGTATAAGTTCGTCACCTTCAATGAAAATAACCCATTGTCCATCAATTTCTACTTTATCAGTCATTGGAATTAGAAACATATTTCCAGGAGCTATTGTTCCATTGCATAGCTGTCTGTAACTGTCATCATCAGTATCATTATCTAATGGATGAATATAACCTTGATTAAAAATAATAGGAGGTTGATCAGGGTAAAATTCATCTTCTTCATCATCATACAACTCTGGACCGTAATAGGCACCGAATGGTCCTTCTTGTCCATCTAAAATCCCATCCCCATCAGTGTCTGGATTCAAAGGATCTGTATGATCAGAATATGTTTCACCTCCAATTGTTACTGATTTCACACTTGGTGTAATTCCACTTATATTCCATGCAGTATTTACTTCATAATAATCATCTAGCTGATCTCCGTCTGAATCAATACAATTAGGGTTGGTTCCTAAAATCACAACTTCATTATAATCATCTAATCCATCAAAATCACTATCTACTTGTAATGGGTTTGTGAAAATTACAGAATATTCAAATCCATCTAGTAAATAATCTCCATCAGTATCATTACATGTAGGATCTGTACCACTTGTTTTAATTTCAAATTTATCTGACAATCCGTCCCCGTCAGAGTCGGCTTTATTTACATTTAAACCTGGTATCATTTCTTCATAGGAATCAGGTAAACCATCTTCATCTTCATCGATTCCCGTCATTTCTGACCGCGTTTCTGGATTTTCTTTTCCTCCAGCCAGATTTATTGGATCAGGTCCAAATGATACTGATTTTGTCCAATCCCACAGAATGAAGGTTAATTTTGCACTGACTGTTATTACAATATTAAGATTTATTCTTAAAGGTGAATTCGATAAGAAATCTTGAATAAATGCAAGACTAACCGCAAAACCAAAAGATATCTCAATTCCTACTATTACCAAAGAGAAATCTAACACCACTGAAACTCCAATACCAATAATAATCGTTAAAATATCAGCTGCTTTTTGAAACTCCGTATCCATCCGTTTTACGATTTCTATTGCTATCCAAAATGTTATTACAAGATATATGTTCCCCAATCCCAAATGTTCAGCTACTTTTGATAAAACTGATACAGCTGGTCCAAAACAGAATTCAGCTATCGGGAATTTTTTTGTTAAAGAGACTTCGAATTTAAAGAAAAATTGTACTAACTTCAGAAAATCACTCATTTCGATTTTCCCATTGGTTAATTTCATTAGTTGTAAAGTTACTCCTGCAGTACCAGAGTAATTTAATTCCAGACCTAACGAATTTAACAGTTTATGCGTTAATTCATCTTTTCCAGATGTACCCGCTTTAACTTCAATACTCGCTGTAAGTAAAGGAATGATAGATATGGCATCTGAAATCTTTCCAAACAAATAATCTAAATTATCTGATTCAAGAATTGTTGATGAATGAAATACAAGTTCGTTAATAAAATCTATAATAGCTTCTTTGTTAATGGTATAAGCAGGAGATAACTCAAAATACAATCCTACGTAAAATGCTGATGTATTTCCAAAACCTACAGAGAAATTTGCTGTAAAACTTATAAAATGATCAATTCCCGCAATAAGTTCATCCATATTTCTGGTGAGTCTATTTAATAAATCAGCTGTTTTACCTGCTACCCACCCCACAAGTTGGTTCATAATCCATTTTACACCATCCTTATAGAGTTTTTTAGTTGACCCAAGTGAAGTTAAAACTAATTCAATGATATCAAGGTCTTCAGCTGATACTATTCCAGAAACAGCTGTTTTTACCCTATTTACAATATTAAAAACACTTCGATATTCTGGTTGATCAGACCATATTAAATTAAACGTATCCACTAACACTTCTAACGGTATATCAGAGTCTATATGCGATAAACCAATTCCAACCATACTAACTAGTGTTTGAAGGATATTTTGAACAGCAAAATCAAATCCTTGTGTGAGCATATTGACAATCATCGAAGCGATGTTACCAACATTAACTAATACATTGGGATCTGGAGTTTCACCAGATATCAAAGGAATTATTTCTTGCAAAAGATTCTTTACTAAGTTACTAGGATTCTCTGCAATTTCTGAATCAAAATCTCCAATTGAACCTCTGATAAATATTTTCAAATAATCATTTTTAGTTGTAAAAGCTATTAAAGATGAAGCTAATTCAAGAGCTAGGTTGACTAAAGTTTGTGTATTAGAATTTATTGAAGGATAAAATGCATCGATTATTTCATCGATTAATGATAAAAAGTAGACATCAGAAGATATTTGAAAATTATTTTGAAGAAGCCTAAAAATTAAAGCAATACTTTTTGCGATTACATCAGATTCTGCGGTAGACAATGAAACTGAACTAGAAAGAGCATCAATATCTGCAATAAGAGTTTTTAGTTGAGTAATAACAGATGAATAATCAGATAAATCACCTTCTACTACCTTTTTTGTGATAGACATTAAATCATCTAATAGACTTTCTGCTTGTTCTCCCTCGAAATCTACATCCGGGAATAATATTTCAAACAAATCTTTAGCGCTTTCATCAAAATCAACTTTTAGAACTCCAGTTGCACCTAATCCCATCTGTAGGAGAACACCTAAAATTTCAAACATCTTTGATGCTTCGCTATCTAAGCTTCCACCGAGTAGTTTTTCACCTAAAAATGGGATAATATCTGTAACAACAGCACCATAATCTTTTGAAGAAATAATCTCAATAGCAATATCAAACATTTCTGTTATTGTTTCAACTGTACTAGTGTTATTAAGACCTCCTCCAACTGTATTTGCAACTTTAAGCATTATGTAATAGATAAGTTGTTTATTTAGATGTTTCATCAATGTATCTGACCAATTATCAGAATCCAAGAATTCATTCCAAAATTCAGTAGTGAGATTCAATGCTCCTTGAACATCAGTTATAAAAGATGAAGCATTTTCAGGAATCATAAAGTGTAAAAGGTCATCAATCAAATCAAGAATTGCAGTTGGTCCCTCTCTTACTGCAAAAATTGCTCTAGCTGCAATATCAAAGAATGGCTTATATTCTTGCAGAGACGGAAATGAACTCTTTAAAACATCAAAAAATTGTTCTAAAGCAGTATTTGAACTTGGATCTCTTGTCAAACCTATGATTTTAGGTATTTCATTCACTATGTCTTTAATTGCGTTTGCAAAATCCTCTCCAACTGTAATTACTCCCCTAGGAATATCTACACCTATAACTTGTAGTAGTAATCGAATAATTTCTCCAGCAGCACCTGATATAGAACATATTGAGGGAAAATCAGTTAAAATTATATCATCTTCAGCATCAGCATCTAATTGTGGTTTTAAATCTAAAGGAGGATTTAATCCATCTATTTTTGCCGTTGGATCAAGCAATTCTCCTGTTTCTGGATGAATTTTCGCTAATTGATTAGGATGCGTTTTCTTGAATTCGTCCAGTCGTTCTTTAGCTTTTTCTTGGTCTTGTACTCCTAAACCATATGTGGGCTCAAACTCTAGAGTAAAAAGATTCTCAATCTCAGTAGCAAAATACTGAATAGCTATTGTTTGAAAATTTTTACCAATTTCTTTATAGAGTTCGGATTTTTGTGACATGAAAATTTCTGATAACTGCCATATAGCATGTAAATATGCTGTTCTAACATCTATAATCTCTTTGTCTTCAAAATAACATTGTTCATTTGTTACTAATTCCTTTACCTTATATGAATTACCATAAACTGCGATATGGTGATCATCAGAATAATGGTTATAATATTGAGCTAATTTGGACCAGGAAATAGTCCCCCCAATTGTCTTAATGCCTGTCAAATCTGTGTTAAAGACATATATTCTCACCCAAAAATCTTCTTTAAAAGTTTGATTGAAGAATGTTGGGGTATAAACTGCTATCAGTTGTACATTAGAATACAAAAAACTAATAGTTTCCAAAATTGCTCTAGCTGTTTCATCAGCATTAGGATTTATAGGATCGTAAAGAATCGCGATTTTTTTTATCGAAAAATTGCCAGGATTAGAATACAATAAAGTATCAGTTTGTACACCATAAAGTTGCGCTTGACTATAAATTATTGAACTATTCAAAATAACTAAACAAAAAGCTAAAGCCGATATAACTTTATTTTTATTAGTAATCATGATTTTCACTTTTAAGTATGAATTCAAATGGAAAATTAGAAACACAAATTAGGTTGAGTATAATGAGGAGATTAGATGCATTTAATTTGACATAATTCTCCAAAGATTCAATTATCTAGTTTTCTTAAAGTTTTATATAAATATTTTCAAAAAAATATCAAATAATTAATAGATACATGTATTTTTTAGTTTATATAAATACTTACTAAAAAAAGAAAGAAAACAATTAAATTAACTGTTCCTTTATATTATTAATGCGACCTTAATACGACCTTGAAGAAGCTTAATTGCAAGTATATTCTGAAGTTTGATACGAATATTTAAAGAAGGCTCAGCTAAGTCTTTTAATGGATCACATGATGTGTCACCAATAACCACAGCTTTGTGAGCTTCAGAATTCTTTCCTACAAAAGTTCCAAGTTCTACAAATTTCTTTTATCGTCCTGATTACTACATTTGGTCAGTTAAAGATGATTATGTTAAATTGATATTTTCCTATTAGATTTATATATCTTCAGAAATTTGGAAGAGAATTTTAAAAGTAACTAGAATAATTAGGAACTATGAAAGCTATTCAGCTAATCGAAGTTAGTAAAGATCTAGAAGAAAGAGATATCCCAACACCGAAACCAATATCTGATGAAGTACTTATTCGAATAAGAGCTTCGGGAATTTGTCACTCTGATGTTCATTATCATGATGGCATCTCATCAGTAGGGTATCTTCCTATAGCTTTAGGACATGAGGTTGCAGGTGAGGTAATAGAACTTGGTTCTGAAGTAACAGAATTTGCTATTGGTGATAGAGTTTGTCTTAACTATATGATTACATGCGGAAACTGCGAATATTGTGTGCAGGGAACAGAACAATTTTGTGTCAAAGGAAAAATGATAGGTAAGGATATAAATGGTGGTTATGCTGAATATATCGCAGTTCCCACTAAAGGAGTTTTCAAAGTTCCAGATTCTGTCTCTTACGAACATGCAGCTGTAATGATGTGTTCTTCTTCAACCTCTCTTCATGCTCTCAAGAAGACAAGATTTAAACCTGGGGAAACCATAGCGATTTTTGGTTTAGGAGGTTTAGGAATTTCAGCTTTGCAGCTTGTAAAAGTATTTGGTGGAAAAGAAATTTATGCAATAGACATAGATTCAAAGAAACTTCAAATAGCTAAGGAATTTGGAGCTATACCAATTAATGCTAAAGAAATTGATCCCGTAGAAACCATAATGGAATTTACCGATGGAGAAGGTGTTGATGTAGCTTTAGAGCTTATTGGTCTCCCTTTGACAATGGATCAAGGGGTAAAATCCTTAGCACGTTTTGGACGCTTAGGTTTAGTTGGAATAACTGCTAAAACCTTTGATATTAATTCTTATGAAGCTATTTGTAGAGAAAAGGAGATAATAGGTGTTTCTGATCATCTTTTATCTGAGGTACCATTTTTGTTGGATTTAGCTAAATTAGGTAAATTAGATCTAAGTAAAGTAGTTTCTAAGACTGTCCCTCTTGAAGCTGAAGCAATCAACGAAATCCATCATCAATTAAAACAATATCAATCAGATTTTAGGACAGTAATAATTCCTTAATACTTTTACATCTGGAATTTAGCTTTTATCTTTGTTTTGAAATCTGTATCCTTAGTGAATCTGTAATGCATATACATTAAGAATCCTCCAATTATGAAGGTAGGAACAAGAACAAACAAAGACCATGTGACTGTAATATGGTTATGTGAAGAGCTTATTATGAGATCTAGTCCGAGATTCAGTAAACCAACAGCAAAGAGAATAAAAGCTGCAATATTCATTCCCTTTTTCTTAACATAAATGGATGGTATAACTACACCTATAGATAAAACTAGTACTAAAGGAATTATTGGTAATGCCAATGTAATGAACCAGTTTATTGTTCCATCGCTAAAGTAATCTACAAGGACTAAGAATCCTAATAGAGATAATGCAATACCTAGAATCATAATTACTGGTCTTTTTGGAAAAACTAACGGAAATGTGCAAAGTAACCAGACTAACATCAATGAAATCATCGGGAATTTAGCCCAAGTAATAGTTGTGTTTATAATTAAATTTGTAAAAGTTACAATAAGAAATGGGATCAATAAAGACACTCCTATTATTTCCCATACTCTGATTCGTTTATCTTTTCTTGTTAATTTTCTTTTTCCTGGTTTCTCAATTTCTTTATCAGGATAGGATTTGCCATTTAGTTGTTGATCTGTTCGATCTGGATATTTTTTCTTCCCAATTTTTTCGGCTTTATCTTCAGGAAAATGCTGAATAGGCAGGTTACATAAAGGACACTTTTGAACCTCTTCACCCACCTCTACACCACATTTACTACAGTAAGGCATGTTTTTCACTTTTAATTGGTCTCGATTTTTACCGAAACACCTTGTTTTTTAAGTTTTCTAAAGAATTTTCTCTCCACAATTGGATCTTTAATTACTCTCCCAAAATTTATGTACAGATTATCTTTAAAGCTCACAATTGCACATGAACTTTTATTTGCGGGACTTGGCGCAGGTAAGAATTGAAATCTCTTAATTCTATCAGAGAAAGCTTCTGGCATCACTACTCTTCCAAGATTAGTGATAGTTCCAGAATAAAGTTTTTCACCCATTCGAGAATAGATAAATCTTCCTCCTGAAGTTTTTATACACAATGGAGTTAATCTCATTAATGGGTGGATTTCTCCTCTTACATTTCGTCTTATTTGCTGACTAATGTAGCGATCATTTACCTCAACTCGCATGTAATGATAGACAGTCTTCAAAATATCCTCAAACGAATAATAACCTAATCGTGGATCTATACCTGGAGTCACAAAAAGACTAAAATTTCTCATTGTTTTTGAAGGGAAAAATCTTCTAAGATTGACAGGAACCATTAAACGAATAGGTTTTTTTAATTTCTCCTGTTTTTTCTCTGGCAACTCGTAGAATATCTCTTGGAGAGAATCAATATAAATAGCGCAGAGATATTCTGTAAGAGTTACATTTAATTCCTTGGATTTAGATAAGATCTCCTCAATTGGAATGATCCCAGTCGTAATGTGGTAGATTCCTTTTTTCTCTAGTTTAAACGGCATTTGAAACGCTACTTCTAAGAGTTTCTGTTTCGGATAAAATGGCTGATAGTACTTTTTGAATGCATCTTCGTATTCTTCATCATCAGGAGGTTCATCATATCTGAAAATATCAACCCAATCATCAGTTTTTACTCCTTTAAGAGTAAGGTATTCAGCTACTAGTGCTTTTAGAAATGTTAACCCTCCCGTACCATCAGTAACTCCATGATAAACCTCCAAAGCAATACGATTCTGAAATGCCCTTACTCTGAAGGGAAAAATACCTTTCTTCCTAATTGGCATCATTTGGCTGGGATACTTGGAATCTGCAATAATTTTTGGTTTCCCCAAATTTGTTTCCCAATAAAACCAAAAAAAACCTGGTCTTTGATTAACTCGATAATACGGAAAACGCTCAATAATTCTATCAAGTGCTTTCTGAAGAATAGTGACGTTAACAGGATCTTTTAGTGTTGCACTAAGACGGAATAAACAGGTTATTCTTTTGTTACAGACAAAACTAAAAAGAACAGCTGCATTGTCCATACGGTAAGATCGGATTTTATTTTTCTCTTCCTGAGTTAATGCAACTGGATGTTCATTAGATCCATCTGTTTCAGTCAAAATCTAACTTCCTAATTCAATTCTTTAGATAGATAACATCTACAAACGGTTGAATAAAAAACTACTCATTTAATAGAAAAAATGCTATGTGCATAATAAAACTAGTTTGAAAATCTGATGCTCTTCTCTCAATAATTTTAGTCCTTTTAAGGAGAAGACAAGGTTGATCCTTCCTTCTTAATCTACTTATTCTAAATATTCAAATTCCTTGATTTCATCATCAAGTGATAAAATTATGAGCTTTTCTGGTTTTCCTTCTTTAGATATTTCAAATCTGTATGCTCTTGCACTAAACTCTCCAGTGAATTCCGTTTGATTATAAGCAGTAAGTATTTCTTCATAATCTCCAATTATTATCACAAGGTTCTCATCTTTTATTTCAAATTCAATTACATTTTTTCTTTTGTATTTTCCAGTTAGTTTTTTTAGATCTTCCAAAGTAACTTCTTTTTTTGGATATTTGAAAAATTCTGTGAGTTTTTTCTGTTTAACATATTTTCCAACAGGAGCATGGAGAACAACAAATTCCTCTTCTATATCTAATTCTAATAATTTATCCAATTTGTTTTGTTCATAGTATCCAACAGCAACGGTACCTAAATTAATTGCTTCACAAGCCATATAGAGATTTTGACAAACGATACCTAAATCAATAGCTATGAATTTGTGTGAAAGAATAGTGTAACGCCATTCTGTTCTATAAGGAACAGCTGTCCAATAGAAAATTACTGCAGCTTTTCCAACAAATTTTTGATTATAAGCTAATTCACTGGTTATTTTTTCAGCTTCCTTAATTTGCTTAATAAATAGTAATTGGTGAGTGAAAGATATGTAGCGATACAAGCCAGGTTCTAATCCTTCTACTCTATTTATTACTAAATAGGTTTCAAAAGGGCTTTTTGCTCCTGAAGAAGGAACGGTTCTAAAAACACCCAAACCAGATTTTAAAATTCTTTTTACTCCTTGTGTACTCCAAAGTAAAAAAGATAATTCTTCCAACGATAAAAATTCGTCTGTAAATTTTCTTCTACTTTTTCTACTATTGACTAGCTCAAGAAATGGAGTATTTCCTATAGTAAAATTCTCTGGTGTAATAAGATCAATGAGCTGAGCATCCTCAGGATAAGGTTGTTGGAAGAGAGGTGGAGCAATCTTTTTTTCCTCATCTGATTCTGGAACTTTTTTTTCATATTCATCTGAATCAAAGAAGCGTAAGAAATCTC
>Ga0315555_1000416_pt1 | contig 29894 bp, 17 predicted proteins | sample SalMarSW160380MG_FD_202113 | JGI IMG/M metagenome (GOLD analysis project Ga0315555, IMG submission 202113) | Salt marsh sediment microbial communities from the Plum Island Ecosystem LTER, Massachusetts, United States - Salt Marsh Sediment SW1603-80 ... | reverse complement strand
TAATAGTTCCGATATTATTACCCATAATTACTTTTCTTAAATTATTTTTTACCTCACCGTTAAATACAACCAAAGGTAAATTATGTTCCATTGCTAGTGAAAAAGCTGTTAAGTCCATTATTTTTAAGTTTTGTGATAAAGCGTCTTTATAATTTAGTTTTTTGTAAAGTTTAGCATCGGAGAATTTATTGGGGTCTTTATCGTAAATTCCGTCAACATTGGTTGCTTTTAATAAAATATCCGCGTTAATTTGAAGAGCGCGGAGAACGGCGGCGGTATCAGTGGTGAAAAACGGATTGCCTGTTCCTCCGACGAAGATAACTATATGGTTTTTTTCTAGTAAATCAATTGCTTTATCCCTGCTGTACTTACTGCCAACAGAAGACGAAATTGGGATTGCGGATAAAACCGTGCTAGAGATTTTTTTCTTTTTTAAAGTTAAGGAAATAGCTCCGCCATTTATTGTCGTTGCTGCCATTCCAAGTTCATCGAGTTCGGCGGAAGATATTTTATATTTTTTGGATCCTTCTAAACCTCTTAGTATATTACCTCCACCCACAACCAAACCTATTTTTACGCCATTTTTTTGTATTTCTTTGATATCAGAAGTAAAACTATCCAATTTTTCAAAAGAAATAGTATTTTCTTTATCCTTAAGAAATTCTCCGCTTAATTTTATTAATACTCTTTTGTATTTCGGGTTACTCTCCAACCTGGAACCTTTGGAATTTACTTACTAAGATATTTTCACCTATTACCGAAATTTTTTCCTTGATGAGGTCTCCTATGGTTATAGATGGTTCTCTATAGTATTTTTGTTCCAATAGAACTACTTCACTATAAAACTTTTCAAGCTTGTTTTCGATAATCTTTTCCTGCACTTCTTTAGGTTTGTCCAATCTTTTTACCTGATCTTCATATATCGATTTTTCTTCTTTTATTATTTCTTCAGGTACAGATTCCCTGTCTATTGCTATCGGATTATTGGCAACTACTTGCATTGCGATCTCTTTTGCGAGGTTTTGAAATTCATCGGTTCTGGCTACGAAGTCAGTTTCGCAATTAAGTTCAACAACCCCGGCTTTTTGGCTTCCGGGATGAACATAGGCATATATAATACCTTCTTTTGCTGATCTGCCCATTTTTTTTGCTGCTTCCGCAATGCCTTTCTTCCTTAAAATTTGGATTGCCTTTTTTACATCGCCATTTGATTCAATTAGGGCGTTTTTACAATCTAAAACGCCAGCGTTAGATTTTTCTCTTAATTCTTTGATGAGTTTAACATCAACTTCCGAAGACACACGAACCTCCTAATTGTAGATTTTTCAATACGGGATTTTTTTGTTTTTTACTAAGTTGTTTATTCTTTATCTTTCTCTGATTCTTTGTTATCTTTTATTGGTTGTTCTTCTTCAAATCGTTTTTTCCCTCCAACAATCGCAGTTTCAATTATATTTGTTATTAATTTTATAGATTCAATAGCATCATCGTTTGCAGGTATCGGACAATCTATAGTTTCAGGGTCAGAATTTGTATCTATTATCGCTACAACCGGTATTTCTAATAGATTAGCTTCTTTGATTGCAATGTCTTCTTGATGCACATCGACTACATACAATAAATCCGGTAGTCTTTCCATATTTCTAATTCCATGGAAATGCTTTTCCATCTTATTTTTTTGCCTTAATATTTGGCTTTGCTTTTTTGTAGATAATTCTTGAAAATCTTCTTTTTCAACTTGTTCACAGAGTTGATTGTATTTATTTATGCTGTTTCTTATAACATTGAAGTTTGTAAGTGTTCCGCCAAGCCAACGTTCATTGACATATGATGCACCAACTCTATCTGCAGATTCCCCGATTATATTCTGAGCTTGTTTTTTTGTTCCGACAAAAAGAAATTCTCCTCCCTTTGATGCGATATTATTTACAGTTAGATAAGCCTCTTTTAATAATTCTACTGACTTGCGTAGGTCTATTATATGTAAACCGTTTTTTTCAGTGTAAATAAAAGGCTCCATTTTAGGATTCCAATTCCTTCTTTTATGTCCGAAATGTGCTCTCGCGTCTAAAAGATCTTTAAATTGTAATGCCACTTTTCCTCCTATCTCTTTGAATGCTGGAAAGCTCTTCTTGCTTTTCGAAGTCCGTATTTTTTTCTTTCTTTAACTCGCGCGTCTCTCGTTAAGAATCCGGCATCTCTTAGTGGCTTTTTATAATCTTCTTTTATTTTAACAAGACCTTTCGCGACTGAATGTCTCATGGCTTCTGCCTGCCCCGAAAGTCCTCCACCGCTAGCATTTATAGTTATATCGAAATCGTTTTGAACTCCGACCGTTTCGAGTGGTTTTCGTACTTCGTGTACAAATCGATCTGATTTAAGATATTCTTTTACTGTTTGCTTATTTACGGTAATCTTGCCGCTGCCAGGGAAGAAGCGAGAAGTAGCCACAGCATTTTTTCTTCTACCTGTTACAATTGCGAGTACTTCCATTTTTTTATCCTCCTACCTCTAATTTCTTTGGCATCTGTGCCGTGTGAGGGTGTTTTTCATCACAGTAAACTTTTAATTTCTTTATGAGTTTCCTACCAAGTCTATTTTTAGGCAACATACCGGAAACAGCATTGATTATTATTCCCTCCGGATCTTTTTCTTTTTTCTCTTTAAAGGGAGTTTCTTTTAACCCTCCAATATATCCGCTGTGCTTTCTGTATAATTTTTGTTCTTCTTTTTTACCGGTCAATTTTACTTTATCCGCGTTGATGATGATAACAAAATCGCCGTTGTCAAGATGTGGGGTGAAGTCGGGTTTATGTTTACCCCTTAATATTGAAGCGGTTCGGGAAGCTACCCTTCCTAAAATTTCACCTTTAGCATCTAAAAGCCACCAATTTTGCTTGATGTTCTCCTTCTTTAATGAGAAAGTCTTCATTTCTTCTCCTTTTATATTTGTACTTTTTTATTTAATCACTGTATATTATGGTTTTAATATATAAAAAAAAGGTATTTTGTCAAGAACTGTTTTATTATTAAAATAGTGGATGAGTATATGCGTATATGTGTAAATGGGTAGGAAATAAAGATAATATGAAAGAAAGAATTTTTTTATCTGTTAAAACCAGACCAGTTTGACCGCCATTTAAGACAGTCAACTCATCTACCCATAGTCACATTGACTCATATACTTAAACTTAGGCAAAAAAGGTACTTGAATTTTTTGTTTTTTTTATTATAATAATTATCATGAACGGAAGAAACTACATGGAAAGAATGGTAGAGGAAATTTTGTTGGAAATCTTTGAGGATTATCCTGACTTTGCGGATATTAAACCTTACAGAGAAGAAATTATGGCACTGGCATTAACTAAGTGTGAACCCTTTTACACAACCAGTGACGTCGGACACGCGGTTGTTAAGACGCGGATGGATAGTTCCGGTTTCCGATCGAAAGTTACCTCTATTGTTTTGGAAGCAATAGGACAGGTAAGAAATAATCCAAGGCAATAAATTTTCTACTAAAATTTGTGTTTAGCTTTGTGTTTATTTTACCTGTTTCATTCCTTTTTTAATTAAGGTTATTATGAAAATCGGTTTTTTTCAGTTTTCACCATTTTTTGGAAAGCCACAAAAAAACTTGAAAATTATCGAAGAAAATATCAATAATGTTGGTAATATCGAGTTGTTAGTTCTCCCCGAGCTTGCTCTTACTGGTTATACTTTTGAAGATTCGGAAGAAGCTTATTCTTTAAGTGAAGAGGTAGGGGGGGAGTTGACCGGAAAATTGATAAATATAGCCCGAAAAAAAGATATTAAAATGGCAGTAGGTTTTTTGGAAAGGGAAGGTAAACATTTGTACAATTCAAGTATTCTTCTCGGAAAAGATGGAATCATCGGAGTTTATAGAAAAGTGCATCTTTTTTGTGAGGAAAAAGCCGTTTTTAAAGCGGGAAATACAGGTTTTCCGGTATTCGATATTGGTAAAGCAAAAGTAGGACTTCTTGTATGTTTCGATTGGATTTTTCCGGAAGCTGCGAGGACGCTTGCTTTAAAAGGTGCGGATATAATACTCCATTCGGCAAATTTGGTATTGCCTTTTTATCAAAAAGCTGCTGTCACCAGAGCTATAGAGAATAAGGTTTTTATAGTTCTTGCCAACAGAACCGGAAGTGAGGAAAGATTTGGAACCCGAAATGTTTTCACAGGAAGAAGTGAAATCGTCGATCCTGAAGGGAAAATAATTTTGGAAGCGGGGGAAGAGGATGAAGGAATCTTTGCGGTCGATATTAATCCGGAAGAAGCAAGAAATAAAAATATAACAGAATTGAATAATATTTTTGAGGACCGTAAGCCTGAATTATATGAAAATTGGGGTTAAAGAATTTTACCACAGAGCACACAGAGAAAAATAAACACACAGAGAACAAGAAAAATATATTTTGTTTTACTAAAACCCACTTCCCAACACCAAAAGAATAATATCTCACACAAAGACACTAAGAACACAAAGAAAAAATATGTTATTTTTTACAACTCACTGCTATCTACTCCCAACTTACTATTTTCTACTATTTGACGATTTTTCAATTTAACTATTTAACTTATACGCTTATAGCTTGAAATTTTAGATATTAGTGTTATGATTATATATAACGGAAGGGCGGGTAGTCGCGCTCTCTATATGAGAGTGAGGAAAGTCCGGACATTGTGGGTAAGGAAAGCTCCCGAAGGGAGGCACCGTAAGGTGACGGAAAGTGCCACAGAAAATATACCGCCCTGCTTTGCGGGGTAAGGGTGAAAAGGCGAGGTAAGAGCTCACCGGGTTTCTGGCGACAGAAACTGTTTGGTAAACCCCTTTCTATGCAAGACAAATTGAGTAGGTTTACTTACCCGGACCTATAATCTCGGGTAGTCGCAAAGATCAATGACTATCTATAACAGAATCCGGCTTATAGCCCTTCCGTTTATAACTAAAAAAACAATCTCACACGGAGAACACATAAAACAGAATTTAGAAGTCAGGAGTCAGAATACAGAATCCCAACCTCACCAGAAAACCAATCAAAACATAAAAAGTACAAAGTTTTTATTTGGTTTTTAGGCTAATAGCTAAAAGCAAAAGGCTAAGAGCTTATTTTTAAATTACCTTAAAAAACTTTTGATATAAGAAATTATTCTATCCTTGAAAACATAAAGATAAAGGTGGTCTGTTGGGAACCATATTATTTTGGGTTTCCCTAAAGCCCTGTGTAAGCGTGTGGTTGCTTGCCTAGGAATAATTAAATCGAACAATCCATTTATCATGAGGACTTTTTCTGGTTCTATTAAGGGTGCGAAAGAGAGAGGGTCGAAATAAAGACATACTATATTACTTTTAATGTCAAATGGATTTTTACCTTTTTTTACAGAATTAACAAAAGCATTAAGAAGACTTCTTTTTTCAAGACAGCTCTTCTGTGTTATGTTTCTCTGTTTGTATATCTCTCTTACTTTAAACATAACCGGACTTTTCCATGTAAGTATACTGTAATCTCCTCCCGATAAAATAAAGATTCCTTTTTCAATTCTTTTATCAAGCGCCATTGCCATAATGGAAAACACGCTTCCAAGACTTATTCCAATTATCGAAATTTCTTCATAACCGAAACTTTTTAATATATTTACTGTTTTGATTATATCGAGAGTTCCCTGTCTAAAAAAGTTAAAAGTAAAGATTCCATCACTAAATGAAGTCAATAAATCCTTTTTCGTTTTTCCTGTGTCTCTGGTGAGGGAGATCTATATAGCAAGCTCCTATTGTTTCGGGTACGACACGTAGATAGGTGTCCCATTTTGAACCAATTTCCATTCCGAGACCATGAACTAATATACAGGCTTTATTCTTTTTTTCTGTGTCTTTTAATAAAAGGTAAACATTGTCATTTTTTTTATTGAAGGTATTGACTTCGGATTTGAACCTAATTTTATAAAGATTGTTTTTTAAATTAGTTTTTTTAAATGAAGGGGTTGACTCAAAAATATCTTTGGGGAGTATCATTGACTGAACTCAAAAAAAGATAATCAGTCAATCCAGTATAATATTCTACCGCAATTAGGACAAGTGATAACCGACAGGTTTTCCTGATCAGGGGATATCATTTGTGTTGGTAAAAGTAAATAGCATCCCTGGCATATATTATTTACTACGGGTACAACAGCACTGCCGTATCTTTTTGTGAGTCTCGTATATTTTCTGTAGATATGGTCTTTTAGTTGTGATACAATACTTTCTCTTGCTTCTTCCATTTTTTTTATATTTCCGATTTCGAAACCAACTTCCTCTTCTTTTATTCTATCTTTACGTAAAATGTCTAATTCCTGAAGGGAAATTAAAAGTAATAGCTGTTTATCCATTCAGACTCCAAAAAGTTTACTGAGTTCTGCTTTAAATTCTTTTTCATCGCTTATGGAAAATAATTTTTCATCCGCTGAAATCTCATTAAAAGTTTCCGCTATTTTTCCGAGTAAAATCAAGTATTCTCTTTTGGAAGCATACGGCGGAGCTACTAACAAGAATACCAGGCGTACAGGTTTTTTATCGAGTGCTCCGAAATCAATTGGCTTAACGAGTCTTCCTATCGATACCATTAAGTTTTTAACCACCATACTTCTTGTATGAGGAATTGCTATGCCGTTCCCAATACCCGTAGATCCTATTTTTTCACGCTGAATAACAGCATTGTTTAGCATTTCTTCTTTGTCTTTACTTGTATTTAGAGCGTGAACTAATTTATTTATTATTTGAAACTTATCCGAAGCTTCAATGTCCAACATTATCTTAGCGTTTTCGAGTATTTTCTTGATAGTACTTATTTCCATAACCAAATAAATTATAATACTCTTTACTCAGTTGTCAATCCCTAATTTTAACCACGAGATTACACAAGATTACCCAACCACACCCCAAAATTAATATCGCACTGAGACGCAGAGAACGCAGAGAGACACCACCCAACCCCAATTTTAACCACGAGATTACACAAGATTATCACAAGATTACCCAACTACACCCTACCTTTTAAATTGTGTTTCTTAATTAGACAGGACTAAACAAGATTAACAGGAATTTTGTGGTTTAATCTTTTGCAAAAAAAAAAGTTAACTGCCAGTTCTACAGCTTCCTTGTAATACGCTAATTTGAAAACCCCAAAAATTGAAAACCCAATGAGAAAATCCCTGTAAATTCCGTAATTCCAACCCCTTTAGGCAAGATGCCAGATTTTTCGTGTCACTTGACAGAATTATAAACTTAAATTATATTGATTTAGAAAAATTTAAAAGAAAACGAAGACTTATAAATCAAATAGAAAATATCGTAATGAGACAAAAGAATTTTTATTTATCCACAAGCCGGGGAAAACTATTGTTAATTGAAATGAAATTAAAACATTATAATCAATAATAAAAATAGAGGTAAAGAAATGATTCAAAAATTCAAAATTGTGTTTATTACATTGCTAATAAGTCAATTTCCAATATTAACTCAAATAAAAGCGCAAAGCAAAGAATGGGCAGATCCTTCTATCACAGAAGTTGGTAGAGAATTCCCACACACTAGCTTTATGTATTTCCCTAATGCTAAATCAGCCTTAAAATACAAGCCGAAACAATCACCATTTTATAAATCACTTAATGGAGTATGGAAATTTTCCTGGAGCCGAAAGCCTGCCGACCGCCCCACTGATTTTTTTAAAACAAATTATGATACCAGTAACTGGGATGGAATAAAAGTGCCCGGCGATTGGCAATTGCAAGGTTATGGAGTTCCGTATTACGTCAATATCGGTTATCCTTTTCCCAATAATTTTCCAAATCCACCTGAAGACTATAATCCGGTTGGTTCATACCTGCGCGAATTTGAAACCCCTGCCAAATGGAAGGGAAAACAAGTTTTCCTGCATTTCGCCGGTGTCAATTCCGCATTCTATGTATGGATAAATGGGAAATTTGTTGGTTACAGTGAAGATAGTAAAACAGCTGCTGAGTTTAATATCACCGCTCATCTTATCAAGGGAAAAAATAAAATAGCCGTCGAAGTATACCGCTGGTGCGATGGAAGTTATCTGGAAGATCAAGATATGTGGAGATTTTGCGGCATTGAGCGTGATGTATACCTATATGCCGCCAATCCTTTAGCTTTACGTGATATTGAAATTCTTTCTACCCTGGATGATAACTACGAGAATGGAATTTTCTCAGCAAGTGTACAGCTGAAGAACTACAGAAATAAAGAAGCCAAAGGCAATATCCTAATCGAACTGATTGATCGTTCAAACCGAAAGTCAATCTATAAAGAATCTAAAGAGATTAAACTGCCAGAAGAAGGTTCACAGAACCTTCGGTTTGAAAAAACCATCAATTCTCCTGAGAAATGGAGTGCGGAAAAGCCAAATCTTTATGATCTAATTATTACCATAAAAAACCAAGGCGATGGTTCAAAACAAGTAGTTGCCCAGAGAGTTGGATTTCGCAGGAGTGAAGTAAAAAACGGGCAATTTCTTATTAATGGAAAGCCTGTTCTGGTAAAAGGGGTAAATCGTCATGAACATAATCATCTGCAGGGACATGTACTTAGTGAAGAGGATATGATTGCCGACATCAAGCTTATGAAACAATTTAATATTAACGCGGTACGCTGCAGTCATTATCCAACAGATCCACGCTGGTATGAGCTTTGTGATGAGTATGGGCTATATGTGGTGGATGAAGCCAATATCGAAGCACACGGATTGATTACTTATACGCCAGAAGAGGATTATTTTCATAAAGCGACTTCACCTGTTGCCGCAGAGCCCAAATGGAAAGCAATGTTACAATTCAGGGTGAATAATATGGTTAAAAGGGATAAGAATCATCCCAGCATCGTTATCTGGTCTCTTGGAAATGAGACGGGAGAAGGAGAAAATTTTGAAAGCATTTACAGGTGGTTGAAATCGTACGACAAAACCCGACCAGTCCAATATGAACCCTGCTGGCTTGAGAACTCCACAGATATTATAGTACCCATGTACACTGTATTGCAACAGTTAATCAACTTTACTAAAAAGAATGACCCCAGACCTCTTATCATGTGCGAGTATACGCATTCCATGAACAATAGTACCGGTAATCTGCAGGATTGCTGGGATGTTATTGAGAAATATCCACAACTGCAGGGTGGTTGTATCTGGGATTGGATGGATCAGGGCTTATTGCAGGAAAATAGTAACGGTGAGAAATACTGGGCTTATGGATCGGATTTTGGTCCTGCTGGCGCTCCAGGTGATGGGTCCTTTTGTATTAATGGTATTATCTTTCCTGATCATACCCCCAAACCTGCGCTGTGGGAAGTGAAAAAGGTATATCAGAATGTTAAGTTTAAAGCCGATGATTTGAATAAAGGGCTATTCACTATCTACAATAATTTCTTCTTCTATGATCTTTCTGAATACCTGATAGAATATACCATCACAGGCGTTGATAAAATAATCACCAGCAGCAATATTGACATAAAAAATGGGCTGCCACCACAATCATCTATTCAAGTTAAAATACCTGTAAATAAAATAACACCTGAGCCAGGTGTAGAATGCTTCATCAACTTTTATGTTAAAACCAGAAAGGGAAGCTTATTAATTCCAAAAGGACATATAGTAGCTGCTGAGCAGTTCAGATTGCCTCTCTTTACCAAATTTAAAAAAGAAAAACCCCAAAAATCTGGTATGAGTGGGTTATCTGTGAAAAATACTTACGAAGGAATTGCTATCAATCATGATGATTTTACTATTATTTTCAACAATTCAACCGGTGAATTGAAAGATTATGTGTTTAAGGGAGTATCGCTACTTAAGAAAAATCTCATACCAAATTTCTGGAGAATTCCAACCGATAATGACAGGGGAAACAGGATGCCTCGTCGTTGTGAGCCATGGAGAGATATCGCATCTAAACAAACAATCGAATCGGTTGATATCACAGCAAATACAAAAGACTCGGTTAAAATTAAAGTTAAATCAAAGCTATCTTCAGGTAACTCAGATTATTTGAACACTTATACCATACGCAAAGACGGAAGTATTGAGGTATGGGCTAAAATTAAAATCAATGTTGATCCGATGCCTGAACTACCGCGATTTGGAATGAAACTGGTTACAATTGGTAACCTAAAGAATATAACCTGGTATGGCAGAGGTCCTTATGAAACCTATTGGGATAGAAAAACATCCGCTTTTGTTGGATTGTACTCAGGGACGGTGATGGAACAATACACACCCTATATCTTTCCGCAGGAGAATGGAAATAAAACAGATGTGAGATGGGTTTCACTGCAGGATGACAAAGGTTTAGGGATTCTGATTGTAGGTAAACAACCGCTTGAGATAAATGCACACCATTATCTTGATGAGAATTTTACTGAGCAGGTTCGACATACCATTGATGTACCCTTCCAGAACCTGGTTGAGCTATGCATCGATTTTCATCAAATGGGTGTTGGTGGTGATAACAGTTGGGGTCTTCCCGTACATGATGAATATAAACTTCTGGAAAAAGATTATAATTATGGCTTCATTATTAAACCTATTAAAGGTGACAAGCAGGTTGTTATAAACGAAGCTAAGAAATTATATTAGCTCTGATCTTATATCAGAGCCATTAAAAGCTTGAACTAAAATGCTCTCTGGAAAGGAGGAAAGATTGTTAATGAGAAGAAATAATAGATTGTTAAATATTTTGATATTTTTATTTTTGCTTGTTCCTTTAAGGAATATTAATGTTTTTGCGCAGATCTTTTTAGAACACCGCGATAATTTTCAACTTGTTAACTGGAAATTTCATAAAGGTGAAGCACACTCTGCAGAGGATCCTTATATGAATCCAGGGTCTAGGTGGAAAGATATCACTGTTCCGCATACCTGGAATGCTGAGGATGTATTGACAAAAGGCAGTGATTGTTACCAGGGGATAGGATGGTACCGTGCTGAATTTACATTGCCCCATACTGATGATAAAAAAAGGTACTTTATCCGTTTTGAAGGGGTGTGTCTGGTGGCTGATGTATTTTTAAACGGTAAATTTATAGGACGACATAAAGGCGGATATTCGGCTTTTTGTTTTGATATAACTCCATATATTAGTTTTGAAGAAAGTAATATTGTTGCCGTTAGAGTTGACAATACCGTGCAACCGGGTGTGGCGCCTTCGGGAACCCATTTATATCCATTATTTGGCGGTATCTATAGACCGGTTACTATATTTGCCTCCCATGAACTCTGCATCTGCCCACTAGATTATGCCTCAAGCGGAGTTTACATTCAGCAAAAACAAGTTTCTTTAAAAGAAGCCGAAATTGAAGTAAAAACTTTGTTGGATTATAGCTCTCTCCCGTTTTTTCAAACCAAATCCCCGGAACTGCTTCCGCCAAAAGGGAAACAAGGTAAAGGATTATATGGCGAATACTTTGAAAATCCTGATTTAAAAGGAAAGCCTAAATATGTTCGAATCGATGAAGAGGTAAATTTTAATTATGGGAGAGAAGGTCCGTTTAAAGATATGCCAGCAGACAACTTTTCTGCCTGCTGGAGAGGACGTTTTCTTCCTGAAAAATCGGGTATATACCGGTTTATCGTTAAAAGTGACGACGGTTCGCGGCTTTTTTTGAATGATAAAAAAGTGATTGATCACTGGGGAGCACATGCAGCTACGGAGAAATCTTTTGAGATCCGATTGAAGGCAGGAGAAGAGGTCAAGGTGAAAATAGAATATAATGAATATGGACTTGATGCTTCAATGAAATTCGGCTGGCTGTTTTTTGAAGAACCTGAAAAAGCAATTGAAGCTTTAATCAACGTTCGGATTATCGATAGGGATGGAAAGGTAGTTGTAAAGAATAGGGAAAAAATTATGATTATAAATCATCAGCAAATACAAAATATCCAGAAGCTTAATATTGATAATCCTAATCTTTGGAAAGCAAAAGCTAACCCTTACTTATACAAAGTGAATATTCGAATTGAAGACCTAAACGGTAATAAACTGGATGAGGTGGAGCAGCCTTTAGGCTTGAGATATTTTAAAGTGGATAAAGAAAAAGGACTAGTACTAAATGATCAGCCTTATCATTTATATGGTGTTTGTCGTCATCAGGAATGGGAAGCTTTTGGTCCCGCTCTAACTAATAAACATCATGAGAAAGACGTTGAAATGATTCTTGAATTGGGAGCTAATGGGGTGCGGTTAGCGCATTACCAGCAGAGCGATAAAATTTATAGCTTGTGTGATGAGAATGGACTGGTAGTATGGGCCGAAATCCCTAATACTCCAAAGTATAGGGCGAACAATCCGGCTTATTTGGAAAATTGCCAATCTCAGTTGACGGAACTCATAAAACAAAACTATAATCATCCTTCCATTCTTTTCTGGGGATTATATAATGAAATCAGCATATCTGCAGCTGATGTAGAAGTCCTTCACAATACCGCCAAGAAGCTGGATCCCTACCGCTTAACTACCCAGGCAGACTTTTCCCAGGTCACTGATAGGCATCATGTAACAGATGTTTCTGCTTGGAACTGGTATTTTGGTTGGTATTATGGAGAATTTGATGAATATGGTAAATGGTTTAATGATTTGCATAGTGAATATCCTAACTTGATTGCCGGCTTGAGTGAATATGGGGCAGGAGGTTGTATAAGTCAACAACAGGAAAAGCCAGAACGTCCCGATCCTAATAACAGTAGATTTTTTCCGGAACAGTACCAGCGTTATTACCATGAACAGGTTTGGTCCGCAATTAAAGATAGGCAAGATATCTGGTGCAAATTTATCTGGAATATGTTTGACTTTAGCTGGACTAATGTCAAACGGGGTGACAGGGACTTCATTAACCATAAAGGACTTATCACGCATGATAGAAAAGTAAAAAAAGACGCTTTTTATTTCTACAAAGCAAACTGGTCGGATGACCCCGTTCTTTATATTATTAGCAGACGCAATACCCAAAGAAAAGAAAATAGTGTTCCCGTTGAAGTATATACAAACCTTGAAGAGGTAGAATTATATGTAAACAGAACATTTATTTCCAAGAAAAAGATGGATTCTGATATCCATAAAATTACGTGGGATAAAATTAAGCTTTCAGCGGGCCGTAATAAGATAAGTGTAATTGGATATAAAGGGGACAAAAGATATACCGATGCTTGCGAATGGACTTATTATAATGATATACAAAAATAAGCACAGAATTGTTAATCATGACATATTGTAAAAAAATTATTGAAAAAAACAATTTTCCAAAAAATAATAATATTAACTGCTCTACTAGGTGTGCTTGACAGAACTATAAACTTAAATTATATTGATTTTGAGTGAGCTAGAAAAAAATTAAGTTTAACCGGAAGGGAGGAACAATGAAAACAAGAAAAGTCTTTCTTTTTACTTTAATGCTTGTTTTAATGGTCTTTGGTTGTTCTACATATAAGACTACGGTCGTGCAAATTCAAAATGGAGTTCAAATTGAGACTGCGGAAATTAATTTGAAAGCCCAATTTTATGCGGATGACATAGTTCGTGTTGTTAAATGGTTGCCTAATGCATCGGCGGAAAAATTAAGTTTAGTAGTTATCCAGGATATTCTCCCAAATATAAAGGTAAAATTTCAAGAGAATAGTAAAACGATCTTACTCAGTTCCGAAAAAATTACATTAAATATATCAAAAAAAGATGGCAAAATCGAATATTTGACACCCAATAACGAAAGCATTTTGAAGGAAAAAGGAGAAGCAAACATTACGCCGGTTGAATATGAATACGAAAAAGCGTTCAGCGTTCAGCAAAAATTTCTGCTGACTCCGGATGAAGGAGTTTACGGCCTTGGCCAGCACCAGTATGGATATATGAACTATCGAGGGCGAAAAGTTGTGCTTGTACAGACAAATATCGATGCAGTCGTACCATTTCTTATTTCAACTCGTGGATACGGAATTCTATGGGACAATTATTCTAAAACCATTTTTGAGGATAAGAATAAAGAAACTTCACTCTGGTCAGATGTGGGTGACAATATCGATTATTACTTTATTTATGGCCAGAGCATGGATGGGGTAATTGCTTCCTACAGAAGCCTTACAGGCCAGGCTCCCATGTATGGTAAATGGGCTTATGGATACTGGCAAAGCAAAGAGCACTACGTGAGTCGGAAGGAATTGTTAGGGGTAGCTCGCGAATACCGACAACGCAAGATTCCTATTGATAATATAATTCAAGATTGGCAGTACTGGGGAGATAATGATAAATGGAGCGGAATGATATTCGACGAAGAAAGATATCCGAGACCCGGGGAAATGATCGATTCGATTCACGATTTGAATTATCACATCATGTTTTCTATCTGGCCGGGGCTTGGACCCAACACAGAGATTTATAAAGAAATGCAGAAGAAGGGGTATCTATTTGATGTGGTTGGATGGGCAAGTTTCAAGTATTACGATGCTTTTATTCCCGAAGCCAATGATGTGTACTGGAAATATCTAAAAAAAGGATTGTTTTCTAAAGGGGCTGATGCCTGGTGGGTGGATTCTCCTGAACCGGATATCATCAATGCGACGATGAAAGAATCCCAGGAGTATGAAATGAAAAAAGTTGGAATGAATCATCTCGGAAGTTGGGCTCGGTATCTAAATGCTTATTCCCTGGTTATGATGGACAAATTATACGAGAACCAGAGAAAAGAGACTGATAAAAAAAGAGTTTATATACTCACTCGCTCAGCATTTGCAGGTCAGCAGCGAACTGCTGCCACTACGTGGTCTGGTGACATTGGAGCCAGCTGGGAGATTTATAAAAAGCAAATCGCTGCTGGTATCAATTTCTGTATGTCGGGTCTTCCATACTGGACTTTCGATATTGGAGCTTTCGTAATTGGTGCTTATGGAGGTGTTTTTTCCGGTGGGGGAAAGGATCCGGCTTATCAGGAACTTTATGCCCGTATGTTTCAGTTCGGGGCTTTCTGTCCGATTTTTCGTGCACATGGTTCCGAAACACCCCGGGAAATTTGGGAATTTAGTGAATTTACAGAATCGATGATAAAAATAGACCGCCTACGTTATCGATTACTTCCTTACATTTATTCTATTGCCTGGAAAGTTACCAGTGAAGGTTATACGATTATGCGTGGTTTGCCCATGGACTTTACTGATGATGCGAAAACCTATTCGGTCGATGACCAGTTTATGTTTGGGGTGGCGGTGATGGTTTGCCCGGTAACCCAGTACATGATTCATCGACCGCCGAAAAGTAGTATTCTTATAACTACAGAGCATTTCCGAACAAAAAACGGCAAGCCAGGAGTGCATGCTAAATATTACAAAGATCCGGAATTTAAGATTCTATCACATAAGCAAATAGAATCCGACATTAATCATCTCTGGTATACGGGTAGACCGGATTATATGACTGATTCCGCTTTTTCCGTCAGGTGGGAGGGCAAACTTATTCCGTCCCAAACAGGCAAACATCAATTTCATTTAAAGAGTTACGACGCTAAACGTATTATTCTGGATGGTAAAGAGCTTCCTTTTATTTATACAAGTGTTGAACAGTATACGGATTTTGTTCAATTGGAAGCTGGCAGGGAATACGATTTTGTTTTAGAGATGCAAAACCGTTCTACCGGTGCAGCAAGGATGAAGCTTTACTGGAAAACACCGGAAATATTCAAGAAAGAAGAAACTGTCGAAGAAAGAAAAGAAGTAAGGGCCGTTTATTTACCTGCAGGACACAGTTGGGTAGATTTCTGGACAGGAAAAACTCATTTAGGTGGGCAAACAATTGTTGCAGACGCTCCGATAGACAAGATTCCGCTATTGGTTAAAAAAGGTTCTATTATTCCAATGGGTCCATTTATTCAATACTCCACGGAGAAGAAAGCTAATCCTATTGAACTTCGGATATACACGGGTGCCGACGCGGATTTTATATTGTACGAAGATGAAAACGACAATTATAATTATGAAAAGGGTATTTACGCGACAATTCCTTTTTACTGGAATGACAAAAAGCAGGAACTTACTATTGATGACAGAGAAGGGTCTTTTCCGGGGATGCTTGAGATAAGAAATTTCAGGATCGTTATTGTAAAAGAGGAGCACGGAACAGGAGTAGATATAACAGAGAATCCTGATAAAGTCATTCAATATGAAGGTGAAAAACTTACCGTTAAATTTAAATAAGTAAATATGTAATATTTTTAAAACATGGAGGTATAAATGCCACGTAAAATAATAAATGTTTTTATTGTTTTTTCTCTCATAATAATGGGATGTGTGGGCATAGAAGAGGAAACTTTGTCCATTGATTCGGCTCTGATTACCGGCAAGTATAGCATTCCGTCCTGCCCTAATTGGCTGCATACGGCGGTATTTTATCAGATCTATCCCCAAACTTTCTATGATTCCAATGGGGATGGTATTGGTGATTTGCCGGGAATAATTCAGAAGTTGGATTATGTAAAAAGTCTTGGTGTTGACGGTATATGGATAAACCCTTTTTTCCAGTCTCCTTTTAACGATGCGGGTTACGATGTTTCGGACTATTACAAAGTGGCTCCCCGTTACGGCACAAACGATGATGCTAAACGTATGTTTGAAGAAGCAGAGAAACGTGGATTAAAGATATTATTCGATTATGTCATCAGTTATACGAGTATTGAGCATCCGTGGTTTCAGGAATCCTCGAAACAAGAAAAAAATAAATACTCCAACTGGTATATCTGGACTGATAATACTTGGTTAAATCCGCCGGAAGAATATAGAGATGCATTTATAAAAGGCTACAGCAGACGCAACGGTCAATTTATGCGTAATTTCTACTGGAGCCAACCAGCATTGAATTTTGGATTTGCCGGGCCTTGCGAAGACTGGATGTTGCCAGTCGATCACCCTGATGTTCTCGCGATGCAGGAAGAGCTAAAAAAAGTATTGCGATTCTGGATGGACATGGGCGCTGACGGTTTTAGAGCAGACATGGCAGGTGCCCTGGTTAAAAATGCCCATATAAAAGAAGGCGATAAGCTTTTTAGCAGGAGAGATGAGGGAACCAAAAAATTCTGGAATGAAATACGCAATATCATCGATAAAGAGTATCCCGGTTCGTTTATGGTGGCAGAATGGTCATATCCCGCATCGGCTCTGGATGGTGGGGGTTTTCATGCCGATTTTTATCACTGGTTTTCTGAATACAATGACCTTTTGCAGAAAGAAAGCTGGCGAATCCTGAACGGATATTCAGAAGGGCATAGTTTCTTTGATAAAGAAGGTAAAGGAGATATTACCAACTTCCTTAAAAGCTATTTAGACCAATATGAAAAAACCAAAGGTAAGGGATATATTAATCTTCCTCTTGGAAATCATGATCTTTCCAGACTTAATATCGAGCGTTCAACCGAGGACCTTGAGATTATTTTTGCATTTTCTCTTACAATGCCGGGGATTCCTTTTGTCTTTTACGGCAACGAAATTGGCATGCGTCAGCTCTACGATTTGCCATATGTGGAAGGCGCTTATAAGCCGAGAGCGGGGGGTAGGACACCTATGCAGTGGAATGGAGAAAAAAACAGAGGGTTTTCAACCGCTTCTCCTGATGAATTGTATTTGCCGATTGATAAAGCTTCGGGCGCGCCCAATGTAGCGGACCAGGAAAAAGACCCCAATTCATTGTTGAATCGGGTAAAAAGGCTAATACAGCTCAGGAAAGGAGAAAAAGCCTTAACCGCGTATGCGGAATTTGTGCCTGTTTACGCGAAAGAAAATACTTATCCGTTTATATACGCCCGAGCATATGAAGATGAAATGATACTGGTGATTCTGAACCCAGCTGCCAGAGAATCAAAAGCTAATTTCAGCCTAAAGCCTATCATCAATAGTTATGAACTATTAGCGGGAACAGAAATGAAAATCGAAATCCAGGAAGACAAGTATCAGGTTATAACGCCAGAGCAGAGTTACGCAATCTATAAACTTGTGAAATAATCTCACACGGAGGCACAAAGGGCACAGAGAAAAAACAAAAAATATTTATGTTTGTTTAAAACTCAACCCACAACTTTCTAAGAATTAGCCACGGATTTGCACGGATATACACGGATTTTTTTGTTGTTTTACTATTTAACAATTTAAAGTCTTGGTAGCTAACTTCGGTTGACATTTAAAATTAAAGGAATAATATAATATATACAGTAAGATCATATTAATTAAAAGAGGAAAATTATTTAAATTATTAAAAAGAGGAGGGGGTATGAAATATTTATTTAGAACTGTTATTATAATATTTGTTTTGATTCTCGTAAGTGTTAGTTTGTTTGCCCAAATTTTACCTGAATTGATAAGTATGGAAAAGGATGCTATTTCTGATATTGCAACATCAAGTGGCAAGCTCAGGTCTGACGCTCAGAATTGTGAGCTTGTTGGCGGATGGTTCGGTGGTCCTTCTCTTTCCGTCTTTACGGTTGATACGCTTGCCTATATAGGTGATGGCGCTTACCTTCGAATACTTAATGTATCTGACCCGTCTAATTCTATTTCATTAGGCGCAGTAAGATGTACTGGAATAGTTGAAGATATATATGTAGTTGACACTTTTGCTTATGTGACGTCTGGTGACGGTGGCTTGCATATAATAGATATCTCCGACCCGGCCAATCCCTCTGAGATCGGATATTACGATGATATGGATTTTTACGCCAGGGATGTTTATGTAGTTGATACCCTTGTCTATATAGCAGCTCGTGCAGACGGGTTGTATATAATAAACGTTTCCAATCCGACGAGTCCAAATAGGATTGGATCTTATGACCCGGGTGGTAGTGGTTTCGTTCAGGGTGTCCATGTGGTTGGCACTCTTGCCCACATTATAACAGATGACGATGGTTTTTATATAATAGACGTTTCAGATCCGACTAATCCGTATGAGATTGGTCATTGCAATATAGGAATTTACGCTCAGGATGTCTATGTGGTTGACTCCCTCGCCTATGTTGCGGGTCTTGAAGATGGTTTATTCATAATAGACGTTTCCGACCCGAGACATCCGGATGAAATTGGATCTTACAATACCGAAGGAGAAGCTTTAGATGTCCAGGTGATTGATACCTTAGCCTATGTTGCGGATGGCTCTAAGGGTTTATGCATAATAAATGTTGAAGAACCAACTTTTCCTTATGAGATTGGAGATTTGGATACACGGGAAAAAATTCACGAGGTTTACATAGTTGATACCGTTGCTTATGTCGCAAATGGTTGGTATGGTTTACGTACGATAAATGTTTCCGATCCGACGGATCCGTATTATATTGGATATTACCATACAGGGGATATTGCTCATAATATCTATGTAGTTGACACTCTTGCCTACGTAGCGGACGGCGAAGCCGGTTTACAAGTAATAGACATTTCTGACCCATGGAATTCAGAAGTAATAGGCTTTTATTATACCTGGAGGGAAACTTATGATATTCAGGTAGTTGATACTTTAGCCTATATTGTGGATGTTGATGGTGATTTTAGGATAATAAATGTTGCCGATCCGACGAATCCGGACAGGATTGGATTCTATGATATAGGAGATTATGAGGCTTACGGAGTTCAGGTGGTTAAAAATCTGGCTTATATTGCCGGTGGCAGAGGTGGTTTACGAATAATAAACATTTCTATGCCTGAGAATCCTGATGAGATCAGCCATTATTATACCGGAAATTACGCTCGCGGCGTCCATGTGGTTGATACTCTGGCCTACGTGGCAAGCGGATGGAATGGTTTACGTATAATAGATGTTTCCTATCCGAGAACTCCGGAGGAGATTGGATTTTATGACACAGAGGATGATGCTCGCGCTGTCCAGGTAGTTGATACCCTTGCCTATGTGGCGGATCGCTCTGATGGATTACGTATAATAAATGTTTCTGATCCGACAAATCCGGAGGAGATCGGATATTACGACGCAGACGGGGGAGCGGTAGACGTTCTCATAGTTGATACTCTCGCTTATGTTGCGGGTACTGGAATGGGCGGGTTACGCGTGGTAGATATATCCGATCCAACAAACCCGGAGGAAATTGGATATTACAACACGTGGGGTGAGGTATTGGGTGTCTTTGTCTCTGACAACCTGATCTATGCGGCGGATGGCGGAGATGGCTTTTATATTATTGAATATACAGGAATTTCTGGAATCGAAGAGGATAATAATATTGCAGAGGAAGGAGTTTCGCTTCTTAATATACCTTCTGAAATCAATATCCAGTATTCGCTTACGGAGAGAAAAAAAGTAAAAGTTGATATATTCAATCTTCTTGGTCAGAGAATCGAAAAACTAATGGATGGAGTTAACTCTCCAGGTGAATATTCTCTAAGCTGGAATGGAGATAACGGCATCTATTTTGTCAGAATAGAAATAGGGGATAAGGTTTATAAGAAGAAAGCGGTTATTCTTCGGTAACAAAGTCATTCGGTATTGTAAATAAAATAATAGATTTGCAGATTTTAAATACTCAACCTGCTGAAAAATTCCGCTATTTGACAGTAATTAGTTTCTTTGAAATTTTATGCTTCCCTTGTTTTAGCACCCCAAAATAAATGCCTGCGCTTAGTTTTTTACCCATATTGTCTTTCCCATCCCATGATATCTTAGTTTGAGAAGCGCTATCCTGATTACCCAGGGAGATTGATTTAACAAGTTGTCCGTTTAAGTTGTAAATGGAAAAGGTTGTGTTCTCTTTATTGGGTAAGTTAAATGTAAATTCAGTATTGCTGGTAAAAGGGTTGGGGTTGATATTAAAACTCAGAGGGATCGGGTTCTTAAGAGATTCTTCTATCCCTGCTTTTTTATCATCAAGAACCCAGATTGTTCCATCGTTATAACAACAAACATATATTTGGTTTGTTTGTGTATTTACGGCTATTCCCTGGGGATTTTTCCCAACTTTAATTGTTGTATCCACTGAATTTGTTGCTCCATCGATTATACTAACACTATTGCTGTCATAATTTGCCACGTATATTCGGTTTGCCCGAGGGTGTACGTCAATACCTTTAGGTTCGCCCCCAACTTCAATTATAGCTGTAACTATATCTGCTGAACCATCGATTACATGAACGCTATTGTCGTCTTGATTTGCCGCATATATCATGTTTGAATCGACGTTTACGCAAACTGCTGTTGGCCTATAACCAACATCGATAGTAACAGTAGATTGAGATATTCCGTGAATTACTTCAATGGTATTATCCCAACTGTTTGCTACATATGCCCGGTCTGTTTGTGGGTTTACGCCAACTCCTTTAGAGTGGGGGTCTCTAACTACACCTTCTCCGACGCCAATGGTAACAATTACAGAATCTAATATTCCGTCGATTACGCTGACATTATCGCTAACCTCATTTGCTACATATATTCTGTTAGTTTGGGGGTTTATACCAACCCCGAATGGTCCACGTTCAACATCAACTGTCGCGATAACTGAGTCGGCAGTCGCGTCAATTACAGAAACAGTAAATTCACTAGAATTTGCAACATAAATCTTGTTGGTAAGTGGATTTAAGGCAATACATTTGGGTCGAGCTCCTACTTCAATTGTAGAATTTACTGAGTTGTCGTTACCATTGATTACAAAAACTTCTTCCCCGAAATAATTGGAAACATATATTCTGTTTGTTTCCGGATTTACTTCAGTTTCAAAAGGTTGCGCTCCGAGAGTAATGGTAGAAATTACAGAATTAAGTGTATCATCAATTACACTAATACTATGGTTACCACTATTTACAACATAGACTTTATTAGCTTGCGGATTTAGTCCTATTCCTCTTGGTCCTTGCCCGACTGGAATCATAGCTATAATAGAATCAGAAGAAGCGTTAATTACAGAAAAAGTGTTGCCCTCCTGACTAATTGAAACATATAGCCTGTTCGATTCGGGATTTATCTCAATTGCGAAAGGCCTGTCTATAAGCGGTATAGTATGGATTACGGAATCAAGATCTCCGTCAATTACAGAAATATCCTCGCTATAGAAATTCATGACATAAATAAGGTTATTTATGGTATCTATGGCAACTGAATTAGGGTCTGAGCCAACACCAATTGTAGCGATAACAGAATCGCCTGACTCATCGATCACAGAAACGGAGGAAGCGCCGCGGTTCGTTACATATATACGGTTCGTCTTCAAGTTTATATCAATTGAAGAGGGTTGCCCGCCGACCATAATAGTATCGATGACGGAATTTAGGGAACCGTCGATTACATAAACACTCTGGTTGCCATAATTCGCAATATAGATAAGGTTTGAATCTGGATTTACACAAATTGCTAAAGGATCATCTCCCGCTTTAATATTTGTGGTGATTGAATTAGATGTTCCGTCAATCACATTTACACTATCGATAAAGTAATGAGTTACATATATCAAGTTTGTTTCTGAGTTTACTGCAATTCCCGAAGCATAACGCCCGACATCAATAGCGGCAACCACAGAATCATTTGCTAAATCCATCACACTAACATTATTGCTTTCTATATTTAGCACATACATTAAATTTGTCGTTGGATTTATGGCAACTTCATAGGGCGATAAACCATTTCCTGCTTTTGGTCTGAGGTAGATAGTGTCAACTACAGATACCTGGCTGAAAGCAACAATCGGTAGTAAGAATAAAAAACTTGATAATTTAATCTTTTTTAAAATATACATAGCGACTCCTCTTCTTTATTTTATAATAATGCAATAATAATAGTATATGAGTTTTTAGTCAAGGTATAACGCTTATCTATAGAAGATAGAATTTAGTTATAACACTAAGTAAAAAATACAATCCGGCACAGAAACTTTTTTATTGGTACTATTTTATTTTCAATTTAATTACGATTACCTGTAAATTGGTTGTGGATTATTTTTTTATTCATCATTTGTGAGGTTAAGGACCTAAATCGATACCTTTTAAAGAAGATGTTTTGATCCTTGACAGAATAATTTAAAACATTAATCTTTTATTTATTATTTAGAAAAAGGAGGATTTATGTATATTCGCGGAAAACTCGCGCTTTTACTTTTGTTTTTTTCGTCAACAGCATTTAGTCAAATAACAATTATTGATACGATTCATATTGGACCGGAAACAGGCAATGGGTTTTCTCCTTTCGCGGTTGGAGTAAACTCGGAAACTAATCTTATCTATGTTACGAATAATTCTAGCAATAATGTTTCTGTAATTAACGGGGCAACCAATTCGGTAATCGCTACTGTTAAAGTTGGTAATTCTCCCAGAGGGATTGGAGTTAATCCAGAAACAAATCGAATTTATGTAGCAAATAATTACAGTGATAATGTTTCTGTAATCGATGGTGAAACCAATTCGGTGATTGCGACTATTGATGTTGGAGATAATCCGTTGGAAGTTGGTGTAAATCCTGAAACAAACCGGATTTATGTAACTGATGAAGATGATAATAGAGTTTATGTGATTTCCGGTGAGACCAATTCAGTTATTTTTATTGTTACGGTTGGAGAAAGTCCCGGTGGTGTTGGCATAAATCCATCAACAAACAAAATTTATGTGACAAATGGAGGAAGAGAAAGTCAAAATATTTCAGTAATCGATGGTACGAGTAGTTCAGTAATTAAAACTATTGAGATTGGTTATTCTCCAGGAGGAATTGCTGTGAACCAACTAACGAACCATATATATGTTGCGAATTCGGGTGATGATAATATATCCGTGATTAATGGAGAAACCGATTCTATTATTGATACTATTGGGCTTGGATCGCTTGTTAGACCTTCGAAAATTTGCGTACATCCTGATTCGAACTGGATTTATGTGACAAGTAAACTCAATAATAATGTTTCTGTAATCGATGGGGAAACTGATTCATTAATTTCTGTTGTTGATGTTGGGGAAAGTCTCAAGGGAATTGCCGTAAACCCACAGACAAGTCGTATATATGTAGCAAATAGTGAGAATAATAAAATTTCAGTGATTGATGGGATAACCAATTCACTAGTAAATTCTATTAATCTTGGAGTTCATACCTGGGGAATTGGGATAGACTCAACAATGAACCGGATTTATGTAGCGAACGAGGACAATAATAATGTTTCCGTAATTGATGGAATTACTAATTCATTAATTGCTACAGTTGAAATTGGAGGCGCTACTCAAGGAGTGGGTGTAAATTCAGAAACAAACCGTATATATGTAACAAATACAGCAAGATATGGTGACAGTTTAACAGTAATTGATGGTATGACCAATTCAGTAATAGCTAATGTTGAAGTTGGAAATTTCCCTTTTGGAGTTGGTATAAACGAAAAAACAAATAAAATTTATGTCGCAAATTTAAGTTCCGATAAGGTTTCCGTGATTGATGGTGAAACCGATTCAGTGATTTCTACTGTTGGGGTTGGAGAAAATCCTTATATGGTAGGGGTAAACTCCATAACGAACAAGATTTATGTGACCAACTTTGATGACGATAATGTTTCTGTAATTGATGGGGAAACTGATTCTGTGATAACTGTTATTACAGTCGGAAATCAGCCTTATGGAGTTGGCGTAAATCCACAAACAAGCCGAATTTATGTAACAAATCGATGGGATGGTTGTGTCTCAGTGATTGACGGTGCCACTAATTCAATAGTTTATTCTATTCTGGATCTCAATCTTGGTATTGAGGGAATATGCGTAAATCCTGAAATAAATCATATCTATGTTGCAAATGCATCGAATAACAATATTTCAGTAATCAACGGTGAAACCAATTCGATGATTGCTTCTATTGATGTGGGAGATAGACCTATTAGAATTGCCACGAATCCAAAAACCAATATGGTTTATGTAAGCTGTTATTATGATGGGACAATTTGGGTTCTTCACGATGGAGGGTCAGGGGTGGAAGGATCTATCCTGAATTCACAGAACTTAAGTTTAAATATTGATCCTAATCCTTTCAGTAATATTACACAATTTGTTTTGAATCTTCCTGCTGACAGCAGGGGAGAGGATGCCAAGTTTTTAATTTATAATGTAAGCGGAAGACTGGTTAAAACTTTTTCGCTTGTAAGCAATCATTATAATCCTGTTACTTTTACCTGGGATGGTATAAGTGATTCCGGCGGGCTCTTAAGCTCCGGTTTGTATTTCGGCGTGCTGAAATACGGAGAAGATGAAATACAGAAGAAAATAATTATGATAAAATAGTAAGCAGGGAGTAGAGAGCAGTTAGCAGTTAAACAAAAACAAAAATCTCTGTACTCTTTGTGGCTCTGTGTGAGATTAAGTTTTAAGTTTCGAGTTTCAGGTTTCGTATTTCGAGTAAAAAAACAACAAAAAAAATCCGTGTTCATTCGTGTAAATCAGTGGCCAATTTATTATAGTTCGTGGAATGTCTTACATCTTTATTTTACCGCTATATTAACGGAAGCAGGTTGTAATCCTTCGGAAACAGCTTCCAGAGAAATTTTTCCGCACGTTTCCTTTGCCTGAACAACAACCAGACACATACCATTAAATGTTTTTCTGTAATTTGCTTTAAAAGGTTCGTGACTTGTCTGGCATCCGTTGTCAACTCCTGCGATAAATCCTTCTCCCTCGATTTTAAAGTTGATTAGATTATCAGCATGGGGGACAAGCTTTCCTTCCTCATCGACCACTTTTACAGTGACGAATGAAAGATCTCTACCATCAGCATTAATCTGCTTACGGTCAGATTCCAGAACAATCTTTGCCGGCTCTCCGGCAGTTTTAATCTCTTTTATAAGTGGCTTTTCTCCTTCTTTAGTCGCAATGGCTTTTATTGTGCCGGGTGTGTAGGTTAGTCTCCACACTAATTGATAATTATCTTCGGTTTTTTGTTTCCTACCTTGAGATTCACCGTTTAAAAAAAGCTCTACTTCATCATAATTGGTATAAGTCCATACATCTATTATACTTCCTACTTCCCAGTTCCAGTGAGGAAAAACATGCAAAACGGGTTTATCTGTCCATTCACTCTGGTAGAAGTAATAGCCGTTTTTTGGAAAACCGGCTAGATCCATGATGCCAAAATAAGAACTGCGTGCTGGCCACGAGTAAGGAGTGGGTTCACCCAGATAATCAAAGCCGGTCCATATAAACATACCGGAAATGAAATCATATTTTTTTACGATTTTCCAGGTTTCTTCATTGGTAGACCCCCAGGGTGCACTGCAGTTGTCATAAGATGAACATGTATAATCAGGATTCCCGTCCAGTAATGGCAGATCCCAACGCGGCGGCCATCGTCTGATACTATCCGAAGGCATATCGTATTTACCCCGGGTTGCCAGAGCCGAATTTGTTTCGGCAGCGATGAATTTTTGTCCCGGGTATGTTTCTGGAAATTCCGCATATTTTTCTTCACTATAATTGTAACCTATTAAATCCAGAGCTCCTGACCTGATAACAGGATTTGAAGGTTCAGTCCCATTGCATGCCGATGTAACTGGACGTGTCGTGTCTAGATTTTTTACAATTGGTGTAAGTCTTTTTGCGATAACTGACCCGCTGCTGTCCTCTTTATCCCATTGCTCCATAACTTCGTTTCCTATACTCCAGATAAACACACTTGGATGGTTACGATCTCGCAGTATCAAATCTTCCAGGTCCTGTTTATGCCATTTTTTGAAATACAGATGATAGTCGAATTCGCACTTGCCCTTTTCCCACACGTCGAATGCTTCGTCCATTACTATGAACCCCATTCGGTCGCATAAATCCAATAATTCAGGCGCGGGTGGATTGTGTGAAGTGCGGATGCCATTACATCCCATTTCTTTTAATATTTCAAGCTGACGTTCCAGGGCCCGGGTGTTTACAGCTGCCCCGAGGCATCCAAGGTCGTGATGGTTACATACCCCTTTAATTTTAACGTGTTTCCCGTTAAGAAAAAAACCTTTCTCTGGATCAAAATTAAAATAACGGATACCAAAGGGTGTTTCGTAGTCATCCAGGATTTCTCCCGCATATTCTATTTGAGAAATAGCTTTATATATGTAAGGATTTTCAATAGACCATAAATTCGGATTTTTTACTAATATTTTTTGTTCAATTGAAGTAATGGGATCTTTTAAAGTTATATCGGAGGAAGTAACACTTGCAACCTTTCTTCCTTCTGCGTTATAAATAGCCGTTTTTAAAGTTATCTGCTGTTTTTCTTCCGAAATTTTTCTTATATCGGTTTTAATGTTTATCTCGGCTTTTTTTTCGGTAATTTGCGGTGTTGTAATAAATGTTCCCCAATGGTCAACAAAAATATTATTTGTATGAACTAAGTAAACGTTTCTGTAAATTCCCGAGCCTGAATACCATCTTGAATTGGGTTGATGAGAGTTGTCGACCTTTACCGCAACTGTATTTTCTTTCTCGCCGTAATTAAGGTGAGGGGTTAATTCATATCTGAAAGAACTATAACCGTATGGCCTTTTCCCGAGATAATGGCCGTTTATCCATACTTTGCTGTTTTCATAAACGCCGTCAAAGTCAATGAAAATCAGTTTATCTTTTTTTGTTTCAGGGAGTGTAAATATCTTTCTATACCATCCTATTCCTCCGGGTAAAGCCCCTCCTCCTGGAGTGGCAGGATGTTCATTGCTAAATTTGCCTTCGATACTCCAATCATGCGGTAAATTTAGAGTTCGCCAGTCGGAATCGTCAAATCCGTACTTATCCGCGTTTTTTACGTCTCCTAAATGAAATTTCCAATTACGACAAAAATCTTCGGTTTTTCTTTCATGGAAAGTAGCTCTTTTGCAGTGGCTAAAAAATATAAGTAACAAGAAAGAAAAAGATATTATTTTAAAAATTGTTTTAGTTTTCATAAAAAAGACTCCTTTTATTTCATTTTAACAGATTTTTCTGTCCCGTTATATTTTAATATTTTATCCGGTTTAATATTGAAATCCAGTTTTGTTTTCTTATCTTTAGTAACCCAGACGACCTTAATAGTCCTTTCTTTAAGCATTCCTGGAAATTCACCCTGTCTTTTTCCGATTGTTAGAGTATGTGTTTTTTCATCATAAATAAAAGGTATCATTGAAAAATTCCCTTTCTCATAATTATAATTTACATTTTCATCTTCATACAGCTCAAAACTACCGTCAGAACCTGTATAAACGTATAATATTAAAGGGTCAGCGGGTTTTTCAATCGAGTACTGCATTTCGGGACCAAATGTAATAATTGAACCTTCCTTCACATAAATCGGTATATCTGTGTAGGGTGCGGGAGCAATGATTGTTTGTCCGCCAGGAAAGTATTTCCCTGTTTTTAACTCATACCAGCCGGTTCCTTCGGGTAGATAAACCGGGCGTTTTCGCATCTTATATTCGGTGGTAGGATTGATTAATAGCGCAGGACCGAACATATATTGATCACCAATATTTAAGACTTTTTCATCATATGCGAAATCCATAACCAGGGCTCGCATTATTGTATAATCCCTGTGTGTAACCATTCCGGTTAGAGAATAAATGTAAGGCATCAATCTATAACGTAATTTATCATAATATAACATAGATTGGTAAGCAGGGTGGTCCTCTGGAGCGACATGAAATATTTCGCGATATGGATATTGACCGTGTACCCTAAACAAAGGACAAAACACGGCAAACTGGAACCATCGGGTCATCAATTCTCTCCATTCAGATAGATCTTCGCCTTTTGCGTCCATATAGCGAGACTCGACAGCAAATCCTCCGACATCTGTTGTCCAATAGGGGATACCGGATAAACAGAAATTAAGCCCCGCGGGAATCTGTGCCTTAAAATCGTACCATCTTGATGCGACATCTCCGCTCCATGTGGCTGCGGAATATCGCTGCTGTCCGGCGAAAGCCGAGCGCGTTAAAATGAAAACTCGCTGGTTAGGGTTAGTTTCGCGTTGGCTTTCGTAAACTCCCTTGGAGTTAATTAAAGAATAAGTGTTTCGGTATCTTGCTGCAGTTCCTAATGCGGTAGGATGCATACGCAGGCGGGTTTCAGATTCCGAAAGATTACTTTGAATATCCGGTTCGGTACAATCCAGCCACCAGGCATCGAAACCCTTGCTGAATAGATATTCGTTAATCTGTTTCCAGAACAAATCGCGCGCTCCTTTGCTGTATGGGTCGTAGAATGTTGAGACATATCCCGGGCCAACCCAGTCTTTTTGTTCTTTTTCAACGTTCCGCGTATAGAGCCATCCTTTTTCCTTGAATTCTTCATAATGTTCAGTCCCGACATAAAACTTCGGCCAGACTGATATCATAATATGAGTGTTAAGATCATCGTGAAGTTCTTCTATCATACCTTCAGGATCTGGATAGCGAGTGGAGTCAAATTCGTGAGAGCCCCACTTATCTTCTTCCCAGTAAAACCAATCCTGAACGATATTATCGAGAGGTATCTTTTTTCTGCGAAATTCCCTAACGGTTGAGAGCAATTCTTCCTGTGTTTGATAACGTTCTCTGCACTGCCACAAGCCCATAGCCCACTTAGGCATCATGGGTGTTTTACCAGTGATTTCACGATATCCGTGAATGACTTCATCTAAGTTATTCCCATAGATAAAATAATAATCGATTCCGTCGGCTACTTCCGAATAAAGAGATAAACTATTTTTATATATTTTTTTTTCCGGACCGAGATGTTTAAGTCCAATAAATCCACCATTTGGTATCCATTCTATTTTCAACGAGTAACGTTTACCGGTTTCTATCGGCAGTCTCAGTATATTTGTCCAGGGCAGCCAGTTTTGCCGCCATGCGTCGACAACAAGTTCTCCGTTTAACCACATCTTTGTATAGTTAGAAGAGTAAAGCCTGAATTTATGAATACCAG